>WNFH01001164.1_pt1 | contig 17655 bp, 13 predicted proteins | sample 5400411 | NCBI WGS metagenome assembly WNFH01 (sample SAMN13153347, study PRJNA577476) | soil metagenome | isolation source: 200 cm saprolite under Douglas fir tree site 2 hole 3 | place: USA:California | collected 2015-04-18
AAACCTCGCCGAACGATCTTCGCGAACGCACTAAAACGAAATAAAAAGAAGCAAAACGAAATAACCTTGATTTCCGGCAACCTTCGTCATATGCTACGCGGCAATAAGCGGGGTGTCCGATGAACTATCGCCGAAATCGCATTTTTCTATGGATTTCAATCGTTTTAATAATGCTTGCCGGCGCAGCGGCCCTGCGTGCCGACGTGACCGGATCTATTCTGGGCGTGGTGCACGACAGCAGCGGCGCGGTGGTTGGTGGCGCGAAGGTTGTGGCTACCAACGTGGACACCAATCTCAGCAAGGAAGCGGTGTCCGGCTCGGATGGCGCCTATCGCATTCTTGCGCTGCCGGCCGGAAGCTATAAGCTGTCGGTCATGGCGCCGGGGTTCCGGGCGTTCACCGAAACCGGCATCGTCGTAAATGTAAACGACCAGCTGAAGTACGATGTAACGCTCAACGTCGGTAGTGTGTCTGAGAAGGTCGAGATCATCGCGAACGCGGTGCAAGTACAGACCGAGAGCACGCAGCTCGGCGATGTGATTGACTCCAAGAAAATGCTGGCGCTGCCGCTCAATGGCCGCAGCTACATCGATCTTTTGGGTCTGCAGGCGGGCGTTGCTCCCGCCACCGCGGAAACCATCCAGCAGGATCGTCCGGTGTCCGGTGGTTTGAATCCGGGCAACATCTCCGTCAATGGCCAGCGCGAAACGGCGAACGCCTTTCTGGTGAATGGCGGGGACGTCAGCGAGGGCCGCAACCTAGGCGCCGGCTTGGTTCCCAACCTGGATTCGATCGAGGAATTCCGGCTGATCACCAACAGTTTTGACGCCGAATATGGAAAATTCAGCGGAGCGGTGATGAACGCCATCACCAAGTCCGGCACCAATGGCTTTCATGGTGACGTCTTTGAGTTCCTTCGTAACGATAAGTTGGATGCAAAGAATTACTTCTTCGCTGGCAAGTCCGAGCTGCGGCGTAATCAATTCGGCTACGCCGCAGGCGGACCGCTCTGGAAAAACAAGCTGTTCTGGTTTTCCGATTATCAAGGCACGAGGCAGGTGTCGGGCGCCGAAGCCAGTGCGAACGTGCTGACGGACGCCCAGCGTCAAGGTAACTTTGATCCCTCAACCTTGACCGGTACCGTTGACGGTGGTTACTGGGCCGACGTACTGAACACACGGCTGGGCCTGCCGGCAGGGACCATAAAACTAAACGAGCCGTACAGCTTTGTCGGGTGTGCTGATACGTCCCAGTGTGTGTTTCCGGGTGGCGTGATTCCGCAGGCGGCATGGTCGGCGCCAGCCACAGCGATCCTGCCCTTCATTCCCGCGGCCACTCCCGGCGGCTGCGCAAGTGGTGTAAACTACTGCAATAATAGTCAGAAAGATAATATAACTGATAATAAAATCGGAGAGCGGGTGGATTTCAACAACCAGAAGACAGGAAACTGGTCGTGGTATTACCATTTTGACAGCTCGAACGTTCAAAAGGCGATTCCCTCCGGCAACCCCGGCCCCAGTGTGCCGGGCTTCGCTACGGTCACCCCTTCGCGTGCCCAGCAGTTCGTCATGAGCAACACCAAGAATTTCGGAGCCACTGCGGTCAATGAAGCGCGGATTAGCGTCTTCCGCACTGTCCTCCACTTGGACAACCCGGCCGCCAGTTTCGCCAGCCTTTCTTCCCTGGGATTCGTGACTGGTCCTGGTACACTCGGCATTATCCCTTCCACGACCTCCCCGCAGTATGTGCCTCAGGTCCAATTTGTTGGCCAGAGCGGCTTGAACATCGGCGTGCCCAACCTAAATACGTTCCAGCCCAACACCACTTATATGGCTAGCGACGTATTGTCGAAGTTGCTGGGGAAGCATACGTTGAAGGTTGGAGGTGAGTTCCGCTATCTGCAAGTGAACGAACGCAACTTCGCCAACCCGAATGGAGGCTTCAATTTTGATGGCAATGTGACTGGAGTCGATTTTGCGGACTTCCTCCTCGGCGCGACCTGCACGCAGTGTTCTGCTCCTTACACCCAGGCTGCCTTGCAGCTCCTGGATTCCCGAACACGTTACGGCGGCGCGTTCGTTCAGGATGCCTGGAAGGTTAAGTCCAACCTCACGCTCAACCTCGGCTTGCGGTGGGAAGTGAGCATGCCGTGGTACGACACGCAAGGAAAGCTTCAGGCCTTCATTCCCGGCGAGACGTCCACGGTCTTTCCGCTTTCTCCCACAGGCTTGGTATTCCCGGGTGACCCCGGCGTCCCCAAGACGCTTGCTCCAACCAGGTACAATAATTTTGGTCCACGCCTCGGTCTTGCCTATTCACCTGGCTTCAGCGACGGGGCGTTAGGCAAGATTTTTGGCGGACCCGGCAAGACCAGTATCCGGGCGGCTTTTGGCCTCTACTACACTTCGATCGAGGACCTAAACCTGTTCTACGAGGTGGCGGATGCTCCGTTCGGCCTCTATTGGACCTCTCCGGTATCGGTCTTGTTTGAAGAGCCCTTCCGGATTCGAGCTACCGGGGCGTCCATAGGACAACGGTTCCCATTCACCGCACCGGTTCCGGGCGCCTCGTCGAACAAGACGCTGGACTTCTCGGTCTACGAACCGATGAACTTTTTTCCGGGCTACAATACTCACAACAAGCTGTCTTACGCGGAGCACTTCAATCTCTCCATCCAACGCGAGCTGACCAAATCGACCGTGCTGACGCTGGCTTACGTCGGGACTGAAGGTCACCACCTCATCACGCAGCAGGAGGCCAACCCGGGCAGCGCGAATCTGTGTTTGAACGCCCTCAGTACAGCCTATGATACGACTTTGAGTACCCCCGGTAATCCCGTTTTCGGCTGTGGACCCGGGCAGGAGAACGACGTCTTCAATACGCTCGCAGCTGCGCCGTGCGGCGCGGCATATAATCCAGGCTGCGTTTACAGCACAAAGCAATCGTTGAACAGTCCCAATTTCTGCTCCGGCGCGACTCCCCAGGTGTGCTTTGGCACCGGCAACACGAACACACTCACCGCTGCCAATTCGATCTATAACGCCGCGCAAATCACCGTGGAGCGCAAAGCCAATGATTTTACGTTCTTGGCGGCGTACACCTTCGCCAAAGGCCTGGACGATTCTTCGGCCTTCAATGACCTGGTGAACTTCTCGAATGCTAAGATTAGCCGAGGACTGTCCTCGAGCGACATCACGCACAATTTCGTGGCCAGCTATGTTTGGTTAATGCCATTCGACCGGGTTTTCGCCAAAGCACCTAAGCGCTTGACCCAAGGGTGGCAGATGCAGGGAATTACGCGGTTCGCCAGCGGCTTTCCCATTCAGATGAACGAGGGCAACGATGATGTTTCGCTGGCAGACAGCTCGGCCACGGATATGCCGGACCGGGTGGGTCCAGTGGTGATTGTCAATCCGCGCAAGTCGAATCCCAATTGCCCCTCCACCGACGGCACGGGATGCTACTTCCTGCCCAGCGCATTTGCCTTTAACACCACTCCCGGGACCTTTGGGACCTCCAACCGGCGCTTTTTCCATGGCCCGGGTTTCAACAACACCGATTTCGGCATATTGAAGCGAACCACGATTCATGAGAATTATGCTTTCGATCTCCGTTTCGAATTTTTCAACATATTCAACCACGCGCAATTCAAAAACCCGAGTGGAAACATCAACGACTCGACTTTCGCAACCGTGACCAGTGCTCGCGATCCCCGCATCGGCCAGGTCAGCGCGAAGTTCTATTGGTAATCGGCGGCGAGCGCAGGCCGCTGGCTTCTTTCGTGGTTTGGCTTTAAGTTAAAGATCCACGATGAGAACTTCGCGGGACGCTTCGTTACATTCTTCGGGTTGGCAGTGGGCAGCCTTGTTTGTTTTGCTTCTCGCTCTGTTAATTGCGGAACCATCTGTTGCCCAGACCGCCGACCAATACCGCCAGCGGGCTATCGAGTTATCTCGCGCCAAGTCCTGGGATGAAGCCGTCGCAAGCTACCACAAGGCGTTAGACCTCGAACCAAACGACGCGCTGACACACTACAACTTGGCGCTTGCGTTGAAATATAAAGGCGACACCCGGCAGGCCATTGACGAATTCGAGACTACTTTGCAGCTCAAACCAAAGTGGGCGGAAGCGCACTACGGACTGAGTGCCGCGTGGTATGACTTGCACGATCTGGCGAATGCGCTGAAGGAGCTCCGTGCCGCGATCGAACTGGATCCCAAAAACGTCGCGGCGCATCGCCTCGCGGCACGGGTGTATTCCGAACAGAGCGACCCACTGTCTGCGGATCGCGAACTGCGTCGTGCACTCGAATCGAAGCCCTCGGCCGAAATTCATTTCGAACTGGGACTCGTTCAAGGACAGCTCAGCAACCTGGACCAAGCTGCGGCTGAATTTCGTCAAGTACTCCGTCTTAACCCGCGGTTTCCCTCGGCCCACAGGCTCCTCGGTGTGGCATTGCGCCGTCAGGGCAACCATGCTGGCGCCCTCGCGCAATTCCGCCGAGCCGTTGACATCGATCCCAACGATCCCGAAGCTCAATGCGATTTGGGCATGGAATTGAAAGCGGGCGGCGATACGGCCGCTGCGATTGCGGCGTTTCAGCGAGCGATCGCACTGAAGCCTGATTTCGAAAAGGCCCACTACAATCTGGGGATTGCGTTACAGAAGCAAGGCCAATCCGACGCGGGGAAAAAGGAATTGGATCAGCTCAATGCTCTGCAGGACTTCCGTGCCCACCTCGCACAGTCAAAATTGCTTATCCTGAATGGCGTCGAAGCGCTCAAGCATCAGAAATTTGATGATGCGTTGCCTCTTTTCCAGAAGGCGGCTGACCAGAGCCCAGAACTGCCAACCAGTTACTACTATCTGGGCGTTACTTATGAACGTAAGGATGATCCCGCGCGTGCGATTGCGGCTTATCAAAAAGCCCTCGAGCTGAAACCCGATTATTCCCAAGTCCACTCGAGCTTGGGCCTTCTTTACTGGGGTCAGGACGATCGCACGCGTGCGCTCGAAGAGTTGCACCAGGCGGTGATGTGCGATCCTGATCTTGCGGAGGGGCATTACAACTTTGGCCTCGCGCTGGCTCAGTCAGGGCGAGGAAACGAAGCCGCTCGTGAATTGAACGAAGCTGTCAGCCTGGATCCGAAATACACCGATGCTCGCGTGCAATTGGGCCTGGTGCTTGCCCAGAACAACGATATCGCCGGCGCTGCCAGCGTTTTCAGAGAACTCGTGCGCCGCAATCCGAATTTTGCCGAGGCTCATAACAATCTCGGACTAGTTCTATTGCAGGCTGGCAACCTCAACGCCGCCGATTCGGAATTTCGTGAGGCGCTACGCCTCAAGCCGCTTTATGCCGAAGCCCATTACAACCTGGCACTGGCCCTTCATCAACAAGGAAAGGAGGCAGAGTCGCGCGCGGAATTCAATAAAGCTTACGGAATTTCGCCGGAGCTTAGAAACGCGCCTCGCCCTTAAGAAATGTTATCTTCAAAGAATCTCCTATTATTTCTTCTCATACCGATGGTGGTCATTGTCTGGAAGGCTTCCGGAGTCGCCGCTACTCTGGCTGGCCACCCGCCGCGGCAGGCGGCACAAACGACTAAGGAGGCCACTGCCGCCAAGGTTTGCGAAGTTACATCGCCGACGGCCTCCTTTTCCGTACCTCATGTTTCGCAAGCCCCGGAGTTGAATACGGACCCCCATTCGCCGACCTGGACCCATGCGTCGGCCACGTGGATCGCCAAAGACTGCACTCATCAAATCGATTATCCAACGATCAAAACAGAGGTTCGTGGATTCTGGACCGATTCCGATTTGTATTTACTCTTCATCTCTCCATACAGCGAACTGAATCTTTGGCTGCCTGCGGACAATAGCAAAGACCGCCTCAAGCTCTGGGACCGTGACGTGGTCGAGTTTTTTCTCGGCGATGATTGGACAGACATCAAGCACTATCGGGAGTTTGAGATTGCCCCCACCGGGGATTGGGTCGATCTGGCGATTGACCTTAACAAAGAATCCTACAACCCTGACTGGAATTCGGGCTGGGAGCGCCTGGGAAGAATCGACGAAAAAAATCACATATGGTACGCAGCGGCGCGCGTGCCGCTGCGCTCCGTGAGCGAAAAACGGGTGGTCGCTGGCACTAAGTGGCGGGCTAACCTCTATCGCATTGACGGCCTCGGCGAGGATCCACAACGCCATTTCATGTGTTGGCAGCCAACCTGTGTCGTCAAGCGCGATGCCAACCACGTACCTGAACATTTTGGAACATTGATCTTCACCAAGTAATGCGCACTTTCCGGAGGAACCGCATGCCTTCAAAACAGCAATCAAACCGCCGCGGATTTATGAAGATGTTGGCTGCTTCGCCGCTATTGGCCCAGATTGCCGCTCAAGGCATGTACGAAAAATCCGCTGCCGCCATCGGACTGGACCCCTGGGGAAACGTCTACCGTCGCTTGGGCGTTAAGACCGTCATTAATTGTCGTGGGACTTGGACCTATCTAAGCGGATCGCTGCAATTCCCGGAAGTGCAAGAAGCTCAGGCCGAAGCGAGCCGCCATTTTGTGAACATGGTCGAGTTGCATCACGCCGTAGGACGCCGCCTGGCGGAATTGACCGGCGCCGAATCTGGATTGATCACGTCGGGCGCCGCAGGCGCCATGGCTGCCGCGACCGCGGCCTGCATGGCCGGCAACGATCCGCAAAAAATCTGGCAGCTTCCGGATACCACCGGTCTAAAACACGAAGTCATTATGGTCGGCGGGCGCAGCGCCTTTGATAACGCCATCCGGCTCGCCGGTGCAAAGCTCGTGCTCGTCGAAAAGCCCGACGATATCGCAAACGTCATCAGCAGCAACACGGCCATGATCTATACCACCGATCTGGGCGACAAGTTGGCGAGCGAGGCGTCCATCGCCAAGCAGCACAATGTGCCTCTCCTCCTGGACGATGCCGCAGGTATTCCGCCCATTGATAACATCAAGCTGTACGCAAGAATGAAACTCGATCTGTACACTTTTTCAGGAGGGAAGGGGCTGCGCGGACCGCAGTGCAGCGGCGTGCTGCTGGGCCGCAAGGACCTGATCGAAGCCGCCTTGCGTAACTCTTGCCCCTACGAAGGTGCGTTATGCCGCCCCATGAAAGTCGGGAAAGAAGAGGTCATCGGTTGCCTCACGGCCATAGAGACCTGGCTGAAAATCGATTCCAAAAGGCTCTACGACGAATGGAGCGCACGAGTGAAGCGCATCGCCACGCTGGTGGAGACCGTGCCTGGCGTTCAGACTCAGATCTACATTCCCGACGACGGCAATCGCTATCCAACCTTGCGCATTTCGTGGGACCAACAGGCCTGGGGGTTCAACGTAAACGAATGCGTTCAGAAATTGCACGACGGCGATCCGGTGATCGAAGTGCTCAGCATTGACAATCCCAGCATGGTTTCCGCAGTGCAGGAAGGGGCCGATAAACCGAAGCCCAATCCAAAGGAACTCAAAGAGCAGAATCACCTCGAGTTGGTTTCAATGACCATCCAGCCCGGCGAAGAAATGATCGTAGGACAGCGCCTGCGCGCAATCCTCGGCGCAGCGCGCAGGAGGAAGTCCGCATGAGAAGCTTATTCCTGCTCGTCGGGCTGCTTGCCGCAACCGTCTTTCTGAGCGCCCCGCTGCCTATCGCCCTCGCCCAGTCAGCGCCGGGTCCGAATGATGCGCCACGCTCGCCCAGTTTCGATGCGGGAGACTATTTATACATTTCCGGTCAGGGACCTCGTCGCGCGGACGGGACCACTCCCACAAAATTTGCCGATCAAGTCCGCCAGTCTCTCGATAACGTAAAACGCTTGGTCGAGACGGCGGGTCTTACTTTGGATCGCGTAGTCTACCTACAGGTCTATCTCGAAGACACCAGCCGCTACAGCGAGCTGAATGAAGTTTTCTCGGCCTACTTTCCCAAGGACCCACCCGCTCGGGGAGTTCTGGGTGTCGTTCGCGTACCGGAGCCCTCGCTACAAATTACCGCGGTCGCGGTTCGCGACCTCAAGGGCAAGCAGCCGGTCTCTGTACCTGGCTGGACCCTTGACAAGGCCTACTCCGCAGGCATGCTCACTCGTGACCGGCTATTCGTGTCCACCATGCCGGGCAGCGATCCTGCAACCGGCGCCGTGCCGCAGAATCCGGCAGCACAGGTCGACCTCGCTCTCGATCGATTGACCGCCGTCCTGCAGGCCGCGGGACTCACCAACGCCAACATGGTCTTCGTGAATCCTTATCTCACGCCCGACCTGTCAACGCGCGTCATGAACCAACAATATGCCCGGCGCTTTGAGTTTGGAAACACGCCGGCTCGCGCCACCATCGAAGTGTCCAGTCTGCCCGAAGGTACACACATCGCCTTCACTGGAGTAGCCGTGCGCGACTTGGGCCGCCGAAAAGCAATACGCCCGAAGAACATGCTGGCGAGCCCGACCGCCAGCCCGTGTGTCTTCGCGGGCGATACCCTCTACTGCTCGGCGAAAAGCGGATTTATCCCCGGACCAAATGGGGGGGTCTATGCCGCTACGACCACATCGCAACTTCGGCAAACCATGCGAAACCAACTCGACAACCTCGAAGAAGCTTCCATGGATTTCAGTCAAGTCGTCTCTACAACTGTGTACCTCGACAATATTTCCGACATCGGAGCCTTCAACAAGGTTTATTCGGAATACTTCAAGGCACCCTTCCCGGCGCGAGCTGTGGTGCAACAGATTCCCTCATCTAACCGCTCGCCCGACGCCGAAGAGCACTTCCCTGACTTGGAGCAGATGTCGCTCATCGCGATAAGGCGGCCTCCCAAGAACTAAGAAGCAGTGGTGGATTGAAACGTTAGGGTTGCGCGCCGCCGGCAAGCCAGCACTGTGGCAATCGCAGACCACGGGTCGCGCAATAGCGGAAACGAAAACAACTGGGATCGTTACTTGTCATTTCACGCCCTTTTTATGTATCACTTCGCGAATTCATATCCCAGACGTACTGCACAATCTCGCAATATTTCCAGCTCCCAGAATGGCCGTTGCGCGTTTTTCGGATGCGCCAGGCTGGACGGTATTCGCCCTGCCCGGTGCAGAAATATCGCAGCGGAATGCTTGTAGGCCGGAACCGGCTGACGAAAGGCTATATTTCCGAGATGTTGCAGGGCGTCTGAAAGCGCGTAATAGCCGGAATCTCCCTGCTCCCAAAGCCTGTCTCTCTCCGCGAATTTCTCTGGAGCAAAAGTAGCAAGACCGAGCAAGTAGTCCGAACCATACTCAATCATGTTGATGCCGAGATCGTTGCCAGTATAAATGCGGAAGTCCGGACGGTGCGCATCTCGCAGCGACAAACGATCGAGCTCCAGCAGCCGATCGAGTGAAGAATGCTTCAGTCCCTTAATCTCCGGAATGTCCATCAGACGCAAAAAAGTTTCCTCGTCAAAAATTTCACCGTTGGACGCAAACATGCTTCCGAGCTCGAACGCCAACACGCAGGAATAACCGCGCGCGGTCTCTTGGTAGACAGCTACTTTCTCCCTGGGTGTTTTTCCGTGCAGTCGGCTGGTCTGAAACAAGATCGGCGTCGCACCATAACTTACGATGGCGTCCATCTGCCGGCGATAAAGCGACACCATGTCTCCGGTATGGCCTTCGATATACGCGCCTGCAACGAATGGAACACCTTTCCCCAGGGCATCTCTCGTCCATCGCAAGACGTCTTGCCTTTCAGCGTCATCGAGATAGTTCACATAACCAGTATCCATATTTACCGCGTTCATCAATCCAACTCGGTGGGTGTCCGCCAGGTGACGCTGAAAAGCTTCGACCGAGATTTGCCCATCCAGCTCGTATGGCAAGAGGGCCGCCGCTATGCCTTGCACCTTGCGGCAAAAAATTCGCTGTTCCGTTAACGAATTGATCTTCATCGACATTGAAGAATAACCTTGCTCTCGAATTCATAGTTTGTTCCACGCAAGGACTGCACCGGCTTCAGCCTTTTGCTTTCGCCGCATTCAACTGTGTCGCTTGCGGTGAACTTTTGTAATAGCTATCCAATGGGTAGCATCCGGACGGCAATCCCTTTCGCGGCGCTGTCGTACAATCGCTAAAAGTTCGGCAGATCCGCTTGTGCTGCACGGGATTTCCTGCGCAGGCATCCCATAACAGCTCCGGGTAGGACAAAGCCATTCGCCCCAAGCCAACCAAATCGACCCATCCCTCTCTCAGCGCGGCTTGCGCGACAAGAGGCAGAAAGTCCTGCAAATACGTGTAAGCGGTGCCTACAAAAATCAGGTTCGGAAATTGCTCTTTGAGTTTTCTTGTTGCGTCCATCTGCCGCGCCACTCCGGTTAACGGATCTTCAGGTGGCTGATATCCATCCGATGGCGGGTAAAAAGCCGGCCGCTGAATGTGCGGATTGTAATAGGGGCTTCCAGCGGTGACGTTCACTAAGTGAATATTCATTTTCTCGAGTATAGACAGCAAGCGTTCCGCTTCGCCAAGGTCAGGTTCCGTGGGATTGACGGAATTCACTCCGAAGCCCCAGCGGTATGGCAGTAAATCCCCATGTTTCTCCGGAATTCCGGGTCCGCGCTTTCCCTCGGAAGATCGCGCCGGGTCCGCGAAAAATGGAACGGTATCGAAGACTGAAATCCGCGCGCCAATTTGCAGTCCCGGCACCTCCGAGCGTATGCCTTCCACTATTTCGCGCAAAAACCGTGTGCGATTTTCCAGACTTCCACCGTACTTACCTTCGCGAGTATATGCACTAAGAAATTCGTGTCCCAGATATCCGTGGCAGTGCTTGATATCGACAAAATCAAAACCTGTCTCTCTCGCGGCACGCGCCGCGCGGTGGAAATCTTCGATGATCGCACCGATCTCCCCATCCGTGAGCAGAGGATAATCAGTCCCGAGTCCCAGCCGTCTGTCCAAGATCGGATGATGATAAAGAATTCGGGGTTCCGGCTTCCCGTGGTCGTTTGGCCGGCAGTATCGCCCAGAGTGCGTCAACTGGAGACCGATCAGCAGGCCGTCGCAGGAGCCTGTCGTTTGACGATGTCCCTCGAGCAGAGCTGCGCGTAACTGTTCCAGACCCCTGAGAGTATGCGCCGCGACCACCAGCTGGTTCGGATTGGCGCGGCCAGCATGAGAAACGGCTGCCGCTTCTCCGCCCCAAACCAATTTTGCGCCGCTAGTGCCCAGCCGGCGCCAGCGGCGCAACATGCTTTCACTGATGTTGCCATCAGGTGTGGCATCCCATCCCTCCATGGGATGGACCGCAATTCGGTTGGCCAGATTAATTTCCCCGCGTGAAAGCGGATGGAGGAGCGGAGATTCCGGTCCGGAAATAACCTCCGAATCACATGGAATATTCAAACCGAGCGTACGCAAATGCTGCTGGAAACGCGACACGTCCTTGACCGTCCCCAGCCGCAAGATAGGCAAACTCATGGTGGTTTTTTTCCCCGCATCGAATCTATCACTTTATGAAAAGAGCTTGGACAAAAGTGTGGGCATCGCATATGTTTCCATTGCCAGCGGGGGCTGGCGGCGCTTCGTGTCCACGATTCAATCAACCCGAATCTTCTATGGCTGGTGGATTGTCGTTGCGGCGTTTCTCAATCTGTTTTTCGCGGTCGGCATAATTTTTTATGGATTTCCCGTTTTTTATCCCGCGCTTGCCGATTCGTTGGGATTCAGCCGCGCACAGCTCACACAGGGTTTTCTGCTGGGATTTCTGATCGCTGGACTGCCTTTTGGACTGGTGGCCGGCACAGTAATTGACCGCGTCGGCGCAAGATGGGTAATTCTCGCGGGTGTCGGACTCATCGGCATGTCCCTGATCCTTATGGGATCCATGACCAAGCTCTGGCATTACGAACTACTATGCATCACCGAAGTGCTGGGCTACGTGCTGGCCGGTCCGATCGGTAATCAAGTGCTGGTGGCTCGATGGTTCCAGGCCCGGCGCGGGCGCGCGATGGGCTACGTCTATTTAGGGCTAGGTCTGGGGGGTGTTGTTTCTCCGCTGTTGAGCAATTTTCTCATTCGAAATTTCGGGTGGCGCCACGCGCTGGAATTCATCGGCTCGCTGGTCATGATCGTGCTGATTCCAGTGGCCATTTTCGTCACGCGCTCAGTTCCGGCCGATCTGGGCCTTTCACCGGATGGGGCCACTGATGGACATGGCTCTCCTGCAATCGCGGAATACGGAAACTCCTCCTTATGGCCGGTCGACGTTCAATCTGCGATTCGCACCACGAACTTTTGGCTTATCCTGGCGGGATCAACCGTGGTCATTGGCGCAATTGGAGCGGTGATCCAACATTTCATCTTGTTTTTGAAGGATGCAGGCTATTCCGCCAGCATGGCGTCACGATTCTTTACGGCTCTGCTAGTGGCCAGCCTTGGCGGCCGCGTACTGGTGGGCTACTTGGCCGATCGCTTTCGAAAGAAAGACGTCATGGCGTTGTTCTATGGCATCCTGAGCGCCTCAGTCCTCTTGCTCAATTTTGCGCACTATCCCGCTGTGATCTGGGCCTTCGTGGCGGTTTTTGGTTTCTCGATGGGCGCGGACTACATGCTGATTCCGTTGGTTGCCGCGGAATGTTTTGGGACCGTCTCGCTCGGGAAACTGCTGGCGCTCATTATAATGGGCTATTCGCTCGGACAGTGGGGGGCACCCTGGATCGCGGGAAGAATCTTTGACGCTCGTCACAGCTACGAGTTGGCCTGGAACCTCATTGCCGTTGCGGGATTGCTAGGAGGCGCCGCGATATTTGCAGTATCGCCCAACCTTGACAGATCACCAGCTTCGCTCGCCTTGCCCGAGCGAAAACCGGAATGATGAATTTGCGGATCGCATCCACATGACCCGAGGAAAGCTCCGCCTGTTGCACGCCGCCGATCTGGCCGCTGTTATGGAGCTTTCACGTCTGGCTGGGTGGAATCAAACCATCGATGATTGGCAGACACTGTTGCGGCTCGATCCGCTGGGTTGTTTCGGCATTGAGGTCGACGATCGCATCGTGGCGACGACAACATTGCTCTGCTACGGGACCCGGCTGGCATGGATTGGAATGGTGCTGACCATGCCGGACTACAGGCGTATGGGCTTTGCGCAAAGGCTTGTTCAGGCTGCTCTTAAACGTTCGGCCGCTCTGAAAATTGAAAGTGTAAAGTTGGATGCCACGCCGGAAGGTCGGCCGCTCTACGAAAAGCTAGGCTTCAAAACAGAGCAAATTGTGGAGCGCTGGTATCACGATGGTCGCTGGACTCACGCGCCCCACAAACCCATTCCGCCGTCCGATCGATATTCGCTGGCGGCCGATCTTGAGGCATTCGGCGCAGATCGCACGGTGCTTCTCCGGGAGCTGGCATTGCGCAATCCTCCAAATACTGTCGCCGGCGCTTATTGTTTCTCCCGCAATGGTGCGCGCTCCAGCTATTTGGGCCCGTGTGTCGCTCAAGAGCAGAAAGCCGCTCGTCTTGTGATAGAACAATGCTTGCGAGGATCGTCGGAATCAGGCTGGTATTGGGATCTGCTGACCACAAACAAGAATGCTTTTGAGATGGCAACGGAATTCGGATTTGTTCCACAGAGACGCTTGGAACGCATGGTCTTTGGAAATCGCTTCAACAAAAACGACGACATGGTTTACGCAATTGCCGGATTCGAACTGGGTTAAGCATGCGAATAGAGACAGAAGCTGAACTGGAAGAAATTCTTTCCCGCCCATCTGACGCCGACGTCGCTGCTATTGCTCATCTCGATGGCGATTTGCTCATTCTCGGCGCAGGTGGAAAGATGGGCCCCAGTCTGGCGCGGCGCGCCCGCAGAGCCGCCCAAAAGGGCGGGGTTTGCAAGAGAATCGTGGCGGTCGCGCGATTTTCCGACAATCGCTTGCGTGATAGCTTGGCATCCGACGGCATCGAGATTTTAGTAGCCGATTTACTCCATCCGGGCGCACTGTCACAATTACCCGACATTCCGAATGTCATTTTCATGGCCGCACGAAAATTTGGTACTACTGGATCCGAGGATTTGACTTGGGCGATGAATACGTATTTGCCAGGACTAGTTGCTGAGCGCTACCGCGCGTCGCGTATCGTCGCGTTTTCAACCGGCAATGTCTATCCGTTGCGCCACGCCATGCAGGGCGGAGCCGTCGAATCGACTCCCGTGGCGCCGGAGAGTGAATACGCGCAGTCTGCTCTGGGAAGAGAGCGAATGTTCGAGTACGGGTCCCGTCAGTGGGGCACTCCCGTTGCCATTCTTCGATTGAATTACGCGATTGACCTGCGCTACGGCGTGCTGCTGGATATCGGTACAGCGGTGTTTGAGCGGCGGCCGATTGATCTCCGCATGGCGCTCGTGAATGTTATCTGGCAAGGAGACGCGAATTCAATTTGCCTGCGGTCGTTCGCACTCTGCCAGTCCCCGCCCTTCTTCTTGAATCTCACCGGCCCCGAAACTTTGAGTGTACGGTATATCGCTGAAGAGTTCGGCCGCCGATTTTGTATACAACCTACGTTCAGTTCAGAGGAAATGCCCACCGCTTTATTGAGTAACGCGGCAAAGGCTCATCAAATGTTCGGGTATCCCACGGTAACGATTCCAGAAATGATCGACTGGACTGCCGCCTGGATTTCTTCTGGAGGGGCGCGCCTCAATAAACCAACGCATTTTGAGGTTCGCGATGGAAACTTTTAATGTCTCTGCGCGCGCAGCTTATTTCCGGGTCGGTGATACCGGCGCATCCTCTCGCACTCAATAAGGAACGCAAATTGGATGAGCGTCGGCAGCGCGCTCTGACGCGTTACTATTTGGCGGCCGGTGCCGGTGGAATCGCTGTTGGAGTGCACACCTCGCAGTTTGCCATTCGCGATCCCGCGATCGGTTTGTTCGAACCTGTTTTGGAACTTGCCATGGAGGAGATGCGCGCACATCCGATTGTAAAGATTGCTGGCGTTTGCGGGAAATTGCCCCAAGCCACCTCGGAAGCCGCAGTAGCCGCTCGACTCGGCTACGACGCTGTGCTTTTGAGCCTAGGCGCTCTCCCCGATGGCTCAATTGGGGAGTTGATTGAACATTCTCGGGCCGTTTCTTCGATAATCCCGATCATCGGATTTTATTTACAGCCGGGCGTCGGCGGTCGCGTTCTGCCGTACGCTTTCTGGCGTGAGTTCTGTCAAATTGAAAATGTTGTTGCTATCAAGATTGCGCCCTTTAATCGCTATCAAACGCTCGAAGTAATCCGCGCTATCGCCGAATCCGGCCGCGCTCGGAGAATCGCTTTATACACCGGCAACGACGATAATATTTTGATCGATTTGCTCACCACCTACGACTTCGGCGGCGAGTGTATCCGTTTTGCCGGCGGCTTATTAGGTCACTGGGCGGTATGGACGAGGAAAGCGGTCGCGCAATTTGCCGCCGCGAGGCAGTATTCGAATAATATTCCATCCGATTTACTTACACTGGCTCAGCAAATAACAGATGCAAATGCGGCGCTGTTTGATCCTGGTCACCACTTTCGCGGATGCATTCCTGGAATTCACGAAATCCTGCGAAGACAAGGCTTACTTGAAGGGCGCTGGTGTCTTGACCCGCACGAAGACCTGTCTCCCGGCCAGGCGGAAGAGATAGATCGCGTGTGCAAACTCTATCCTCACTTGCAGGATGACGAATTCGTTCACGCGCATCTCGCCGAGTGGTTGCGCTAACGAATTGTGAGCGACCAACTTTACCAAATCTTGCCAGAGCGGACGCTAGCGAAGCGAAATAAGTAACTTGAGACGATTCCTGGCCAACTCATTTTCTCCTTCACTCTTCTCTTTTTGTTTGCGAATTACCGCCTGTGGTTCGGCAAAACTCCAGCCGACCACGAAATCAATAACATAGCTTGCTGCCATCTCACCACCGCTCTGCTATAAATCCTGCCCATGTTTCGTTTCCTAGGACTCAAATGAATGCCAGAAAAAGAAGCAGCTGCTGTAGAAGTCTGAACTTGAACATGATTTTTTCCGGCGAAAAGCGCACACGAGACTCGCTGCTGCCAGCGGCGCTGGTACGATGCCTTGTCGCGGTGGTCATCCTTTACTACAATTCGCGGTTCATGTTTCGTGAACTGCAAGGCGTACCTGCGGGATCAAATGCGGATTTTGCTTCGGCTTGACAGTTCATTTGAATTTCGCGCAAGGAGGCGGTTTTGTTCCAGCGGAGAATCTTACATACAATTCTGACGATCTTTGCCGTAGTTCTATCGGCAGCGCCTTGCGTTCGCGCGCAGCAAAGCTATGCGGTGATCGCGCAGAGTGGCGTCCCGATGAAAACGCGTGACGGTGTGACACTCTATTCGGACATTTACCGTCCGAAGGCTGACGGGAGATTTCCGGTCATCCTGATGCGTACGCCCTACGACAAAAGCGTAGGCTGGGCGGTTGCGCCGGCGTATCAGGTTGTCACACACGGTTACGTTGTCATCGTGCAAGATGTTCGTGGGCGCTACACATCTGAAGGCGAGTGGTACCCGTTTCGCCATGAGTCTAACGACGGCTACGACGCAGTGGAATGGGCTGCTGGGCTGCCATACTCCAACGGCAAAGTGGGCATGACGGGCGGTTCTTACGTCGGCGCAACACAGATGCTCGCTGCCATTGCCCATCCTCCGCATCTTGCCGGAATCTGCCCAGTGGTCACGGCCAGCAATTATCATGACGGCTGGACGTATCAGGGCGGAGCGCTCGAACAGTGGTTCGATCAAAATTGGACGACCCAACTCGCCACGAACACACTGTGGCGATTGATTGCGAAAAACACCAACGCGCTGGTGGGCGCGCCAATGCTTCCGCTCACTCGCTATCCGGCATTCAATTACGCCTCGCTTCCGGCGGCCGCCGACGCCACGGCCCAGCTTGCGCCGTATTATCTTGATTGGCTCGCGCATCCCGGCTATGACGCGTATTGGAAGCAGTGGTCCATCGAGGAGCACTATTCGGATATTCAGGTTCCGGCCCTTCACATCGGCGGTTGGTATGACATTTTTCTAGCTGGCACACTCAGGAATTACATGGGAATCAAGGCGCACGGCGGCACGGACTCGGCACGCAACGGCCAGCGCCTGCTTGTGCAAATCGGCGGGCACGCCGGCTTCGGGCGGCACATCGGCGACATCGAATTTGGCGATGAGGCGGTCAAATTTCCTCCCACCGATGTCTTGATTGCCTGGTACGACTATCTCTTCAAAGGCGTCCAGAACGAGTTTGCCGTGGAAGGGTCCACTGCGGGCAAGCCCGTCCGCATTTTTGTCATGGGAGAGAACAAGTACCACGAGGAATCGGATTGGCCTCCACCGCAAGATAAACTCACTCGCTACTTCTTGCATTCCGGTGGTTCGGCCAATTCGTTGCGCGGCGACGGTGGCCTTTCCCTCACCCCACCAAAAAAGGAAACGCCCGACAAATTCAAATACGATCCGGCGAATGCCGTGCCCACCATCGGCGGCTCGCTCTGCTGCGACGCTGAGCACTACCAGCCGGGCCCGCGCGACCAGCGCGCCGCTGAAAATCGCAACGACGTACTCGTCTATTCCACAAAGCCGCTTGCCGAGGATACGGAAGTCACCGGGCCG
>WNFH01001165.1_pt1 | contig 17655 bp, 18 predicted proteins | sample 5400411 | NCBI WGS metagenome assembly WNFH01 (sample SAMN13153347, study PRJNA577476) | soil metagenome | isolation source: 200 cm saprolite under Douglas fir tree site 2 hole 3 | place: USA:California | collected 2015-04-18
ATCGAAGAAGTCAAATACAAGCCGGCCACGAAGAAATACAAAGTCACATTTCTTCCGAGCGGCAAAACTATCGAGGTTGACCCGGAAAAAATTCCGTACGGGCACAACGGCTTGCCCGGCAGTATCCTCGACATCTCTGAAGGCATCAAAGCCGGCCTCGATCACGCGTGCGGCGGCGTGTGCGCTTGCTCCACCTGCCACGTGGTCGTAAGAGAAGGCTTGGAGTCCTGTAACGAAGCTACTGACGCAGAGCTGGATGAACTGGATGAAGCGCCAGGGATAACGCCGAAGTCACGCCTCGGCTGCCAAACGGTGCCCGACGGCACCACCGACATCGTCGTGGAAATTCCGGAGTGGAACAAGAATTACGCCAAGGAAGCCGATCACTAAGGGGCTGTTTACTCTTGACGGTTTTGGATCTCTCCGTGCCCTCTGTGCCTCCGTGGCTAATCTCAATCTTGGTTTCCGAGGAGCGACATGCCCGCAACCTTCGACTGGGACAACACCGAAGACATCGCCATCGCGCTGACCGACAAATATCCCGAGACCGACCCGCTCACCGTCCGCTTCACGGATATGCACAAGTGGATCACGGAGCTGTCCGGCTTTTCCGGCGATCCCAAAGCCTCCAACGAAGGTAAGCTCGAGGCCATCCAGATGGCCTGGCACGAAGAATTTCAAGACCGCCAAAGCTGACCCGCCCCTCAATTCATTCTCAGGAGTGTCCAGGGTCTTCTTGATTGCCCTAAACCTCCGCGCGGCAATGCATCCACGCTTCAGCGGCGAAAGTTAGAAAAGAACCAGAAGACGATGGATAGGACGACGCTGATGAGCAGGCAGGTGACAATCGGAAAGTAGAACGTGGTGTGCTCACCGCGGTGAATAATATCGCCGGGCAAGCGGCCAAAGCGGAACGGCAGGCGCGCTCCGAAGAAAAGCAGAGCTCCAACGATGGCGCTGACCGCGCCTAAGATCAGAAGGGCCCGTCCGAGTTCGCGGAGAGGGTCCACGACGCAAGTTTAGAAGCTTGTGAGTTTTGAAGTCAAAGCCTCCAACTATCGCTTCAAATCAGCTCGTAACCAGCGAAAAAGTAGCTGATCTCGAAGGCAGCGGTATCGGGCGCGTCGGAGCCGTGCGTGCAGTTGTTGCCGATGCTGGTGCCAAGGTCGCGGCGAATAGTGCCGGGTGCGGCTTTCTTCGGATCAGTGGCGCCCATGGTGTCGCGCCACTTTGCGATGGCGCCTTCCGCCTCGAGAACAATGGCGAAAATCTTACCCGAGCTCATGAAATCCATCAGTTCGCCAAAAAATGGCCGTTCGCGATGCACTGCGTAAAAGCCGCCGGCTTCGTCCTTGGTCAGGCGCATGGATTTGATCGCTACAATCCGGAAGCCGGCTTTATGAATGCGGCTTAGAATTTCGCTTTGCAGTCCGCGGCCAACCGCGTCCGGCTTGATGATTGCGAAGGTGCGTTCGAGAGCCAAAATTGATTTCCTCCGGAAGATGAATGCTTGGCGACGAGACGCCGGCGCGACGCTACTTCAAAGCGGCGGCGACCGTAGAACCTAAGTCCGCAGGAGTTTCTACGCAGCGAATTCCAGCTGCGCCCATGGCCGCGTATTTGTCTTTGGCGGTGCCCTGTCCGCCGCTGATGATAGCGCCCGCGTGGCCCATGCGGCGGCCGGGCGGCGCGGTTTGACCGGCGATGAAGCCGACGACTGGCTTTTTCACGTTGGCTTTGATGAATTGGGCCGCTGTTTCTTCGGCATTGCCGCCGATTTCGCCGATCAGGATAATCGCGTGCGTTTCGCGATCCTCGTTGAACATTTTGATGGCGTCCAGGAATGACGTACCGATGATGGGGTCGCCACCGATGCCAATACACGTGGATTGCCCGATACCCAGGCGAGTGAGCTGGTCGACCGCCTCATAAGTAAGCGTGCCGCTGCGGCTCACGACGCCGACGTTGCCCTGCTTATGGATCCGGCCGGGCATAATGCCAATCTTGCATTTGCCAGGAGAGATGACGCCTGGACAATTCGGTCCGATGAGGCGCGTTTTCTTGCGGTCCACGGCGAGCGAAACGCGAATCATATCGAGAACAGGAATGCCTTCGGTGATGCAAATCACCAAGGGAATTTCCGACTCAGCAGCTTCAAGAATGGCGTCGGCAGCGAATGGCGGAGGAACAAAAATGACGGAAGCGTTCGCGCCGGTGCCCTTCGCGGCGTCAGCCACGGTATTGAAGACAGGGCGCTCGAGATGTTTTGTGCCGCCCTTCCCGGGAGTCACGCCCCCTACGACATTGGTTCCGTATTCGATCATCTGCTGCGCGTGAAAAGTACCTTCGCGTCCGGTGAAACCCTGTACAATCAATTTTGTCTTTTCGTCCACCAAAACGCTCATCGCGCCCCTCCCGCGAGAGCCACTACTTTTTGGGCGCCGTCTTTCATGCCTTCGGCGATGGTGAAATTGAGGCCGCTTTCGCGGAGGATTTTTTGGCCTAGCTCGACGTTAGTGCCTTCCATGCGGACGACAACGGGAACTTTGAGTCGCAAATCTTTTGCGGCAGCGACCACGCCGGTCGCCAGCACGTCGCAACGCAAGATGCCGCCGAAAATGTTGATGAAAACGGCGCGCACGCTTGGATCGCTCATCAAGATGCGAAAAGCATTCTTGACTTGCTCCGAGGACGCGCCGCCGCCCACATCCAGAAAATTTGCAGGCGAGCCGCCCGCGTACTTGATGATGTCCATGGTAGCCATGGCCAGGCCGGCGCCATTGACCATGCAGGCCACGCTGCCATCGAGCTTGATGTAGTTCAAGCCGTACTTGGAGGCTTCGACTTCGAGCGGATCCTCTTCATCGAGATCGCGCAGTTCGCGAAGATTAGGATGACGGAAGAGCGCGTTGTCGTCAAAAGTCATTTTGGCGTCGAGCGCAACCAGTCTGCCGTCACCCGTGAGCACGCACGGATTAATCTCGAGTAGCGAGGCGTCCGTATCGATGAAGGCGCGATAGAGGGCCTGAAAAAACGGTGTGGCGTGCGTGGCCACCTCGCCGGGAAGTCCCAGGCCAAAAGCGATCTTGCGCGCTTGATACGGTTGCAGGCCAACCACCGGGTGAATCAGTTCGCGCAGAATGGCTTCCGGATTATCCTTGGCGACTTCCTCGATTTCCATCCCTCCCGCGGCGCTGGCCATGAACACGGGCAGACCGCTGGCTCGGTCGACCAGCAAGCCAAGATACAGCTCGCGCTTGATGTCCAGCCCCTCCTCGATCAACACGCGCTTGACGATGCGTCCCGCAGGTCCAGTTTGTGGAGTGACGAGTTTCATGCCCAAAATGTGCCCAGCAATGTCCTCGGCTTCATCTCCAGAGCGCGCCAGCTTTACACCTCCGCCCTTGCCCCGGCCCCCGGCGTGAATCTGCGCTTTCACCACAACGATGTTCGCCTTTAGGCGCTGCGCGGCCTCGCGCGCTTCTTCCTTGGTGTAAGCAACCTCGCCGCGCGGCGTGGTCACGCCGTAACGCGCTAGGATGGCCTTAGCCTGATACTCGTGAATCTTCATCGAGCTACCATCAGTGCTAGAATTTGTGCATCCGCAAAACAAAGAAGTTTACTCGGAAGGCGCAAGAGGAGCAAGGACACCGCCAAATGCCCGCAAGTACGACACTTTCGTTGATCCAACAACTTGAGGCGGGCCAGCTTCTTTCACGCGCCAGCGCCGAAGCCGTGATGGAAGAATTGCTTTCCGGCCGCATGGAAACGGACGAGATTGTGCGCTTTTTGCGAGCGCTGAACGCGAGACCGGTCCTCGTCTCGGAGCTTGCGGGATTTGCTTCGGTGATGCGGCGTCATGCCGCTTGCGTCTTCGCCGATGGGGAGCCACGCCCGGAACGCATGATCGATACCTGCGGGACCGGCGGCGATGGTTTCGATGCGTTCAATATTTCGACGGCGGCGGCGGTTGTCGCGGCGGCGGCCGGCGCGCGTGTGGCGAAGCACGGCAACCGCGCGGCGAGTTCCCGCAGCGGGTCGGCCGACGTGCTGGAAGCACTCGGTGTGCGGGTGGATCTTCCTTGCCCCCGCGTAGGGGTAGCCATTCGTGAAGTGGGAATCGGGTTTCTGTTTGCACAAGCCGCACACACAGCGGCGCGCCATGCGGCTCCGGCTCGGAAATTGATTGGTTCACGAACAGTTTTCAATCTGCTGGGTCCGCTAACCAACCCCGCTGGCGCGCAGGCGCAAGTGCTAGGGGTCTTTTCAGCGGAGGCGATCGATCTGATGTCCGCGACGCTAGTGGAACTGGGGATCATGCGCGCCTTCGTGGTTCACGGCGCGGGCGGGCTCGATGAGATTTCGCTGGCCGGCGAAACGCTGGTTGCGGAAGTGCTCGACGGGAAGATCACGCGCTACACGGTGGCGCCTGAGGATTTTGGCGTTGCGCGCGCGCCGCTAGAGGCCATCCGCGGAGGTTCGCCGCTGGAGAACGCCGCGATTATCCAGCAAACTTTCACAGGAGAATGCGGGCCGCGACGCGACATTATTGTGATCAACGCGGCAGCGGCTCTCGTGGCAGCCGGCGTGGCGGACAATTTCATGGAGGGAGCGGAGCTAGCGGCAAGAACGCTTTCGTCGGGCGCTGCGCAAGAAAAACTCGCCGATCTAAAGAAATTTACAAACGCGCCCGACGGTTAGATCATGGCTTTTTGGGCGAGTGGTGCGAGCCCGGTTTATCAGGGCTCTCCATGTCGTGTACCACCACCGGAATCGCAATCCCCGCCGCAATTCCAATCGCTATTAAAAGGAACTTGTGGTGCACCATCGGAGGCTTTTGGTTGGCCGGCTCTGATTCCAGTGCCACAGCTTCCTTCTCAGAGGGATCGAGAAGCACGCGGTACGCCGCACCTTCCGCTACCACTTTGCTTTCGCCGTGGTAAGAAAATTCCAAAGCTCCCCGCTGCGCGTAAATGCGCAGCTCTTTCGGATTCACAACTCGGATGTGCGCCAGGGTGGCAGCATTGGCTGCCGGGCGAATCAAGGCATCGTCGGCTACAACACTGACGCTGCCGTTCCGTGCCGCTGAGAGGACCAGAGTGCCGCACGCGAGGTCAGCCTCAACGCTGCCCTCTTTACTGGCGGGACGCCGGAGTGTGAGGATCGACTGCGCGTCGAGCTGCAGCGTGAGGTACGGACCGCTGATGCGCAAGACACCGCCGGCCTCCGTAGAAAGCCGATCACCATCATAAATTGTGCTTCCGACGGAAGCCGCGGCCTCACCAACGTGCGCACGTTCCGCGTGCGTGACCATGCCCAGCGGCACGACTTTGGCAGGCGATGGTCCAACAACCAGCAGAGATGCCGCTGCTACCACCGCAGATTGGCGACGAAGAACCGTATTGGCCTCCACAGGGGACTGGATATCCCGAGCGCCGATTTCTCGGCAATCCGGCGACGATTATCATTGTTCAATAAACATCACATATTAACTGAACAATATATATAGCGGGGGACTCTGTCAAGGAAAAAGGAGGCCGGCGGACCGGGGCAGATCCCGGGCCTTGCTGCATACCACATCGTGGATTGCATGCTTTTTGCCCCGCCTCGCTCCAGCGGTATATAGTGACAATGGGCTGCGAGCGCAGGAAATGCGCAGCGCCCCGCTTTCGCTTTCAGGAAAACCACAAAGGCAACCGCAACGCATGGCCGCAGACGTCAGCAAACATCTGGATCGCGCCAAGCGATTCCTCGAGAAGAACCGCGTCGAGGATGCGATTGCGGCTTATAAGGCCGTGCTCGACGAAGCGCCGCAGCACCAGGAAGCGACTCAGGCATTAGGGGATTTGTACGCGCGCGCGGATCAGCCGGATCGTGCCTGCGAATACTACGGATTGCTGTTCGACATGCTCGTCGAGCCCCGCGATGAGAGCAAGGCCCTGGCGATATACAACCGCTTCCTCCGTAGCGCTGCTTCCCCGCAGCCTCCCGAGCGCATCGCGCGCTATGCCTTCCTGCAGCAAAAGCTAAACCACAACGACGAAGCCATGGAGCAGTACTCCAAGGCTGCGGACTTGTTTGCGGAGGCCGGCCGGCAAGAAGATGCGCTGTTTTGCCTGGAGCGCACCGCGCAACTCGATCCGGAGAATTTAACCCGCCAGCTTCGCGTGGCGGAAACGGCAGAGCGGTTAGGCAAGAACGCGCTGGCGGCGAAAGCATTTCTGCGCGCAGGGCAATTGGCGACGGCCGGCGGCACGCCGGAGGAGGCAATGCGGCTGTTTGGACGCGCGCACAAACTGGCGCCGCAGGAGCGTAGCGTCGCGCTGCTCTACGCCGAGGCGACCTTGCGAGCCGGCGATGCCAAGCAGGCAGCCGCGCTGCTGGAGCAATTTGCCGCGACGGACAGCGACGCAACTTTTTTGGACACCTTTGCGGACGCTTTGATGCGCAGCGGCAAACTGGACCGCGCGCGGGAAATTTTGGAGCGGCTGCTGAAGGATAAAAATCAAGGATTCTCGCGGTTTTTCGACCTGGTCGATGTCTACGGCAAAGCCGGGCAAGATTCCAAGTCGGTGGAAGTCCTGCAAGTGATCAAGAACCGGATGTATGCGGACGACAAACAGAACGACTTTATCGCGCAACTGGATAGCGTCGGCGGAAAGCACTCCAACTCGCAAGCGATCCTGGAGTACTGCGGAAAGTTTTATAACGAGGCGAATCGCGAGACGCAGTACTTTGAAATTCTGATTAAACTTTTTGATGTGTATCTGAACGCCGGCAACGTTGAAAAAGCCTCCGACGCGCTCGAGAAACTGCTCGACATCGATCCCTACGATCACCGCAACCAGGAACGCCTGCAGAAGTTGCATGGGCGGGTCGACGAATCAATTTTGAAACGCCTGGGCGCCCGCCTGAGCAAATCCGGAACCGCTGGGCCACCTCGTTCGGTGAACACTCGATCGTCGACCGCGGACAGCGTGAGCACACCGGCATCGGTCGGTAGCGACGCGCGGCACATGCAAGCGCTCGAAGATCTCATCGTCCAGACCGAGATTTTCCTGCAGTATTCACTGCAGAACAAGGCGCTGGAGCGCCTGCAAAAAATCGCCGCAACGTTCCCCGGCGAAGAAGAACGCAATACGCGCCTGCGGAACTTGTATCAAACCGCGAATTGGTGGCCGGCGGGCTCTTCGCGCCCCAAGGCGGAACCAGCGGCACCTGCCGTCCCGGCGCAGCCGGTGCCGGAATCCCTAGGGGCCGGCATCACGCAGAAGACTGGAGTGTACACGGCGGAGACGCTGCGCGACCTGGCAAAAATCTCCGAGATCAATCAAAAGATTTTCCGCCAACAGACGCCGCGTGCCATGCTGAACACCGCCGTGAACGAAGTGGGCGCCTATTTGCAGTGTTCGCGGGCGCTTGCCGTGTTTGGCGCGCCGGGACGCCCTCCGGAGATGGCCGCGGAATTCTGCGCCGCGGGCATACGGGCGACTCCTGGCGCCCAAGTGGTTCTGTTGCTAGCGCAAATGGAAAAAGCGCAACCCGATGAATTAGGCGGCTTGACGCTGAAAGCCACCGAAGGCTCGATTCTGAAGGGAATGGGCATCGCGACCGCCCTCGGAGTGAGCATCAACGACAAAGAAACACAGAGCCCGGCGGGAATGCTGATCGTCGGCCACGCCGAAGCTTACAAGTGGAAGCCTAACGAAGCCTACTTCTTGCAAGCCATCGGCGATCAGATGCTGATGAGCGTCAGCCACACGCGCTTGCGCTCCCTGGTGCGGCGCATGGGCGTTTCCGACGAGCGCACCGGATTGCTCAGCCGCAGTTCTTACCAGAACTGCCTGCTGACCGAAGCGGATCGCTCACGTACGCAGGGCACACCGCTTTCTCTGGCCATTCTACAAATTGACCGCGGCGCGGAGATTCTGCGGCAGCAAGGCGAATCGCCAGTGGAGCGTTTTCTCGAACAGCTCGCGCGCTCCCTGCAGCCCATCGTGCGCCAGAACGATGTCGCGGTAAAATATACTTCGTGGTCCCTGGCCTTCATTTTGCCGGACACCAGCCTGGCTGGCGCACAGAACCTGGCCGATAAGCTGCGGCGGGCGGCATCTGGTTTGAAACCGCCCTGGGATTCCACGCAAGTCACCTTAAGCGCGGGAATCGTCGAGGCCGTGGCTAAATCGGATTACGAGTGCGAGGATATTGTTACGGACCTGATCAATCGCGCCGAGGTAAGCGTGGAAGAAGCGCGCAAGCGGGGCGGCAATACCATCGTGGCCCTGGAAAGCCCCAAACTCTAGCTGCGAATAAGAGAGGAAAATTATGTTTCCGACCGACGTGGTGATTGTTGCCGGAGCACGCACGCCCATGGCGCGTTATACCGGCTCGTTTTCGGATGTTTCCGCGATTGATCTGGCCGCGCACGCGGCCAAGGAAGCGATTCGCCGCTCCGGCGCCGATCCTGCGGAAATTGATCACGCGATTTTTGGCAACGTCATGCAGACCAGCGCGGACGCGCTCTACGGCGCGCGGCACGTAGGACTGAAAGCCGGGCTAAGAACAGAAACTCCCGCGGTAACTGTGAATCGTTTGTGCGGTTCCGGCATCGAAGCCATTGCGCAAGGCGCGCAGAGACTGCTCTTAGGCGAAGCCCAGATGGTTCTGGCGGGCGGCATGGAGAACATGACGCAAGCTCCCTTCGTAATCCGCGGCGCTCGCAGCGGGCTGAAATTGGGCGGCGGCGCGCTGGAAGATTCACTCATGGCCGGTCTGACGGATTCCTACTGCGGATTGCCCATGGCGCTAACCGCCGAAAAGTTGGCCGAGCAGCAAGGAATCACCCGCAAGGATGCGGACGCCTACGCCCTGCGCAGCCAGCAAGCAGCGGACGCCGCGTACAAAGCGTGCCGCATCCGAGAAGAGTTGGTTCCCGTCGAAGTCAAGCAGGGCAAGAAGACCATCGTGGTCAGCGAAGACGATCATCGCCGGCCGGAGACCACCATGGAAATCCTGGAAAAATTGCCGCCCTCCTTCAAGAAGGACGGCATCGTCACCGCCGGAAACGCCAGCGGCATCGTCGATGGCGCCGCGGCGGTCGTCGTGACACACGAGCAAACCGCGAAAGAACAAGGCCTGACGCCAATCGGTCGCATTATTTCCTGGGCCGTCGTCGGCGTCGACCCCAGCATCATGGGCATCGGCCCGGTGCCCTCCTCGCAAAAAGCGCTGAAGCTCGCGGGCCTCACTCTTCAACAAATGGATCGTGTCGAAGTCAATGAGGCCTTCGCCGCGCAGTACCTCGCTGTAGAAAAAGTCTTGGGCCTGAACCGCGACAAAACCAACGTGAACGGCGGCGCAATCGCTCTTGGCCATCCGCTCGGTGCCTCAGGAACGCGCTTGGTCATCACGATTCTGAATGAACTTCGCCGCAATAATTTGCGTTACGGCCTTGCCACCGCCTGCATCGGCGGCGGCCAAGGCATCGCTATGATCGTCGAGGCCCTTTACAACTAGTTCGCGGCGTTTCTGCTACACTTTTGCCTGCTGACAAACAATATTCTTGCGGGTGTTTTGCCGCTCCTTGGTGACTGTCCGCGGCATTTCCTACAGAGGAACAGAATGGCGATTCAAAAAGTTGGCGTCGTAGGGTGTGGCTTGATGGGCTCGGGAATCGCGCAAGTCTCGGCGCAAGCCGGCTTCCCCACCGTCGTGCGCGAAGTCAACCCGGAGATTGTCGACAAAGGATTGAAGAGCATCGAGAAAAATCTCGCCCGCCTGGTGGAAAAAGGCAGCATCACCGAAGCGCAAAAGAATGAGATTCGCAGCCGGCTGACGGGTACGACCGCGCTGCAGGACCTGAAGGATTGCGATGTAATCGTCGAGGCCATCATCGAGCAGCTTCCGGCCAAGCGTGAGCTTTTCGGCGCGCTCGATGTCCTTTGCCCCGCCTCCGCGATTTTTGCCAGTAACACTTCTTCGCTGACCGTCACGGAAATCGCCACGGCCACCAAGCGGCCGCAGCGTTTTGTCGGCCTCCATTTTTTCAATCCCGTTCCGGTGATGAAGCTAGTCGAAGTTGTAAAAACCATTTCCACCGATCCGGCCGTGTACGAGGAGATGGTGGCATTCGGCGCGAAGCTCGGCAAAACCCCGGTGCGCGCCCACGACAGCACCGGATTCATCGTCAATCGCCTTCTCGTACCCTATCTGCTTGACGCTATTCGCGCGCTCGAAGAAGGCGTCGGCTCCATCGAAGACATTGACAACTCCATGAAGCTCGGCTGCGGACATCCCATGGGGCCGCTGACCCTTCTCGATTTCGTCGGCCTGGACACTACCTACTACATTGCGAATATTATGTTCGATGAATTCCGCGAGCGCCGCTTTGCCTCGCCGCCGCTGCTCAAGCGCATGGTGCTCGCCGGCTGGAATGGTCGCAAAGCCGGGCGCGGCTTCTACGACTATTCCGATCCGCAAAAGCCAAAAGCAATGAAATTTTGAGATTGTGACGAGAACATGGCTTACGAAAACATTCTGTTTGAGAAGAAAGACGGCATCGCCCACATCACCTTCAATCGCCCGAAGGTGCTGAATGCGCTGAACCGCAAAACCTTGGAAGAGTTGCGCGACGCGCTGCTCGATGCGCGTGACGATTCTGCTGTCCGTGTAGTAATTCTCACCGGCGCGGGAGAAAAATCTTTCGTAGCCGGCGCCGACATCGGCGAACTGGCGCAGCGCACTCCGGTCGACGGCAAGGATTTTTCGCTCTTCGGCCAAGGTGTCTTCCACCTCCTCGAAACTCTTGGAAAGCCTTCGATCTGCGCCATCAATGGATTCGCCCTGGGCGGCGGTTGCGAGCTCGCGCTTTCCTGCACCATCCGCCTCGCCAGCAAGACCGCCAAGCTCGGCCAGCCGGAGGTCAAACTCGGCATCATTCCCGGTTACGGCGGCTCGCAACGCCTCGCGCGCCTCTGCGGAAAAGGTGCCGCCCACGAGCTCTGCCTGACCGGCGAAATGATCACCGCCGAAGAGGCGCAGCGCATCGGCCTGGTCAATCACATTTACGATCCGGCGGAACTTCTGCCCGCGGCAGAGGCCATAGCAAAGAAAATCATCGCCAACGCCCCGCTCGCCGTGAAGTACACCATGGAAGCCATCGAGCGCGGCGTCGAGATGCCTCAGGAAGAAGGCCTGTTCCTGGAAGCCACTTTGTTCGGCCTTTCTTGCGCAACCGAAGACATGCGCGAGGGCACAAAGGCTTTTCTTGAAAAAAGGAAAGCGGACTTCAAGGGTAAGTAGCGAAAGTCGTGATGGCCGACAAACTCCAGCCCCGCTCAATCAACGGCGAACTGACCGCGTCCGGTTTACGCTTTGGCATAGTCGTGAGCCGTTTCAACAGCTTTATTACTGACCGCCTGCTGACCGCAGCCCTCGATGCCCTCGAGCGCTCGGGAGCCGCAAGCGAAAACGTCGACGTAGTTCGTGTCCCGGGTGCATTCGAGCTGCCCCTCGCAGCGAAAAAACTAGCCGCCACCGGCCGTTACGATGCGCTCATCGCCATTGGCTGCATTCTCCGAGGCGAGACCGCGCATTACGATTACGTTTGCTCTGAAACCTCGCGCGGATTGCAGCTCGCGCAAATGGACACCGGCCTCCCCGTCATCTTTTGCGTGTTGACCTGCGACACTCTCGAGCAAGCCATCGACCGCGCCGGCCTCAAGGGCGGCAACAAAGGCTTTGAAGCCGGTCTCGCCGCCATTGAAATGGCCCGTCTTTCGCGAAAGCTCGCCAGCGGAAAATCTTCTTCCGCGGCATCGAGAACTACTTCTTCCCGAAAGCCGCGCCGCAGGTAACATGTCGCTCCGTAGGAAATCCCGCGAGTTTGCCATGCAGATGCTCTTCCAGTGGGACATGAGCCAGCAGGATCCCGCCAAGCTGGAAGCAAAATTTTGGCGTAGCGCAAAAGCCGCCGACACGACGCGCGACTTCGCTAACCGCTTGTTCGAGGGCGCCGCAAAAGAAGTGACCTTGCTGGATGAAATCATCGTCAAGCACGCGGAAAACTGGCGCTTCGACCGCCTCGCCGCTATCGATCGCGCCATCCTGCGCCTCGCCATGCACGAGCTGCGCTCCGCCGACACGCCGCCCAAGGTCGTCCTCAACGAAGCGGTCGACCTCGCCAAGAAATTCTCCGGCGAGGATTCCGGCTCGTTCGTAAACGGCATCCTCGATGCCTTCCATAAGTCTATGATTAAACAGTAGTTTAGCGCCCCTTAAACCACTCGGCATCTGCACCGAAACTTTCTCGGTGCCCCTGTGTTTTTCCGGAAGAATCCGAAACAGGTCTCGGAGAGTTCTCAAAGGAGAGAGATGATGAACACTCAATCATTACTGAGACGAAGTGTGCTCGTGCTCGGCATTGCCGGATTGCTTGCCGGCGGTGCCTATGCGCAGAGCACGGATCCGACCCCGCAGCAGCAGGACATCCTCAGCGACAAGAAAGACATTCGCCAGGACAAGCAAGACCTGGCGAAGGATCGCGCGGACCGCAACGCTGATCAGCACAATGTCAATCAGGATCGCCGTGATTTGAACAAGGACCGCGTCGACCGCAATAAAGATCAGCGCGACATCAACAAAGACAAGCTCGACCTGCGCAAGGATGACGCGAAATACGGCGTCAACAGCGCTCAGGCCCAAGCCGACCGCAAGGACTTGCACACCGATCGGGTCGACCGCAACAAGGATCAGCGCGACATCAACAAAGACAGACGAGACTTGACCGCCGACCGCAAGGATCGCAACCAGGACCAGCGTGACATCAACAAGGACAAGCGCGACCTGCGCAGGGACCGCAAAGACCTGCGCCACGACCGCAAAGGCAGATAAGCGGCGTAGCCAAATCAAACGCTGTTCGCGCGGGAGTTGGCAGCGTCACGCAGCAGTGGCCAGCCGCTCCCGCGCTTCCATTTGATCAACATAGCGAAACGCGAGTCCTGACGATTTGCTCTATTTCTGAACGTTTAGCGTGATGTCGATCCGAAAAACATGGCCGTTCAAGGGATCCGCAGCCATCAAAGCCTCTAACGTTTGCCCATCCCTCAGCAAAATCAATGTCTGCGCACGTATTGTTGGAAGATATGGCTGGCCGCCTTCGATTGTTTTTATGCTGCCTTTGTCGTCGCCTCGGCCTTGAAAGTAAAGCGACGATCGTTCGAAGTTCAGCCGTACCGTGAAGCGCCCATCCTCTTCAGATCTTATCCCGCAGTCGATGTTCGACCCGACATCGACAAATGACGTCTGCCCGTCCTTGCCGGCACCAGGAACCGGGACACGAACTCCGACACGCGTGAAATACGAATAGGCTCCTTCAGGACCGCCGTGTTCCGACTTGACCAAAAATGAGTAAGGAAGGCTCGAAACCTTCTTCTCGCCATCATACTCGCTCAAGACTACCTGGAGCCTTACAGGCGTGATTGTCCTTGGCTTCTCGGAGCTGGACTTCTCCTGCCCGTGCCCAAGCGGAACCAATACAGACAATGAAAGAAACGCGAAAACAGCTATCACCGTTTTCATCCTAACCCTCCCAGATTGGAGCATGCGAAGATCAGTCAGAACTCAGATCAGGCAGAGGCCTGACAACCGCTTGTGAAATCTCAATCGATGAGATCTCTGCCGGTTTCATGTACGGCTCGTGTTGTAGGTTCGCGCTGAACGTTACTCGCGATCTCCGGGCGGCGATTCCTTCCATATATTTCACGAGCAATTCTTCCTGCCCCCGTGGAACCAAGACTTCTACCTCAGCCTTTCCGAGGACCGGAGTCTTCGACCGTTGTGACATCAAAGCACTCTTGCGCGAATACGGCGTTCCTGGTGAGCTTGGCCCGAGGCTCTTGGTGTCGCCGCTGACGACTGCAGGATGCTGCTCCGCAGGCGCGAATTTACTCTTTATTGCGGAGCTTGTCGGCATCGCTCGCTGGTCCTGCTTCAGGTTCTGCGTCAACAAAATTGCCAGCAGCACCGCCGCGGCCACCGCGATGGAGCCGAAAGCGAAAGCCCAAGACTGACCTCTGCGCGGTGGAGAAACCTGAATTTGCAAGGCGGCACGGATTCGATGATCAAATTTAGACGGCATTGCGACGTTAGCTCGGGAGCGAAGCCCATTGTCCACGAATGTAAACAGCGCTTGTTGAGTAGCCAGGAACGCGTGACACGCCGCGCACGCGCCAAGGTGTGCGAGCAGGGACCTCGGCAGCGCAGTGCCGCTCGCGGCAGCCTCCGTCAACGCTTCTTTGTATTTGTCACATAGCATTGCAACTTCTCCGCTAATTTCTTTCTGCCCGCGAACAGCCGCGACTTCACCGTGCCGACCGGCAAGCCCAGCATCGCTGCAACTTCTTCCACCGTGTACCCATCCATCGCCGACAGCAGCAGCACCAGCCGGAGCTTTTCCGGCAGCGCGTCCAGCGCACGATCGAAGTGCGCCTGAAATTCGCTGGAAGCCGCCAGTTCCTCGGCCGTACGCGAAGCAGGACGCCTTACTGGTTGCGCCCACTCCGTTTCGCGCACCTCGCGCCGTTTCGCCGAGCGGGCCCGGTCCAGCGCCAGCCGAAACGCGATGCGCACCAGCCAACCTCGAAATCGCTGCGGATCGCGCAAGCGATCAAACCGTCGGTACGCCCGCAGCAACGCTTCCTGCGCGACGTCCTCAGCATCGGCATCGTTGCGCAACACGCCGCGCGCCACGCGATAGGCGAGCGGCCCACACTCCGCCAGCCGCTCCTCGAAGTCCCGTCGCCTAGCCGCGTGCGCCGCCTCTCGCGTCCACTGCTCCTCTGCGGCGCGAATTGGCTGGATCAGAACCAGCTCCTGCATTCGTTTCTCACGCGCGAGCCGAAAGCTCGCTTTCCCGCTTCACCTACTAGACGCCGCGGTACCTTCCACGGTTCGCTTGTACCAGGCCTTTAACACAAATCGCCACGCTCAACCCAAAGTTTGCTAAGGCGCGCAGTTCCCGAATGGAACAGATCCCGTTTGGCCCAGTCCCAAAACGGGAGCCCATCTGCGTTCTCGTCGGGAGTTCAAATCTGAGAACTACCGCTGCCGCCCTCCGAGTTTGTGCCAACACCTAAACTAACACTCCCAAATCGAGCAGCTTACAGCGTCGTCCCCTTCGCGCTGGCAAACCAACCCCCGCACCGCCCCACGCTCTCTCCCGTGGCCCTTCGCCTGCATTTCGCCGCACCATGCGGCCCCTCCCGCAAAACGCTCGCACCGAATCTCACGGCGCAGCGCAGCCGCTTTTTGCCGCGCTGCCAATTCTCGCTCTTCTCGCCACGGCCGCATGCTCCGTGGGCTGCGCCGGAAGCAGCGGAGGCGCAGGCTCGGCAGTAGTCCCGCCGCCATCACCGCCGCCGACCCCCTCTTCGATCACCGTCACCATAACGCCCGCCACCGTTTCGCTCCTCTTGGGCAATACGCAAACCTTCGCCGCGACCGTCACCGGCGCCACCGACACCACCGTCTCCTGGAGCGTCAACGGCATCGCTGGAGGCAGTCCGGTCACCGGGAGAATCACCTCCGCTGGCGTTTACACTGCCCCAGCTGACTTTCCGCTCGCCCCCACGGTACAAATCACCGCCACCAGCAACAGCGACCCAACGAAATCAGCCACCGCCACGCTGACCATCGCCAGCGACGTAGCCATCGCGCTCGCGCCCAGCGCCGTTGGCGTCGAACTCGGCGCCATCCAACCGTTTCGCGCCGCAATCAGCAGCGGCGGACGTCCGGACAGCGCGATTCGCTGGAGCATCTCCGGCGCGGTCTGCCCCACTGCCTGCGGCTCGCTCGACGCCAACGGCAACTACACCGCGCCGCAAATCCTGCTCGCCCCCGCAACGATCACTGTCACCGCGCAAAGCGTGGCCGACCCTTCCAAGCAAGCTTCCGCCGCAGTCACCATCACCAGTAATTTTTCCCTGCAGCTTTCCGCGCCCTCGAGCATCGCCTCCAGCGGCTCCAGCGTCATCGCCGCCACGCTCACTCCGGTCCCCGGCTCGAATCCCAGCACCACGCTGTCCTGGACACTTTCCGGCGCGGGATGCAGCGGAACAACTTGTGGACTGCTGGTGGTAGCAACGACGCAAGCCCTGGGTGCTGGCGCAGTGTCGACCTCCGCGACGTACACCGCGCCGGTAACGTCGCCAAGCCCCAACACCGTCACCATCACGGTGACGCCGCAGGCCGACCCCTCGAAAAAAGCGCAAGCCAACGTGACAATTCAGCCCGGCGTCGGCGTGACTCTCTCGCCCGGCACCGCCACGCTCGCCGCCAATCACCGCATCATGCTGACCGCCCAGGTCTTCGGCAGCGCCAACAGCGCCGTGGCCTGGACCGTGAACGCCTTCACCAACGGAACCGGCACGGTCGGCCAGATTTGCGTCGTCGCCAGCATCCCCTGCCAGCCGCTAACCGCCGGCAACAATCTCCAGGTCGACTATCAAGCTCCGGGCGCAATCCCCACTCCTAATCCCGTCACCGTGCGCGCCACCAGCCTCGCCGACTCCACGCGCAGCGCCACCGCACAAATCACGGTCATCAATCACGATGTCGTAACCGTTCTGCCGTCCACCGTGACGCTTGCCCCGCTGGCGGTACAGCAATTTTCCGCCACCGTCCTCGGCACCAGCAATCAGAGCGTGGTCTGGCAAATTCAAGGTACACCGTGCTTGGTGGCGGGCGCGTGCGGCGCGATCGACGCAAACGGCGCCTACACTGCTCCAGGCTCCGCTCCGTCGCCAGACGCCTTCACCATCGTGGCCATCAGCAACGACGATCCGTCGCAATCCGGCTTCGCCAACCTCACCATCGCCACCGGCGCAAACATCCTCGCGCTGCATCCCGCCAGCGTCTATGCGGGCGCAGCCAACGGCTTCATCCTCCGCGTCGACGGAGGCAATTTCATCGCTTCCACTCCCGGCCCCGGCTCCGTCTTGTTGATTGCCGGCACGGCGCGCACCACCACGTGCAACTCCGTCACGGAATGCACCGCACCGGTCACCGCCGCCGATGTCTCCACCGCGGGCAATCGCTCCGTCCAGGTTCGCAATCCCGACAACTCCACCTCCAACAGCGTCTCCCTCATCGTTGCCGCGCGCAATCCGTCTGACGAAATCATCTCCCTCACCAGCGCCGCGCCCTCCGCCACATCCAAGGACATCGTCGTCGTCGACCCCTCAACCGCCGGCGTTTCCCTCCCCAACGCCGATGTCGACCTGAACGTCGCCGCCCTCGGCGCCTTCTCTACCGCCAACAATTCCTGCTCGCTCGCCGGAAATCCTGTGGCCTTGCAGCGGCCCGCCACCGGAGTTGCCGTCGCGGACATTTGCCTTTTCTCCGCCAGCGGCCTCGACGCCAGCATGACCTACACCGTCACCGGATCCGGCGACGTCACCGTAATCGCCCAACAGCCCGCCGGCCTCGGCATCATCCATCTGACTCTGCAAGTCTCCGCCGTCGCAATTCCGGGCGCGCGCACGCTCTTCATTCAAAACACAAATCTCGACAAAACCGCCGCCACCGGCGCTTTGGAGGTGCAGTAATGAGTTTCGCCCAACGCAGAAAATTTCTCTGGATCTGTTTCTTGGTCGGCTT
>WNFH01001678.1_pt1 | contig 17651 bp, 12 predicted proteins | sample 5400411 | NCBI WGS metagenome assembly WNFH01 (sample SAMN13153347, study PRJNA577476) | soil metagenome | isolation source: 200 cm saprolite under Douglas fir tree site 2 hole 3 | place: USA:California | collected 2015-04-18
AGCGCGCTGGAGGCTGCGAGGACCGATGTCGCGGTCTTGTTGGTCTCGCCGATGGCGTCGCTGAGCGAGCCAATGTTGGCGACCAATGTCTCGTTGCCCTGGGCGGCCAATTGCGCGTTCTCGGAAATCTCGCGGGTCGCGGCATCCTGTTGCCCGACGGCGCCGGCGATGTTCGATGTGACTTCATTGATGTCGCGCACCGCGTTGCCGATTTCGCGTACCGCATCGACCGCGTTGCGCGTCGACGTCTGGATCATGCCGACGTTCTGGCCTATCTCGGAGGTCGCCTTGGCGGTCTGCTCGGCCAAGGCCTTGACCTCGTGAGCGACCACCGCGAAGCCGCGACCGGCCTCGCCAGCGCGAGCGGCTTCGATCGTCGCATTCAGCGCCAGAAGATTGGTTTGCTCGGCGATGGTCTGGATCAGAGCCAGTACGCCGTCGATGCGCTGGGTTGCCGCGGCGAGACTTTCGATCTCGGTGATCGATTTTTCGGTCCGCAGACCGGCCTGTTCGACCATGCCCGAGGATTGACGGACCTGTCGGCCGATTTCCTCCACGGAAGCCGACAGCTCTTCGGCGGCGCTGGCGACGGCGTTCACATTGCTGGAAGCCTGCGCGGTCGCGCTGGAGGCGGCGACGGCGCGTCCACTTGCATCCGACGCCACCTTGGTGATCGACTGCGCCGTATCCCGCATGGCCGACGCATTATCGGTGACCGCGCGCAGTACGCTTCCGATCGCGCCCCGGAAGGTTTCTACCGAGGTTTCAATGTGTTTGGCCCGTTCTTCACGCGCCCTGGAGTCTTGCAAGGCTTGCGAATTGAGGTTGCGGTTGCCGTCCATCGCCTCCTGGAAGACACGGATCGCCCGCGCCAGCGCGCCGATCTCGTCTGCTCGATCGGTATGCGGAACCTCGACGTTTTCGGCGCCCTCGGCGACGCGCTTGATGGTGGCGGTGATGACCGCCAGCGGCCGCGCGACCGAACGGGAGATGATCAGGACGCCGATGCCGACCACGAGCAGCGCGAGGCCGCCGAGACAGGTCAGAAGAAAGGACAGTTGGCGGTTGGTCTCGCCTTGCCGGGCGATCTGCTTGCCGCGTTCGGCGTAGACCTTGGAAAGCGCCTCGAGGTCCTTGTTGAGAGCGGAACGAACCGCGCGATTGGCGTCGTTGTCGCCCCATTCGCGGCCTGCGGCGGAACCGATCTCGACGCCGCGGCGAACCAGTTCCTTGCGGAAGTCGACGAACTGCTCGATGCGTTTTTTGAAGCCGGCGAATTGCTGCGCGTCATCGGCCTGGACGATGGATTCCCAGTCCTTGACCACGGCAAGGATCTCGCCGTTGAACTTCAGGAGTCCATCGCCAAACTTCTTCACGGCGGCGGCTTCCGTCGACATGTAGACGCCGCGGGATTCCATCACCACCGCGTAGACCAGCGAATTGACGCGCTCGACGTTGAGCGCGGCGCGGCTGGCGGTCTCGACGGCTTCCGTAAGTTCCAGGTGCTGCCTTGTATTATAATCGGACAGCGCGGTGATTGCCGCGATCAGAACGCCAAACAGAGCAAAGATGGAATAGAGCTTGGCTGCGAGCGAAAGCCGGGAGGCGATGGCGGAGCCAAAAGAGGCGCTTTGAGACTTCACTATTTCAGCCATCGCGTGGCCTCTCCCCCAGAGGGCCGCACTTATCGGCCGCTTAACGACCATGCGAAGTTTCAGTGTATAAAATCCTAATCCGGGAACCAATTCAGGATGTCGCGCGAAAATTGTATGATTGTACCGTCTCTATCGGGTAACACTGCACCAACGATGGGCTTGCCGCGCAGAAACCGCCAGCCGATAGTCTTCGCGGTGGCCACCCGCGCATTGAAGCGCTGATGGCCCGGAGCCGCCATGGTCTATCGCCACGCCATCGATGCCACCACCTATGTCTTCAATGATCTGCGCGACCTCTTGGCCAAGGCTACGCCGCCGCGCTCCGGCGACCGGCTGGCCGGGATCGCCGCCGATAGCGCCGAGCAGATGATCGCGGCGCGAATTGCATTGGCCGACGTGCCACTGAAACAATTCCTGCATGAAACGATCGTCGCTTACGAAGACGATGAAATCACCCGTCTGATCATCGAGACGCATGACACGTCGGCCTTTGCGGCGATATCGTCGCTGACGGTCGGGGCGTTCCGCGATTGGCTGCTGTCGGATGCGGCCACCTCAGACGTTCTCAAACGACTCTCGCGCGGCGTAACGCCGGAAATGGCCGCGGCGGTTTCAAAGCTGATGCGCAATCAGGATCTCATCCTGGTGGCGAAGAAATGCCAGGTGACATCGGCCTTCCGCAACACGATTGGGCTGCGCGGGCGGATGAGCGTGCGGTTGCAGCCCAACCATCCCTTCGATGACGCCAAGGGCATCACCGCCTCGATCCTCGACGGCATTCTGCTGGGATCCGGCGACGCCTGCATCGGCATCAATCCGGCGAGCGACGATCCGGCCTTGATCGGCGGGCTCTGGCGGCTGCTCGATGACATCATTGTACGGCTGCGGATTCCGACGCAGAGCTGCATCCTCTCACACGTGACGACGACGCTCGGATTGATCGAGCAGGGCGTGCCGGTCGATCTGGTGTTTCAGTCGATCGCAGGCACCCAAGCCGCCAACCGGAGTTTCGGGATCGATCTTGCTCTTCTGCGGGAAGCCCACCAGGCCGGGCTGTCGTTGCGGCGCGGTACCGTCGGCAACAATGTGATGTATTTTGAGACCGGGCAGGGCTCGGCGCTTTCGGCCAACGCCCATCACGGTGTCGACCAGCAGACCTGCGAAGCGCGCGCCTACGCGGTGGCGCGCGCGTTCGATCCGCTATTGGTCAACAGCGTGGTCGGCTTCATCGGCCCGGAATATCTCTACGATGGAAAGGAGATCATTCGCGCCGGGCTCGAGGACCATTTTTGCGGCAAGTTGCTCGGCCTGCCGCTTGGCGTCGACGTCTGCTACACCAACCACGCCGAAGCCGACCAGGACGACATGGACAATCTGTTGACGCTGCTCGCCGCCGCCGGCGTCACCTTCATCATGGGGGTGCCCGGGGCCGACGACGTCATGTTGAACTACCAGTCCACTTCGTTCCACGACGCACTTTATATCCGCGATCTGTTCGGCCTGAAGCGGGCGCCGGAATTCGACGATTGGCTGTTTCGCGCTGGGTTAGCCGACGCCGAGTTTCGGCTCGCCGGCAACACCGGGGTGCTGCCCGATTTTGCGTCCCGATTGATCGCCTGAGGGAACCGAAAAGGCCGCCGCCCCGGGAAACACGGCAAGGAGGCGCGAATGTCGGATTTCGGACGCTGGCGCGCAACCATCCGGTTACCCCAGCGTTGGAGCGGCTATCACAATGTTGAGGAATTTGTAGCTCAGCCTTGGCTCGGCCTTGGGGGTCGTGCTTAATTTGTGCAATATTACCCTTGCCCGAGGACTTAGAGGAAATTTGATGAGAGCTGAGGGTATTGAAACGGCACGGCGCATCCTGTGCGTTTTTCCGCGCTATACATCTTCTTTTGGAACGTTCGAGTACGCCTATCCCCTGACCGACGGCGTCCAGGCCTTCATGCCGCCGCAGGGTCTGCTGCTGATCGCGGCTTATTTGCCGGCGAACTGGTCGGTCCGCTTCATCGACGAAAACATCCGCGCCACGACGGCGGAGGATTTCGAATGGGCGGAAGCGGTGTTCGTCAGCGGCATGCATATCCAGCGTCAGCAGATGAACGATATCTGCCGCCGCGCGCATTCATTCGATCTGGTGGTCGCCATCGGCGGACCCTCGGTCAGCGCCTGCCCGGATTACTATCCCTCGTTCGACTATCTCCATGTCGGCGAGCTCGGCGACGCGACCGACGACCTGATCGCGCGGCTGGCGCGCGACCGGTCCCGTCCCGCCCAACAGGTGGTCCTGAAGACCACCGACCGCCTCGATATGACCGAGTTTCCGATCCCGGCCTATGAGCTCGCCGACGTCAAACGCTATTTTCTCGGCAGCATCCAGTATTCGAGCGGCTGCCCCTATCAGTGCGAATTCTGCGATATCCCAGGGCTGTACGGCCGTAATCCACGTCTCAAGACGCCGCGGCAGATCACCGCGGAACTCGACCGGCTGCTGGAATGCGGGGTGACGGGTTCGGTATATTTCGTCGACGACAATTTCATCGGCAACCGAAAGGCGGCGCTCGATCTGCTGCCGCATCTGATCGAGTGGCAGAAGAAAACCGGTTACGTCATGCGGCTGGCCTGCGAGGCGACACTCAACATCGCCAAGCGGCCGGAAATTCTCGAGAAAATGCGTGAGGCCTACTTCGTCACGATTTTCTGCGGCATCGAGACCCCGGACCCGGATGCGCTGAAGGCGATGCAAAAAGACCACAACATGATGGTCCCCATTCTGGAGGGGATCGCGACCATCAACCGTCACGGGATGGAAGTGGTCTCCGGCATCATCATGGGGCTCGATACGGACAAGCCGGACACCGGCAACGCGCTGCTTGCTTTTGTCGATGAATCCAGGATTCCGTTGCTGACCATCAATCTCCTGCAGGCGCTGCCGAAAACGCCGCTGTGGGATCGCCTCGAGCGGGAAAACCGCCTGATCGACGACGAGACCCGCGATTCGAATGTCGATTTCCGGCTGCCCTATGATCAGGTCATCAGTTCGTGGCGCAACTGCATGGAGATCGCCTACCAGCCGGAAAAGCTGTACGCGCGTTACCAGTACCAGGTGGATTACACCTATGCCAACCGGCTGCCGCTGCCTAGGACCGCGGAGCAGCGGACCTGGGCCAATATCAAGCGTGGCCTGACCATGCTCGGCAAGATTTTCTGGAAGGTCGGTGTGCTCGGCGACTACCGAAAAGTGTTCTGGAAATTTGCGCTGTCGCGCCTCCGAAACGGCGATATCGAGAGTTTGATTTCGGTGACGTTGATCGCACATCACCTGATTATGTTCGCGCGCGCGGCTTCGGGCGGTCAGCAGAATGCATCGAATTATTCGGTGCGGCTGCGCGAGGCGTCCGTCCCAGCCGAGTAACGAGATGAAAACCCCGGCACCGGCGTCCCGTTCGCTGACGGATCTGCGGGATTTGACGCCGGCGCGCGTCGGGCTTGGCCGGGCCGGCGCAAGCATGCCGACCAAGGCACTGCTCGAATTTACGTTGGACCATGCGCGCGCCCGCGACGCGGTTCATGCCGCCTTCGACGTTTTCAGTCTCATGTCAGGCCTCGGCGATCTTGGTCTTGCGGCATCGGACGTTTCCAGTCGTGCGCGCAACCGGCGAGACTATCTTAGGCGTCCGGACCTCGGCCGAATGCTCGATCCGGATTCCCGGCAGCTGCTGGCCGGCCGCAACGGCAGCCCATGCCAGCTTGCGATCGTCATTGGCGATGGTCTGTCACCATCCGCGGTCAATGCTCACGCGATCGAGCTCCTCCGCAGCCTCGTTCCGCGATTGGCCGCCGATGGGATCGAAATCGGCGCCGCCGTGGTGGCGTCGGGCGCGCGGGTCGCTTTGGGCGATGAGATCGGCGGCCTTCTTGGGGCGCGCATGATTGTCATGTTGATCGGTGAGCGGCCGGGCCTGTCCGCACCGGACAGTCTGGGAGCCTATCTGACCTTCGCGCCCAGGCCCGGCCTCACCGATGCCGAGCGAAATTGCGTCTCCAACATCCATGGCTCCGGGCTTGGATACGATGAGGCCGCGTCGCGGATTGGATGGCTGATCCGCGAAGGCTTGGCCCGGGAAATTACCGGCGTCGCGCTAAAGGATGAAAGTGGCGACCAAACGTCCCGGCGCATCACGACGAATTCAACCATGTGTCACAAATTGGAGACTTGAAGCCATTATCGCGCATACGCGACGATTTTGCGCTTGCGTGCGTGCTTGCGAGACGCCGCATAGACCTGCTAGACCTGTCGCGGTAAATTTACCGCGTGTTTTCAAGGGCTAGCGCCGATCATACGTGGCCAATCGAGCCTCATTCGCGCCCCCGAATTTAAGCTATATGTATAAATAGAGCCGACGTGAGAACTGGATAGGGCATGCTCGAAAAGAACAGCGACAGTGAGGTCCATGCCGGGAAGATCGAGCAGCGGCCGACGGCCAGCATCGCCTTCGGTCTGGAGCGACTGGGGCTGATCGCCGTTCAGGCGCCGATCCTGTCCTGCATCATTCTCGTTGCGCTGATTGTCGGCGCGATCTTCGGTATCCAGCGCATCAAGATCGACGATTCCCTCAGTCAGTTGTTCCGGTCCAATTCCAAGGAATACCGGCAATATGAAGCGGAAACCAAGCGCTTCCCGGCGACGGAATTCGACGTGCTGGTCGTGGTCGAAGGCAAGACACTGCTGACGCGCCCCAATCTCGAAAAGGTGCGCGATCTGGTCACCGATCTGCAGCTCGTCGAGGGCACGCGCGGCCTGATTTCGCTGTTCTCGGCGCGGCAGGCCCCGGCGCCAGGCAAGCTGCCGGCGGCCCTGTTCCCGTCGGATCTGCCGCAAGGCGCGGACTACGACAAGTTCATCGAGACCGTCAAAACCAACGAGATCATCCGCGGCAAGCTGTTGTCCGAAGACGGCACGCTGGCGCTGATCGTGCTGTCGCTCGATCCCGATGTTGTCGCCAGCAGCAAGCTCAGCAACACGATCGGCGACATTCGCAAGCTGATGGCGGAGGATCTCTCGGGCAGCGGGCTCAACGCCGAACTATCGGGCGTCCCCGTCATGCAGCTCGAAATCCGCAACGCGGTCGAGCGCGACGGGCTGACCTACAATATCCTCGGTATTCTGGCCGGCTGCATCATCGCGATCATCTTCTTCCGCAAGATATCGTTCATGGTCGTCGCCGCCTTCCCGCCGATGATCGCGATTCTGCTGGCGCTCGGCGGCCTCGGATGGGCCAATTTCAACCTCAATATGTTTTTGAACGTGATGACGCCGCTGATCATGGTCATCAGCTTTTCGGACTCGATGCAGCTGACCTTCGCCGCGCGAGACCGTCTGATCGCGGGCCAGGACAAATACACCGCGTTCAGGAACGCCGTGCTGGTGGTCGGGCCGGCCTGCGTGCTCACCCACGGCACGGCCGGCATTTCGTTTATTGCCCTGCAATTTTCGGATTCCGACCTGATCCGCAAATTCGGCGAGGCGGGGCTTGCCGCCACCATCATCGCGCTGATCGCCGTGCTTTCGCTGGTGCCGGTGTTCGGGGTGCTGTTTGTTCGCAACGAAAAGGTTTTCGCCGCGAAATTCCAGGGCGCCGACGCCGGCGTCAACGCGCTGCGGGCTTTCTGCTACTGGATAGCGGTGCGCATGGTCAGCCGCCCCGGGCTGTTCAGCCTGATCGCGGTGATTTTTGTTGGCGGTTTGGCGGTCGTCTATGCCAACCTGGAGCCGCGTTACCGGCTCGCCGATCAGGTGCCGGACAAGCAGCAGGCGGTGGCGGCCAGCGGGCGTCTCGACGCCAAGCTGACAGGTGCCAATCCGATCGACGTCCTGATCGAATTTCCCAAGGGCACCTCGCTCTATGCTCCCCAGACGCTGCAGATCATCGCCGACGTTCACTCGCTGGTCGAGAAACAGGCCGGCGTCGGCAATGTCTGGTCGCTGGAGACGCTGCGCCGCTGGCTTGCGGAAAAAGCCGGAAGCTCCGACGTCGCGACATTGCAGGAATATGTCAGCGTGATTCCTGCGCATCTGGTCCGGCGTTTCATTTCCGCCGATCAGGATGCGGTGGTGGTGTCGGGCCGGGTTCCCGATCTGGATTCAAGCCAGATTCTTCCCGTGGTCGAAAATCTCGATCATGCGCTGGATACGGTGCGCAAGGACCATCCCGGCTACGAGATTGCCGTCACCGGTCTGTCGGCGATCGCTGCGCGCAACAGCGCCAGCATGATCGAAAAGCTCAATCGCGGGCTGACCATCGAGTTTGCATTGGTCGCGGTCTTCATCGGGCTGGCGTTCCGCTCGGTGGTCGTGATGCTGTCCTGCATCCTGCCGGGCATTTTCCCGGTGGTGCTTTCCGGCACGGTACTCTACGCGCTGGGGGAGGGACTGCAATTCGCGAGCGTGGTTGCGCTCACGGTGTCGTTTGGCCTCGGTCTCAGCGCCACGATCCACTTCCTCAACCGGTTGCGGCTGGAGACCGAGCCGGGCGTCAGTCCGGAACTGGCGGTCGAGCGCGCGACCGTGCTGGTCGGTCCGGCGCTGATCCTCACCACGGTGGTGCTGGCCTGCGGTCTGGTGGTGACGGTGTTTTCCGACCTGCCGTCGCTGCGCCTGTTTGGCTGGCTCAGCGCGTTTGCAATGGTTGCGGCCCTGATAGCCGACCTGTTTATCCTGCGGCCGACGGCGATGTTCCTGATCAATCTGGAGCGACGGCTTCGCGGGACGGCGGGCCGCGCGAAGCCGGCGGAGTAGACAAAGGCGGCGAAGGAGGGTGTGGCGTCAGCCGCCCTTCGTCATCGTGATATTCACGCCCCTGATTTCGCCCTTGGAGTTGATCTGCACGCTTTGCCGGTTACCCATCGTGCGCAACGTCAGGTTGGCGGCAAATCCCGAAGCCTCGACGAACACGTCGATCTGACCGCCGCCCGCCGTGCCCTGCAGATTGCCGAAAATATTGCGGCTGGCTTCGCTCCAGTTGCCGGAAATGCGGTCGCCCTGGCTCGTGACATCGCTGCTCAGTTCGAATTTGTAGCTATCGCTGGCGCAGCGGAGAGATTGTTTCAGACCCAGTCCGGAGCCGTTGACCTTGTAATCGGCTTTGCACCGGATGCGCTCGGTCGTTCCGTCCGACAGCGCAACGGTTCCGTTGCCAGACCACGCGCCTTCAAAACCGGCAAACGGGCCAGCCTGGGCGTGGCCCGCCGACACCGACAACATCAGCGCGGCGCCGATACCGGCAGCCTTGATCGCCTGTCCAACCAAGCTGGAACCAAACAATTTCATATCGCGTTTTCCCATTCAAATTGACGTTCTCATACCAGATTTCTCATACGAGATACGTCTCGCCGCATCGAAGATTTAGTGTCGCCGCAGTGTGTTAGGTTCAAATGACAAAATCGACCGCTGCCCGCAATTACGCCGGCCGGCCTTGGCCGTGGGACCGGATATCGCAAAATACCCGAATCGATTGACGCCAGGCGAACGGCATTTTTCGGTCAGCGAAATCAAAAAAGTTTCGGATATCGCCACGTTTTATCTGGCAGCATCTAGCTGTTGGCCGGCTTCGCCTGCAATAGTCAATTTCAAAAAACGCCAATCAATAAATAAGTCTTTTGTATCAAACGTTTATTGGCGTTGTCGGGTTTGCCTGCAAGTGTGCTGCATTTGCATCGGATCGCCGCAAATTTGGCCGCATTTAGCAGCGCTTCTGGTTCGCGCGTTGCTTGGGTTCGCGACGTTTGCAATCTAAACAAATCTGTCCTGGTCATGCCTCGACGCTAGTCGGGATCGAAATTTTCTCTGGCTTCAGAATGAAGGAACACGATGCGTAATTTTTTCCTGGCACTTACCCTGTTTTCGATCTCGGTTTCCACCGGTGCCATCGCCCAGCAGCAGCAGCGCAGCGGCACGCCGGAGGAGCAGAAGGCCTGTTCGCGCGATGTCGAGCGCCACTGCCGCCCGGTGATCGATCAGGGCGACTTCACCATTCTGGCTTGCCTGCAGCAAAATCGTCCGAAGTTGAGCGCGGCATGCGCGCAGGTGCTGAAAGACCACAACCAATAGGACAGGACTCGCATCCGACAATTGCCGCTGCCGGCCGATTGATGGCCTAATTCGGACAGTCGGAGTGTGCGAGAACTCACAGATTGCGTTGGTTTTGGCGTCGTATTCCCCTATATGGGGTTCGCGATCGTTCCGCATGCGCGGATTACCGGGCATGCGAGGTCGCCATGCCCAGACCAATGTGGCAAGTTCTTGATGACCAGTGCGAGCGAACTGCGATCCGGCAAGACTCACCGCGACGAAAATTTTCCGGTCGCGTCATGGATCATTCATCCGCGCCACCGGGCGCTGATTCTTGCGTTCTACAATTTCGTCAGAACCGCCGACGACATCGCCGATCATGCAACACTCGCTGAGCGCGACAAGCTCAACTATCTCGATCTGCTCGAAGCCGAACTGCTGGGGCAGGGCGACAGCCAGCCCGAGGCGGTCAATCTGCGGGCCGCCCTGGCGCAGCGTTCGATGCCGCCGCGCCACGCCCTCGACGTTCTGATCGCATTTCGTATGGATGTGACCAAGCTTCGATATGAAAACTGGGACGAAGTGATCCACTATTGCCGATACTCGGCGATGCCGGTCGGACGGTTCATGCTCGACGTCCACGGCGAGAGCACGTCGACCTGGGCCGCCTCGGACGCGCTCTGCGCCGGCCTGCAAATCAACAATCATCTGCAGGACTGCGGCAAAGACTATCGAGACCTCAATCGGGTTTATCTTCCGCGCGATGCGCTGGCGGCAGCGGGGGCCTCCGTCGAGGCGCTCGGACAGAAGCAAGCATCGGCGCCGCTGCTGCAATGCCTGCATTCGCTTGCGGCGCGGACCGAGATTCTGCTCAACGAAAGCAAGCCGCTCAGCGCCGAGGTGCGGGATTTGCGGCTCGGGCTCGAGATCTCCGTGATCCAGGCGTTCGCCGACAAGATCGTCCGTCTTTTGAAGGTGCGCGATCCCTTGAGCCAGACCGTGCATCTCGGCCCCACTGAACTGATCGCCCACAGCCTCGGCGGCTTGGCAGGCGAGATGGCCCGCCGGGCGGTGGGACGGCGGCCCGTGTCCAAACCGGCAGCCGGCGCATGACGCTTCAGACGGCGGCGGCCAACGCTAGCTACGGGACCACCGCGTCCGGCAGTTCGTTTTATGCGGCGATGCGCATTTTGCCGCGCGAGCAGCGCGAGGCGATGTTCCAGATCTACAGTTTTTGCCGCCAGGTCGATGACATCGCCGATTCCGATGGGCCGCGGCCCGAACGGCTGGCCGCGCTGCAGCAATGGCGTGACGATATCGACGCACTCTATCAGGGCCACCCGCCGGCGCGATTGCAGGCCTACGTGGCCTCGGTTCGAACGTTCGATCTCAAGCGCGAGGATTTTCTGGCCATCGTCGATGGCATGGAGATGGATGTGCCGCAGGATATCCGGGCGCCGGATCTTGCGACGCTCGATCTGTATTGCGACCGCGTCGCCAGCGCGGTCGGGCGCTTGTCGGTGCGGGTGTTCGGTCTGGCGCGGGACGACGGCATCCTGCTCGCGCACCATCTTGGCCGCGCGCTGCAATTGACGAATATCCTGCGCGACGTCGACGAAGACGCCGCGATCGGCCGGCTTTATCTGCCGCGCGAAGGTCTGCTGCACGCCGGAATCACCAGCTTCGATCCGCTCGAGGTGATCTCCAGCCCGGCGTTGCCAAAAGTATGCGCGCCGCTGGTCGAGCGGGCGCGGATGCATTTCGAGAAGGCCGACGAAGTCATGGCCCGCAATCCGCGGCGCGTGGTGCGCGCGCCGAAGATCATGTCGAAATATTATCGGGCGATCCTGGAGCTGTTGGTCGCCAGGGGGTTTGCATCGCCGCGCATGCCGGTTCGTCTCCACAAGATGGCCCGCATCGCCATCGTTCTCCGCTACGCGCTGATCTGATGCAGAACACCGTCCACATCATCGGCGCTGGAATTTCGGGCCTCTCGGCAGCCGTTCGGCTGGCGAATGCGAATTTCAAGGTGCATGTCCACGAGGCCACGCAGCAGGCCGGCGGCCGTTGCCGGTCTTATTTCGACGCGGCGACCAACCTGACCATCGACAACGGCAACCATCTCCTGCTCTCGGGCAACCGTCACGCGCTGGCTTACGCAAGGTCGATCGGCACCGAGGCGGGACTGGTCGGGCCGAAGCGCGCGCAATTTCCATTCGTCGATCTCACCACCGGGCAGCGCTGGCAGCTTGACCTCGGCGATGGCCGGCTGCCGCTGTGGGTGTTCGACGAGGCTCGTCGGGTCCCCGACACCGGCCTGCTCGACTACCTCGCATTGGCGCCGCTGATTTGGGCAGGGCAAGGCAAGCTGGTCGGCGATGCGATCCCGTGCAAGGGAACGCTTTACCAGCGGCTGGTGCAGCCGTTGCTGCTGGCGGCGCTGAACGTCGATCCGCCTGAGGGGTCCGCGGGGCTTGCCGGCGCGGTGGTGCGGGAGACCCTGTTGGCGGGGGGACAGGCTTGCCGGCCGCTGATCGCCCGCGACGGTTTGAGCGCGGTTCTGGTCGAGCCGGCGATCAAATTGCTGCAGGAAAAGGGTGCCGGCATCCAATTCGGCCACGAGTTGCGCGAGCTCGTCATGTCGGCAAACCGGGTTGGCGAACTCAGATTTGGCGACGACGCGGTTACCCTGGCACCCGATGACGTCGTGGTGGTGGCGGTTCCGCCGCGCCCCGCTGCGTCGCTGCTGCCAGGCCTGAAAACGCCGTCGAAATTCCGCGCCATCGTGAATGCGCATTTCCGCTTCGATCCGCCGAAGGACCTGCCGCCGATTCTGGGGGTCGTCGGTGGGCTGGTGGAGTGGCTGTTCGCGTTCCCGCAGCGGTTGTCGGTCACCATTAGCAGCGCCGACCGGCTGGTCGATATGCCGCGCGAGGAATTAGCGCAGGCGATCTGGCGGGATGTCTGCAAGGCCGGCGGCGTACAGGGCGAATTGCCGCCCTGGCAGATCGTGCGCGAGCGACGCGCCACGTTCGAGGCGACCCCGGAGCAGAATGCGCTCCGACCGGGCGCGGTCACGGGCTGGAAAAACCTGTTTCTCGCAGGCGACTGGACTGATACCGGGTTGCCGGCGACCATTGAGGGGTCGGTGCGGTCGGGAGACCGCGCCGCCGATCTGGTGCTGGCGATGCTGCGGGCGTGATCGAGATCACAGTCGGTTTCGGTATAACCGGGCAAGTCATTTCAAATCATTTAAGGGGATGTCGAGCCAAATGCATTCCGTCAGCAAATTAGCAGGAATTGAGACCGGAGCCGCCTCGGATGCGGCTCTTGAGGCGAGCATCGCGTCGGCAACGAGCGCGCTGCTTGACGATCGGCGGCCGGACGGACACTGGGTGTTCGAGCTGGAAGCCGATTCCACCATCCCCGCCGAATATGTCTTGCTTCGCTACTACTTAGGCGAAGCCGTTGATGCGGAGCTGGAGCGCAAGATCGCCAATTATCTGCGCCGGGTTCAGGGCGCCCATGGCGGCTGGCCGCTGGTGCATGACGGCGATTTCGACATGAGCGCCAGCGTGAAGTCCTATTTCGCGCTGAAGATGATCGGCGATCCCGCGGATGCCCCGCACATGGCGCGGGCGCGCGAGTCGATCCGCTCGCGCGGCGGCGCCATCCACAGCAACGTTTTTACCCGCTTCATGCTGGCGATGTTCGGGGTGATGACCTGGCGGAGCGTGCCGGTATTGCCGGTCGAGATCATGCTGCTGCCGATGTGGTCGCCGTTTCACATCAACAAGATTTCGTACTGGGCGCGGACCACGATCGTGCCGCTGATGGTCCTGGCGGCGCTGAAACCGCGCGCGCAAAATGTCGGCGGCATCGGCATCGACGAGCTGTTCCTGCAGCCGCCGCATTCCATCGGGATGACGGCCAAGGCGCCGCATCAGAGCTGGGGCTGGTTTCTGTTGTTCCGCGGACTGGACAGCGTGTTGCGGGTGATCGAACCCCTGTTTCCGAAGAAGCTGCGTGCCCGCGCGATCGACAGCGCGGTCGCCTTCATCGAGGAGCGGTTGAACGGCGAAGACGGCCTGGGCGCGATCTATCCGCCAATGGCCAATGCCGTGATGATGTATCAGGTGCTGGGTAAGCCCGCCGATTATCCGCCCCGCGCCGTCACACGAAGGGCGCTCGACCGGCTTCTCGTGATCGGCGAGCACGAGGCCTATTGCCAGCCCTGCATGTCTCCGGTGTGGGACACCTCGCTGACCTGTCATGCGATGCTCGAAGCAGCTGGCGGGGAGGCGCTGCCCGCGGCGAAACAGGGCCTCGATTGGCTGCTGCCGAAGCAGGTGCTGGATGTCAAGGGCGACTGGGCCGTCAAGCGCCCCGACATTCGCCCCGGCGGTTGGGCGTTCCAGTACAACAATGCCTATTATCCCGATCTCGACGATACTGCCGTGGTGGTGATGGCGATGGATCGCGCGCGGCGCGCCAGCCAAAGCCGGGAATACGATGCTGCGATCGCGCGCGGCCGCGAATGGATCGAGGGCATGCAGAGCCGCGATGGCGGCTGGGCCGCCTTCGATGTCAACAATCTCGAATATTATCTGAACAACATTCCGTTCTCCGATCACGGCGCGCTGCTCGATCCGCCGACCGAGGACGTCACCGCCCGCTGCGTCTCGATGCTGGCTCAACTCGGTGAGACCGTCCAAGGCAGCAAGGCGGTTGCGGACGGGGTCGCGTATCTGCGCCGGACCCAGCTCGCGGAAGGGTCGTGGTACGGCCGCTGGGGCCTGAACTACATTTACGGAACCTGGTCCGTGCTGTGCGCGCTTAATGCCGCGGGGGTGGACCACCAGGACCCCGTGATCCGCAACGCCGCCGACTGGCTGCTGTCGATCCAGAACAAGGACGGCGGCTGGGGCGAGGATGCCACCAGCTACCGGCTCGATTACAAGGGCTTTGAGGGGGCCCCCACCACCGCCTCACAAACGGCATGGGCCTTGCTTGGCCTGATGGCGGCAGGCGAGGTCGGGCATCCCGCGGTCGCGCGGGGGGTGGAGTACCTAAAAAGCACACAGACCGAAAAAGGCCTGTGGGACGAGCAGCGCTACACGGCAACGGGCTTTCCGCGAGTGTTTTATTTGCGTTATCATGGCTATTCTAAGTTCTTTCCGCTCTGGGCGCTGGCGCGGTATCGAAATTTGAAGAGCACCAACAGTAGAGTGGTAGGGGTCGGAATGTGAATTTGGGGGCGGTGGAAGACGCGAGCGCGGGCAATTCGATTGATCCGCGGCCGGTGTTGATTGTGACCGGTCTGGTGCAGGAAGCCCGCATTGCGGCAGGGCCCGGCATGACCGTCATCTGCAGCAGCAGTGACCCGCAGCAATTGCGCGCATCATCAGCTTCGGCGTCGCGGGTGGACTTGATCCTACATTGAAATCGGGCGACGTCGTGGTGGCGACCGAAGTTCTTTCAGGTGACGCCCGCTGGCTGGCCGGTCTGGCGCTGAACGAAGAACTGATCGCCAGCGTCGCATTGGGACGCCGGCGCGTCGTCAGGGGGTGTCTTGCGGGCGTCGAGCAGGTGATCCTCGCCCGCGCCGCAAAGGCCGCGCTGCATTCGAAGACCGGCGCCGCCGCCGTCGATATGGAGAGCCATATCGCCGCCGCCTACGCAGCCGAGGCGGGCCTTCCGTTCGCAGCCTTGCGCGTGATCAGCGACCCCGCCCACCGCGCCTTGCCGGCGCTGGCGATGGCCGCCATCAAGCCGAACGGAGACATCGACCTGCGCGGGGTGCTGCGCGGCCTGGCGCGCAATCCAACGACGCTGCGCGCGCTGGTCTCGACCGGGATCGATTTCAATCGCGCGCTGAAGAGCCTACGCGGCTGTCGAGGCTTTCTCCTTGGCGGCGAGGGCCTCGTCGCGGCGGATGTCTGACAGGCGTTTCTGCACTTCCGCCGAGAAGATGTACTGCGCCGGACGCTGGTGATCGAGACTGATCTCGGGCGCCATCGGACCGGTGGTGCGGACGCCGCGCAGCGCCACCCACATCGCCTTCAATGGATTGGCAAAAGCCGCATTCGCCGCGGTCGGCTCGTAGCCGCAATGCGCCATGCAGTCGGCGCACTTCTCGTACTTGCCGGTGCCGTAGGTCTCCCAGTCGGTGGTCTCCATCAGCTCCCTGAAGGTCTTGGTGTAACCTTCGCCGAGCAGATAGCAGGGCTTCTGCCAGCCGAAAATGTTGCGTGCCGGCATGCCCCACGGGGTGCATTCGTAAGTCTGATTGCCCGCAAGAAAATCCAGGAACAGGCCGGAATGCATGAAATTCCACGTCTTGCCCTTGCCGAGCGCGAACACGTCGCGGAACAGCTTCTTGGTCTTGGTGCGGTTGAGGAAGTGCTCCTGGTCGGGGGCGCGCTCATAAGCGTAGCCCGGCGACATTGAAACGCCGACCCCGAGTTCCGTCGTGAAGTCGAGGAATTTGGCGATGTCCTCGGCGGCGTGTCCGTCGAAGATCGTGGCATTGACGTTGACGGTAAAACCCTTCGCCTTGGCCGCCTTGATCGCCGAGACCGCGCGATCGAACACGCCTTTCTGCGAGACGGCCTTGTCGTGGTGCTCTTTCAAGCCGTCCAGATGCACCGAGAAAAACAGATATGGCGACGGCTCGAACAGGTCGAGCTTCTTCTCCAGCAGCAGCGCGTTGGTGCACAGCGACACGAATTTCTTCCGCGCCACCAGGCCGCGCACGATCTCGCCGATTTCCTTGTGGATCAGCGGCTCGCCGCCGGGGATAGCCACCATCGGCGCGCCGCACTCGTCGGCGGCATCCCAGCATTCCTGCGCCGACATGCGCCGATTGAGGATCGCATCGGGATAGTCGATCTTGCCGCAGCCGACGCAGGCCAGATTGCAGCGAAACAACGGCTCGAGCATCAGCACCAGCGGATAGCGCTGTCGGCCAAGCAATTTCTGCTTCATCAGGTAGCCGCCGATGCGCATTTCCTTGAAGAACGGTATTGCCATTGCAGGTTTTCTTTCTGGACTCAAGTGAAGTGGATCAACCCGCGGTCAGTTCGGCCGGGAGCCGGAATTCGATATTTTCTTCCCGACCCGGAAGGACCGACACCGTCACCGGTCCGATCCGTCTCAGGGCCTCGATCACGTCGTCGACAAGAACCTCGGGCGCCGAGGCGCCGGCGGTGATGCCGACGGCCCTGGCGTCCTTCAGCCATTCCGGGTTCAGCTCGCTTCCGTCGGCAATCAAATAACTTGCGACCCCGACTTCGGTGCCGATTTCGCGCAACCTGTTTGAGTTGGAACTGTTAGTGGCCCCCACCACCAGGATGACATCCACGAGCTTGCTCAGGTCTCTTACCGCAGATTGGCGGTTCTGTGTCGCATAGCAGATATCCCGGATGTCGGGGCCTTGAATATCCGTAAACCGCTGCTGAAGGGCGGCAATTATGTCTTTTGTGTCATCCACGCTGAGGGTGGTCTGGGTGATATAGGCCACCGGCGTGTCCGCTGGCAGTGTCAATTCCGCCACATCGTCGACATTTTGCACCAGAAGCACCGGTCCGGGAACCTGACCCATGGTTCCCTCGACCTCGGGATGACCGGCGTGGCCGATCAGGATCAAGGCCCGGCCTTTCGACATGTAGCGCTTGCCCTGGTTATGGACCTTGGTCACCAAAGGGCAGGTGGCATTGAGGACCGGCAGGCCGCGGACGGCGGCTTCCTCCTCCACGCTCCTGGCCACGCCGTGGGCGCTGAATACGGTGACCGCGAGAGGCGGCACCTCCGACAGATCCTCAACGAAGATCGCGCCTTTGTTCTTCAGGCTTTCGACCACGTATTTATTGTGGACGATCTCATGCCGGACATAGACCGGCGGACCATATTTCTCGAGCGCGCGC
>WNFH01004470.1_pt1 | contig 17646 bp, 14 predicted proteins | sample 5400411 | NCBI WGS metagenome assembly WNFH01 (sample SAMN13153347, study PRJNA577476) | soil metagenome | isolation source: 200 cm saprolite under Douglas fir tree site 2 hole 3 | place: USA:California | collected 2015-04-18
GAAAATAGTAAGGGCGCGCGTCATCGGCCTGATCGACCCGGAATCCGTCGGCGGGGAATGCGATGGTCGAGGCGGATTCAGGTATTTTCACCCGATAGACCGACCCTTCTTTCTCCAGCGACGAAACGGCCGTCGCACACCCCGCAACAAGCAAGCATGACAAGACCACCGCAATGTACAGGCGATTCATCTTCTTGCCCCATTCTGCGAGTTCCCCGGATGGCGCGGCAGATTGCCGGGTTCGATGGTCTCGGTCATTGGCGGCGCGCCCTGCATCAGTCGGGTCAGCGGCGCGTATTCTCCTGCCCGAAATGCCAACGAACGGTTAATCGGCCCGCCGCATCGGGGCTCAGAAGCCGTACGCGCAGAACGCTCTCGGGTCGCCCGCTCCGGCGTCAATGCCCACTTTGATCGGCGGAACCCGCTCAGGGCATCGCGCTCGCGTCAAGACGAACAGCGCTCAGGCGTGGCCGGCGGCGCTGTCGAGGGCGGCGAGCTTGGCGGCGGCCACGGCTAGCCGGCGCTCCGCCGCGCGCAGCTCGCCGGCCGCGCGCTCGCGCTCGGCGCCTTGCTGGCGTGCGAGTTGGTCGCGAAGGCTCGCCACCGTGGCTTCGAGCGCCTTCGCCTGCTGCTCGGTCGCGGCGCGGTCGAGCGACGAGAGCGGCAAGGCCTCGTCGGCGAGCACGGTGCAGCGCTCCGGCGTCACTTCGGCGAAGCCGCCGGAGACGAAGATGCGCTCGCTGATCTGCGTCGGCTCGTCGCTGTAGACGTCGATGATTCCGGGCCGCACCGTCGAGATGAGCAGGGAATGGCCGGGCAGCACGCCGAAATTGCCCTCGCTGCCGGGCACGACGACCATCGCCACCGCCTCCGACAGCAGCAGCTTCTCCGGCGAGACCAGCTCGAATTGCACCTTGTCGGCCATCGCGCCTAGGCCGCCTCGGCCGCCATCTTGCGCGCCTTGGCGACCGCCTCCTCGATGGTGCCGACCATGTAGAAGGCGCTCTCGGGCAGCTCGTCATACTCGCCGGCGACGATGCCCTTGAAGCTCTTGATGGTGTCCTCGAGGTTGACGAACACGCCGGGCGAGCCGGTGAACACTTCGGCGACGTGGAAGGGCTGCGACAGGAAGCGCTGGATCTTGCGCGCGCGCGACACGGTGAGGCGGTCCTCCTCGGAGAGCTCGTCCATGCCGAGGATGGCGATGATGTCCTGCAGCGACTTGTAGGTCTGCAAGACGCGCTGCACGTCGCGCGCGACCTGGTAGTGCTCCTCGCCGACGATGCGCGGATCGAGCATGCGCGAGGTCGAATCGAGCGGATCGACGGCGGGATAGATGCCGAGCTCGGCGATCTGTCGCGACAGCACGGTGGTGGCGTCGAGATGGGCGAAGGAGGTCGCCGGCGCCGGGTCGGTCAGATCGTCGGCCGGCACGTAGATGGCCTGCACCGAGGTGATCGAGCCCTTCTTGGTCGTGGTGATGCGCTCCTGCAGCTGGCCCATATCGGTGGCGAGCGTCGGCTGATAGCCGACGGCCGAGGGGATGCGGCCCAAGAGCGCCGACACTTCCGAGCCGGCTTGCGTGAAGCGGAAGATGTTGTCGACGAAGAACAGCACGTCCTGCCCTTCCTCATCGCGGAAATACTCGGCCAGCGTCAGGCCGGTGAGGCCGACGCGCGCGCGCGCGCCGGGCGGCTCGTTCATCTGCCCGAACACCAGCGCCGCCTTGGAGCCGGGACCGTCGGGGATGATGACCTTGGATTCCATCATCTCGTGATAGAGGTCGTTGCCCTCGCGGGTGCGCTCGCCGACGCCGGCGAACACCGAGTAGCCGCCGTGCTTCTTGGCGATGTTGTTGATGAGCTCCATGATGATGACGGTCTTGCCGACACCGGCGCCGCCGAACAGGCCGACCTTGCCGCCGCGCGCATAGGGCGCCAGCAGATCGACCACCTTGATGCCGGTGACGAGGATCTCCGCCTCGGTCGACTGGTCGACGAATTCCGGCGCCGGCCGGTGGATCGGCGCGCGCGTCTTCGTCTTGACGGGGCCGCGCTCGTCGACCGGCTCGCCGACGACATTGAGGATGCGGCCCAACGTCTCCGGGCCCACCGGCACGGTGATGGGGGCACCGGTATCCACCGCCTCGGCGCCGCGCACCAGACCGTCCGTCGTGTCCATGGCGATGGTGCGCACGGTGTTTTCGCCCAGATGCTGCGCCACTTCGAGCACCAGCGTCTTGCCCTGGTTCTGCGCATGCAGCGCGTTCAGGATGGCCGGCAGGTCGCCCTCGAACTTGACGTCGACGACCGCGCCGATGACCTGAGAGATGCTGCCGATGTTGTTCTTTGCCATGGTCTTCCCGTCCCCTTGCCTCGCTGGCGCCGCTATAGGGCCTCGGCGCCGGAGATGATCTCGATGAGCTCTTTGGTGATCGCCGCCTGGCGCGACCGGTTATAGGTGATGTTGAGCCGGTCGATCATGTCGCCGGCGTTGCGCGTGGCGTTGTCCATCGCCGTCATGCGCGCGCCCTGCTCGCTCGCCGCGTTCTCGAGCAGCGCGGTGAAGATCTGCACGGCGAGATTGCGCGGCAGCAGGTCGGCGAGGATCTCCGCCTCCTCCGGCTCGAACTCGTAGATGGCGCCGCTGGCGGTCGCCGCTTTCGCCTCCGTCGCCGCCGGCGGCGCGAAGGGGATGAGCTGCTGCCGGGTGACGATCTGGGTCATCGCCGAACGGAAGCGGTTGAAGACGACGGTACCAACGTCGAATTCGCCGCCGTCGAACAGCGCCAGCACCTGGTCGGCGATCTCGCGCGCCGAGTCGAAGGTGAGCTTCGGGCGGCCGACATCGATCCGGCTCTCGACGATGAGCCGGCGGTAGTCGCGCCGCAGGCTGTCGCGCCCCTTGCGGCCGATGGTGAAGAGCTTCACCGTCTTGCCGGCGCTCTGCAGCTCGCGGATGGTGCGCCGCGTCTCGCGCAGGATCGAGGCGTTGAAGCCGCCGGCGAGGCCGCGGTCGGAGGTGGCGACGAGGAGGAGATGCACCGCGTCGCTGCCGCTGCCGGCGAGGAGGCGCGGCGCCGTCGCCTGCCCCTTGAGGTTGGCGGCGAGCGAGGACAGCATGCGCTCCATGCGGCTGCCATAGGGCCGCGCCGCCTCGGCCTGGTCCTGCGCGCGCTTGAGCCGCGACGCCGCCACCATCTTCATCGCCGAGGTGATCTTCTGCGTGGAGCGGACGCTGCGGATGCGGTTCCGCAATTCCTTGAGGGTGGCCATGGCCGCGCCGCCCAGCCTCCCTCAGACGAAGGTCTTGGTGAAACGGTCGAGGAAGGCGGCGAGCTCCTTGTCGATCTCGGGCGTGAGCTCGCGCTTGACGCGGATGCCCTCGAGGATGCCGGGCTTGCTCGAGCGCAGCTCGCCGAGCATCGCCGCCTCGAAGCGCGTCACCTGCGCGACGTCGACCTTGTCGAGATAGCCTCGAGTCCCCGCGAAGATCGATACCACCTGCTCCTCGACCGGCATGGGCGAGAATTGCGGCTGCTTCAAGAGCTCGGTCAGGCGCGCGCCGCGCGCCAGCAGGCGCTGCGTCGCCGGATCGAGGTCCGAGGCGAATTGCGCGAACGACGCCATCTCGCGGTATTGCGCCAGCTCGAGCTTGATCTTGCCGGCGACCTGCTTCATCGCCTTGATCTGCGCCGCCGAGCCGACGCGGCTGACCGACAGGCCGACATTGATCGCCGGGCGGATGCCGCGATAGAAGAGATCGGTCTCGAGGAAGATCTGCCCGTCGGTGATCGAGATGACATTGGTCGGGATGTAGGCCGAGACGTCGCCCGCCTGGGTCTCGATGATCGGCAGCGCCGTCAGCGATCCCGAGCCGTGCTGCTCGTTCATCTTGGCCGCGCGCTCCAAGAGCCGCGAATGGAGATAGAAGACGTCGCCCGGATAGGCCTCGCGGCCCGGCGGGCGGCGCAGCAGCAGCGACATCTGGCGATAGGCGACCGCCTGTTTCGACAGGTCGTCATAGACGATGACCGCATGCATGCCGTTGTCGCGGAAGAATTCGCCCATGGCGCAGCCGGAATAGGGCGCCAGGAACTGCAGCGGCGCCGGCTCCGACGCGGTCGCCGCGACGACGATCGAGTAGTCGAGCGCGCCGTAATCCTGCAGCGTCTTGACGATCTGCGCCACGGTCGAGCGCTTCTGGCCGACGGCGACGTAGACGCAATAGAGCTTGATCTTCTCGTCGCCCGAGGCGTTGATGGATTTCTGGTTGAGGAAGGCGTCGATGGCGACGGCGGTCTTGCCGGTCTGGCGATCGCCGATGATGAGCTCGCGCTGGCCGCGGCCGACCGGAACCAGCGCGTCGATCGCCTTCAAGCCGGTCTGCACCGGCTCGTGCACCGAGCGGCGCGGGATGATCCCGGGCGCCTTGACCTCGACGCGGGTGCGCTTCACGTCCTTGAGCGGCCCCTTGCCGTCGATCGGATTGCCGAGCGCGTCGACGACGCGGCCGAGGAGGCCGCGCCCGACCGGCACGTCGACGATGGACCCGGTGCGCTTCACCGTGTCGCCCTCGCGGATGCCGCTGTCGTCGCCGAAGATCACGACGCCGACATTGTCGGTCTCGAGATTGAGCGCCATGCCCTTGACGCCGTTGGGGAACTCGACCAGCTCGCCGGCCTGCACCTTGTCGAGGCCGTAGATGCGGGCGATGCCGTCGCCGACGGAGAGCACCTGGCCGACTTCGGCGACGTCCGCCTCGGTGCCGAAATTGGCGATCTGCTGCTTCAGGATTGCGGAAATCTCCGCCGCCCGGATTTCCATCACTGAACCCCCTTCATGGCGAGCTGCAGACGGTGCAGCTTGCTCTTGAGCGACGCGTCGATCATGCGCGAGCCGACCTTGATGATGAGGCCGCCCAACAGGCTCGCATCGACCTGGAGATCGACGGCGACCTTGCGGCCAACCGCCTTGCGCAATTGCTCGTCGACGGCGGCGCGCTGCGCCGGCGACAGATCCTGGGCCGCGATCACCGAAGCGGTCACCTCGCCGCGGCGATCGGCCAGCCGGCGCAGGAAGCTGGCGCTGATCTCCGGCAGCACGAAGAGGCGCCGGTTGCGCGCGAGCAGCCCCAGGAAGTTCCGCGTCAGCGGCGAGAGCTGCGCCTGCGCGGCAATGGCCTCGATGGCCTTGCCCTGCTCCTCGCGCGACAGCACCGGGCTGCGGATCAGGCGGCGGAACTCAGCGCTGTCGCGCAGCATGGCGCGCAGCGCCTGGAGGTCGGCGGCCACGGCGTCGAATTCCTTGCGCTCGTCGGCGAGATCGAACAGCGCCGCGCCATAGCGCTCAGCGAGCCCGGTTACGCCTTTCGCTTCGGATGCCACGTGGGATCGGTCCTCGTTTTCCCTGGACGAGAGATTAGGGTCGCCGTGGGATGCCGGAAATGACGTGCCTTCCCGCAGGTTTGCCAACACAAACCCGCCGCGCGCGACCGCGCCCGGAAAAGCGCGGAGTATCTAACACACGCTCCCCGCCCGTGCAATATGGCGCCCCGGGCGCGCCATTGTGCTCGTCCAGGGCCTCGCGCGAGCGCCTCCATTGCAACCGCGGCGGAACCGGCCCAGGCTCGGAGAGCGTTCCGCCCGGAGAGAACCATGCGCCTCATCGACACCCGCGTCGAGATTGCCGCCCCGGCCGCGCGCGTCTGGGGCGTGCTCACCGACTTTGCCCGCTTCTCCGAGTGGAACCCTTTCATCACGCGGATCGAGGGCGTGCCCGAGCCTGGCGCGCGGCTTCGCGTGCAGATCAAACCGCCGGGCAAATCGGCCATGACCTTCACGCCGACGGTCCTCGTAGCCCGGCCCGAGAAAGAACTCCGCTGGCTGGGCCGGCTGCTGGTGCCCGGCCTCTTCGACGGCGAGCACGCCTTTGAATTGGAGAGCCGCGCCGACGGCTGCTCCTTCCGCCAGTCGGAACGGTTCGCCGGCCTGCTCGTGCCGTTTTTCGGCGGCGTGCTCGCGGCGACGCAGCGCGGCTTCGAGGCGATGAACGCCGCGCTCAAACGGCGCGCCGAAGGCTAAGTCACAAGAAGCTGTAGGGGTCCACGTCGGCCTGAACGCGCACGCTGCCGGGCAGCTTGACCTTGGCGAGCCATTCGCGCAGCACGGCCTGGATGTTGACGTCTCGCTTGGTCTTGAGGAGGAAGCGGCGGCGGTGGCGCCCGCGCAGCACGGCGAGCGGCGCCGGTGCCGGCCCCAGCACCTCGATGCCGGGCATGTGCGGCTGGGCGCGGGCGAAGGCGCGTGCGGCAAGGTCGGCGCTCTCGTCATCGGCGGCGGAGATGATGAGCGCCGCCAGCCGGCCGAAGGGCGGCCAGCCATGCGCGCGGCGTGCCTCGGCCTCGGCGGCGAGGAAGCGGTCGCGGTCGTCGGCGATGAGCGCGCGCATCACCGGATGCTCGGGCATGTACGTCTGCAGATAGACGATGCCGGGACGCTCGGCGCGACCGGCGCGGCCCGCCACCTGATGCAGCAGCTGATAGGTGCGCTCGGCGGCGCGCAGATCGCCGCCGCTCAGGCCGAGATCGGCATCGACCACGCCGACCAGCGTCAGCATCGGGAAATGATGCCCCTTGGCGACCACCTGCGTGCCGATGAGCACGTCGATCTCATGCTTCTCGACGCTCTCCACCAGCGCCGCGGCGGCGCGCGGCCCGATCAGGGTGTCGCTCGCCATGACCGCAACCCGCGCCGCGGGAAAGCGCGCGGCCATCTCCTCCGCCAGCCGCTCGACGCCGGGACCGCAGGCAGCGAAGCTCGCCGCCTCGCCGCAGACAGGGCAGAGCGGCGGCAGCGGCTCGCCATGGCCGCAATGGTGGCACTGCAGGCGGCCGTGGAAGCGGTGCTCGACCAGCCAAGCCGTGCAATTCGGGCATTGCAGGCGAAAGCCGCAGCCGCGGCACAGCGTCAGCGGGGCGTAGCCGCGCCGGTTCAGGAACAGCATCGCCTGCTCGCCGGCGGCGAGCGTCTCGGCGAGCGCCGCGACGACGGGCGGCGCCAGGAAGCGCTGCCGCTCCGGCCGGGCGCGCCGCATGTCGATGACGCGGATATCCGGCAGCTGCGCCGCACCGTGCCGCGCGGGAAGATGGATGCGGCGATAGCGCTGCTGCTCGACATTGATCGTCGTCTCCAGCGACGGTGTCGCCGAGGCCAGCACAATCGGCAGCTTGGCGAGCGAGGCGCGCACCACGGCCATGTCGCGCGCGTGATAAATGACGCCGTCCTCCTGCTTGAACGAGGCGTCGTGCTCCTCGTCGACGACGATGAGGCCGAGATCGGCGAAGGGCAGGAACAGCGCCGAGCGCGCGCCCGCCACCACCGTGACACGGCGTTCGGCGACACCGCGCCAGGTGGCGCGCCGCTCGGCGTGGCCGAGATCGGAATGCCATTGCGCCGGCAGCACGCCGAAACGGTCGCAGAAGCGGGACAGGAACTGCGCGCTCAAGGCGATCTCCGGCAGCAGCACCAGCACCTGCTTGCCGCGCGCGAGCGTCGCGGCGATCGCCGCGAAATAGATCTCGGTCTTGCCCGAGCCGGTGACGCCGTCGAGCACGGTGACGCTGAAGCCGCCTTGCGCCACCTTGGCGACGAGGTCGTCGGCCGCTGCCTGCTGCGCCGCGGAAAGACTCGGCCCCGGCCGCCGCCAGTCGGGCGATGGCGGCAGCGGGCGGCTCGGCAGATCGAGCGGCTCGACCAGGCCGAGCGCGGCGAGGCCGCGCACGACGCCGGCGCCGCAGCCGGCGCGGCGCGCCAGATCCGCGGCCGGCGCCGGCGGCCCTTCCGCCAGCGCCTCCAGGACGCGCCGGCGCGCTGCCGTCAGCGACTCCGGGGACGCGGCGAGCGCCGCGCGCCCGCGCCCGCTGAGCGCGTAGCCGACGAGCGTGCGCGCCGGCTCGAGCGCGTCGGGCACGCTCATCGCCATGCGCAGCACCGCGCCGGCCGGCGCCAGCGTATACGACGCGACCCAATCGATGAGTCGACGCAGCTCCTCCCGCATCGGCGGCGCCGGCAGCCGCTCGATGACGGCCTTCAGCTTGGCCGCGGCGACGTCGCCGGTGGCGTCGCCCCAGGCCACGCCGAGAAGTTGGCGGCTGCCGAGCGGCACGACGACGAAATCGCCGGGCTCCAGCGCCAATGCGCGCGGCGCCAGATAGTCATAGACACCGGCCAGCGGCAACGGCAACAGCACGCTCAGTCGGACAGCGGCGCGCGCCGATGCCGCGGGCGCGCCCACGGCGCCGGAACTGGCGTGGCGGTCGGGCATGGGCTACACTCTTAGACGGAAAGCGGCGCGTGCACCAGCCGCTGGAGGATTCAGGCGCAAGGGGGACGGATCGCGCATGAAGTTCTTTATCGACACCGCTGATCTTGCGGAGATTCGCGACCTCGCCGCCACGGGTCTCGTCGACGGCGTCACCACCAACCCGTCGCTGGTGGCGAAGAGCGGCCGCAATTTCCTCGAAGTGGTGCGCGAGATCTGCGCGATCGTTCCGGGTCCGGTGAGCGCCGAAGTGGCCGCGACCGATCACCCGACCATGCTCGCCGAGGGACGCAAGCTCGCCAAGCTCGCGCGCAACGTCGCCGTCAAGGTGCCGCTCACGCCCGACGGCCTCAAGACATGCCGCACGCTCGCCGGCGAAGGCACGATGGTCAATGTGACGCTGTGTTTCTCCGCGGCGCAGGCGCTGCTCGCCGCCAAGGCCGGCGCCAGCTTCATTTCGCCCTTCGTCGGCCGGCTCGACGATGTCGGCAGCGACGGCATGGCGCTGATCCGCGACATCGTCGCAATTTATCGCAATTACCCGACGCTCAAGACCGAGGTGCTGGTCGCTTCGATCCGCCATCCCATGCATGTGGTGGAAGCGGCGAAGCTCGGCGCGCATGTCGGCACCATGCCGCCCGCGGTGCTGCGGCAGATGTTTGCCCACCCGCTGACCGAGAAGGGTCTCGCCGCCTTCCTGGCCGATTGGGCGAAGACGGGCCAATCGATCCTGGGCCAGGCCAAGGCGGCGGCCGAGTAGAAGGGACCAGCGTTTTGGATCGGCCCAAGGATAAGACGCCCCCCGGAGACGCGCCGCGCAGCGCGCTCCCGGCGCGCAGCGTCACCGCCGCCGAGATCGTCGCCTATCTGCGCCAGAACCCCGATTTCCTCCTCGCGCATCCCGAGCTGCTGGAGGTGCTGACGCCGCCCAACGTGCAGCGCGGCGAGCGCATCGTCGACATGCAGCATTTCATGGTGCAGCACCAGCGCGCGGAGATCGCGCGGCTCAAGGGCCAGCATCGCGCCCTCGTCACCGCCACCCGCGCCAATCTCGCCAGCCAAGCGCGCGTCCACGCCGCGGTGCTGGCGCTGCTCGCCGCCAGCAGCTTCGAGCAGCTGATCCAGATCGTCACCACCGACCTCGCCGTGCTGCTCGACGCCGATGTCGTGACCATCGCCGTCGAATCGTCGGGCCAGCAGCGCCCGCGCCTGACGCACCAGGGCGTGCAGATCCTCGAGCCCGGCACGGTCGACGCCGTGCTCGGCGCCGACCGCGACGTGGTGCTGCAAAGCGACGTCGAGGGCGACCCGATGCTGTTCGGCGACGGCGCCGGGCTGGTGCGCTCGGCCGCGCTGCTCCGCCTGTCGGTGAGCTCGGCGGCGCCGGCCGGGCTGCTCTGCGTCGGCATGCGCCGGCCCGGCAAGTTTCACGGCGGCCAGGGCACCGAGCTGTTGGGCTTCCTCGCCCGCGCGCTCGGCATCACCATCGCCGCATGGCTCGACCTGCCGACGTAAGGCGCCGGCCGCGCGGGCCGGAGCCCCTGCCCCTCGCCCGCTATGCCGCCACACCCGATCTGGCCGACGCCATCGCGCAATGGCAGGACTGGCTTGCCGCGGAGCGGCGCGCCTCGCCGCACACGCTCGCCGCCTACGGCCGCGACCTCGCCGCCTTCCTCGATTTCCTCGCCGAGCATCGCGGCGCGGTCCCCAGCCTCGCCGAGCTCGCGGCGCTGACCGCCGCCGATTTCCGCGCCTACCTCGCGCGGCGCGCCGCGGGATCTTCCGCTTCCTCGACCGCCGCGGCTTGGCGCGCAACGCCGCGCTGGCCGCAGTGCGGACGCCGAAGCTGCCGAAGTCGGTGCCGAAGGCGCTGTCGGTCGAAGACGCCGGGAGTGCGCTGAGCGCCGTCGATGCGCTGGCGCGCGAGGCCTGGATCGGCCGGCGCGACATCGCTCTGCTGACCTTGCTCTACGGCTGCGGCTTGCGGCTGTCCGAGGCGCTGGGGCTGACGCGCGCCGAGGCGCCGCTGCAGCCGGGGACGCTCGTCGTCACCGGCAAGGGCAACAAGCAGCGCCACGTCCCGGTTCTCCCCGTCGTGGCCGAGGCGATCGCCGCTTACGTCGCGGCGTGTCCGTATCGCCTGGCGCCGCAGGATACGCTGTTCGTCGGTGCGCGCGGCGGTCCTCTCCATCCGCGCATCGTGCAGGCGCGGCTGCAAGAATTGCGCGCCTATATCGGCTTGCCCGAGAGCGCCACGCCGCACGCGCTGCGCCACAGCTTCGCCACGCATCTGCTCGCCGGCGGCGGCGATCTGCGCGCGATCCAGGAGCTGCTGGGCCATGCCAGCCTGTCGACGACGCAGCGCTACACCGCGGTCGACGCCGCGCAACTCGTCGCGGTCTACGACAAGGCGCATCCACGGGCGAAAGAAGTCTAGAGCCGGCGGATGGCGACGAGCGCCGCCGCCGATCCCGCGCCCATGGTGAGGAAGGCGAGGCCCCAGGCGAGCCGGCTGGTCTCGCCGCCGGCGAGATCGAGCACGGCGCCGACCGCGAGCGGACCGAGGAACGCGCCGGTGAATCCCAGGATCGAATGCACCGCGAGCGTGGCGCCGCGCTGGCCGGGCGCGGAGGTGGCGACGGCGCCGCCGGTGAGCGCCGCCGAATCGCCCATGATGACCATGTGATAGAGGAGGCACAGCGCGGCGACGAGGTAGATCGGCCACCCCGCGCTCAACCCGGTGAGCGCCGCGGTGACGACCGAGAGCATCATGATGCGGCCGATCACGCGCCGCCGGTCGGAGCGCGTGGCGAGTTCGGCGCCGTAGATGCTCGCGGCGGCGCTGACGAGCACGATCACCATGCTGAGCCAGCTCGCCTGTGCGATGTCGGCGCTCTCGCCGGCGAGGGCCGCCGCCTGGACGAGAAAGGCCACGAGCCATGAGCGCAGCGCGAACAGCTCCCAGGTGTGGCCGGTGTATCCCAGGATGAAGGCCATGGCGGCGCGGTTGCCGAACACCGGGCGGAAATCGAGCGTGTGCCGCGCCTCGGCTTCGCCCGTCTCCGCCGCCGTCGCCGGCCGCAGCAGCAGCAGCACCAGCACGAAGGCGATCAGCCCGCCGAGCGCCGCGGCGGCGAAGGCGCCGCGCCAACCCAGCCACGCCGCGGCCTCGCCGGTGAAGGCGAAGGAGAAGGCGGTGCCGAGGCTGAAGCCCGCGGTGTAGAAGGCGACGTAGCGGCTCTGCCGCGGGCCGCCGACGCGATCGGTCAGCAGCTTGAGCCCGGGCATGTAGCCGCCGGCGAGGCCGACGCCGGCCAGCGCGCGGAAGGATAGCGCCGACCAGAATCCATCGGCGAGCAGCGCGTATCCGAGGGCGGCGGCGGCGCTGATGAGGAAGGACAGGAGATAGATGCGGCGCGGATCGACGCGATCGGTCGAGCCGACCAGCAGCGGCACGGCGACGACATAGCCGGCATAGAAGATGCCGCTGATCCAACCGGCGTCGGTGTTGCTCAAGCCCCAATCGCGCTGGAACTCCGGCAGCAGCGCCGCGAAGCTGGAGAAGCCGAGCATGCCCAGCACCGAAGTGATGCAGAGCACGGCGACGAGGGCGCCGGGCGAGCGCAGCAGCGGCGACGCCTCGCTCGCCGTGCTCATCGACCGCTACGCCCGAACCGCTCGGCAATACGGCGCAGCATCGCCTTGGCGCGCGCCTCCGCGGCTTCTGCCGCAGCGGCCAAGCGCGGGAAACGCTGCTTCAGCCGATCCAGCAGACGCGCCGCCCAAGCCTGCTCGCTCGCAAGAAGCACGAGGCCCAGCACCAGGAACACAACGCCCTGCAGGAAGGGCAGCATCAGCCCCGCCATGCCGAGCAGCACGAAGGTCCAGCCCAGGCCGATGATCGCCCAGCCCCGCCAGCGAGAGCGCGACTCTCCGGGCCGGCCTTGGCTCACCGCATTCCGCTCGGCGGATGGGCTCCCAAAGTGCTGCGCGCAGCGCCGGTTGCACAGGGCATCGCTCAGATGTGGATCGGATGGCCTTCGACCGCGAGCGCGGCCTCCTTGACCGCCTCGTTCAGCGTCGGATGGGCATGGCTGGTGCGGGCGATATCCTCGGCGCTGGCGCCGTATTCCATGGCGAGCGCGGCCTCGGCGATCATCGTCCCGGCGTCGGGGCCGATGATGTGCACGCCGAGCACGCGGTCGGTGCGGGCATCGGCGAGGATCTTGACGAAGCCTTCGGTGTCGGCGTTGGCGCGCGCGCGCGCATTGGCGGAGAAAGGGAACTTGCCGACCTTGTAGGCGATCCCCGCCGTCTTGAGCTCCTCCTCGCCGCGCCCCACCGAAGCGACTTCGGGCCAGGTGTAGATCACCGCCGGGATCGCCTCGTAATTCACATGGGTCTTCTGGCCCGCCAGCATCTCCGCCAGGGCGACGCCCTCCTCCGAGGCCTTGTGTGCCAGCATCGGCCCGGCGATGACGTCGCCGATGGCGTAGACGCCCTTGACGTTGGTGGCGAAGTCATGGTCGACCTTGATCCGGCCCTTGTTGTCGACCACCACACCCACCGCCTCGAGTCCGAGTCCCTCGGTGTAGGGCCGCCGGCCGATCGCGACGAGGACGACATCGGCCTTGATCTCCTCGCGCGTGCCGCCTTGCGCCGGCTCCAGGGTGAGCGCGACGCCGTCCGCGACGCGCTTCGCCGCCACCACCTTGGTGCCCAGGCGGAACGCGAAGCCTTGCTTCGTCAGCACGCGCTGCAGATTGCGCGACAGCTCGCCGTCCATGCCCGGCGTGATGCGGTCGAGGAATTCGACCACGGTGACCGCGCTGCCGAGACGGCGCCACACCGAGCCCATCTCGAGCCCGATATAGCCGCCGCCGACCACGACCATGCTCTTCGGCACCACCGGCAGCGCCAGCGCGCCGGTCGAGGACACGACCGTCTTCTCGTCGATCTCGACGTCGGGCAGCGGCACGATGTCGGAGCCCGTGGCGATGATGATCGATTTCGCCGCGAGCTCCTGCGCCTGGCCGCCATTGATCGCCGTCACGGCGAGCTTGCCGGGCGCCGTGAAGCGCGCCGCGCCCTTGACGTAGTCGACCTTGTATTTGCGGAAGAGGAATTCGACGCCGCGCGTGTTCTCGCCGACCACCTTGTCCTTGCGCGCCATCAGCGCCGTCAGGTCGAGCTCGACGCCGGCGACCTTCACGCCGTGGACGGCGAGCGCGTGCCGCGCCTCCTCGTATTTCTCCGAGGATTGCAGCAGCGCCTTGGAGGGAATGCAGCCGATGTTGAGGCAGGTGCCGCCGAGGCTGCCGCGCTTCTCGACGCAGGCGGTCTTGAGGCCGAGCTGCGCCGCGCGGATCGCCGCGACATAGCCGCCCGGCCCGCCGCCGATGACGATGACGTCGTAAGTGTCGGCCATGACGCGGTTTCCTCGATCCTTGGGGGGGCTTGGAGACGTTTACATCACACGTCGAACAGCATGCGCTCGGGATTCTCGATGCATTCCTTGACGCGCACCAGGAAGGTCACGGCCTCGCGGCCATCGACGATGCGGTGGTCGTAGGACAGCGCCAGATACATCATCGGCCGCGCCTCGATGCGCTCGCCCATCACCATCGGCCGCTTCTGGATCTTGTGCATGCCGAGGATGCCGGATTGCGGCGGGTTCAAGATCGGCGTCGACATCAGCGAGCCGTAGATGCCGCCATTGGAGAGGGTGAAGGTGCCGCCGGAGAGGTCGTCGAGGCTGAGCTTGCCGTCGCGCGCGCGGCGGCCGAGCTCGGCGATGGCCTTCTCGATCTCGGCGAAATTGAGCCTGTCGGCGTCGCGCACGACGGGCACGACCAGCCCCTGCGCGGTGCCGACGGCGACGCCGATGTCGTAATGGTTCTTGTAGATGATGTCCTCGCCGTCGATCTCGGCGTTGACCGCGGGGATCTCCTTCAGGCCGACGAGGCACGCCTTGACGAAGAGCGACATGTAGCCGAGGCGCACGCCGTATTTCTTCTCGAAGCTGTCGCGGTAGCGCTCGCGCAGCGCCATCACCTCGGTCATATCCACCTCGTTGAAGGTGGTGAGCATGGCGGCGTTGTTCTGCGCCTCCTTGAGGCGCTCGGCGATGCGGCGGCGCAGCCGCGTCATGCGCACGCGCTCCTCGCGCGCGCCCGGCTCGCGCGGCGGACGCGGCGCTGCCGGCGGCGGCGCGGGTGCGGGCTTCGCCGTCGCCGCGGGAGCAGCGGCGGCGGCGCCGCGCTCGATCTGCGTCAGCACGTCGCCCTTGGTCAGGCGGCCATCCTTGCCGCTCGCGGCTATCTTGTTGGGGTCGAGCTTGTTCTCCTCGACCATTTTGCGCACCGCCGGCCCCGAGCGCTCGAGCACGGCAACGTTGCCGTTGGCGGAGGCCGAAGCCGAGGCCGAAGCTGTGGCGGAAGCGGCGGGCGCCCTGGTCTCGCTCTGCGACACCGCCGCCGCGGGCTGCGCCCTGCCCGGCGCCGCCGCCTTCGCCGCGCCGTCGCCGATGCGGCCGAGCACCGCGCCGACGGCGACGTTGCTGCCCTCGGGCACGGCGATCTCCGACAGCGTGCCGGCCGCCGACGCGTTGACTTCGAGCGTCACCTTGTCGGTCTCGAGCTCGACCAGCGGATCGTCCATCGCGACCGCGTCGCCGATCTTCTTCAGCCACCGCGCCACCGTCGCCTCGGTCACCGATTCGCCCAGCGTGGGCACCTTGATGTCGGTCGCCATGGATGTCTCCGCTTCGGTGGTTCAGGTGATCGAGAGGGCTTCGTCGACCAGCTTGGCCTGCTCGGCATTGTGCCGCTTCAAGAGTCCGGTCGCCGTCGCTGCCGCCTCCGGCCGGCCGGCGTAGCGCGGCCGCTTGGCCTTGCCGTCGAGGCCGATGAGCACCTGCTCGATGCGCCGCTCGACGAAGCTCCAGGCGCCCATGTTCTGCGGCTCCTCCTGGCACCAGACGACATCGGCGAAGCGATATTTGCCGATGGAATCGGCCAGCGCCTTCGCCGGGAAGGGATGCAGCTGCTCGAGCCGGACGATGGCCACATCCCTGATCTTGCGCTCGCGCCGCGCCGCCCGAAGGTCGTAATAGACCTTGCCGGAGCACAGCACAACGCGGTTCACCTTGTCGTCGGGGACGAGCTGATCCGTCTCGTCGATGGTGCGGCGGAAATAGGTGCCCGGCCCCATCTCGCTGAGCTTCGATGCCGCCTCGGCGCTGCGCAGCAGCGATTTCGGCGTCATGATCACCAGCGGCTTGCGGAAGTCGCGCCGCACCTGCCGGCGCAGCGCGTGGAAATAATTGGCCGCGGTCGTGAGATTGCAGACCTGGAGATTGTCCTCGCCGGAGAGCTGGAGGAAGCGCTCGAGCCGCGCCGAGGAATGCTCCGGCCCCTGCCCTTCATAGCCGTGCGGCAGCAGCAGGACGAGGCCGGACATGCGCAGCCACTTGGCCTCGCCCGAGCTGATGAACTGGTCGATGATGACCTGGGCGCCGTTGACGAAGTCGCCGAACTGCGCCTCCCACAGCACCAGCGCATGCGGGTCGGCGAGGCTGTAGCCGTATTCGAAGCCGAGCACAGCCTGCTCGGAGAGCGGGCTGTCGAGCACCTCGAACGCCGCCTGGTCCTCGCGCACATGGTTCAAGGGGATGTAGCGGTCCTCGGTCTGCTGGTCGACGAGTACGGCGTGGCGCTGCGAGAAGGTGCCACGGCCGGAATCCTGCCCCGATAGGCGCACGAAGGTGCCTTCGGCACAGAGCGTGCCGAAGGCGAGCGCCTCGCCGGTCGCCCAGTCGATCCCCTCGCCGACCTCGATCGCCTTGCGCTTGGCCTCGAGCTGGCGCGCGATCTTGCGGTTGAGGTTGAAGCCCTCGGGCACCGTGGTGAGCGCCTTGCCGACTTCGCCCAGCACTTCCATCGCCACCGCCGTCTCGCCGCGGCGCAGATCGCCCGAGGCGACCTTGAGGCCGCTCCACGCGCCTTCGAGCCAGTCGGCCTTGTTGGGGCGATAGTTCTTGGCCGCCTCGAACTGGGTGTCGAGATAGGCCATGAACTCGCTGACCATCGCCTCGGCCTCGGTCTCGGTGACGACGCCCTGCTCGATGAGGCGCTTGGCGTAGATCTGGCGCGTCGTCGGATGGTCGGCGATGGCGCGGTACATGATCGGCTGGGTGAAGGCCGGCTCGTCGGTCTCGTTATGGCCATGGCGGCGATAGCAGAAGATGTCGACCACCACGTCCTTCTTGAAGCGCTGGCGGAACTCGGTGGCGATGCGCGCCACATGCACCACCGCCTCCGGGTCGTCGCCGTTCACATGGAAGATCGGCGCCTGGATGATCTTGGCGACGTCGGACGGGTAGGGGCTCGAGCGCGCGTAGGACGGGCTGGTGGTGAAGCCGATCTGGTTGTTGACGACGAAATGGACGGTGCCGCCGCTGCGGTAGCCCTTGAGCTCCGACAGTTCCAGCGATTCCGCCACCAGCCCCTGGCCGGCGAAGGCGGCGTCGCCATGCATGAGCAGCCCGACCACCTCGTCGCGGCTGGTGTCCTGGCGCTGGCGCTGCTTGGCGCGCACCTTGCCGAGCACCACCGGGTTCACGGCTTCGAGATGCGACGGGTTGGCGGTCAGCGAGAGATGCACGACCTTGCCGTCGAAATCGCGGTCGGTCGAGGTGCCCAGATGGTACTTGACGTCGCCCGAGCCCTGGACATCGGCGGGATTGGCGGGATTGCCCTGGAATTCCGAGAACAGCGCGGCGAAGGGCTTGCCCATCATGTTGGTGAGCACGTTGAGCCGGCCGCGATGCGGCATGCCCAGGATCAGCTCCTGCATGCCGAGCTGCCCGCCGCGCTTGATCACCTGCTCGAGGGCGGGGATGAGCGCCTCGCCGCCTTCGAGGCCGAAGCGCTTGGTGCCGGTGTAGCGGCGGTCGAGGAAGCGCTCGAGCATCTCGGCCTCGGTCAGGCGCTGCAGGATGGCGCGCTTGCCCTCGCGGGTGAAGTTCGTCTGGTTGCGCGGCACCTCGATCCGCGCCTGGATCCATTGGCGCTGCTCGAGCTCCTGCATGTGCATGTACTCGATGCCGACATGGCCGCAATAGGTCGCCTTGAGCGCGTCGAGGATCTGGCGCAGCGTCGCCGCCTGGAAGCCGAGCACGCCGTTGACGAAGATCGGCCGATCGTAATCGGCCTCGGTGAAGCCGTAGGTCTTGGGATCGAGGTCGGGATGCTCGGTCAGGCGGACAAGGCCGAGCGGGTCGAGATCGGCGAGGAGATGGCCGCGCACGCGATAGGCGCGGATG
>WNFH01001741.1_pt1 | contig 17637 bp, 17 predicted proteins | sample 5400411 | NCBI WGS metagenome assembly WNFH01 (sample SAMN13153347, study PRJNA577476) | soil metagenome | isolation source: 200 cm saprolite under Douglas fir tree site 2 hole 3 | place: USA:California | collected 2015-04-18
AAATCAATCAGAATGAGAGCCGAGCCCTGGGCAATACCTACCGCGATTGGATCAGCCGGTGAAGGCGGCATAACTGGAGTGCCTGTCTTGGTAGCGAAGTCCACCAACTCCACCCAAGGATCCAACACGCGACGCTGGAAATCGATCTTTCTCGGATCATCCGCTGGAGGATTCTGGCCACCGCCCTGCGTAGCCGCTTGAATTTCCCGGCCCGCGACATAAGCCTGCCGCCGGCTGGCGGGAATCAGTCCCGTGAACAGGCGTCGGCGGCTTCCATTTGTGCCAAACTGAAGTGCAGACATCGGCAGCTTCTCTTCCCCATCCGCCAGCCCGCCACCTGTGACCTTTGACCATCCTCCATTTCCACTGGTGAGCCACGCGTATTCATCAACCATGAGTGGATTGAAAACGCTCAAGTCCACTCCGGAGAGACCGGTCTTTGCACGCAGCCGCCGCAACACAAAACTGGTGCGTTCGCCACGATTGGTCTGTACCTGGTGATCGGGCAGGCCAGGGATGCGGCACACCAGCGACGCAGAAACCAGATAGAACCGCAAATGGACGGGCTGAAAGAACTTGAAAGGAGGGGGTGAGGCCGCCTGATTTTTTCCAGACGCGGCCGAAGAAGAGACGGCGGCCGAAAGTAGGGACGCAGCTTCCAATCCCACTGCGGGGTCTTGCCATGTCTCTGGCTGAGCAATGTAATTGCGCAGGTTTTGGGGAGTCTTGGACGCCAGCAAGCTCTGCAACTCCGGCATGAACTGGTCGGTGGCAAAACGCAAGAGAGCAGGGCTGCGGAACGGACCTTTGTCCGTTTTTCCCGCCAGCTCATTCCAGAGCGGCGAAGGCGTCAGCCATTGGACTCGAGGGCTCATGGGTTCTACCAGATATTTCCTGCGCCCGGCGTATAGCTGGCGCTGATAACACTATTGGTGATCACGGTGTCAGCTTGTACAACACCGCTGAATGTAGACATGCCGGCATTTACCGTGAGCATTCCGGCAGAGATTTCCGCCGTGCTGGCGTTCACCGTCACTTTTGCAGAAGCGGTTACGGTGATGCCCGCCGCTTCCATTTTCACGGAGTTACCGTTGCTGTCTTCCAAACTGATGGAACCCGGTCCATCTTGGAGCGTGATCTTTTGTCCGCCGGGCGTCTCCAAAATCATTTTTTCCTGGCCGTCGGTATCATCCAGAGTGATCTGTACACCGTTGCGCGAACGAACTTTCTTGATGTAGTTCTTGCCGGCGCCGTCCATGCTCTGCGGCGGCTGGTCCTGGCCGTTCCAAAGTCCACCGATGACACAGGGGTTGCGCGAATCGCCGCCAAGGAAGGTCACCAGCACTTCATCATTCACGTCAGGGATAAACCACGTACCGCGGTTATTGCCGCCCATCATGGTGGCGACGCGGGCCCAGGCTTCATAGGACGCGCTGCCGGTATCCGGCGACCATGGCAGTGAAATCTTCACCCGGCCTTGGCCGTCGGGATCCTTGATGTCGCTCACCAACGCCGGATAAGCGCCGTAGAAGCGCCCACCGTAGCCTCGCGGGGACCGCGATTCCGTGATTTCTTCCATCCACTCTGCGACTGTCATGATCAGTGTCCGATTCCCGGGCGCTCTACCGAGAAATATGTGCGGTAGCCGTTGTTGCCGTCAAAAACGTGCCGTGCCCGGGTGATGTAATAGTTGCCTTCAAAAATCGTGCCCAAGCCCCGTAGCTGGAGTTTGGTGCCCACGCGGAGCCGTGCATCGCCTTCCGCTACGCCAGAGCCGGTGACGAACCGCCGTGCCGCGCGCCGGTAATCGCCGTCCGCCAGTTCCTGGGCCTCCTGCGCGGTGAAGGGCAGGTCGTGCACAACCTGCTGATCGCGCTGCCCGATGGCCTGGGTCAGCACCGAACTGCCTCCGCTGTCACCGTTAAGCTCGCTGGAAAGCGCGGAGTCGGTGGCCTTGTGGCTGATAGCCTGCTTGCTGGAAACATCCCATCCGCTCACGTTGAAGCTGCTCACCTGCCCCGCCAGATCCGCCACCACGGAGAACTCGTGCAGTCCCTGGCCATAGGTAAGCGTTACATCGCCGGTCTTGCGTCGGTTTCTGCTCTTCACGTTCAGAGTGCTGTCGTCTACCCACAGCTCAGCGTCCACCGCGCGGGCGCGCTCGCGCAGGAATGCCAGATCGCTTTGGTTTACCTGGGTCAGAACGCGATGAGTAGGCCCACTCACATCGACGTTTGCCTGCAACCCGTATTGCGATGCCACCTGTTGGAACAAGGCAGAGTCGCTGGTGTTCTCGAAAGCGCGCGTGCGGCGTGTCATGCGCAAGTCCTGTAACCTGTCCTCAGCCAGCACTAGCACTTCCGGTGGACGATCGCGAAGGAACCGGCCTTCAATTCCCATAACGCGCCCCTGGAAGACCTGCCCTGCGCCGTCCCCGCCGCCAACCTTGATGGTCAACTTCTTGCCAAACTCAATCACTTTGCGATCGAAATAAAGAAACCCCACGGCATTTCCCTGTGGCCCCCAGTTGGCAAAAGTAGCTTCACACCGGGAGAGCCCCGCGGAAGTTTCCTCCACCAGCAACTCCTGCAAGCCGTCACTCAATTCCGGGCGTGGTTGGCCGTCCAGCTGGAAAGTTGGCCTGGCTTGGTAAAACCCCGGAGCTGCTCCGTTATCGGGCATTCGACTTTCCTCAGTGCGCCATCAGCCGCCAATCGGAACGACTGCGGCGCTCAAGAATGTCCGTGATGTCCATCGGCCGAAGCGGAATCTGCAACTGCTGTGGCGGCGGAGCTGCGCTGTTGGCCGGCTGTGCCGGAGCCGGCGGTTCCACTACCACTTCGAGTTCGTTGATGATGACTGACATTTCCAACCTCCACGATTGCTGTTCTTAACGCGTAGGAATCAGTGTTCCCTAGGGCATCAGACGCCGCCGCCGAAGCCGCCGCCAAATTGCACGCTGGCGCCTGCGCTAACTTGCGCACTCGCGCTTGTATCCGCGAATCCCAGTTGAACTCCGCCTCCGGCACTCGCTCCTGCCTGGACTCCAACGCTCGCTCCCACCTGCGCACTCAAACCGGCGCTGATGCCAACCTGCGCGCCTGCGCTCAAATCGACGCCGAGACTTGCGGCACCGCTTACAGAGACGCCGGCAGAGAGGTTCACCAAAGCTCCCGGCGACATCATGCGCGGATTCTCGATTCCATTGGCCAGGGCGGCTTGTCTCCAGTCGGTGCCGGCTTCCGCGGCGCTCTGTTGAAGTGGCCTGCCGGCGGGTATCGCTTCGAAGGGCTGCACGCCAGGCGCACCAGTGAGTACGGCAGTCTTTTTTGGATCAAAAATGATTTCCTGCCGGGAGACGCTGATGTTCACACTGGCCCGTAGCGGCAAGCCGTCTGTCGAAAATAGATCGAGCGTCTCGTCCATGGAGTCCATGACGCCTTCGAAAACGAAGGTGCCCCAACTGACCCTGATTCCCGGCGGCACATAAGTGTCTTTCTTGCCTCTTACCTGTTGCGGCTGCATGAAATAAGCAACTTGCTGGGTGAGACTTCTCACGTCGATGTCCTGACTGCCTGCCACTGCTTGGACCCGGCCTTGCGCCTGGGCGTAACTAATGTCAAACCACAGCTCCAGGGTCAGCTTGGTCACGCCTTTACCGACGAACTGAGTGGACGAACCCTTCGGTTGTTCGCCACCGGCCTTCTGATTGCTGAAGTTGACCTTCAGAGACTGAGGATTGAACTGAACGGTAAATTTCTTTCCGTCCTTGCCGTTCGGACCCTTCTCTTGAAGAGCGCCCTTATCGGTCCACCAGATCTCTTGCAGGATCGCCTGCTTCAGTTGGAGTGGTTCTAATGCCATTAAATTTCACCTCTTAATTACTTGGCGCCCGGTTTTAGCCGCATCGTCTCGTAAGCAATCTGAATTTCTTCCACAGCCACCAGACCATCTTTCGCATTCAGCGCAGAAGCTTTAAGCTTGACCGGCAAACAGCCGGTCAGCTCAAACCTTACCTGTTCCGTTTTTCGGTCCGCCGCACGCATGATCACGGTAGCGGAGGTTCGATAACCGCCTTGGCCGGGAGTAGCCATCTGCTGAAACCATTTCCAAAGGTCAAAGCTGTTGGTCATGCCGCGCTTCAATGTCAGTTGTCCGTAACTCATGGCCCCTGCCAGATGCACCGGGCCATTATTTCGGCCCCCTTCACGAATCGTCTTTGGTTCCAGAGTTATCTCCAGTCCATCGCATTCGGAGAACGCCGCGCCACAAATAGGACTGGAAACCCCAGTAACGCCGTTCAACGTAATCTCCACCGAAAAATTAAATGCAGTAAACGGCCGGGCATCCGGTGCGCTGGCTTCGGTGGGCGGGCTGGCCATTTAGAATTCCTCCGAAAATTGAACTTCCCCGCCGGTCTGAACTAATCGCACAGTAAGAAATTCGAGGGGCAACGATGGAGCAATACGAAGCTCCACGACAAAACGGCCCTGATCAATCATCTCTGGGGTATTAACTGAGCTGTCTGTGACGACCTGAAAGCCCTCATCCTGGGTGTTGCCAGCGAATGCTCCCAGTAAGAACAGGTTGCTCAGGAGGTCGTTAAACCGTCTGCGCACGCTGTTGCGCAAGGCAGTATCATTCGGTAGAAATACAAAGTCCGTGCCGTCGCGAAGAGCCAGCCGGCGTAGAAGAATCAGCAGACGGCGTACATTGATCTCGCGCACCTCGGTATCGGTGCTGAGGGTATAGGAACTGGCGCACATAAAGCCGCGCGATTCCTGCGTGATGGCGTTAACTTGACCATCGAAAAATTCCTGCGTGGCTTTTTCTTCCAGATGCGGTTCTAAATCCACGACGCCCAGTAGCACGCGGTTTGCCGGAGCAAGCCAGGCGCCGGCGCTGATTGTGCGGTCGGCGATGCTGCCGCACACTGTGCCGTCCGGCGTCACCGAGCGCACCGCAAAGGAGGAGTTGTCTGCGCTGTCTCGCACCACTAGCCAGGGGTGATAAAGTGCGCCGAAGCTGAGCGTGTGCTCCGTCTCTTCTGACATCAGCGCGCCGACCAGACGGTCTTTGTAATTCAGCGCCGGTTCCGTGTGGTAGCTTCGCGGCAGGCCCAGGACGGCAAACATGTCCCCGCGCGCAGCACACAGACGGAGCATAGCCTGGTGAATGGCCAGAAGTTGGTCCTCACAAGGCCCGCGGGCGGCGCTGTCGCCGACAGACACCATCTGCCACTGCGGATCACTGCTTTCCGCCAGAGAGACGACAGTGTTGGAAAAAGGGCTCTGCTCAGTTCCGCGCTGAGCGGAAACTCGGAAATAAGAGGTTCGTGCCGGCGATCTCCAGATTTCAAACGAGGTTTGCGAGCCTTGATAAAGGATTTGCGGGAATTCGAATGCCGGTTCCACCGCTACTTCCAGCCGGAAAGAATCTATTCCGGCGGCGCTCGCCAGCCAGCCCAGCGTGATGCGGCCACGATTGTCTCCCAGTTCCTCCAACACGGGAGCGCCGAGCGTGTCTAGCGTGCAAAGCTCGAATACCTCGGGAGGGAACTCGCCGGCCAGCGTGTTGGACCAGGGGCTGATTCCGGAACCGCCATTGGCGCGGACACGGAAATAACTGCGCGCTGGACAGCCGCCAGCCTGCGGCAGCTGATCAGATTGCGTCCCGCTTCCTTCCCAAACAATGCTGGCGGTTGCAAACTGTGGATCAGAAGATTGCTCCAGCGTGTAGCTGGATGCATCCGCGACTCCGCTCCACGACAGAGTGATTTGTCCCTGGGCGTCAGGTTTGGAGATGCTGATTAGTTGAGGAGCCGGCAAACTGTCCTGCGTTTGCGGCTCTGCGGGAGCCCATCCCCGATGTATGGCATCGGGCACGGCCAGCAAGCCTACTTCCTGGATGGGAATAAATGCATGCATCTTTTGGAGAGGCTCACCCAGCGGGCCGGTTTCGTTGGCGCGGCGAAGTTGGTATTGCTTATGAAAGGCCTCGGTCAGCAGGGTGGAGACGTTGGAGTTGGCCAAGTCGGGGTCGAGAAAGAAGTCTGCGCTGAAGAATGAGCAGCCGCTGGGACCGGCCGGTGCTAGTCCGTCACGCTCCAGCCTGCTGCCGAAAACGGGCACGGCCGGCTGGTAAAACTCATCTTTGGGAAAACCAGGAACTCCCAGCGGTATGTAGGTCGCGTAGTTGGCGCCGTCGCTCGGCGCGGCTAGGGCAAAGCGTGGGTGGGCGACTTCGGCAATCAGGGCTGGGCCAGGAGGTGTATCTGGCCGGTCAGATTGCCGGAAGAGTTGAGCATCCGAAGGTAGATAGCCGAGATATCGCGGCTGCGGTGGCGCCAGACCGAGATCGCTGAGCTGGGAGATTTCCCCCTGCTCATCGCGCACCCACAACTCCAGCCCCAGCACCGTGACCTCCGGTTGCGATGTGTATTGGCTTCGGGCTTGGCTCTCCTCCAACGTCCACCACGCGGCGGCAGCGACAATGAGCGCTCTCTCCCGATGCAAAGCAGGTGAGGAAAGCGGCGCCAGATTTGACTCCTCCGCTACGCCGCGAATGTTTTTGACCAGAAGGAGAAGAGACGTTGCGCCCGCGGGCAGGAAGGAGGCATCAAACTCCAGCCGCACCCATGAGCCCGCCTGGATTTGATCGGTGACGGCTCGCAATGTCTCGATGGCAAATTCATTCTGCGCAGGCGAGACGCCCCAGCCCAGCACGGGCAACTCGAGATCTTGCGGGCGGGTTAACCACGTGGCGGTGCGCGGTAACGGCAACTGAACTACTCCGAAAGAATCCGCCGCCGCGGGTGGGCTGGACTGGAGCAGGGGGAAATCCTCTAGCGCAGCGGGCCGAAACCAAAACAGCTGGCCGCCTTTGAGGACGGCTTGCTGGACTGGCCGCAGGTTCGGTCCGGGAGCCGTCACATCCTTCAGGGGCAGATAAGCGATTGCATCCGAAGGAGCGGGAGGCGTCGCCTGCGCGCCGGAAAAAACAAGCTGGAGCATGTCACCGGCGACCACGGGAGAAGGCATTCCAGGCTGTAGAGTTAAGCTGCTGGTGTCGCTCGTGAATTGAGTCGCAGCAACCGGCAGCGGTGCGAAGGTCAAGGTAGCGTTCACCATGAGATCGTCAGACCAACTGCCTTCAGAGCGCGCCTCCAGCCAGCTACCCTCAAAGCGTGAGTCCGCGCCGAACTGGAGGAGACCCGAAACCATGAATTCGTTGACCTGCGCGGTTTTTTTGTCAGCAACGCGCACTACCCAGCAGCGGCGTCCGCCGTTGCGGAAAAATCCGCGCACGGCGGGTGGAAGTTGCGCGTACGCCATTTCTCCTCGCTCGGTATCCCACGCTAGCGGCTGGTCTCGACCGAAAATCTCCCGAAACCGCGGTGTGTCCTCGATGGCCACGGGAACATCGAGGGGTCCGGAAGCGGCGAAGCCCACGAACCCAGGGATATCCATGCGAGGCAACACCTCCGGTACGGGAGGCACCGCGGTTTCGAAATACACACCTGGAAGACGGCTTGCGCTCATGGCTTTCAATTACGAGACTTCAATGTGCTCAGCTGCTAGAACTAGCTCTTCTATGGCAACGTCCGTACCCTTTCCGGTCAGTGACGGGCCGGTGTACTTCATGGGCCGCGCGTTGGTCAGAGTCCAGGTCTGAACTTCGGTCTTCCGATCCTCACTCAGCAGCGCAATGGTCACGGTTTTGAGAACATCCGAACTGTTTCCACCATCGCGCACGGCCTTCAGCCAGTTGTGGAGCGTTTCCAGTTCACCGATAACGCCACGCTTCAACGTGACGTCCGGCACCTTGTAGGAGCCGTTGACCTTCAGTGGCGAATTGTCTTTAAAGTTTCCGGCGCGATATTCGGCCACGTGGACTTCCGTTCCCAGGCCGGACACTTCCTGGAAGCCGGCGTTGGTACCGTCGCCGTTGTCATTGGCAATTTTTACTCGAAAGTTAAACTGGCTATAGGGACGATCGCGTAGTGTCGCCATAAATTCCCTCCTGCTTGACTAGAATCGTTCAATTACCGTTGGGCATTCGCCGTCCATTGGCCAATGCGAAAGATCACAAACTCCGCCGGGCGCACGGGTGCGACCCCGATCAGGCAAATGAGACGACCACCGTCGATATCGTTCTGCGTCATGGTCGAACGGTCGCAGCGCACGAAGTAAGCCTGTTCCGGTTTGTCTCCCATCAGGTGATTGGACTTCCATTCACTGAATAGAAAGTCCTCCACGGTGCGTCGGACGTTGGCCCAGAGCGGTTCGCTATTGTTTTCGAACACTACCCACTGTGTGCCCAGGTCAATGGAATGCTCCAGATATGCGAAATAGCGCCGCAGGTTCACGTACTTCCACTCGGGATCGGAGCTTATGGTACGTGCGCCCCACAGGCGGTAGCCACGGCCTTCAAAAAAGCGGAAGCAGTTGATGCCTTCAGGGTTCAGGACATCTTGTTGGCCTTTGTTGAGCATCACTTCAAAGCGAATCGCGTCTTGCACAACCATATTGGCGGGGGCCTTATGGACACCGTACAAGATGTCGTTATCGGCATATAAGCCGGTGACGAAGCCGCTGGGAGGCAGATTGGTCTCCTCCTGCGTGACAGGATCAATAATGCGGACCCAGGGGAAGTAGAAGGCGGCGTAAGTCGAGTCAATCTGCGCGCGGAACTGGCGGACCTCAGTCAGGTCTTCGCCGTCGATGGAGTCCAGTACGGCGATGCGATATCGCATACGCTCGCTGTGAGAGATCAACAGCTCTGAAATCTCTAGAACCCTGTCGTCGAAGGTAGTTGGATTGGCGGCTCTCCCGGCAGTGGCCGAATAACCCGGAGCGGCAATGATGGAGATGTCCGTCACGTCTTCCAGCGACTTGAGCCCGGTCTTATTCTTCGGATCTGTGTCGTCTCCCTGGTAGCGCACTGGAGTAGGCCATTTCCCGTCGCTGCCGCCGGTCAGATTAATCGTCACCTGGCGATCCGTGCCCGCCAGTTCATCGTCGCCCAAAGTGTCCAGGATGGTAAGCCCCGTGCTTCTCCCCAGCAGCTTTTGCAGGCGAGCGGTCTCAGCGGCACTTCGCGGTTGGGACATCATGATGCTCGCAATGTCAGCGCCGTTGGTGTACAGGCTGTCCGGGTCAAAGATGAATGGCACCGTCAACGCCATGGCACGGCTGTTGAGGTTGGCGGCGAAAAACTGGCTCAACGACTGCGCGTGGGCAGGATGGAAAGTGAGATTCTGGAATGCGTCACTGCGGGGGAAGGCGCCGGGATAGGCAATCGCCACGCCCACAGTGACAACGCGAACCACGGTGGAACCAGTTGGCCCGGGATGCAGGTCCCTGAGTTCGAGAGCCGTTCCGCCAGTGGGGGGATGGAAACGCCAGGTCCACTGATTGGGAACAATGGCGGTGTCGAAGTACTTTTCCGCCCAATACACGTCACCGAAAGGCGCCGAACTTGGCGGCGGAGAAGTGGCGTGCGAAATCCACACGAGGTCAAACATATTGACCCCGCGCAGCGCGGGGTCGCGCGGCGAGTTGGGGTCCGTGGGATCGTGCGGCACCCCGATGAGAACATTCTTGGTCACGTGCATCGTGAACGTGAGGCCGATGCTGCGGGTCGTGTCATCGGCGCTCCCGCCGGGATAGCGGTCGCGCAGCAAAATTCCCGGTGCTGGTGAACCAGCGATTGCATCATTGATGGTCGCGCTGGCGTAGGCGTCCAGCGGGATGCCCAGGCGATCGAGCTGCGCCTCTGAGGCGGGCGGTTCATAGATCCTCTGCACGTAGACCCGCCGCCCACCATTGTCAAAGAACGAACGGACGCCTTGAGCCAGATAGTTGATTGATTCGCCGGTATCAGTAAACTCGAGCTCGTCCAACCCGCCGTAAATGCGCTCGAAATCGGCAAAGCTGGTCAGCAGTTCCGGCGGACCTGTCGTAGGGCCAAATCGCGCCGGCCCAACAAAGCCCGCGGTGCTGGTGCTGACGCCTTCAATGCTCTTGGATCGAAAACTTACTTCTTCTACGTAAACGCCCGGAGCTAGATACTCAGGCATGATTTGCCTCCTAAGGCGAAGTTGTGATTTGTGAAATCAATAAGACCGGGGACAAAATCGCGGGATTTGCCAACGTGGTGCGCAGCACCAGTTCCTCCCCGTAAATCAAAGTTCCTGTCCAATCCGCCACCGGTGGACCAGCCTGCGTCTGCCAGATGAGCGCCGATTGCTGGCCGTCAAGAATGCTCTTAAGGCTGGGCGTCGAGGTCCACGGCCACTGCATGTCCGGCGTGTGTTGCAGAAGGAAGCGGAGTTGCCCGGACTGGTAGAGAACCTGCACGCTCACCGGCCAGGTCATGCCGGCTGGCGAGCCCTGACCGCTGCCCGGAGGGGAACCAAGGCTCAGCCTTCGCACTAACGGCGAGGGAAACGCAACCAGCGCGCGGCCCCCCTGGTCAGCGACGCCGGTCCAGGTCTCGCCGTTGATGGTTACGCGCAGCGCCGCAAATGCGGCCGGTTGATCTGTATCCCTGTCCCAGACAGTCACTCGGACCGCGGCCATACCGACGGAAATGGGTCGACCGGGGGCGGAAAACAAATAAGCGCGGGCGCTGGTGTCCGCGGGGCTCCCCGCCACACTGTCCAGAAAAAGCCCGCGATAGGGAAGCGGCAGGTCGATTCCGAAGAGCGTCGGCAAAAAGCGGCCCAGGAGGTCTTCGACTGTGATGATAAAGTTCAGCGTGCGGGGCGGGCTGGATGCGGGTGGCGTCCCTGCCAACGGCGTATACTCCACGTCGTGCAGGCCAGGTAGACCTTGAAATGCCGAGTAGCCCGAACCGGTGCGGAAGGCGGGAACCGGTGGATAGTACGTGTCGGCAAGCCAGGCAGTAGCTTGCAGTCCTTCATGCACGGGCTTGTCCAGCGCGAAATCCCAGAACTGGATACCGAGCGCCGTAAAGACGCTGGGGTGCTCCAGTGGCGTTCCCGGTGCTGTAGCTAGAATCGTCATTTCTTCTAAATCTGCTTAACCAATGTCGCGCATGTCGGAGACGCGCTCCTGCACAGGCGGTCCGAGCGGTACTGTCGCCACCGCAGATTCAATTTCAAGCATCCGCGCCTGATATGGCACCGAAAGCTGGTAGACGTGGTTGATCATCACTTCCCAGACGTGGAACATGTCTTCCACACTGAGTTCTGTGAGCCCGATTTCCACGGCCTCGTCCCGCCGGAAGACATCCGGCCGGTAGGCATTGAGCAAGCTGGCGGGCAATGTTGGGTTGTCTTCCATCACTCTCATCATCCAGCCGGCGATCTGGTGCTGCAGTGAGGCCTTCTTGGCCCAGGCCGTCAAAAGGAAGTGAATATCGAGGGGCAGCTTCGTAGATTGTCTGCTGCCATCCGGCAGTAGCCGACCGGACGGCGTGCGGCTGCTGCCGTTCTGATAAATCCGGTACAGGAAGACGGAAACACCCTCTTCCATAGGCCTCGCGAAGTCATCCGCCACATACACTTGGAAATCCAGTGTCGCGCCATTGAAAATGGCGGGGTCGTAATTCGAACGTAGCACCCGAATGATTGCCTCACACGTGCTGGCGATTGCCGCGTAACTGGCCATGTACGACCCCTACTCGTCTTGCCGATATGACTTGCGAATCGCTACGTCTCCCAAGAACCGCTCACCCTCGGCGCGCCTCTCTGCGTTTAAGCGATAAACTGGGCCCGCCGTGCCTGCCCTCTCTTCGATCAGCAATCCCTTCGAAATCAACCACTTGAGTGCGGCACTTACTTGGGTCAAATTGCGATGGACTCGCTCATCGAGCAGTCGCCATCGCACAATGCCCTCGAGGTCATCGGCGGCCTGCGGGTTCCTCAAGAAGTAGCGGAGAATGTCCTCCGCGATCTCGAGATTGATTTGAGGATCGGATTCCCGCAAAGGAGGACGACCTCATTTACGAGCAAAGCAAGCGATGGACCAGTGCGTTGGCCACTACTATCTATTGCAAATGCTGGCCTTACCGCCGTCTGAGCCCTTTCAACACATGCGCGTCCGGGACCTGGCAGTCCCACTGGCGAGCACTGTGAAGCGGTCCTTTAGCGGTAAGACGTCTCTTTTGTTCGGTTTCGGGAGGTGGAACGAAATAGTCCCGGTGGGGAGTGAAGAACGCCCAGTCACAGGTTCAGACGATCAATTCTGTACTTCGCCACGAGCCGACCGAACACGCGCCGATCTTTTTTGGCTTCGAATGCAGCGCGGGTCACATTGCCCTGATGCTTCCGAAGCATTTCTTCGACGTAACGTTTCTCGAAAAATTCGATCGCGCGCTGCCGCGCTTCGCGGAATTCGGTCTGGCAACTGACCGGACTGTCAGCAGAAATGGTTAACCCGAAGTGAATGGGAAGAATCGGGGAGCAGCCAGAGAATGCCACCGCCCGACGCATCGCGTTGAAGAGTTCACGGACGTTGCCGGGCCAATCGTAGGACTGCAGAAAGCGCAATGCGGCGGGAGTGAATCTCTTGTCTGGCGGCGCGCCGATCAATCGAAGAAAATGGCTCGCCAAGGTCGCAATATCTCCCCGCCGCTCTCGCAGGGGAGGCAACCTCAATTGCAAGACGTTCAGGCGGAAAAAAAGATCCCGGCGAAACTCACCGGTCCGGCCTAGTTTTTCCAAGTCACGGTTTGTTGCAACAATCAGTCGGACGTCGGTGTGCCCGTATTTCTGAGATCCGAGTGGCCTGTACGTGCCTTGATCGATGAATCTCAACAACTTCGATTGTGCGGCAAGTGGCAGCGAATCGACTTCATCGAGGAAAAGGGTTCCTCCGTCGGCCATCGCCACCAGACCCCTTTGGTCGGCGTGCGCGTCTGTGAAAGCGCCTCGGACATGGCCAAAGAGCTCGTTCTCCATCAACTGCTCTGGCATGGCGCCGCAGTCTACGGGAACAAAGGGACCGCTATGACGCGGGCTGAAACTATGGATCGCATGAGCGCACAATTCTTTTCCTGTTCCCGTCTCGCCAAGCAAAAGTACTGGTGCCTCGCTCGCGGCCACTGCCGGAATCTTTCCAATGGCTTGCAAAAATTCGGGATCATCCCCAACGAGCTGTCCCAGGCCGAATTCCCTGCTCAATTTTCGCCGAATCAATGCGTCAGTGTCGCTCCGATCGCCGAGAATTCGGGCAATTCGAAATCGCAACTCTTCATCGCGAACCGGGGAAAGCAGAAAATCATCCACTGTCTCGGATGCCGATCGGAGTAATCGCTCATCAGGTTCGTGCGGCAGGATCATGAGCATGGGTGGATGCACTACATGGGTACGCAGCCAATGGAACAAGGATGCGGAGCGTTCCCACTCGGGGCACGCATTGGTGATAATCAGTTCGAATTTGTATTCGGCTAACTTCTCGACACTGAAAGAATCCCAACGTTCTCGCTCGCATTCAAATCCGTGTTCCCGCGTCAGCAGACGAGCCACACTGGCTTCGTTTACTATTTGCTCCACGAGTAGAAGGCGACGGAGCATCCCATTCCCACCCGCATGAACGGCTCGCTCGGCAAGCCCGTTTCCAGCCGCCCGATGACACGCTGAACCGATGTCCTCAGTTTCCGAGAGGCAATAGAGAGCTGTATTGCCCAGCGCCCGCTAGGCCTCGTCAATAAGCAACCGCCGCAGCCTCTTTCCGGCACTGGACAATGATCGCCGGCGTTTCATTAGACATGGGTTCTAGCCCTCCCCCACGTAAAGCGTTGCGCAGGACATCGATCCCGGTCGGGATTTTCCAGTCGATGAAACTGAGAACACTATGCGGGGTTTGTATTGGTTCTTGACTTCAGCTGATCGGTTAGAATTTGCTTCTGACGATTCACCTCGCGGACGATGTCCAATGCGCTATTCCACATACCGGACCCTCCGCTAGCCATAGCCCCGAACAGCAGGTAAGCCCAGATCCCGTTGTAGTGCAAACCGACTGTTGCTGAAAGTTGATCCTGGGTGAAACCAGCGAGAATCGTTCCGACCGCAATGGCCAGAATATGAATGCAGGCCTTGCGAAACTCCTCCGCCGTAGAGCCGCTCGGTTTCTCGACAGCAAGCCAGCGAGACAACAGCGGCAATCCTTTAATGGTTTCAGTGATTCTTTCTGTGGCCAGACTCAACGCCGCCAGGAATCCTAGAAGGCTCGTCAACTTGTCCATCTTTCTCCTCCAGCTTGAAATCTACCGTGCATAGATGTGTGGCAGTTGGTTCCAATGGCACGAAAATGAGATTCCATGGTTGTCTGCAAGGCGAGCAATGCCTTCTCTGCCAGAGTCTGCTCTCCGAGTCTCCCGCTGGACGTAGCCATGTGAAGACATACCCTTCGGCCCCCCCTATTGCCTAAAGTTAAAGCCCGAGCGCGGCTGCTGTTTGCGGACCGACTTCCCCGTCCGCAATGAGGCCGCGGGACAGCTGAAACGCAATTACGGCCGCGTGTGTATGAGGTCCGAATTCACCGTCTATTTGGCCGGGATCGAAGCCTGCCGCCTTCAGCGCCTGCTGAATCTCCTGAACTTTTTCGCCAGTCATCATAGGGGTCGCGAGGCGATAGATCACACCACCAGGCGCAGGGACTGGAACGACAGAGCCTTGTGTGTACACAATCCCCGGGACCAAGATGCCCATATCCCAGCGCCGATTATCAAGAGCGGACTGGATAACTCCGTCTCTTGGAGAGTGAGCCTCCACCGTTCCGCCCACTCCATCGGAAATCACGATGTGTCCAGTGGCGCCAATCTGTGGAATCCGAAGTACGGCCGCACCCGGTGTCCGAGCTGCGTGCTCAATGGAGATGATTTGGCCCAAGCTCTTGGCATCTCGATCCCAATAGCCAGTGAAGGCGTCTGCGAAAGGGTTGCTGAGGCCTGAAAAATCAGCCACGACGCAAACTCGGCGCAATCCCACGCCCCGGTCCAACCAGCATTATTCTTGGGCACTAACACGCCCAAGACATAGTTCTCGCCTACATGTTTTCGTGCGACTTCAAGCACCTTCTGCCCAGTCGCGGGAATCGGAGCCGTCGCAGTAACAGACATGGTTTGAACCTCCGCAATTGGTTTCTCCCTGGAAGTATAGAATCACCGGAAGTGCGGAACAGTGAATTCACGGCTGATTGGCCATCGGCATTACGGATTCCTAGGCCGCAATTAACTCGACGGCCCCGTAGCCTCCTTGCCGGTCAAATCGGTTTGAAACACACCTCTGCCCAAGCTGACAAGGCATTCAAGTCTCTGGGGCGACATGGTACCGTTGCCATCGCTTGACCGTGAAGATGGCTATCCTCGTATGCGAATCCGCGACTTTGAACCCTGTGTCTAACGTTGTCAAGGAAATAATACTCGATTTAGACAGTCGTTTAAGCTCAAACCAAGCGGTTTTAGCGATTCGAGCTGCCGGTAAAATGAATAACTTGCGTAGATTCAGTGGGACTACGGGTTCGAATCCCACCCTCTCCGCCATCCTTCGCCCAAGAGGGCTACGGATGGCACGCCATCCAGAGGCGATTGCATGGACGTAGGAGGTCCCGCCCCCGCCACTTCGAATAGAGAGACTGAGCGAACTTCTCAGAAATGGCAGGAAGCCGCGCCGCGCTTCTCGAGATACCTCTGGTGATATTCCTCGGCGCGATAGAACGTGGACGCAGGGGTGATCTCGGTGACGACGGGCCGGCGAAAGCGTCCGGAGGCTTGCGCCTGTTCTTTCGATTTGCGCGCGGACGCTTCCTGTTCGGGCGAATGGAAGAAAATCGCCGAGCGGTATTGCGTGCCGGAATCGGGCCCTTGGCGGTTGAGCTGCGTCGGGTCGTGGATCTGCCAGAAAACTCCCAGAAGCTTTTCGTAATTCACTTGTGCCGGGTCAAACGTCACTTGCACAACTTCGGCGTGACCGGTCCCGTCTGTGCACACGTCCTTGTACGTCGGGTTGGCCGTGCGCCCACCCGAGTAGCCCACAACGGCGTCCGTCACGCCGAGAACTTGCCGAAACGCCGCCTCAATTCCCCAAAAACATCCCGCGCCAAATGTAGCGATTTCCATCCGAAATTCTCCTGGAAATAATTGAAAGACCTGCAGTCGGATCCCCCATCAGCATTTCATCAGATGCAGACCAAGCCGTCAACGATCCAGCGGAACTGCTACGATTTCCTGCGGCCCGTTTTCGCTGCCGCCGGAAGCTCATTCAGTTTCTGTTGCGCCAGGGCTTTATAAGGACTATTGATCGCAGCGGCTTCCGTGAGCGCCGTGCGGGCTTCCGCCGTGCGCCTTAGATTAAGCAAGGCGAAGCCCATGCGGTACTGGTTCCGCGCGAACGTGAATGGGTCGGGCTTGAGCAGCGGCGCGGCGGCCTTGAAATTCTCGAGCGCCAGCGCGTCACGCTTCCGGTTGATGTAAATCTCCCCCAACGAAGACAGCGCCAGCCCCTTTTGAAGGGCCAATTGTTGCTGGAACTGCTCGTCGGTCACGCCTTCGGGTTTTTTCGCAGTGCCCACGAGCTCCACGGCTTTCTTTGCGTAGCCTTCGGCTTTGTCAAGCTGTTCCCCTTTTTCGCTGTAATAGTCGGACACCAAAATGAGCATGTTCAGGTTGTTGGCGTCCCTGTCGAGGATCTTGTTGGCGGCCTCCAGCATCTTCGGATAATTCTGTGCCTGTTGGTAAGAAGTCGCTGCAACCTCCATTGCCGGCAAAGCATAATTCGATTCCGGGAACGCCGTGGCAAAGCGAGTGAGCAATACCGGGCGTGCCTGCGGATCGGCCGTCTTGTAGGCCGCCGAAAACAGCGACTGCTCGACGTAAGTCAGGTTGTCTTTGATATCGCTCAGCGTGCGCGCCTTCTGCTGGGCCCAATCCTCGGCGCTGGTTCCTTCCGGCGGACCTTGGGCGCGATAGCGCGCGACAATGTTCCCGGTTTTTTCGCCGTAATCGAAGAGCTTGCCAAGATCGCCCTTCTCCTGCGCCGCGCGCACCATATTTACGCCATTGGCGAAATTATCCGGGTCCGCGGCAAAAAGTTTGTCGCCGTATTCAAAGGCCTTGTCGTAGTTCTTTGCGTTCAGGTAGTAGTTCACCAGCAGGTCATAGCCGACGACGACCATGTCGCTGTTCCCGAAATCGGCGACAAACTGTTCCATCAGCGCCACTTTCTGCGCCGCATCCGACGTCGCATTGATTTCCGCCAGCGCCTTGTCTTCCGGCGTGCCTGCCTTGATCGGGACGTTTTTTCCGATTTGCGCCTGAGCTGGGTGCGCGAGGAATGCGCACAGGAACAAAGTGGAGAGACACATGCGCCGCATGACCGCCTCCGAAGCCAGAAAGATTGGGTGCATCTTAGTCCCGGGGCAGGCGTCGAGGCAATCGAAACGATTGACGATTCCCGAGTTTCGATGGACGATGCAACCCCGAGAAAACGGCTGCTAAGGAAATAGTGACGTGGATCTGGGATTGCGTGGGCGAGTCGCCATTGTTGCCGCTGCCAGCAAAGGTTTGGGCCGCGCGGTGGCCGAGGAGCTCGCGCGCGAAGGCGCAGAGGTGGCCATTTGCGCGCGCAGCGCTGAAAACTTGGCAAGCGCCGCAAGCCAGATCCGCGCG
>WNFH01001169.1_pt1 | contig 17614 bp, 15 predicted proteins | sample 5400411 | NCBI WGS metagenome assembly WNFH01 (sample SAMN13153347, study PRJNA577476) | soil metagenome | isolation source: 200 cm saprolite under Douglas fir tree site 2 hole 3 | place: USA:California | collected 2015-04-18
AGATCCCCCGCGGCTTCCTTCACAACCGCGGCTTCAATTTGTCTCTGCTGCGCGGCACAGCCCAGCGACAATGCGTTGAAGCAAAGGTTGTTGATGAGCCGCGGTATCCCTCGGCTCCGTTCCGCGATCAACTCCATAGCTCCTGGCGTGAACAATTCGGAGCCTTCATACCCTGCGACCCGCAGACGGTGATGGACGTAGCGAACGACCTCACCGGCAGACAGGGCATCCAATCGCGCCTGGATAGCGATGCGCTGGCGGAGTTGCGCCAGCCCCGGACGCGACAACCGCAGTGCTAGTTCCGGCTGTCCCGCCAGAACGATCTGCAGTAGTTTCTTGTCTGGCGCTTCGAAATCCGAAAGCAACCGTACCGTCTCCAGCACCGTGTCCGACAGATTTTGCGCTTCGTCGATGAAGACTACGACGCGCCTCCCTGCTTTCGTCTCGCGATATAGGAATTCATTCAGGTCCGAATGCATCCGTACAATGTCTTCGCCATCGCTCTTCAGTCCCAGGTCATCTAGCAGGTAGCGGATGAGTTCACGGGAATCGCACTGCGTCTGAAACAGGAATGCGCTGTGGACATAGCCTTTCCACCGCTGCAGGAGCTGGAACAGGAGCGTGGTCTTGCCCATTCCCGGCTCTGCGACAAGAGAGAGAAAACCGCGCCCCGTCTCAATTCCGTAAAACAGGGAAGCAAGCGCCTCCCTATGCCCGGGGCTGAAGTAAAGGTAGCGCGGGTCCGGTGTTACTCCGAACGGTTGCTCACGCAGCTTGTAGAAATCGAGAAACATGGTTTCTAATCGCCATTCTTTGGGAACGCCGCAACCACCGGGCTCCCCAGGAAGGATTCGACCTCTTCAGGGGTCCGAAACGAGGGATCCCAGCGATCGACGACAAAGGCCAAGATTACGCTTAGCAGGGTCGCGAAGATCGCCCCAAGAGCTACCACCAGCAACCATCGCCCCTGGGAAGTAAACGGTACCGTGGCAGGTTCCGCAACCACTACGTTGGAAAAGCGTTGGCGGTCAAGAGCGTCTGAAATCCGCGCTTCTTCCGCTTTGCGGAGGTACAGCATGTAATTTTCCTCATCGGACTTGGCCGCGCGGAGCATGTCCTGGTGCAGAAGTTCCTTGCGGTCCAACTGCTGGCTCTCCACCCGGTAGGTACGAATGAGCGAGGAGGTCGCGACGGCTCGGGCCTGAATGGCTGCGAGTTCGGTCTTGGCTTTGGCAAGCTCGGAGCGCAATGCTTCATATGTGGGATCGCGATCCGTCGTTTCATCCCGCAATGGAGCCTTCTCTGCCGCCTCAATGGCCGAGCGCGTCTGGGCAATCTGTTCTTGGACCTCCTGAACCGGCCGGTAGGTCGGCTCAAATTTTGCCAGGAGCTCGGTGCGCCTCAATTCCAATTCCAGCAGCCTGGACTTCATAGTCTGCATGAGCTGTGGATTGTCTGACGTGCGCACCTGGGTGGTCTGGCGTTTAGGGAGCGTCGCCAATTGCCCCTCGAGCGTAGCAATGCGCATCCGGTTCTCCGCTATGGTCGCGCGCGCGCCCTTGGTCTCGGCTTCGAACTCGGCGAGCTTGCGTACGTTCATTTCCTTTTCGAGCGCTGGATTGACCACTCCCTGGTCCCGGCTGAAACTGGTCAATTTTTCCTCCGCGTTCGCCAGGGCCTTGCGATATTCCTCGGCTTGCTGATGGAAGAATTCAAATTGCCCTGGGGCGCGGTGCATGGCCAGGTGTTTTTCCAGATACAGACCGGCCAGGGAGTTCAGCACCTTGGCCGCCATCTGCGGGTCCTTTGCCTTGTAAGAGACACTCATGAGATTCGTTAGCTTAATGGGTTGGACCGTCAAATCCTTCTCCAGCGTTACGACGGCGCGGGCAATTTTCTGCTCGTCACCCTCCCCATTCTTGCTCCAGAAAGAGCTGCCGCCAAGACTCTGAAGATCACAGGCAACAACCACTTTTCCTAGCAAATCTCGGGACCGGATCAATTCTGCTTCCGATTGTAGTTCTTCCTCCGTTACTTCCATACGCCACTGTACGGGTGCTTCGCGCTCCGGCGACACCACCGACTCGGGACGCTCGTGTCTGACCAGGATCTTCATCTGGGCTTCGTACTTCTTTGGTAATAGAAACGCGATGACGATGGCGATCGAGAAGACTCCCAGGAAGGTATTCGTGATTAGCCGGCGCTGTCGAAAACCGACCGCCAGGTAATCGCGCATCGTGAAAGTCTGTTTAGCTTCGCCGACGTGAGTATTTAGCTCTTCTTCAAACATGGAGTTGACCTCGCTCTCGCCAATAACAACTAGAGAACGCCCGGATTTGCATAGAGACCGACTGACGAAGTAGGGATAAATCTGGCGATTTTGGACATCGCGTTTTTGGGGACGTAGAGAAAATCACCGGGCTGCAGATAGGCATCCTCGTCGAGCTTCCCGTCCTTCAGCATTTTCTTCATGTTCAGCTTCTTAACTTGGATCCAACCGTCCTGCACTCGGTGGAAAAGCACTACCTGTGAATGCTTGGCAGATTCACGCAACCCCCCGGCGATGGCAACTGCTTGCGTCGTCGTGGTCTCTCCCCGCAGGTCGAATTTTCCGGGATGACCCACTTCACCGCCCACAATGTAGTAGGGCTTCTCAAAGTCCTTCAGCTCAACGTTAATGACCGGGTCGTGAAGAATCTTCGCGTATACAGTTCGCAGGGAATTAGTCACCTCCGGCAACGTCTGCCCCTCGACCCGTATGCTATCCAGACCTCGCAGGCTGATGTACCCATCGGGCTGCACAGTTACCGACTGATTGAATTCCGGCGTGAATGGAAAATTGAGTTCCAGTACATCGGCGGAATGCAATTGATAGCGCCGATTGCGGTGCTGGAGCACTGGAGTTTGCTCGCGATCTCCAGCTCCATCCCCGTTCTCGCGAACGACTTGCCGTGACGGAGCTGGAGCCGGCGCGATGGTGTCTTGCGCCTGCAAGGCAGCTCCTTCCAATGTGGTAAGAAAAAGAATAAGACCGAGACGTCCTAATTGTTTCCGAATCATGGTGACCTCCTAGCTGGGGCCGAACACTCCTTCTACCTTGATCAGTCTGCTTCTGCCACCTTGCCGAGTAGGGAGGGCACAAGCCCCACGTGCGTGTTGCTAATCCACCGGCGTTCAATTTCCACCGCCACTGAGCGCTGCAGCAAGCTAACGGACAGAACCAGCTTCATTCCGGACTTGATCTTGACAACGATTCCAGTCAAGCCGCGAAGGGGGCCCTCTTCAATCCGGGCCACGTGACCGACTTCAACGTACGGCCAAGGCATCGTCTCAAGACCGCTCTGTCCCACTCGCTGAATGGCAGCGATCTCCTCTTCCTCGACGGGAATCGGTGTTTTGCCTACCCCCACGATTTGTATGACTCCCGGGGTCATCAGCACCGGCAAGCGATTATGGGGGTTCATACGGCAAAAGAAATATCCGGGGAACAACGGCACTTCGACTTTCCTGATCCGATCGGACCACTGCCGCTTGTATTTGACGATGGGCACATAGCACTCGTAACCAGCGTTTTCCAGCAGCAAGCTGGCTGTCTTTTCTCTGCTGGTTCTGGCCAGGATTGCGAACCAAGGCCACTGTTGAGTCCGGATGCCCATGCCGACTCCCCCTGAGAAGCTACCGCCATTGGAGTCCCAATTTCTCAGGATCCTTATTTGGCAGAGGCCAATCTCCCATGAAATGCATCTGTCAGCTCAAACGAGATTCGCTGACTTGGGAGAACTTGGTCCGTGCGAAACCGTAACCGATGCAGAACCCCCTCACAATCCGGTCTTAACCTTAAATACAGCAGCGGACTATTCCCGAGAGAGCAAAAGGAAGCGTAGTTCGTCGTTTCTGAGGAGTTGCACATTCACTCGCGGCTGCTTATTTGTCCTGGATTCGGGTGTTTCACTGACTCCAATTGCTTGATTCTACGGCTTGTTCCATCCACCTGCGTCTGAATATCCTTAATCACCTTGCAGCCCACTATAGAAACACGGGAATAACAATCTGACTCGACGCCATGCTCTTTGACTCCCCTGCTTATTTCTTGTTCCTCATACCGGTCGTGCTGCTGTACTGGCGTCTCGATCACCGTGCCAAAAATATTTTTCTCCTACTCGCCAGCTATTTTTTCTACGGATGGTGGGATTGGCGTTTCCTGGCCCTCATGATTGGTAGCACCACTGTGGATTTTCTGATCGCCCAGAAGATTGCTCCCAGCCGCTCGGATCCCGACCGGAGGAAGTGGTTCGTCTTCTCGCTTGTCCTGAATTTTGTGATCCTGGGAATTTTCAAATACTTTGACTTCTTCGCGGCGTCCTTCGTGGGCACCCTCGACAAACTTGGAGTTCACAACATTCCGTTGCCTTTGATTCGCATCATCCTGCCTCCGGGCATTTCGTTCTACACATTTCAGGAAGTCGCTTATATCGCGGACGTCTATAAGGGGAGGATCGAGGCTTCCAAGTCATTTTTCGAGTACGGTCTCTTTATCAGCTTGTTCCCTCACCTGATTGCCGGTCCAATACAAAGGCCAGAGCATCTGCTTCCGCAGGTCCAGAAGGAGCGCACTCTCGACGGGGATAGATTTTTCCATGGTTTGATGCTGATTTTCTCGGGCCTCATCCGGAAATGCGTGGTTGCGGATAATTGTGCCGTTCTGGCGAATGCCGTCTTTGGCGGTCAGTTCGGCCCTTCCAATTTCTGGCTTGTGCTGCTTGGAACATATGCGTTTACCTGGCAGGTTTATGGAGACTTCAGCGGGTACAGCGATATCGCTCGCGGCAGCGCTCAACTGCTGGGATTCCATTTTATGGTCAATTTCCGCCAGCCCTTCCTCGCCAATCGTCTTCAGGATTTCTGGCGCCGCTGGCATATAAGCCTGAGCACCTGGCTTCGCGATTATTTATACATTCCACTAGGTGGAAGCGCTAAGGGCCAGTGGAAAACCTCCAGAAATCTCTTCATTACCATGGTCTTGGCAGGCCTTTGGCATGGCGCAAATTGGACTTTCGTCATCTTTGGCGCCATCCATGGTGTCGTGTTGGCCGTCGAGCGTTACTTTTTCCCGGCCAGGGCGAAGTCGGAAGGCATTACTCTCCCCAGTCGCCCCACTGGGTTTTACTCCCTCTGGGCTCAGAGAATTCTGACCTTCCATGTTCTTTGCCTCAGCCTTGCGTTCTTCCGGGCAACCTCACTCACTTCAGCTGTGCAACTACTGGCAGGATTGTCCCGTTTCGCCTGGCGGACTGAGTATGCAGCGGCATTCCTTATGCTTTGCCTATTCTCTCTACCTTTGTTCCTTACAGACCTTCTGCTGGAAGCCAGCAATCACGAATATCCATTGGCTGCCTCGTCTTATGCCGTTCGAACGGCCCTGGCGGCTGCCGCACTTCTCATACTCGCATTTTTTTCAGGGAGCAATCTCAATGCGTTCGTCTATTTCCAATTCTAAGCCCGCGCCCCTTTTCTACGCGAAGGTTCTTGCCGGAATTTGTGTCCTTCTTATTGCGGCCATCGAAATTGCCAGCGTTCGTTTGCTGAAGCATCATTCCGAAACTTTCGCGCGGGTTTCTCGCCAATATGCCGACGCCGTCAGGGTGCGCCCTGCGAAGCCCGGCGAGCCAATATCAGTGCTTATGGTTGGCAATTCCCTGCTCTTGGACGGAGTCGAGGTTGAACGCTTACAAAAGCTAACCTCCGGCCAGATGCGCATCTATCCCATTTTCCTGGAAGCCACTGGCTATTATGACTGGCTCTACGGATTGCAGCGTCTGTTCCGTGAAGGTGCAAAGCCACAGGTCGTGGTCGTCGGCGTCGGAGTAAACAGCTTTCTTGCGAACAGCGTACGCCAGGACTATTCTCCATTGATGCTTTTTGACGCGCGAGACACTCTTGGCGCGGCGTCTGATCTGGAGATGGATCACACGGCCACCACTAACCTGCTGCTCGCTCACTCCAGCGTCTTTTGGGACACGCGCAATGTCATTCGATCGCAAATTCTTTGGCACGTAGTTCCCCACTGCAAAGAGCTCTTCTTGTTGCTGAAGCGGCAACCTCCCATGCCACCGGCTGCGGAGTTTCAAACCATGGCCATCACTCGGCTCGAGCGTCTTCGCGAATTATGCGAGGCGCACGGCGTCAAGCTGATCATTCTCGTTCCACCGACTCCTTCTTCTGAGGATGCCGTCCATCAAATGACGATTGCTGCACAAAGGACCCGAGTCGACACATTGGTTCCCATTGATCCTGCCGCTCTTTCAGCGAGGTATTATCAACGCGATGAACTTCATCTGAATTCTGAGGGCGCCCAGCTTTTCACCTCAGCGTTGGCAGCTTTCCTTCCGCGGACCGTGGATCGTGAACAGAGAGCTTCGCCAAATTAACGAGCCTGGAATTATCCACCTCGAATCATTTGAATACCTTGCTCACTCGCCCGGAGGGGAACGATAAGGGTGTGAATGTAGGCGCTTCACGACGGCGCGCGCCAGGGCCTTCGACTTCTCGATACGCATCGATTCTAGGCGAACACCGCCGACGCTGATGCGGACAAAGTTGTCTGCCTGCAGGACATAGAGCGCGCCCGTGATCGGTGTTCCCACCCAGTAGGCTTCCTCACCGAGCCCCTCCATCCGGCGCGGTTTGCGCGCTTCCTCTTCACCCTTTGGCCCGGACTTCCGCCCTCTCGTGCGCGCAGCACGGATTTCACTCTCCTCCATCTCCGGTGCATGAAACTGCTTTTGCCAGAATTTGCGGGGCGTGAGGGCGGAGGGCTTGGCCGAGGAAGGAGCCGCCAAAGCTAGGCTAACCGACCTTGTGGACGTGGCCGTGAGGAAGAGGCATTCCGTAACCAGCATCTCGCCATTTGGCTGGACGCTGGTTTTTGTTTCACTGACCGGCTCGCCCTGCACCGCCTCTATTTCTGCGCCGGTGAGAAGGGTGCACGCCTCCTTCTTGCCATTCACAGAAGTGGCGGCTTCGCCACTATTTCGCTTCTGCGGCGAACGGCCATGCGCTTCTCTGAAGGGTGGTATAGCCGCACACAAGCACACGCCGCAGAACACAAATCGGATTGCGTACCTGTATCTCATTTGGTTTCCAGTTACCGAAACAGATTCCTCTCTTCGAGCGCCGTGTCGCACCGCCATGCCTCTAATGCCCGTCGTGCCTATTGCAGTTCTGGCCGCCGCTGACACCGCTCGCGGGGTCACCATAGCAAAGTTGGCCGCCGCCTACGTTGTCGCCGCTCCTGGTCGCAAACTGCGTGCCGTCTAAGGCGGCGAACAGTCCTCGGCCACCCACTTGCCGCGCGATGGTCGCCAGGGCATCCTGCGCAGTGGCCGGACCTGTGGAGGCGTTCTGCGAAGGGTCGTTCACGCACGTGCCCGTGCAACCATCTGCATAACCCACCAGTACGCGCCCAACCTTGTCCACGGTGATGTCGTTGAAGTCGAGCAGGTTTCGACAAGGGTTGCTGCCACCCGAATTCCAAATGCAGCCGCGCTGCACGGGGTCGGCTGGTGTAGAGTCGGCCGTGGTCCAGGTCCTGCCACCGTCGTAAGTAAAAGCGACATATAGATGCCAGATGCCGCGAAAGTCGGCGGATTGGGTGTCGCCTGTCGTCGGCGTGCCTAGGAACGCAAACGCCGCGCGATTGTCGTCTCCGGCGATAACCTCGGCGAACTCGGCATTCTGGATCCCGAACGGCGTACCGGTGTCTTTGGACTTAGACCAATGCAGCCCGCGGTCGGCAGAGACAGCGATCTTCGCGTGGCCATCCCCGTTGACGTAACCAAAGTAAATCGTGTTGTTGCTGCCCGGCGCAAGGGACGGATCACTTCCGGGGCTGATGCTCGTGGCGTCTGGCACGGTCCGCACGACCCAGTGCAAACCATTGTCGATGGAGACTGCCATGCCTGGCCTGCTGACGCCGTTCGCGTCCATGCACTTCTCGTTGGGAACGTAGGCTGTGCCGTCGGGCGAGACGCGAACGTGCCCGTGCAGGCCACCGCAAGTGCCTGGACCAATCGGACGCTCGACGCCGTTTACGGTCGCAAAGAAGTAGATGGGAACTCCCGCCCCGAACGTGAGCCCACCGTCATCGCTCCGCGAGCAGAAAGCCGTAGCGATGTCTTGTGAGCAGTAATAGATGGCATGGGGATACGACGTGCGAGCCAGAGGCGCTGGTGAGGCATAAGGGCCGCCGCCTACAGTCTGATGGTCTACGCCGGCAGGTTGGCCGGAGCCTTGCGTCGGGTGCCATGTATTGCCGTCATCATCAGTGTAGGACAGTTCGCTGGTGACTCCGTTCAGTTGCGACGAGAAGGTTCGGTTGGGACCCCCGAAATGGCTGTCGTCACTGAACAAGATGGGATCGAGGCTCAATCGTGCGAAGGGCGAGCGCTGGTCCTCCCAGGTTGCGGTGACGGGTTTGACCGTATCATTGAAGGTCACTCTTAGCGTGTGGTTACCCGCTTGGATGAAGGCCTTGCCGGTATTCCAGTTAACGCCAACAGAAGGCTCACCGGCCCCATGTACCCCAGAGGTTGTGGACCCCAGTGCCGGCGTGATGTTTTCGGGAGCAGGATAGTTGATGAAAGTAGGTGCTCCGGGGGCGGGTGGCGGCGGGGGCGGCGTCGTGGGTCTCGAAGCCGTGCTTAGAGTCGCCACTGCGTGAGCGGAAGCAGGCAGTGGCGCCAACGCGGCAACCGAGCGGACGTGCCAGACTCCATCAATCGGGTCAGTGATGGTTAGGACTTCTATTCCTGATCCAGTTGAAGTGTCGTCCGGGGAACCCGGTCCATGGTCGGCTCCTCCGGGGCTGATGGCAAAAATGTCCAGGTCAGTTGGCACGGTGCTCGTCCACGTGTAGGTGATGGTCAGCTTCGCTGTCATTGTCTGGTAAAAGGTAGCCGCCGGCAGAGGGAGCACCACCGTCAAGTCGCGATTGTCGCACATGCCGGGCGGGCAAACGTCCTGAATTCCGACATTGGTCACGGTGCCGGCGACAACCGGCCCGAAATCCCACGACACCGGGCCGGAGCTGCTACTGATCGAACTGCTCGGAGGCGGACCGGTTTGCGCGGAAACCGATGGCGCGTCATGCAGCAACAGCACCAGCGCCGCGACGCAAAGCAAACTGACCAAACTAACCCATCCTGCAGACCGAACGATTCTCATTGACGGACCTCCAAGGCAGCTATTCTCCCAAAGAAGCTTCCTGATAGTTTCTTCGAGGGCCTTCTCTCCGGCAGACTTCGTGCCTCTTTCCTGATTCCAACGGATTTCGTGCGTGTAGACACCCTTCGCCCCGCAAGTTCGTAACTAAGGGGCAAAACCCTCTTCCGGGTCTTCCTGCCGCTAACTGGCACACAGGCCCCGGAATGCGCTGCATTGTTAGGAGAGATTTCAATCCCGTGGAAGCGGGTGAATCCTGTAAAGAGTCCTACAGGAATTACCTGAATGGCGGTGGCCATCTCAGCTCGAACACCAAGCGAAAACCAATTGCGATTAAGAGAAATTAATACTGATTTCAGGTATCGAGCTTACTCGTAGCATAACCTCAGTTCTCGCCCTTTCGATGCTGCGCCGCTCGTCATGGACGGCAGCCAAGCTCTTGCAGAAGCGGATAGGAACGCGCCAATCGGAGGAAAATGTCCACGAAATTTGAGACCTCAAGATGATGACGCGGTACTGCTTGATTAAGCTGCGCGGCATATCCACGGTCTTTGCGGCGCTTCCGCCCGATCTCACAAACGCGCTCCTCAGCAAATTGCTCGCCCTGGAGACTCTCGCGATATCCGCGAACTCCGGCCCGGGCCTTAAAGGAGCTGGCCCAAGCGATGCTGGTCCCGGCCGCCAAACCGCCTGAAACAATTCCACCTCCGCGCGAAGGGCCTTTTTACAAGAGCCTCTCGTTCCAAGTGCTGGTCGGCGTCGCCATTGCCATTATCCTCGGCTATATCAGCCCCACTAGAGCGATCGCCATGAAGCCGCTTGGCGACGTCTTTATCCGTTTGATTACCATGATCATCACCTTGGTTATCTTCTGTACCTTGGTCACCGGAATCGCCGGTATGGAGGACATGAAGAAAGTCGGCCGTGTCGGCGGCAAGGCCCTGCTGTATTTCGAAGCGGTCTCCACACTCGCGCTGCTTATCGGACTGGTCGTGGGTAATGTGGTGCATCCCGGCAGCGGTCTACATGTCGATCCGGCCACGCTGGATCCCAAAGCCGTCGCCGAGTATGCCGGCCAGGCAAAAGCGCAAAGTGTTACGGAGTTTCTCGTCCACATCATTCCGAACACTGTTGCAGATGCGTTCACACGGGGAGACATTTTGCAAGTGTTGTTTGTCAGTCTTCTGTTCGGCTTCGCTTTGTCGCTGGCCGGCCCGCGCGGCAAACCGCTCCTCGAGCTCTTGGACGCCCTGAGCCGAGTCGTCTTCGGCGTGGTCGCCATCTTGATGCGTTTTGCCCCCATCGGAGCTTTTGGCGCCATGGCCTTCACCATCGGCAAGTACGGTCTGGCTTCCTTGGGTCCTCTCGTCAAACTGATGGCCACGCTCTACATTACATCGATACTCTTCATCATCCTCGTCCTGGGGGGCATCGCCCGTGTAGCAGGCTTCGGAATCCTGCGTTTCCTCTGGTTTCTTCGGGAAGAAATTCTCCTCGTTCTGGCCACGAGTTCCTCGGAACCCGCGTTGCCGTCCCTCATGACCAAGCTCGAAAGGCTCGGCTGCTCCAAAGCTCTCGTTGGCCTGGTTGTACCGACGGGTTATACCTTCAATGCCGACGGGACAAGCCTGTACATGACGCTTGCCGCCTTATTCGTGGCTCAGGCAACCCACACACATCTAACACTGACCCAGCAGTTCACGATCTTGGGCGTCGCGCTGCTCACCTCCAAAGGTGCGAGCGGTGTGCAAGGAGCTGCCTTTATCGCGCTCGTTGCCACCATGATGGTGCTCCCAACCATACCTGTTGCGGGAATGGCGCTGATTCTCGGCATCGATCGTTTCCTCAGCATGTGCCGTGCTGCGGTCAACATGACCGGCAATGCGGTTGCCACCCTCGTCGTGGCCCGGTGGGAAAACGAGCTAGACAGCGTCACGCTGCAAAGAAAACTGGCGGGGGAAGAAAGTGGAGGGCGCTAAACACCGTGCGGTGAGAAAAATGCAGACTTACTCTTTCTATGGAAAAACTTCGTGAAGGCGAAAACGGAGTCATTACTCATCATGTGCTGTTTTCCCTTGGCGATCTTCGCGCAGATACCCACCGTCATTCCGCTGGCTTCCGAGCCTCATCATCATCTTGCACTGCACAACGAATACGTGAACTTATACGCAGTCGAAGTCGCACCGCACGATTCCGTACAGCTGCACCGCCATGAATTTGACGCGATTAGCATCATGATGAGCAATTCGGAAGTCCTTGTCCGGGCTCCCGGAAAGCCCGACGCACGACAAAAACTCTCCGAGGGTCAAGTGCGGCTTCAGTCCAGCGGCTATGTGCATTCTACGTCGATCGAGGGCGACACTATCTACCGGAATGTCACCGTGGAGCTTCTTTCCCGTCAGCAAGGAGGGCGCAATCTCTGCGCTAAGGTGATTGCCACCCAGGGGTTGAACTGTCCCAGTGAACAAGCATCACCGCCGAGCTCGACGCACACGGAACAACCCCAATATCAAACCGACCAAACGACGGTGACTCTTATTGGTGTGCTGCCCCACCAGAAGGTCAGCTTAGGCAACATTGGCGGTTCGGAATTGATCGTGTCGCTGGACGATGCATTCGTCGCGACTGCCGGCGAAGCGGCCCCGGCTAAACCGATGCATCCCGGCGATTTCAAATGGATTGCGATTGGCCAGGCGGCATCCGTATTCCGGAACAACAGCGACAAGGAAGCACGGTTGATTTCCTTTCGATTGAAACCTCCAGGGGCTGTGGAAACGACGACAGCACCGACAAAGTGACTGCTGCTACTTGCTCACTTCGAGCGCGATAGCCGCCCCGAGATCCTTGGTCGTCGAGGTACCGCCAATGTCCGGAGTACGCACTTTCGATTGCGCCAGAACTTCTGCGATCGCACTTTCGACGGCATTTGCGGCATCTGGAACGCTCAGGTGTCTTAGCATCATCGCGCCGGACCAAATCTGCCCGATCGGATTCGCGATTCCCTTTCCGGCGATGTCAGGCGCCGAGCCATGAACGGGCTCAAACATGGATGGAAATTCTTTTGGGGGATTGAGATTCGCGGACGGCGCGATGCCGATCGACCCCACGACAGCGGGGCCCAAATCGGAGAGAATGTCGCCGAAAAGATTGGAGCCCACGACAACATCAAACCAATCGGGGTGCCGCACAAAATGTGCGGTCAGGATATCGATGTGAAACTGGTCAGTGCGGATTTCCGGAAATTTAGCCGCCATTGCATGAAAGCACTCATCCCAGAAGGGCATGGTGTGAATGATACCGTTTGATTTTGTGGCGGAGGTAAGATGCTTGTTTCTCTTGCGAGCCAATTCGAACGCGAATTGCAGCACGCGGTTCACCCCCCGTCGGGTGAAAACCGTCTGCTGAACAGCCATCTCTTCCTCAGTTCCTTCATAGAGGCGCCCGCCAATGTTTGAATATTCCCCCTCGTTATTCTCACGGACGATGCAGAAATCAATCTGGCCGGGTTTCCAGTTCTTCAGCGGAGATTCAATCCCTTCAAAAAGTCGCACGGGGCGCAAATTTACGTATTGACGGAATCCGCGGCGGATAGGAATCAACAGGCCCCAGAGCGAAACGTGATCCGGCACACTGGGATGTCCTACAGCGCCAAGGAAGATGGCGTCAAAAGGCCGGAGTTGCTCGAGACCATTTGCCGGCATCATCTTTCCGGTCTCCATGTAGGTTTCACAACTCCAGTCGAATGTGTGCCAGTTCCAGCGAAAACCAAAGCGTTGTCCGGCGGCTTCCAGCACGCGGATGCCTTCGGGCACCACTTCCTTGCCAATGCCGTCTCCGGCAATGACTGCAATATTGAAAGTTTTCATCATATACGCCGAATTTTATTCTTTCTCCATCGACAACAACGGCGACAGCGCACCTACATCCGGCGCCGAATCCAAGGCCCTTACAAAGGCGACTATTCTATCTGTCTTGACCTTCGGCCAGTCCGCGTACTCGGCACATCCTCTGAATTTTGCTGCCGCTTCTTCAAAAGTCATGGGGTTCGCCGGGCTGCCCTTGCCGAAATCAGCCCGGCCGGTGATAAAACTTCCGTTCTTCAAATGAATTTTCAGCAGGGAGGTCATTTTGTCGTAACCGGCGCTCTCGGCCTCCGGATCTACATAAAAGTTTACCCGGCGGATCATCTCCTGAACGTCGGCCCGCTGAACCACTTTGTCCGAGAATTCTCTCAACCCCGCTTTGTGCTCCAGGAGCAAAATCGCTATGCAGAATTCCATGCTGAACTTTGCTTCCAGTCCGGTCTTCGGCTGATGGTGCAGAAGAGTCGTGGTCATATTGTGATTGGCGCCGACATCGATTTTTTCCACTTGGGCGGCTTGAATATTGTTGGTCTCGATCATCCGCGCTAGCGCGGTCATCGCGGGATGAGTGAGTGATCCTGATGGATAAGGTTTCAGTGAGATTCCCGGAGAAATGAACGTCCAAGGCCTCCCGAGACGGTCCATGATCGCCGCTGGATCGTAGGAACCTCCGAAGGCGTGGAAGAAGCCCCGGTCCGCTTCCAGAATTTGCCTGGCTGCGTCCCAACCCAAGGCAACAAGTTCCGCGGACACAAGGCCGCTTTCGGCAGCGTGACCGGCTTGAAACGGTTTGGTCATAGTGCCAAAGTTTTCTCTAAGTCCACCTGACTGACTAGCGACCAGTCCGAACGTATTCAGTATTTCCGAATGCTCAAACCGAAGCAGCTTTGCGCATGCCGTAGCGGAACCAAATGGTCCACAGGTTCCCGTGGAATGGAATCCATCTTGATAATGGCGAGGTGAGATTGCTTCCGCGATCTTGCACTCCACTTCGACGCCCAAATGATAAGCCAGTGTCAATTGCTTGCCCGAAACGCCACCTCGCTCCGCGAGCGCGAGGAGAGCGGGAAGAACAGCCACAGTTGGGTGCACGAGCAGGCCATAAACACGGTCCTTGGCGACGGCGAGCTGCGTGTCGTCGAAATCATCCGCGTGAATGGACACGCCGTTCACGAAGGCAGCGAACCGTGGAGAAGTTTTCCGGGCTGATCCAATGACGGTAGATGTTCCGTCGCAGACGCCGATCTTCTCCAGATACTGACGGCATAGAGTCCCTGTCTGCGCCTTGGAACCCGCTAATGCCAATCCCAAACCATCGAGGATCGACTTTTTTCCCAGTTCAACGACATCTCCTGGAATGTCCTCGTACTTGGCTTGCAAGACAAATTTGCCGACGTAATCCGTGAGGCCAAGGGCCCGGGGAAAGTCACTCCTGGATATGCGTTCCGCACCTTCCGTGGAATCTGCGAGCATGGTTGAAGCAATCACGCCTAGAGAAGCCATCCCAAAGTCACGCCTGCGCATTTTGCACCCTGGCAATTTGCAGATCTACTTTTGGCTGCATCCATTGCCACGCGAAGAGTTCAATTCATGTCGTACGATGATCGCATCTGTCAACTGGAGAATCTAAAGGAGATACGAAGAACAAATTCCAACGAATTAAATCGCCGCGCGACTCGACGGATGCTACGTCACCGTTCTCGTCGAGTCAACGACCGCTACATCTGCCGAACGAAACTGCGATGGTCGAATTCAATTTAAGAGGCCTGTTTTCAGCGACACGCTTTCGTCAATCGCCTGGCAGTTAAATAGAAATTAATCTTGTTTTAAGTTCGCGCTGCGATGAATGAATTATCCTCTGTCGTGCTGGACGGCAGGAGGCGAGCTGCGTTGTAAAGAAGCCGGGAACGGCAGTGGGCAGTAAGGACTAGCCGCGACGTCCGGGATCAAGGTAGATCGCTGCATGGACGAGGCCAATGCTAAATCAAGGTGCAGTTAGGGAATCAGTTGTGCGAAACAGCATTCTTCTTGTGGAGGAAAAATGAAGAAAAGATTCTTGGTTCTCATGACTGCGTTCACCGTATTCGGAGTCAACGCCCATAGTCAACACGCTCCGCCGATCAAACTCGTCCAGACTTATAGGCTGGCTGCGGATGTCAAAGGGAATTTCGACCACTTCGGCATTGATCTGAAAGGTAGCCGGCTTTTTGCTACTCCGGAAGGCTACCATGCGGTCGTTGTGTTTGATTTGAAGACAGGCAAACTGGTTCACAAAATAGATGGAATCGGCAAGCCGCACGCGGTGCTTTATCGCGAAGACCTAAACCGCATTTATGTGACTGACGGTGATGCCGGAGACTTGAAGATTTTCGACGGAAAAACCTACAGCCTTCTCTCGAGCGTGAAACTTCTGGAGGACGCGGATTCTATCGGATACGATCCCGTCACTAAGTACCTCTACATCGACAACGGTGGCGGGGATGTCCATCAGACGTACTCAATGCTGAGCGTCGTTGACACGACGGCGGGAAAGAAACTAGCCGACATAAAGATTGACGGAGAAACTCTCGAGGCCATGGCGCTTGAGAAGTCCAGTTCGAAAATGTATGTCAACAACAGAGCCAAGAACGAGATTTCTGTGCTGGACCGTGAGAAGCGCGAACTCGTGGCAAGCTGGCCAGTAACGAAATGCAAGCCCAACGTGGCCATGGCCCTCGACGAAGCGAACCATCGCTTGTTTGTCGCTTGTCGCAGCAGCGTGATCTCCGTGCTGGACACCAACACGGGCAAGGAAGTGATCTCATTTCCCATCACCAAAGGCGTTGACGATATTACCTACGACCCGGCCAGCAAGCGTATCTATGCCGCCTGCGACGGCGCTGTAGATATCTATGAGCAGACCGGTCCCGACAGTTATAAACCGGTTGCAACAGTCCCCACCGGACCTATGGGAAGGACAGCGCGTCTAGTGCCTGAGCTAAAGCGCTATTTTGTCGCCGTGCCGCAGCACGGCACGGCGAGCGCCGAGGTGCTCGTATTTGATGTCTTGTGAAAATGCGCGTGGTTCGGAACCGGGCACGGATTCGACGCTGAGATGAGCTGAAGCGGTCCACCACGCGCCTCATGTATGAGAGAATATTGGGCGCGGCCATGCGAATCCTTTTAGTCGAAGACGAACGGAAGGTCGCCAGCTTTATCGCACGCGCCCTAAGGGAAAACACGTACGCGGTGGATGTGGCGGAAACGGGCCGGAAAGCACTTGAACTAGGTGCCGACGTCCCTTACGACGCTATTCTTCTAGATGTGCGTTTGCCGGACCTTAGTGGAATCGAAGTTTGCCGCGAGTTGCGCCAGCAAGGAATAGAAGCGCCTGTCCTGATGCTCACGGCGCGAGGGTTGGTCGAGCAGCGGGTCGAAGGATTGGATGCAGGTGCCGACGACTACCTGACGAAACCCTTCGTTTTGGCCGAACTCCTTGCGCGTGTGCGCGCACTCGTTCGGCGGGGCTTCCACAGCAGCAACGCAAGACTCAGTTACGCAGACTTAATACTCGACCGTCATCGCCGCCGCGCTACACGGGACAAAGAGACGATCCCTCTCACGTCCAGGGAATTCGCCCTCCTCGAGCTGCTATTGCTTCGGGCACCTGAGCTTATTACCCGCAGTGAGATCGTAGAACATGTTTGGGATTGCCATTTTGACAGCGAAACTAATCTCGTTGAGGTGTACATCAATCGGCTTCGCCACAAGATTGATCAAGACCGTTCCGTGAAGCTGATCCATACCATCCGCGGCGTGGGCTACCGCTTGGGGACACCGGGGTCATGAAAGTCGGAACACTCCGTCTCCGGATGATGCTGCTTTTCTGCACCGTCGTCGGAGTACTTCTAGCTGGGTCCTATCTGGCGTTTTGGGGTCTGCTGGCCCATGCGGTCCATACCCAGCTCAATCGTCAGCTGCTCGAGACCGCACGCCCCATCATTTCTGATATGGTCTCCGAACCGGATGCGAAGGACGTAAACCGGCTAGACCTTCCGGGCGAGTTCTTTGAGGTCCTGGACCAAAATGGCCACGTCCTCCAGCAGTCCAAGAATCTCGATGCACCGATGAAGCTAACGGGGCTGAACCTGGCCGATTCGCAGCCGACTTTCGGGATAGCTTCCCTGGTGGATGGAGAAACGGTGCGCGTGGTGCTCATTCCCTTTCAGCAAGGAAATCAGGTGCGCATTTTTGCCGTGGCCATCCCTACCTTTGGGACCAACCGAGTACTCGACAGCTTTGGAGGAGTGGCCTTGCTTCTTTTTCCCTTAAGCCTCCTGCTGACCGCCGGAATATCAGCACTTTACGTCGGGAGAAGCCTTGCGCCAATCAAGGAGCTGACCCGACATGCTGCTCTGATGGCTAAACGTGTGACAAACCGGCAAGGGTTTTGGACGCCTCTGCCGGTGTCTTCCCCTCATGATGAGCTTGGGCGACTGGCGCAAACGTTTAATCATCTATTGAAGAGCGTTGATTCGGCCGTTCTCCAGTTA
>WNFH01001171.1_pt1 | contig 17603 bp, 19 predicted proteins | sample 5400411 | NCBI WGS metagenome assembly WNFH01 (sample SAMN13153347, study PRJNA577476) | soil metagenome | isolation source: 200 cm saprolite under Douglas fir tree site 2 hole 3 | place: USA:California | collected 2015-04-18
ACGGACCACCCGAAGTTCTCCAGGTCAGAGAGGTGGAAAAGCCCACCCCCAAGGACAATCAAGTCTTGATTAGGGTATTCGCGACAACCGTGACGTCGGGGGATGTTCGCCTCCGAAAGGCGGACCCGTTCATCGTGAGTTTTTTCGCGGGTCTCACCAGACCGAAGAGACCCATACCGGGGTCTGAGCTTGCGGGAGAAATCGAAGCCGTAGGTAAACATGTGAAACGATTCAAACCAGGGGACCAAGTCTTCGGAGCGGGCGTGAGCACGTGTGCCGAGTACACCTGTTTGCTTGAGAATGGCCCGCGTGCACCGAAACCGGCCAACATGGATTTTGAGGAGGCAGCCGCCATTCGGACCGGGTACGGTCCGGAGTCCGCAATCGCTTTCTCGATGGGTGCCAATTCGGCCTCCGAAAGGTCGTCGCGGACCGCACCGGCGAGCCGCGTTTGGAACCGGCCATTGTTCTGCTGCACAATCGGGGTGATGGACTTCGCGGTGATGTCGCCTCCAATCAGGAGCGCGTCGGCTTCGTAGAACGTAGCGGCCGCGAGGAACTTGCGAAACACGACCTCCGAACCGTGGAGATCGGCGGCGAGGAAGAGACGCTTGTACTTTCTTTTTCCGCGGTCGGTCGGCATGCTCCACACCGCAGACTCTGGCCCGCTCCTTAGCCTTTTGGGCGCGTTTTGGACCGACCGAGCCTCCGTGACAATCTCGAGTCCGAGACGAGGGAATCCTTTTCTCGGTCCGCGCCGTCCCTCGTGCATGCCCGGCACCGGTCCGTTCCTGTGGTTGATGAGGCACGCCCCGCCTTCGGGATTTCAACAGCTTCCGCCCGGCGGGATGTGTGTCTGTGCCTACTTGTTCGTCACACGCGACGGCCAGATCCTCTTCGGGAAGTACGCGGACGACCCCCAGTGGGAAGCGCTTGCCGGCTTGGACCCCGATCGCCGGCGGACCCACGGAAAGGGATGGACCGTCCCTGCGACGCACCTGAAGCTCGGCGAGGATCCCCGCACCGCGGCCCGGCGGGTGGGAGAGGAGGCCCTCGGGATTCGAGGGTTGCGGTATTCCGAACCGCGGTCCGAGACGGATTTCTATCCGTCCAAGATGGTCCCCGGGGAGATGCACTACGACATCTGGTTCTTCGTCGACGGGACGCCGCCGAAGGAATACGAGATCCGGGTCCCGCCATGGTACACAGAACTATCGTGGCAGGATCCGCGGTCCGTGCCGACGACCGCGTACGCGCGAGGCCACGAAGACGTCGTCGCGCGGTGGCTGGCGGCGAAAACCGGAGGGGCGCCGTCGGAGCGCGAAGCCGTGATCCTCGGGGTGGTCGCAAGAGCTAATGCGCGATCGCGCGTTCACGACGTCGATGGCGAAACCGGAAATCATCGTGTTGATCCCGGAGAGCACGCGCAAGGCACGAGGTAGCTCACCCGATCCCCCCGAAGTCGATTCGTTCGCCGCTGCCTTGCCGGCAACAGCTCGAGCGAAGCTCGACGCATTGCGGGAGGAAGTCCTCCACAAGAGCCCGCAAGGATCGGTCCGCGCCGGCGGACTGCTTCCGGCGTACCGTCGGTTCCAGGGCAACATGTACATGAGCATCCCTGATGAAGCATGGGCGAAGCGCGCTCCGAACGTGGAAATCATCATCGCTTCGGGACTCCGTGGTCTGGTCGCGTCGCGGGACACGGTCCCTTCATACGGACTGTCGATGGCGGAGCCGACGCCGCCGTTCGGCAAGATGAACCGGTGGTGGCACGACCGCGGTCTCCCGGGGATCCTGGCATCGTACCTAGAGTCGATGCTGCCGCGTCTCGTCGTCGACCTGCTCTCGTTGGAGTACCGGCAGTCGGTGGTCGGATACGCCGCAGGCCTCAAGGGCATCGACGTGCGGACGATCGACTTTCCGGGGATGGGCCGGGCCAGCCAACCGCTTCGTGGCGAACGCATCGCCAAGATCCTGCAGTCCGGAATAGCGTGATCCACACTAGCGAGGCTTCCTGGCCCTCAGGATGACTTCGGCCTGCCGACGGAAGTCGGCCCGCTCTCCGAGGAGGAACGGGGTGAGGTGGCCCCGGTCAATCGAGCGGTCCGCAAAGTCCAGGAAGGCGAGGGCCGACCGCGGGTCGTCCCGGCCAAGAGACCGAACCGCCAAGCTCGCGAGGTAATGAGATTTCTTCTGAGAGAGGTCGCGACGGTCCGGGGCCATGGCCATCAATTCATTCAGCATCGGCCAGAATTGCTCGAGGTCCCCTCGCTTGAACACCGGGTCAATCGCCTTGACCCGGGCGACGAACCTCTCGCGGACCTCGTCCGACACACTCCTGGAACTGCTTCCCACGATTTCCCGGTTTGGTCCGGGCCGCACGGGGGCCTACGCTTTCGGAATTTCTTTGCCCGGGTCCAGGAACGGTTTCTTCACGACGGTCGCATTTCGCCGGCCGTCCGGGTGGTCGACTGTGAGTTCCGTACCCAGCTCCGCGTGGACGATCGGCAGCATCGCGTAACCGATGTTCGCCTTTAATCGAGGCGAGTGAATCGCGGATGTGACCCGGCCCACCGGTCTGCCTCCGGCCGACACGGTCCATTTCGTCATGTTGAACTCGATCGGCCTGCCATCGATTTCCACCCCGACGAGCTTCCACTTCGGGCCCTCGTCCTTGATCCGCTGGAGGGCCGCTTTGCCGATGAAGTCGCCTGGCTTGTCGAGGTCCACCGTCCAGCCGAGTCCGACCTCGTACGGATTGTTTTCAATCATCATATCCGCGCCGTAGTTCAGGATGCCCGCCTCGATCCGGCGAATGTCGGAAGGGCCGGTGGGCCGCAGGTTGTACTTCTTCCCGGCTCGGATGACGGCGTCCCAGAGCTGCCCGCCGCGGGAGGCGTCGAGCAGGTACAGTTCGTAGCCGACCTCCCCAGTCCAACCCGTGCGGGTGACGAGGAGAGGAATCCCGTCGAGGTCGGTCCTCGTGAAGAAGTAGTACGGGAGGTTCGTGACCTTGCCCCCGAAGAGGTCCGACATCAGCTCCTTGGACTTTGGACCCTGCACCTGGAGCGGCGAGGCATCCGGCTCACGGATCGTCACCTTCATGCCGGCGTGCCGAGCGACGCCTTTCGCCCACAGGAGGATGTCGCTGTCCGCGAGGGCGATCCAGAATCGGTTCTCTTCGAGACGCAGGAGGACCGGATCGTTCAGGATGCCGCCGTCCTCGTCCGTGATCAGGACGTACTTCCCCTGGCCGACCCGGCACTTCGACATGTCGCGCGGGGTGAGCAACTGCATGAACGCGAAACCGTCGGGCCCGTTGATCTCGACGTTGCGTTCGACGGCGACGTCCCACAAGGCGACGTGCTTGAGCAAGTGCCAATATTCGTTCACGGGATCGTCGTAGTAGCTTGGCAGGAATGTGTGGTTGTACACCGTGTACGCGCGGCATCCCGCTTCGAGCGTCTTGTCGAAGAACGGGGACCTGCGGAGACGCGCCCCGCGCTGGATGAGCGCCATGTCGTACGGCCTTTTTCTCGAGGGAGACCGCTTCGGTGCCGTCGTCTTCCGGGCGCGCTTCTTCGCGGCCATGAACGTCTCAGATCCTTTGTGCCCTCGGGAGGCGCGCGGCAATCGCGGATGCCTGCATAAAGGATTCCGTCGCGGCGGTCCGGCAACCGGTGATGAGGCTCAGCCGGAGCGGACCCACGCCTCGAGTTTCGCCTCGAAGATGGTCTTCGGCGGCCAACCGATTGAGCTCGCGAATGCGTTGAAGTCCCGGAGGCTCTTCCCGTGTTTCAGGGCGTCCTGCTGCAGCTCCCGGATCCGCTCGCCGATGATTGCATACGTCGAGGCGTAGCCCGGTCCGATGATCTGATGCGCCGGAAACAGCTGGTAGTAGACCGTCGCCCGTTCCAGGCCCGTCGTCCGGTGAGCCCATTCGACGAAGTGGACCAAGTCCTGCTTCCCTGAATTGATCCGCGCGTCGCCGACAACCCGCAAGAACCGGACGATCCTCCAGAGCGCCGCGAGGAACTCGTACTCGCGCGAGACTCGTCCGATGCCGCCCCAGCGCTCGAGGGCGGTCGCAAAGGCATCCTCGTCCGATCCGGAGAGCTTGCCGGCCGCAATCTCCTGGAGGACCGGGAGGAACTCGAGTTCCCGCTGGAACGCGATGCCTTCGGAGACGCAGACGAACGTCGAGGCGATCAGGCTCAGGAGTTCTGGTGAGGCGGCGAACTCGTTCGCGGAATTCGAGCCGTGCACGCAATGGCCGTACTCCTCGTGGACGAGGAGGTTGAGCAGCTCGCCGGGGCACGGTCGCGCGGCGCTCCGCTCGTCCGTCGTCGCCAAGAAGATTTCCCGCGAGTGGTCCGTGAGGGTGTCGAGGCCATACGCCGCGCCGGACGGCGTCGAGTTCGCCAGGTACGGCGGGGTCTCGATGATTTCCGTCGAGTAGTGGGGGTTGATGGCCACGACATGTCGGTCCGCGACGCGTTGCGCGGGCTCCCGGACCTCGTGGAGGAACGGGAGGATCTGGTCCGGGCGCAGGCCTCGTTTCTCCTTGAGCGCCTTCGTCACGGCCTCGGCGGTCGGCTCGCATCGGAGTTCGGCCGCCATACGCTCCGCGAGCGCCTTGAAGTGCGGAAGCTCCCGACGCAACATTCGCAGCCCCGCGGACTCCACTTGGGCCGGCGTCTGAGTGTAGTCCCAGAGATCCCGGAGGGCGCGCGGATACGATCGGGACCGGCCGAGTCCACAGCCGGCCCGCTTGAACAACGAGTAAGTCTCCTCGAACGTTCCCGCGGGGGAGAACCCCGAAAGGTCGAACGCCTTCGCGTACCGCCGGTTCGCGGCGCCGAGCGCTTGGATGGCGGCCCGTGCATCCTTGTCGCGCAGTTCCCCTTCGACGACTTTCAGGATCTCATCGAGGCCGCTGCAGGCCAGCTGGACGAGCGCGCGCATGCCCGGAGCAGTCGGACCGCGCACCCGTTTCCGGGTCGCGTCGAGGGCCTTCCGGCCGTCGATGGCGAGGGTGCGCATGTGACCCGCCTTCACGCCCTCTTTGATCATGTAGCCGAAGAGGGACTCGAGCAACGTCTGCGGGAGGCGGGCAGGCTCTCGTAGCTCGAGGCTCGCGCGGTACGAGGCGAGGAGCTTCCGCTCGATCGCGTTCTGTGTCGATTTCTGGATCCGAAAGATCTTGGCGAGGACCGACTCCACCCTCGCTTGGGTCGGGATGAACAGGTGGCCCGCGCATTCGTCGAGGCCGAAAACGAACGCCTCGTCCGGCCGCAGCTCCTTCCAGAGCTCGAATACCGCCCGCTCGGTCTCGGTCCGGGGCGTCAGCATTCGGCGGTCGTGATTGCAGGCCGGCAATTAAGGATGCGCCCGAGACGGCACCTCGGTTCGCCGCGCGAGAACATGTGAGACGCTTAGTGCTCGTCCGCGCCCGCGATCGGAGCGGCGACGAGGGCCTCGGATGCGTCGGCCGGCGTGATCGGGTCGCCCACGCGGATCTCCCCTCCAACGAGGATTTGGGCACGAAGCCCTCCCCGATGAATCAACCCAGCGAGGACGCCTCTTCGCGTCAGGCCTTCGAGGTGGGAGCACGGCTCGCACAGACGGATGCCGCGGAGCCGAACGCTGCCCACGACGAACTCTCGGCCGACAAGATGGTTCAGGGGGGCTCCTCGCGTGACGACGTTCCGCCGCGCCTCGCCGGGCGCAATCGCAAGTTCGTTGTCGCGGGCCATCGCCTCGATCGCCTCGGATTCGATTAGCGTGATCTCCCGCCCCGGCCCGGGCCGGTCGGAGTACGTCCCGGACGCTCGGAAGTACCGGTCGCCCTCGAGGCCCTTCCCCGGAATCGCCCGCACGGCCTTCACGGACTTCATCGGGTCCTCCGCCTTCGGCGCGATGTGGATCGAGACGACCTCGCCGTGCCAAGGGGTCCCGCGGGCCATGAGGCCGCGAACGGCGCCGGAGACTTAACGGTTGCTTAACCGGGCGCCGCGAGGATTGCGTCGGCCTCGATCTCCACGAGGAGCTGCGGGTCGATGAGCCGGCTGACCTGGAGCAACGTGGCCGCGGGTCGGATCTTCTGGAAGAACTCGGCGTGCGCCCGACCGACCTTCTCCCAATCGTCGATGTTCCTCACGAACATGCGCGTCCGGATTACATCTTCGAGCTGGGCGCCGGCTTGGGCGAGGGCCGCCTCGATCTTGCGAAAGATGTGCACCGCCTGTCCGTATGCATCCCCGGGCGCGAGGACCTTTCCCCCCGCATCCGTCGCGGTGGTTCCGGCGACGGCCACGTGGTTGCCGATGCGGACCGCCCGCGAATATCCAACGATCGGCTCCCAGCGCCCACCCGATGTGACGTTCTTCCGCTCCATGGACCGCGGAATCGGTCGAGCGTCGAAAAGGGTTGTCCTCGTCACGACGCTTTCCGCGGCTTCAGGTCCGGCGAGACTGTCGGCAGCCGGGGCGGGACCGTGCGCTTCGGCTGCTCCAAGAAGTTCGACAATTCGTTCGCGGCGACTTCGGCGACCGAGGTCGCGTCCTCCCACGTGCCGAGTTGGCGCCAGCTCCGTTCCTCGAAAGCCCTCAGGGCTCGGGTCAGCTCCCCCCGGAGCGCGTCGTAGGCAGGCCCGTCGTAGACCGCCGCGACGATGACGAATTCCCCGCGGACGGCGACGATCCCGAGGCCTTCGTAACGCATCGCGGTGACCGCGTAACCGCGGGACAAGGGGACGCTCGTCTCGACGAAGTTCCCGACGACGGCCAGGAGGCCTTCGAGCTGCTCCGCCCCGATCGGGAGGTTCCGGCTTGAGGCGAGGGCCACGAGGGGCTCCCCACTGCGGTAGAACATGTAGATCGCGGTGACGCGTTCCTGAATGGCGGACGCTCCCCGGAAGGCGCGGTTCCAGTCGTCGACGGACAGCGGCAGAATCGCTGCGAGGACGAGGACTGCCGGGAGGAGGAGGAAGGACGCAGACCACAGCTCGTCGAAGGAGGACGTCAGCGTCTCGTAGATGTTCGCGGACAGGGAGAGGGTGACCGCGGCGAAAAGGATCCCCAGCGTCCCGATGGAGCGCCAGCGGAAAGCTGCGGTCGGGTCCGCTCGTCCTCGGACCGATGAGGCCGTCAGGACAATCGAGGCAGCGACGTACGCGATTTGCTGCGCCGCCCAGAGTCCGTAGCCCCACGATGGGCTTCCGGCCCGCGCCGGGAGTTCGGTCCACGCGAGTCCGAGCGAGCCGATCACGGGCAGGAGGAGCAGCGGGTCATATCGCGAGGGCCCTCGGGCCACCCATTTCACGGTGAGTAGGACCGCGAGCGTCCCGAATGTGATGAACGTCAGCCGGAGGCCGATGAGGACGAGGTCCGGCGGCGCGCCGGACAGGACCGGGTAGACCGCCTCGAGGAACGCCCATCCTCCGAGGCAGAATGCCGTCGCCGCCAGGCCCCGCTCGAACCGCGCTGCAAGGCGCGTCCGGATCACGGGTACGAATCCTACCGCCCACCACGCGATCCCGGAACCGAGGGAGACGATGCGGGGAGCGTCGAACGTGGGCGGCATGGGGAGTCGCGACGATACACTAAAGCGCCTCCCCAAGCGGAAAATGGTTTCGGTGATTTGTGCCGGAAATTGCGGTTCCCAAACTTTCAAAGTCCACCGGTGCCTTCGAATCGCCGATGATCACGGTTCGGGATCCAGCGTCAATCCATCAAGTCGACGTGCCGATTGACGGGGGCAGCTGTCACGGCCGCTGGCACTTTTCCTTCGACCGCTACTTCGACCCGCAATGGATGCGATTCGGGACCCTACGGGTCTTCAACGACGACACGCTGACTCCGGGGGCCGTGTGGCCCTTGCACCCGCACCGCGAGATCGAGGTCGTCACGTACTGCGCGAGCGGCGAGTTCCGCCACGCGGACGAGAACGGGGAAGGAGGCGTCCTTAAGGAAGGCTGGGTCCAGCACACGACGGTCGGGGAGGGGATGTGGCACTCCGAGATCAACAACCGCAAGGATGCGCCAATGCGGTTCATCCAGATGTGGTTCATGCCGTCGGCTCCGGGCCTCGAACCGTCCGTCGAGCAGAAGGCGGTGGAGAAAGCGGATCGGACCAACCGGTTCCTGCCGCTCGTCTCGAACGAGGATCGAGAGGGCTTGACGATCCTCTCCGATGCCCGCGTGTTGTCCTCGTTCCTCGAGGCGGGCAAGAAGATTTCGCTTCCGCTCGAGGCGCATCGCGGCGTGTACCTGTACGTCCTCGGAGGCGGGCCCGTGCAGGTGAACGAAGAAGCGGTTCCGTCCCTCGGCGCGGTGAAGCTCACCGACGAGTCCGAGGTGAGCGTACGGTCCGAAGGGGACGCGGAACTTCTCCTCGCGGACGTCCTCGCGCTTGAGGATCTTTCTCCATGAAAATCGAACACTGCGAGTTCCCGGACGACCTTCTGTACGACCCGGAGGGACTCGTCTGGACGCGGCTCCTCGAATCCGGAGACGTGGTCGTGGGCATCACGAGCATCCACGCGGCGCTCGCCGGGCCGGTCGCGAAAGTCTCCGCGAAACCGCTCGCCGCCTCGTACCCGCAGAATGCCGCGATCGGATTCCTAGAGAGCGGGAAGTACTTCGGGCCGATCCGCACGCCCGTCCGCGGTGTTCTCCGCGAAGTCAACACCGCTGTCTTGGCGAAGCCTCGAACGTTGACCGACGCTGCATACGATGCCGGATGGTTCGCTCGCTTGCAGCCGACGAATTTCCAGGAGGACGGTCGGGTCTTGCGTTCGGCAACGGACGCGCACGACGGCCTCACGAAACAGATTGCTGCGTTGCGAGTCCGGTGCTTCGCCGCATTCCCTGATCACGAGATGTTTGAGATTGGCATCGAGTGTTCCGCGGTCCTCGCGAAGTTGAACGAGCTGCTCACGCGGATCGAGGTCGGGGGCGTGGTCCACCTCGTGACGGACGATCCCACATCGCCCATCGAGATGGTCCGCTGGTCGGACCAGACCGGACAGCCGGTCATCGATCAGCGGAAGGAAGGGAACCTGTTCCATTTCCTCGTCCGCAAGGTGACGTGACCCACCGTCAGCCGACCCGCGTGCGGCGGGTGAACGTTCATCGGTTCGCATCGCCGTTCTACCGATGGAGCGACGCGCATGGGCTTCCGGTACACGGGAATTCGGGTGCGGGACCTCGGTCGGTCGATTACCTTCTACACGACCGTCCTGGGAATGCGGGTGACGTGGCGGATGAAAATCCGCGAAACGGGCGGCGAAATCGCGGTCCTCAAGTCCCCGCGCGGGACGCAACGTCTCGAATTGAACTGGTATCCGCCCCGAGGCCGCTATCGCGGGTATCGGCAAGGGGACGAACTCGACCACCTGGCCTTCGCGGTCCCGGATGTCGACGCGTTTCTCCGAGACCACCAGGGCGACTTCCGCATCGTCATGAAGACGTTCGATGAAGGGACGGACCGCCTCGCCTACATCACGGATCCGGACGGGGTGTGGATCGAGCTCATGTCTCGGCGGAAGCCTCGGACGAAAACCGGGGCGGGCGCCTCGGACTAGCTTCGCCTACGGCTCCATCGGCCCGGGGAAGAGCACCGCCCGTCCAACGATCTTCCCGGCTCGGAGATCGTTCAACACATCCGCGGCGGCCGCGAGCGGGGCCCTTCGAGTAACGACGGGCCGGAGACGACCTGCCTCGGCGAGCGAGATCGCCCGCGCGAAGTCGGCCATCGTCGACGAATACGCGCCGAGATACGCTTTGCCGCCGTTCACGAGGTCGCTCGCGGCGACTTGAACGGTCTCCCTTCCGGGGGCGACCGCGACAAACCGCCCTCCCGGACCCAAGAGAGACCGTCCGAGATCGAACGTGGATTTGGTCCCGACGAAATCGATGGCCACATCGGCGCCTGCATCGGCCGCGAAATTCCGAAATGCCGCATGCGCCTCCCCGGGACCGACCGCGCGGTCCGCGCCGGAGTCGAGGGCCGCCTTTCGTGCCTCCTCCCGCGGTTCGATCGCGAAGACGCGGGCGTTGTACGCCTTCGAGATCTGGATTGCGGAAAGGCCGACCCCGCCCGCCCCGATGATGACGATCAGGTCGTCTTCCTCGGCCTGGCCGAGGGCCATGACCGCTCGGTAAGCGGTGGCGCCGCTGCATCCCAGCGGGGCGGCGAACGCCACGTCGAAGTTTGGCGGCAGCGGCAGGATCGTGGTCTGCTTCGCGAGGACGAATTCAGCGTAGCCGCCAGGCGCGTCGAAGCCCAAGGTCGTGCCGTCTTCGCAGAGGTTCGTTCGCTGGCGGCGGCATTGTCGGCAACGACCGCAGGGCTGCTCGAAATGCACCCCGACGAGGTCGCCGACCTTCGCGGTGTACACATCGGCGCCGATCGTCGCCACGCGGCCTGCGATCTCGTGACCGGGGATGAGGGGCGGGTGCGCACCGGCCTTGACCTCATCGAGGAGGTGGAGATCCGTCCGGCAGACTCCCGCCGCGAGGACCTGTACGACGACATCTTCGGGTCCCGGTTCCGGCTTCGGCACTTGGACGAGCTTCGCGACCCCGCCCGCCTCGAATCGAATCGCGCGCACGTCCCGGACTAGCGAGGCGCGACGGAAAACGATTTGCCTATCGACCACGCAGTGGTGCCCTCGGCGTGTCTTTTTGAGTCCAGTCCCAAACCTAGATGTAGCACACGGCGATGCCATGGGCCGAGGGAATCCATGGAGGGGAGCAGTGGAATCTGGGAACGCGTCCGGCAGAAGCCGTTCGCCTTGTGGGTCATCTTTGGCGGATTCGTTTATCTCGGCCTGGTTATCCTGGGCCTCGCCCTGCCGACGCTGGTGGCCTCCCCCGCGTCGATAGTCGCCGATCCGATTGCCGCGACCATCCTCGTGTTCATGGCTCTCTTCTTCGTCTCCGCCTACCTCGGTCTCAAGGGCAAACGCTGGACCTCCGTGCTGAGCGCGGTTGTGAGCATCCTGTTCCTCGCGGTGTTCGGTTCTTTCCTCGTGCCGAGTCTCGCGAATCCGGCGGATGCCGCGTTCCCCTTAGCCATCTCGGCGATCCCCGCCCTCATTCTCGTTGCAATCTTCTCGATTCTCGCGATCATCCACGCGAAGTCCGGGCTTCTTCAGAAGCCATACCTTGCGACGCCAAATTCAGCGGGCGGCCTGTTGACTATCGGCATCATCGGTTTCGTCGTCGGGGGCCTCATCGTGGGAGCAATCGGCGGAAGCGTAATCCTCCGCAACATATCCGCCGCGCGGGCCGACATCACGATCGTAATGAACGCTCCTAATATGGCGATGGCCTTCACGCCCCAGAATTTCACCGTGTCGGTGGGTGGCAACGTCACGTGGGTCAACAAGGACACGACCCAGCACACCGTCACGAGCAACGTGACCGGCCAATTCGGCTCGCCTTACCTGATTACCGGGGAGACTTGGAGCCACACCTTCTCCCAGGCCGGGATTTACTACTACCACTGCACGCCGCATCCGCAGATGTGGGGCATGATTGTCGTCTCGTGAGCGCTTTGCCCCGTAGTCCGCGACCGTACCGTGTCCTAGCCCGGCGGCAATCCATTTGAGACTTCGCAGCGGTCGCTCAGAGGAAGCGAGGGAGAAGAACCCTCGCCGCCGGATCGCGCTACGGCGAGACCTTCGAGATGACCTTCGTCGCTTCCGAGGTCGTCCAGGCCTTCAGCGTCTGGGTCTTGACGTTCCCGAGCTTCCCGATTTCGAGAAGGAGCTGCATCGCGACATCGTCGTTCGGCGCTTCTGTCAGGGCCACGATGTCGTAGCGGCCCATCGTGTAGAAGATCTGCATCTTGGCACCGAGTTTGTTGGCCAAGGCAGTCACGGCGTCCGCGCGCTTGGGCGACTCCTTCACGGTCTTGATCCCTTGCTCTGTCCAATTCCCTAGGGTAATGTAGTTCGGCATCTCCAATCCCCGCAGGAAACGCATCATGAGGCGAGTATATAATCGCGCGGGACCCGCGCTCACCCCGATCCGCCTTCGTCCGGAGAAGCGCAGCATGCGCGTTGCGCGTGCGAGGCCTCTTAACAAACAAATTCGTTATCGCATTTGAGAGCGTTGATGCACCTCCTCGAAACGATTCGGACGTAACGTTTTCGGTTTGCAACAGGGTTAAATGTCGATCAGGTCTCCAGGCGGGCGAGGTGGGGGACTTCCATGAAGTCGATCGTTCCGCTGGTTCTCGTCGTGCTGGGCTTCGTCGTGATTGCCGCCGGAGTCCAGGTGTCTGCCGCATCATCGAACACATCCTCGTCGCCGTCGTACAACATCACGACGTTGGCGGGCAAGGTCGCCTCGATCCAGGGCACGCAAGGATTCTACCTCCGCGCGTCCGCCCTCATCGAGCAAGAAGCGGACAATTCGGAGGTCGGGGTTTCCCCTCCGTACTCGCCGGATCCCATCACACCCACGTTCGTCCTCTCGAGTCCGCTCGATGGCACATCGGTCGGACCAGGAGCCGTCGTCGTGAACCAGGACCCGAATGCCGCGACCCAGAATGAACCCGCGATTGCGGTCGATCCCGGCAACCCGAATCGGATCGTCGCTGCGATGAACGATTACGTCAGCCGAACGTGGTCCTGCGCGATCGCGGGGACGCCCTGCAGCGCCCTGGGCGACGGCTACTCCGGAACGTACTTCTCGAACGACGGCGGCGCGACGTGGTGCTGCACACCCACGGACCCTGCGAATCTGGGCACGATGATCCCCGGTGTCGAGCGGTTGACCGGCGGGATCTACGATGCGGGCGGTGACCCGAGCCTCGCGTTCGACAGCGCCGGCCACGTCTTCTACTCCGGACTCGGCTTCGACCGGACCGCACCCCCGAACACGGTCGCGGTGAACAAGGGCACTTTCGACTCCGAGGGAACTCTCTCCTGGGGCGCGCCGACGTTCATCAACCCGACCACCTCCCCCGCCACCTTGAACGACAAGGAATGGATCGGCGTGGACTCGCACGTCGGGAGTCCGTTCCAGGATCGCGTGTACGTGAGCTGGACCCGGTTCCTCTTCAACCCGCTGAACGGGCACTACGTGCAGTCGCCGATCGCGTTCGTCTTCTCGACGGACGGCGGGGCTACGTTCAGCGATCCCCAATTGATTGTCAGCAACGTGCTATACGACCAGGGCTCCCGAGTTGTGGTGGGCCCGGACGGAACAGTCTACGTCTTCTGGGAAGGGTCCACCCGGCACGCGACATTCAACAGCATCTACATGGTCGCCTCAACGGACGGCGGCGTATCGTTCACCGCACCAGTCGCGGTCGCTCCGGCGGTCGACATCATCCCGCCGTTCAACACGGTCTTCCGGGTCAACAGCTTCCCGGCGGCAGACATCGCGCCGGACGGGACCCTGTATGTTTCGTGGTCCTCGGAGGTGCTGAACTCCGCGACGACGTATGGCGCGGATCCGACATGTGCGTACTTCATTTCCGGCAGGCCGTCTGTGTACGCGAACTGCCACTCGTCGGCGGTTTGGAGTAAGTCCACGGATGGAGGGGCCACGTGGAACACGCCGGTGCCGATCCTCACCGCGTTGGATGCCTCGAATCGTGCCGCGATTGGATACCCGGTCACACAGCCGAACGGTAACGTGCTCAACGCCCCGGCCGCGCGGCGGGTGGACAGTTTCTGGCCCGCGATCGCCGCATCGGCATCAGGCAAGGTGTTCATGTCCGCGTACGCCGCCGACGTCGTGTCGCCATGGCAGACCTGCGCAACGCCCGCGACCCCAACGGCGGTGGGGCGGATCAACTGCCTCGCCCTCGGTCCGTACATCCACAACGCGCGACTGGACTACGTCGTGGCGAATGCGATCACGGGGGCCACGCAGACGGTGACGCCCCATCCGGTCAACACGCGATACCACTTCGGTGGGGGGTTCATCGGCGACTACACGCACCTCGCGGTCGGATCCGATGACGTGTTCCATGCCGTCTGGACCGACACGAACCAGCAGCAGTCGGTCACGTGGTGGTACGGCTTCGAGTTCGTGCCCACGACGGTCCACCAGCAGGACATCGTGACGGCCTCCGGGACCCTCTAGAGGCGTCCTCGCCGAGAGCGCATCGTGACGTCAGCGAGAGCCATGCGCGGGGCGATCCTGGACGCCGTCCGGAGGGGCCGGATTGCGCGCCCGCCAGATCGTCGTTCCCGGGATCATCCGGATCTTGGACAGGGGGAACAGGTCGGCGTACGTGTTCTCTCGGGGCAATGGCTCGGGCTCGAGGATGTCCGTCACAACGAAACCGGCATCGGTGAGGGCGCGGTGCCAGTCCCCATAAGTCCGATGGAAATCGACCTCAGTTCCCTCCTTCTCCTCGAGCACGATGGGGGTGCGATCAAAGTAACTGCGCTTGACCAGGAGGCCACGCTCTTCCGTGATCGCAAAGAGCGGCGACATCCAAGAGAACGCGAACAGGCCTCCCGGACGGAGGACTCGCGCGACTTCCCGAAACGTCGTTCGGATGTCCTCGACGAATCCGAGCGCGTAAGCGGAGAACGCGATGTCAAAGGCCCCTTTGTCCAATATGGAAAGATCTTGGGCGTCCGCCTCGAGGAAACGGACGCGGGCCTTCTTGGAACGTGCGAAGGCGCGGGCATGTCCGAGCTGTGCCTTCGAGAAATCAATGGCCGTGACGTGGGCTCCCATCGTCGCGAGATGGACCGCAGACTGACCGCCCCCGCACGCGATTTCGAGGACATTCTTCCCGAGGACGGACTCTCCCAGGATACTCAGTTCGCGCTCCGGCGGCATCGACGGCCCCCAAAGCACGTCGCCTTCGAGCTCCGCGTGGTGATCCGCCTGGTACGCCTTGCTCGACGCGTTCCAGTTGTCGCGGTTGGCTTTCGTGAAAGAGGAGTCGTCGACCACGGGGCACCAGAGAACGGATGATCATTCGTGTTTCAGCGACTGCCGCAGAGCCCTAGACGAGTTTCGCGGTCATCGTGATGTCGGCCTTGAGGAGCCGGGAGATCGGGCAGCCTTTCTCGGCGGCCTTCGCGGCTGTCTGGAACTTCGCGGGATCGGCGCCGGGCACCTTCGCGGCGACGTCGAGGTGGATGGACTTGACGGTCCAGCCGGCGTCCGTCTTGTCGAAGTCCAGAGTCGCCTTGGTCTCAATGCGTTCTGGCCGATACCCGGCCCGTTCGAGTTCGCCCGAGAGGGCCATCGAGAAGCACCCCGCATGCGCCGCCGCGATGAGTTCCTCCGGGTTCGTCCCCGGCGCGTCGCCGAATCGCATCGCGAAGGTGTACGGAACGCCTTTCACCGCGCCGCTCGCGGTCGACACCGTGCCTTTCCCATCTTTCAGGCCGCCGTTCCATTGAGCGCTCGCCCTCCGTTCCATTCGAATCGCCGCCAGCGGAAATCGAGGGAGACGCTTAACCCTATCCTCACATCCGGCCGGCCGCCCGGAGGACGTGGAGCGCATCCGCGGTCACCCATTCGTTCATCTCCGTTCGCTTGGCCCCGCCCCAGTCCACATACTCGGCTCGGGTCTTCGCGCTCGGCGAGATCGTGTAGAGCCGTCGCTCGGCCGGCCAACCGCCGCCCGGGAGCTGCTTCGCTTCGAGGAGGTCCAGGGCCTTCCGACAGCGTGCGTCGTCGATCCGCCCGATCTCGACCATCGCCTTGAGACCGCCAAGGATGTCGTAGCCGTGGTACAGTGGGTAGTGAAGCCGGAGGAACTCCGCGTTCATGACCCGACCGCTGTGCCTCTCGAGGAACAGGTGCCGGCTGAGGAACACCTCCGCGGCGCGGGCCGCGGCTTCGTTCGCCTTGCGGTCCCCAGTCCGCGCGGCATGCGCCGCAAGCCCGAGCATCGCGTGGCGGGATTCCCAGAACGAGGACGTGTCGGCACCCGGATTCTTGTCGCAGTTCCAGCCGCCGTCAGGCCACTGCCAATGGAGGAGTCGCTCGACGAGGGCGTCCGCACGGCCATCCGCGAGGCCGAGTCTCGTGAGGGAGTAGAGTGCGTTCCCCTGTTGGGACGCGCAGCGTCGATACCGCCCGCGGATCCGAGGAACGCCGACGCCACGATACGCTTCCGCGGCGGTCTTCGCATCGAACTCGTGATAGTACGTCTCGGCGAGCCATCGGTCGAGGACCTGATCCTTCATCGCGAAGAGTGATCGGTCGGCTCGAGGGCATCCGATGTCCGCGAACGTCGCGAGGACCCAGTGAACGCCCTGCCATTTCGAATACGGATTGCCGACCGGCTGCAGGCGTCCGCGCGAATCGCGGTGGGCCAGGAGCGCTCGCACCCGCGGAGAGCGACGGATCTCGGCTTCGAGATCTCGAATTCGTCGGGAGCGTGGGTCCTCTTCGAGGACCTGGACGCGGAGCTTCCACCGGACCGATGGTTCCTTTGATTGCATCAAGGTCTGACAGACCCGCTCGAAACGCATCCTCGGCCGCGATTCACGGGACCCGACTTAGCCCTTGCTTTTCGCGCATCTTTTTCCGAGGGGCCCCGATTCCTCCCCGATGGCGAAGACGGCGCTCGGATTCCGGGTGAGGTCCGGCTGGGCCGCCGTCGTCGTCCTTGCGGGCCCGCCGTCGGCCCCGAGCGTCCGTCACGTTCGCCGGATCGATTTGAGCGATCCCGGATTCCCGGAGTCTCGGCAACCCTTCCACGCGGTAGACGACTCACAAGGCGGTCTGGAACCCGATCCGAATCGAATCCAGAAGCGCCTGCAGGTTGTCATGGATGCAGCGAAGCGATCGATTCGACAGTTGATGGCTGATTGCCGGGCGAGCGGATGGAATCCTCGACGCGCCGGAATCGTGGGCAGCCTGATCGACCCGTCTGTCATCCACTCCCCTCACATCCGTGCCCACGCGAAGGAGGGGCAGCTGTTCCGCACCACCGTTGAAGATGCCCTTCGGGCTCTCGACGTGCGACCGAGCGTGCTCGCCGAGAAAACGGTTTTCGAGACGGCGAGCGACCTGATCCACTCGGGCGTCCCGATCCTCAAGCGGACCTTGGCCAATATCGGACGTGGGGTCGCCGGCCCTTGGCGAGTGGACGAAAAGCTCGCGGCGCTCGGCGCTTGGGTGGCGGTTTCACAGAGTTAACCGTCCCAATCGTTGCCTCGCGGGGCTCCGCCCAAATACGCTTAAGGTCCCGCCGTCGATTCGAGCCCGGTGGAAACGTACGCCGTTTCAAGCCCCAGTTGAGATCGTTCATTTCGCAGACCCTTGGTGTTGGTGGTCGTGGGGCCTCGAGCCGGTCCTCCAACGATTGAAGGAAGTCTACGGCGAGAACGTGCGGGTCACGTACAAGATGGGCGGCCAGTTCGAGAGCCTCCAGGGATGGATGGAGGAGTACGGCGTGGACGAGCGCTCGACGGTGGACTGGATCCGCGAGTCGATCGAATTGACCCACATGCCGGTTCGGCCGGACTGCTACTTTCGGACGGGCGTGACGAGTTCGATTCCCGCGTGTCGGGCCTTCAAGGCCGCCCAGCTTCAGTCCGAGGAGATCGCGGCTCGGTATCTCCGTCGGATGATGGAGGCCTTCGGGCTCGAATGTCGACC
>WNFH01001172.1_pt1 | contig 17601 bp, 15 predicted proteins | sample 5400411 | NCBI WGS metagenome assembly WNFH01 (sample SAMN13153347, study PRJNA577476) | soil metagenome | isolation source: 200 cm saprolite under Douglas fir tree site 2 hole 3 | place: USA:California | collected 2015-04-18
TTGAGAGTAGGGATGAAGGTAGTGGTCCAGCGCACGATTTTTTTCTTAAGATGGGAAACCGATAGGGAGTGAGGCTAATCGTCGGGAGCAGCTGCCCTTTCTGTTTCTTTCTCAGCCACCAGCTTTTCCACCTCTTCCATCAGCGCCTCTACGATCTTAGCCTCCGGGACTTTGCGGATCACTTCTCCCTTCTTGAAGATGAGCCCTATCCCTTTTCCTCCGGCCACGCCGATATCTGCGGCTCGCGCCTCCCCCGGCCCATTCACCTCACAGCCCATCACGGCGACATGGATGTTTTTGCTGTTGTAGGGAATCATGCGCTGCTCCACCTCTTTGGCCAGGCCGATCAGATCGATGTCCGCGCGGCCGCATGAAGGACAGGCGACAAATGTCAATCCTTCTTTCCGAAGGCCGAGTGACTTGAGAATTTCCATTCCGACTCGGACCTCCTCGACCGGGTCCGCCGAGAGAGAGACGCGGATGGTGTCGCCGATCCCTTCAGCCAGCAGAGTTCCAATACCGACAGCGGATTTGATGGTGCCGGCCGCAGGGGTTCCGGCCTCGGTCACGCCCAAATGGAATGGATAATCGACCCGATCCGCCAGCATGCGGTAGGCCTCGATCATCATCAGGGGATCCGAAGCCTTTAGCGAGACTTTGATTTCGCGGTAGTCCAGATCTTCCAAGATCCGAATGTGGCGCAAAGCGCTCTCAACCATCCCTTCGGCCGTCGGACCGTTATATTTTTTCAACAGGTCCTTTTCCAAAGAGCCCGCATTAACTCCGATTCGGATCGGAATTTTGCGCTCGGAGGCGACCTTGATGACTTCCTCGACGCACCAGCGCTCGCCGATATTTCCCGGGTTAAGGCGGAGACCGTCTACTCCTTGCTCCAAAGCTATGACGGCGAGCTTATAGTTGAAGTGGATGTCGGCGATGAGGGGAATACGAATCTGCTTTTTGAGCTCCCCGAGCTTTGCCGCTGCCTCTCGGACCGGGACGGCGACCCTAACGATGTCGCAACCGGCCGCCTCCAGTGACCATATCTGGTCCAGCGTCGCATCCACGTCCCGCGTATCCGTCTTGGTCATCGATTGGACCGTGATCGGCGCATCCCCGCCAATTTTGACCTTGGCTACCTGGAGCTGTCTGGTTTTCCGCCGTTGCATTACGTTTCACTATAAAGGACGGGCCGAAGGGGTGTCAACCAGGGGCTGACTCAGACATCGATGCTGCTCATCCTCAGCTTTGCAGAGATTTCCAACGACTCGAGAGCTCCGTCAATCGTTCCGAGCGTTTCACAATGGATATGCCGGAGGACAAAAACTTTCGCCAAGGAACCGTTCCTAGTTCGTCGCGGCTAAGTTTTTGCCTCGCTGGTTTTTGTCATGCGAGAGGAGATGGAAAGATCAAGAGGTTACATTCTAATACAAACGCATTAAGTAATGTTACAATCTCGGGGAAGGAAGCCTTCGGGCCGTGGGCAATGGGCCTCTGCCTCGAGGGCCACTCACGCCAACCCCTTAGGCTGCTTACTCCCAGGGTCTGGGCCTGCCATCATCTTCACGTCCCTGTGTCCCCGGGCCCTCAGTCTTCTTCCCCTCGATGAAATCCACAGGTAACACTATTAAAGACGTTTGTATTAGTTGGGGTTCTAAAGGAGCTTTAGCTTTGCGCTTTGTTTCCCTGTTGCCCTGAGGGCGATTGTCCTTTTGTCCCATCCTTTTTTTTTCTGTCGCCTTCGGGGATGATTATGATGCGGCGGTAAGCGCCGATTCCCAAACTTCGGGTCTTAAGCCACGGGTCGTCTTCCAGGGTGAGGTGGATGATGCGGCGGTCGGCCGAGCTCAAGGCATCAACGGTGACGGCTTTCCTCTGCCTTTTGGCTTTTTCGCCCAAGCGCAGGGCCATATCCTCTAGGCTTTTTCGCCGGCGCGCGCGGTAATTCTCCGTGTCGAGGAGGACATGCGGCCCTTCCTTCCCTTGCTTGTCACTGATGATCCGCGTCACCAGATACTGCAGCGCCTCGAGAGTCTGGCCCTTGCGTCCGATGAGAAGGGCGCTGCTATCCCCGTGAATATCCAAAATGATCTCGTCTTTACTGTCGCCTCGTTTGACTTCAATGGTTCCCTCAATGCCCATGAGTGCGAGGATCTCCCTCAAAACCTCTTTGCCCCTCTCACCCGCGGCGGTGAGCGCCTCCTGCGAGAATGGCTCCTGCTGACTCGCATGGTTTTTCCCGCCTTTTCTCTCTTCACCAAGCGACAACGCCTGGCGCAAGGATGCCCGCACGCGCGCTTTTTTGGCCCCGAAGCCCAGAATCCCCCTGGTCCCCTCGGTCAAGATATCTACGGCTACCTTGTCGCGCCCGACGCCCAAAATCTTCAGGGCATTCTCAATGGCTTGGTCGATCGTTTCGCCCTCGGTTTCTACGTAATCCATGAACCCACCTCCTCCATCAGGTCCTCGCTATTGTTCTCGGCGATTGATCAGATACTGTTGCGCGATGCTCAGGATGTTATTGACCAGCCAGTAGATGGTCAAACCCGAAGGAAAGTTGATGAACATGAAGGTGAACATGACCGGCATGATGTACATCATCCGCTTTTGGTTCGGGTCTCCCGCCGAGGGGGCCATCCACTGCTGGAGAAACATGCTCGCGCCCATGAAAAGCGTCAGGATCGGTATTCCCGCTGACCAGCCTGCCATTGTGATCGGCAGTGACTCCCAATCGGGTCGGGACAGATCCTTGATCCACATGAAGGACGCGTGGCGGAGCTCGATCGGCGTGCGCAGCGCGTTGTAGAGGCCGATGAAGACCGGGAATTGAAGCAGCATCGGCAGGCAACCTCCCAGGGGATTGACCTTGTTGCGCCGGTAGAGCTCCATGATCTCCTTGTTGAGTTTTTCCTTGTCGTCTTTGAACTTCTCTTTGATTCGCTCCATCTGAGGCTGCAGCTTTTGCATCTGCTTCATCGAAGTAAAGCTCTTGTGCGTTAAAGGAGCGGTGAGGAGCTTGATCAGAATAGTGAGCAAAATGATGTCTATCCCATAGCTCGTCGTAAAGCGGTGGGAAAAATGCAGCAGAGACAAGAGGGGAATGGAAATCAATCCGAAGTAGCCGAAGTCAATAGACTGCTCCAGCCCGTTTCCCATCGACTTCAAAAGGTCGAGATCCTTAGGTCCGATGAAGAGAATGTAGCGGCCTTTTTCTCCACCCTCCGTTGGCAGACGACCTGTGAGCTCCATGACCAGGACAGGGCCGGCTTGTTGGACCGCGACTTTCTCCTCGGGTTCGCCTTGCGGCACCAGGGCAAAGAGAAAATAGGTATAGCCGAATCCTGCCCAGCTCACCGGGCCGGTAAATTCCTTTCCTTTGGCTAATTCCGACTCGTGCTCCCGTAGGAGCTTCTTTCCTATCAGTCCTAAAAACCCTTCGAAAATGGGTTCGCTTTTAGCGCGGTGTTGGTCAGGGTGCGAGGGCAGAAGCAGGCCCAGAGAGCCGCCGTCGTAGTCTTGAGCGGATATTTCCAGGCCGATGGGATAGCTGGAGCCTTTGAAACTGAACTCCTTCGTCAGCGTCACCCCCGTGGGGGTCTTGCCTTGAAAGAGGAGCGTCCCTTCGGTATCCCCGGTGAGTTTGAGGTCGCCGCCACGGACCGAATAGATCGTTCCTTCGTCGTCCAGCGGCTTCGCCCCTTCAAGCTGAACTCCCAGAGGGTAGGGAGCCCCGGGAATGAAAGGAATCATCTCAAAAGGCGGGCTTTTGGGATCGACGGAGGTTCGGTACTGCTTGAGTGTAAAGCTCTTAAGCCGGGCCCCCTGGGTCGTGAAGAGCGCTACATAGTGATCGGTCTCGACGCGGATCTCCTTTGCCGTCCGGGGCGGTGGAGCGACGACCGGTGCAGGAGCTTGAAGCTTAGGCTGTGGCTTGGGAAGCGGCGCGGCGCTGTTTTTTTCCTCGGTCTTTTCTTGTGAGGGTGATGAGGGCGCTCCGTAATAGCGCGCCAACCACTCTTGATACACGACCAGGATGATTAGAGAAATGACGACGGCTATGAGCGCGCGTTTTTCCATGGATCAATATGATTAGCGAATTTCTTCCTCGGGCGATTCAAGCGACGGGGTCGTAACCACCCGGATGGAGAGGATGGCAGCGAAGGAGTCGGCGCAGGCCGAGCCAAACTCCTCTCCTTACCCCGTAGCGTTCGACAGACTCCAGAGCATAGTCAGAGCAGCTGGGGAAAAAACGACAGGAGCGAGGCAAGAACGGAGATAGAAAGCGGCGATACGCGCGAATAACGATAACGACGGCTTTTTTACCCAACTCAACCCCTACCCTTAACGACTCACAGGGCGGATGAGAGCCCCCGCGACTTCCCCCGTCACCTCTCCCAAGGAAAGTCTTTCAGCCCCTTTTCGGGCGATGATGACGACGTCTTGATGGAGAGGAATCTCCCGACGGTGGCGGCGAAAAAATTCTCTAAGGCGTCTTTTGATCCGGTTCCGGACAACCGCCTTTCCCACCTTTGCGCTGACCGTGATTCCGAGTCTGCTTTCTCCTTTGTCATTCATTTTGCCGATGATGATAAAATGGGGGGTGAAAATCCTTTTCCCCCCTCGTGATACATGCAAAAACTCCGAGCGTCTTGTGAGGCGGACCCTCTTTGGGAATTCTTCCCCTCGTGGAAACGACACTTTCTCATTCTAGGAGCGGGCTTGCTTTGGCGGCACGATGACCGTTAGTTTTTTGCGTCCCTTCGCCCTTCTCCGCTTCAGCACGTTGCGGCCGCCCGGCGTCTCCATCCGGGCCAGAAAGCCGTGGGTTCGCTTACGCCTGATATTACTCGGCTGGTAAGTCCTCTTCATGCCATGATCCTCCAGGCCTGCCGATTAAGTGATCTGTCATTTCAATCATACAGGTGCGCGATTGTCAATTTGACGGCTCCTGGCCTTCAGCGCCCGGCTTTTAGTTGTTATGCTGATAGCTGAATGCCGATGGCCGATAGCTATTTATGAAATCTCGGCCTTAAGAGAGCGCTGCAAGAGGTCGCGCACCGCCTCCAACGGCTTCTTGTCTTGGTACAGGACAAGATCCATCTGTTCCACAATCGGCATCTCCACGGCAAGCCGCTGCGCCAGAAGATAGACCGATCGCGCGTTGCGCACTCCTTCGGCGACCATCCGCATCTCGCTCAAGATCTCTTTTAGCTTTTTCCCCCGGGCAATCTGGATGCCCACCTTGCGGTTGCGGCTTAGCTCACCCGTACACGTCAAGATCAGATCTCCCAGACCCGGTAACCCGGAGAGAGTGAGCAGATCCCCTCCCATCTTGACCACCAATCGGGTCATCTCGGCCAATCCGCGCGTGATCAATGCGGCCCGGGAATTCTGTCCCAAGGCCAAGCCGTCGCTGATCCCCGCGGCGATCGCGATTACGTTCTTAACGACTCCACCCATTTGCACGCCTACCACATCTTTGGAGGTATAAACTCTAAAGTTTTGCGTGCTGAGAGTTTCTTGGACTTTTTTCCCCATGCCCTCAGTGAAGGTCGCCACCGTAACGGCGGTTGGGAGGCCCTGGGCCACTTCGGTGGCGAAGGTGGGGCCGGAGAGGAAGGCAAGCCTCTCTTTTTTGGATTCACCGAAAATCTCGCTCAGGACTTCGCCCATGGTCAAAAGACTCTGTTCCTCGATGCCCTTCGTTCCGCACACCAGAATGGTCTCGGGAGACACAGACGATACAGCGCGTTTCATGACCTCGCGCACGAGGTGGGAGGGAACGGCGCAGATGAGCAGCTCTTTGGCTGAAGAGGCCTCTTGGATCGAGCGGGTAACGTTAAGAGAAACGGGCAGAGAAATTCCCGGGAGGTAAAGGCAGTTTTCTCTTTTTTCTCGGATCTCCTGGTAGCTTTTCTCCCCGTGACACCAGAGAGTTACGTCAATGCCCCTTTCACACAGCAATTTGGACAGGGCTGTTCCCCAGCCGCCAGCTCCGATGATCCCTATCGCCCTGGCCAATCACTCCTCCTCTTCTTCTTCCTTCTCCGCCAGTCGCGCCAGAGACACGACCCTTTCTCCCTTGTCCAGGTCGATAAGACGCACCCCTTGGGTGTTGCGGCCGATCACTCTGATGTCCTTTACTCTTAAGCGGATAATTTTTCCTATGTTTGTGACCAGCATGAGTTGGTCATCCTCGGTTACTTGCTGGACTCCGACGACCCTTCCGGTTTTATCGGTGGTCTTCATCGTGATGATTCCTTTGCCGCCGCGCGATTGGAGGCGGTATTCCTCCATGGTGGTCCGCTTGCCGTAGCCATGCTCCGAGACGGTTAAAATAGCGGCCCCTAAGCTGAGCATCTCCATGCTGACCATTTCGTCCCCTTTATCGAGGCGCATTCCGACCACCCCGTAGGTCCCTCTCCCCGTCGGCCGCACCTGGGATTCCTTGAAGCGAATGGATTGTCCGTCCAGAGTAGAGAGAATCATCTCTTGTTGCCCGTCGGTAAGGCGGACTCCGATCACCTCATCCTTGGGCTCCAGGGCGATGGCGCGAATTCCCGAAGCGCGCGGATTGGCATACGACATGAGCTCGGTTTTTTTGATCAAGCCCTGTTTTGTGGCGAAAACGACAAAGCGTCCTTCCTGAAACTCGCGCACCGACAGAAAGGCCGAGACCCTCTCTCCCTCCTCAAGGTGGAGGAGATTGACGATCGGTTTGCCCCTGGCGGCCCGGCCTGCCTGGGGCAACTCGTGGACTTTGATCCAGTAGACCTTGCCCACCGTGGTGAAAAAGAGGATGTAGGAATGCGTGGAAGCGACAAAGAGGTATTCGACAAAGTCTTCCTCCTTGGTCGTGGTGCCGATTTTCCCTTTTCCGCCGCGGCGCTGCGCCCGATAGAGCGTCACCGGGTTTCGTTTGATATAACCTTCGTGCGAGATGGTGACCGCCATGTCCTCTTCGACGATCATATCCTCTACCGAAATCTCTTCCGTCCGGTCGACAATCTCAGTCCGTCTCGGATCGCCGTAGTTTTCTTTAATCTCTTTGAGCTCTTCGACGATGATCCGGTAGATTTCTTTCTCGTCGGCCAGGATGGCTCTCAATTTCGCAATAAGCTCCGTGGTCTCTTTGTGCTCCTGCAGAATCTTGTCTCGCTCCAGTCCGGTCAATCGTTGCAGGCGCATGTCCAGGATCGCCTGCGCCTGGATCTCGCTCAGACCGAAGTTCTGCATCAGGCCTTCCTTGGCGATCTTGGGATCGGCCGAACGGCGGATGAGAGCGATGACCGCATCCAGGTGGTCGAGAGCGATCTTTAACCCTTCCAGAACGTGGAGCCGCTCCTCGGCCTTGCGCAGGTCATAGGCCGTGCGCAGCGTGACCACCTCTTTGCGATGATCGAGGAAGGCCTTGAGGGCTTCTCTCAGATTGAACAGCTTGGGCCGTCCTTCTATAATCGCGAGCATATTGACCCCGAAGGACTCCTGCAGGGCGGTATGCTTGTAGAGTTGATTGATGATAATTTCTGCGACCGCATCGCGCTTAAGCTCGATGACGATGCGCATGCCCTCGCGGTCCGATTCGTCGCGCAGATCGCCGATCCCCTCGACTTTTTTCTCCTGGACCAGGGCGGCAATCTGCTCGATCAGCCTGACCTTGTTCACCATGAAGGGAATTTCGCTGATGATGATCTGCTCTTTCCCGGTGCGCTTGACCGTCTCGGTGTAGGCCTTCCCGCGCGTCTGGATGATTCCGCGCCCCTCGTTGTAGGCTTGGACTATGGTTTCCTTGCCGTGAATGAATCCTCCGGTGGGGAAGTCCGGGCCGGGAATATACTTGATGAGTTCCTTGATCGTGATGTCCGGTTTTGCCACCATCGCCACCAAGCCGTCCACGACCTCGCCCAGATTGTGGGGTGGAATGTTTGTGGCCATTCCGACAGCGATGCCGGAAGCGCCGTTGACTAATAAATTCGGAATGCGGGAGGGAAGAACCGTGGGCTCTTTGAGCGAATCGTCGTAGTTGGGAACAAAGTCAACGGTCTCCTTTTCGAGGTCGGCCAGAATCTCGCTGGCCAGTTTGGCCATGCGGATCTCCGTATAGCGCATGGCGGCGGGCGGGTCGCCGTCGATCGAGCCGAAATTTCCCTGCCCGTCGACCAGCGGATAGCGCATGGAGAAATCCTGGGCCAGTCGGACGATCGTGTCGTAAACTGCCACGTCGCCGTGCGGGTGGTATTTTCCGATCACGTCGCCGACGACGCGGGCGGATTTCTTATAAGAGCTGTTCCAGACATTGCCCATGTCGTACATCGCGTAGAGCACCCGGCGGTGCACCGGCTTCAATCCGTCGCGCACATCGGGGAGAGCGCGGCCGATGATGACGCTCATCGCGTAGTCCATATAGGACTGGCGCATTTCGTCTTCGATGTAGACTGGAATTCTTTGCTGTTTTAGGCTGGCTTCCATGGATAGTTTAGAGTTGCGAGTAGAGAGTTATGAGGGGAGGGAATGGGTCTCGGAACTCACGACTCTTTACTCATGACTATGTGCGCTTAGATATCCAGGTTCTTGACCGTGAGGGCATACTCTTGAATGAACTCGCGGCGCGGCTCGACCTCGTCCCCCATCAATGTGGAGAAGATCCGATCCGCTTCCACCGCGTCCTCAACCCGAACCTGTAACAGGACCCGCGTTTCAGGATTCATCGTCGTTTCCCAAAGCTGTTCCGGGTTCATCTCTCCGAGACCCTTGTAGCGCTGGATGTATTGACCCTTTTTTCCGCCTTCGAGGATGTGGTCGAGCAGTTCGCCGAGCGAACGGACCTTGGCCTTCTGCTCCCCATTCTCCACCGAGTACGGAGGGAGTCCAGCTCCCGCCAGCTCGGAGAATAGCCGCTTGATCTCCTTGTATTCGACGCTCGTCAAGAAATCATGATCAATGACGGTTTGTAAACCGGCGCCGTTGGATCGGGTGGCACAGACGAGTTTGAAACAATCGTGCTCCGGATCTTCTTCGATAGCACAGGAAAGCGGGGACTGTTCCGGGGCAACGAGGTTGATGTAAGAGGCGAGCTGCGCCTGAAGCTTTTTCAGCGTCTTCTGATCTTTCAGCGTCTCTTCGCTAAAGTCATCTTCGAGCAGAATCGCCTCGAGAATAGCCCGGCTCCTTTTCTTGCGGGCTGCGATGGCCATGAGCTTCTCCCAGCGCAAGACCTTCTTGATGAAGGCCTGTAGGGGTTGGCCGGTCAGCCTATTTCCGTCGTTCGTCGAGCGGACGCGAATATTTTCAGTTCCGATCTCGACCAGGTAGTCTTCTAAAATGGCCTCGTCTTTGAGGTAGCGCTCCTGTTTCCCGCGCTTGGCCTTATAGAGCGGTGGCTGGGCGATAAAGAGATGACCCTTCTCTACCAGGTCGGGCATCTGCCGGTAAAAAAAAGTCAGTAGCAGAGTTCGGATGTGGGAGCCATCGACGTCGGCATCGGTCATGATAATGATAGAATGGTAACGGAGCTTCGCTGCATCGTAGTCTTCCTTGACCCCCGTTCCCAGCGCCGTGATGACCAGGCGGATTTCCTGCGAAGAGAGCATCTTGTCAAAACGCGCCTTCTCGACATTCAGGATCTTACCTTTGAGCGGCAGAATAGCCTGGTTGCGCCGGTCTCTTCCCTGTTTGGCGGATCCTCCAGCGGAGTCTCCTTCGACGATGAAGATCTCGCTCAGGGCCGGATCGCGTTCCTGACAGTCTGCCAGTTTTCCCGGAAGGGAGCCCGAGTCCAGAGCCCCCTTGCGGCGCGCGAGATCTTTGGCCTTGCGGGTCGCCTCGCGCACGCGAGCGGCTTCTATACCTTTCATGCCGATCTTTTTGGCGTCGCTGGGATGCTCCGCCAGGTAACTCGCGAGTTTTTCGTTGATGAGCGCCTCTACGAGGCCTTTGAGCTCGCTGTTCCCCAGGCGCGTCTTGGTTTGACCTTCGAACTGGGGTTCGGGGACTTTGACGCTGATGACCGCCGTTAGCCCTTCGCGGACATCTTCTCCCTGAAGATTCTCTTCATCTTTTTTCAGCAAACCGGATTGAATAGCATAATTGTTAATAGTTCGGGTCAGGGCGGACTTAAGCCCGATGAGATGGGTGCCGCCTTCGATGGTGTTGATGCTGTTAGCGAAGGAAAAGATGTTTTCCGAGTAGGTGTCATTCCACTGCATGGCGATTTCCACTTCGATCCCTTCTTTTTCGCCCTGCAAGTAGACGACGTGGGGGTGAATCGGGGTCTTCGCGCGATTGAGATGCTCCACAAACGAGACAATACCTCCTTTGTAGAGAAGCTCATGTTTTTTCTGCGTCCTCTCATCTTCAATCGTTATCCGCACCCCTTTATTGAGAAAGGCCAGTTCGCGAAGTCGCTGGGATAGAATGTCAAAACTGAATTCGATGGTCTCGAAGATTTTCGTGTCGGGCCGGAATGTTACGCGCGTTCCTCTCTCTTTTGATTTTCCGATCTCCTTGAGAGGCGCCTGGGGAACGCCTCGTTTGTAACGTTGCTGGTAGACCTTGCCGTCGCGCTTGATTTCCACCTCGAGCGTCTCGGCCAAGGCGTTGACGACGGAAACTCCCACGCCGTGCAGTCCGCCGGAGACCTTGTAAGAGGCTTTATCGAACTTGCCGCCGGCATGGAGTTTGGTCAGGACGACTTCCGCGGCCGATTTCTTTTCTGTCTGATGCATGTCAACTGGGATGCCGCGTCCGTTGTCAATGACGGTGACACTGTTATCGATATGAATTCTGACGTCGATCTGGTCGCAGTGGCCGACGAGAGCTTCGTCGATAGAGTTATCCACGACCTCATAAACCAAGTGATGCAACCCTCTCTCAGCGGTATCTCCGATATACATTCCGGGTCTTTTCCTTACCGCCTCAAGGCCTTCCAGCACTTTAATATTGTCGGCTTTATAATCAGACTGAGAAGGAGCTTTTGCCTGGGCCATTTTTTGCTTTCGGTTGGTTTTAAATTTGCTTGTAAAGTCAGTGGGTTACATTGACTCTCAAGCTCAAAAAAATTGTACCGGAAACGGGCTCAAAAGTAAAGCAAAAAATTGCTCTAGCAAGGCGCAAATTTTGAGGGCCAGACGCAGACTTTTTAAGCCAAAATGGCATCGACGGAACGCCGGTTTCACGTCGATGGGTATCCATTGCGCGCGGGGGGTGTTGACAGGTGATTCAAGCTGAGGGAAAAGAGAAAGATGAGATCTTTTTTAGCTGCGCTTCGGTTTTTAACCGGTTTCCCATGGCTAACAAGTTTCACAATTACTCCGGGAGAGATTGGAAAATCGGCTTTATTCTTCCCTCTAGTCGGCTTTTGTTTGGGGTTGATCCTGGTTTTTTTTAATTGGTTCCTCGATCCCTATCTGGCATCTGAGATCATTAGCGTTCTCCTTGTTGCTCTTCTGATCCTGATGACCCGAGGGACACATCTGGATGGTCTTAAGAACAGTTTTGATGAATTGGGGCTAGAGAGAGAGCGTGGGCAAGTTTCTATGGCGATGCGGGAAGGTCGGGTCGGGATTTTGGGTGTCCTAGCAGTTCTGGTGATGGTGGCGCTTAAGTTCCGCGCGATCGAGGTGATGGGGGATGCGCGCAGCGAGGGTCTCCTCCTTGCGCCGGTTTTGGGCCGTTGGGCGATGGTCGTCCTAGCCTACGGTTCCGAGTCTAGGGATCAACGAGCGGGGCAATTGATGGCGGAGTATGTGCGGGGAGCCCATCTCTTGTTGGCTACGGCCACAGCGCTCCTTCTAGTCACTGTCTTTGCCGGCCGCATGGGACTCTGGATCGCTCTTTGGGTCTCGCTTTTGACTCTTCTTAGCAGGAGTTACCTTCATCGTCGCTTCGGTGGACTGGCCGTAGATCACCTTGGAGCTGTCGAGGAGATCGGCGAGACACTGTCTCTTGTGCTCTTTGCCTCGCTTTAAACTGTGGCATGGATGCTTTCAGGCCCCTCTCACCGGTCATCCCTGTCTTTCTGCTCATTGCGTTAGGTTTCTTCTTTGCGCGTTGAAAAAGGATCGATCTCACTTCCATCACCGAGATCATCATCTATCTTGCGGCGCCCTGCTTGGCCTTTACGTCTCTTACGACGAAGCCCCTTTTAGCGACCGATATCATCACCATTGTGGCCGGCGTCGTCGCGATCTTTGTCGGGGTTGGGATCCTCATCTGGTTCTATTGCTCAATATTTTATTTTCGCTCCCGCGGCTTTGTCCTTCCCGTTCTATTCATGAACGCCGGAAATGTCGGTATCCCTCTGGCCCTTTTCGCCTTTGGCGAGGCAGGGCTGCAGCGGGGCACACTCTTATTTGTGGCCATCTCGGTCCTGCAGTATTCCTTAGGTATCTACATCCTTAACGGCAGCGCCGGCTGGAAGGAGATCTTTCGCTTGCCACTGATCTACGCAACTTTTCTTGGGCTATTCTTCAATCTTACTCACCTCAAGGTTCCCGGACCTATTTTTCAGCCCCTGTCGCTTCTGGGCTATTCGACCATCCCGCTCATGCTCGTCAGTTTAGGTTATCGTCTTCGCAACATCCCGTCGCTCACCTGGGGCCATTCCGTGAGTGGTGCCCTGCTCCGTATTTTCGGGGGACTCGGCTCGGCTTATCTCACCGTGAGCCTGCTGGGCATTCAGGGAGTCAACCGGCAAGTCATCCTCCTTTACGGCTCTCTTCCCTCGGCTGTGGTGAACTTCGTGCTCACCGAGAAATACGGACAGGATCCTCAGCTCGCTGCGTCTATTGTTTTCCTTGCCACGCTTTTCTCCTTGGTGAGTATTCCTTTGGTCTTTTGGCTCATCCTGTAAAAGAAACCTTGACAAGCCTTCCGTCTCGTTGTAGCTTGCGCTTCGTTGTTTTGATGCTCTAAGGCGCCAGGGAAGTCCGGTGTGATTCCGGCGCGGTCCCGCCACTGTAATTGGGCGACTTTCGCCTGCGAACAAAGCCACTGTCAGCCTGAGGCTGATGGGAAGGCTGCAGGCGGCGACGAAGAAAACAGCCCATAAGCCAGGAGACCTGCCTAGAGCTTCTCAACCGGCCTCTCCGGAAGAGAGAGAAAGGTTCAGATCATTCTCCCTTTTTTCCCAATTTTCCGTAGCGGCCTTTATCGGCATTCAGCTATGAAGATGGCCTCGTTTTTCTTTGTCTCTCTGGTGTTGCACGCCGCAGCGCTGAGCTATACGGTCTTCTTTTTGACTTCGCCAGAGAAGCGGCTAATCCCCGTCGTGGTTCTGGGTTTGGGTAACGGTCATGGCGGCGACTTGGTGGGAGGTAGCGCCGCCGGAGACAACCAGAAGCAAGCGGCACCGCGAAGTTATCCCTCGGCCGTGAAGGGAACAAAGCAAGCAGAAGGCGAGGCAAAGGAGACGACAGGATGGAAAAATCAACTCGCTATCCCTGTCAGCTCGGTTGATGTGAGCGAAGGCATTGCGGTCGCATCGGCCAACGCGGACGCGTTCGGCCCGTTAGCCATTTCATCATCACAGACCCGGGCCATCAGTGGCGGACCAGGAGAAGGAGGTGGATCGGGAAATTTCGGGACGGACGTGGGCTCCGGGGTCGGGTGGGGATCTGGTGTCGCCGGCTCGGGGTTCGCGCAGGTTAGTTACGCCTATAACCCGAAGCCTGAGTATTCGGATAGAGCGCGCAGAGAAGGCTGGGAAGGCACCGTTTTGCTTCGCGTCTTGGTGGATGAAGAGGGGAAGTCTAAGTCGGTTGAGGTCAACCGCAGCTCTGGGTTTGAATCTCTGGATCGCGCTGCGGCGGAGACGGTCAAGCGCTGGCGTTTCTCCCCGGCTCGCTATGGAAGGAGGCCGGTGGAGAGCTGGGTTAGAATTCCGATCGTATTTCGTTTGGCGGATCTGAAAAACTAGAAATCAATTTTTAAGGAGGCAATAGAGGGAAAGTTTTATCGGCTGCAGACGGATGCCAGGGAAAGGGGTGACTCAGTATAAGGATGAAGGCAAAGGGCGAAAGGATGAAAGAAAGACTCATCCTTCATCCCTTATCCTTCCGCCTTTCTGAGAATTCCCCTGCTGCCCCGCAACTGTGATGGCTACGAAAGCCGCAGTGAAGCCACTGCTCAGCAGAATTTTGGATTTTGGATTGGGGATTTTGGATTTAATCTAAAATCGGAAATCACTCCGGGTGGGAAGGCGCGGCGAGTAGGTTCGAAGCCTAAGCCAGGAGACCTATCCAGTCTGCCTCAACACTCCCCTTTCGCGGGAAAAGGAGGCATTATGGTTTTTCTCTTTTTTATTATTTTACTTTTTCTTCCCACCTTGTCCACGGCGGCCGATTCGCCGCAGGATACGACTCTCTCCCCGGTGGTCGTGACCGCGACCCGGACTGAAACCCCTCAACAGGATGTAACCACTTCGATCTCACTGATCACGGCCGAGGATATCCGGAAGCAAGGCGCGGTGACCGTTTTGGATGCTTTGCGCAACGTGCCTGGAGTGGACGTGATTCAGTCGGGTTCCATAGGCAACACGACCTCTCTGTTTATTCGTGGTTCCAATTCCAATCAGGTCCTAGTCTTGGTTGACGGTATGGAAGTGAACAGCGTCACTGCTGGAAGTTTTGATTTCGCCCATCTGCTCACGGACAACATGGAAAGAATTGAGGTGTTGAGAGGATCTGGCGGTGCTCTGTACGGCTCAAAGGCGGTCGGAGGAGTCATCAACATCATTACGAAGAAGGGCGCCGGCTCGCCGCAAGTGACTCTGTCGGCTGAGGGAGGAAACGGGACGACCCACCGGGAGGTTGTCGGAGTGTCTGGAAGCAGCGGGGGTCTGAGTTATTCTCTGGGTTCGACTTACTTTCGTACTGACGGGTTCAGATCGGTGAATGACGCCTATCGAAACGGATCGGTCTCTGCACGTCTCGACTACAGTTTCCTTGAGAATGCGTCGCTGAAGGGTGTTTTTCTTATGACGGACACCAAATTGGGTCTGGTGAACAACAACAATTTCGCCGGGATTCTGGATCTTAATGCCCGCGAGGCGGACCAGCATTTCACAGGCCAACTGGAGTGGCAGCATCGCCTGCTCCCCGAGTGGGATTACCGCATTTCTTTCGGGATCAACCAGTCTCATGAGCGTTTTAGCGATCCTGATCCTCTCCCCTTTTCTCCGTCGCGGACCCTGATCAAGCCCCAGATTCTATCGCCGCAATTTCAGACCAATTACCGTTTTGAATCGGGACATCAGGCGACGCTGGGAGTCGACCTGGACATCCGGCGCGCAGAATTCACCAGCACGGATTCCTTCGGGACAGTCACTTCATTCAACAAGGCGCAGGACAATCAAGCCTTGTACGTTCAGGACCAGTATAAGCTCTTGAACGATCGATTGCTTTTGGTCGGAGGCGTCCGCTACGACCACAACGAGAATTTTGGCTCGCGGTGGAGTCCGTCGGCGTCGGCGTCATATCTCATCCAGGAAACCGGAACGAGACTCAAAGCGAGCTATGCCGCAGGCTTTAGGGCGCCGACGTTCAACGATTTGTTCTTTCCCGGCTTCAGCAATCCGAATCTTCGGCCCGAGATCAGCTGGGAGATAGATGCTGGCGTGGTGCAAGGTCTCTGGAAAGATAGATTGCAAGTGGAAACGACCTATTTCCACCGGGAGGTCACGGACCTTATAACCTTCAAGGGATTGGCTCCGGAGAATGTGGGCCAGGTGATCTTCGACGGAGCGGAGTTGGGCCTGCAGGCTAAGCTGGGCTATGGCCTGACTTTCAAGGGGAACTATACCTATGTGAACTTCAGCGAACGGCTGACGCGTCGTCCCAAACACAAGGGAAACATGATTCTCGATTATCAGAACGGCCCGTTCAACATCAATTTGGATGCTCACTTCACAGGTCGGCGCCTAGATATTGACCCCGAAAGTTTTAATACCATCGCGAAAGCCGGATTCGCCCGACTTGATTTAGCTTCTTCCTATGTACTTCCCTGGCGCGTGCCTGGCGTGAAGCAACTTAGCCTCTATGGCAAAATCCAGAATCTCGCGGACAAAAAGTACGAGGAGGCGGCCGGATTCCCCGCCCGCCCGCTCAACTTTATCCTGGGAGTCAGGGGAGTCTTCGGAAAAGATTAGTTGTAACTGGACTGGAAAATTGTTACAAATCCATTCTCAGTTGGCATAGGCATAAAGGAGAACTAAAATGAAACCACGCATGGCGCTTTTAATCGGCATGATTTTCGCGGCAGCCGCTTTGCGGCTTTTGCCCCATCCGCCCAACTTCGAACCCATCGGGGCGCTCGCCCTCTTCGCTGGCGCTCAATTTGAAAAAAAGAGTTGGGCTTTCATTATCCCGCTTGCGGCGATGCTCCTAAGCGACGCCGTGATCGGCTTTCACTCGCAGATGCCCGTCATCTACGGAGCATTCGCCTTGGTCGTCTGCATGGGATTTTCCCTACGCCAGCGGCGAACTCTCGTTCCCGTCATGGGCATGGCATTTGCTGCTTCGGTGCTCTTCTTTGTCGTAAGCAACTTTGGCGTCTGGGCGCTGGACTCGATGTATCCGAAGACTCTTGCGGGCTTGGTCACTTGCTATGTGGCCGCCATTCCCTTCTTTGGCAACACTCTGGCGGGGAGCCTTTTCTACACGGCCGTTCTGTTCGGCGGCTTTGCGCTCGCCGAGCGAAAGATCCAGGTGTTCGCCGCCGCACGCTCATAAAAATCGAAACTAGAGGGCCGGAGCCTCCACTCCGGCCCTCTGTTGAGGCGGAGGGGCGGCCCCTTTACCGGTTCGCCTTGCGATACCCTAGCGCGTCCTGGGCGATGATGAGTTTTTGGATGTTCGATGAGCCTTCGACGATCTGGTAGGACTTGGCGTCGCGCAGGTAGCGCTCCACGGACGGCTCGCCCACGGTCAGCTTTAGTGGCCGCTCAAGTTCTATGGGGTTCCTTGTGTTTTGCGAGCAGTTCCTGTATGGCCGGAAGCAAATCGTTGGGCACCTCGATGACGGTTTGAGTGGAGTCCTCAAAAGAAGCTTCATCTTCCGCCACCCCTTCCTCTTCCGTCTGTTGCTCGTAATGGGCGAGCACTTTCTTTACCCGCTCTTCATTCCACCCGGGCGGAAATCTATTCTGTCTCATATTCTTCCTGTCTGACGGGGCACCATTTTCGCACGTACAGTCGGGCGACAGGTTAGGCCTGGCTATAGAAGCCTGCAAGCAAAGAGTGAACGGAGCCAGCGACGGCAGAGGGTACTTCGCTTCAACCCGAAGCGCTTACTAGAGGAGGTTAGTGTGTGCGTTTGACAGACACGTCCGGCAACGCCGAACCCTCGGCCTTCGATTTCGCGGTGCGCCAGAACGCGACAAGTGGTTCAAAAAAACCGGGTGGCGTCTCCATTAATCCCTCAAGGAACCCCTCGAGCGCGAGCTTTAGAGGTTTTGTGAACGCTTCCTTGACGGTTTCCATTTAGTGATGCCTCCAGATATCCCAGATATGCGTGAGGGTGACGAGCATGCTAACGATAATCCAACAACCAAAGACTATCACGTCGGCCGCGAAGAGTAAATATTCTAGCCCCCGGAGCGTCTCT
>WNFH01005966.1_pt1 | contig 17594 bp, 17 predicted proteins | sample 5400411 | NCBI WGS metagenome assembly WNFH01 (sample SAMN13153347, study PRJNA577476) | soil metagenome | isolation source: 200 cm saprolite under Douglas fir tree site 2 hole 3 | place: USA:California | collected 2015-04-18
TGCTCCAGCGCAGGTAGCTTGCCTGGACCGATACCCCGGGAAGCTGCCTGCCCAGTGAGACGTCGGCTTGGGCGTTCTGCTCCTCGAGGTTTGCACGGGCTCGTTGCGCGTCCGGATTCTGCTCGCGGGCGGCAGCGATGAACGCTTCGAGCGGTTGCAGGCCCATCGCCGGCGACGCAGCCAGCATCGCGGCGGCAATCCAAGTCAGCCTAAGAGTTTTTGCGCTCATCCCGTTAGTTCCGTCAGTGTGGACCTGCTGGCGCAACCGCTTTGCCCTGCCCATCCGGCGCTGGAGCCGGTTGCCCCTCGCGCTGCTTCTCTGCTCCGCTCAGGCGTTCGACGATCACATACAGCATCGGGATGATGAAGATCGCGATCCCGGTTGCTGTCACCGTGCCGCAGATGACCGCGGTTCCCATCTGTCGCCTGGCCACACCGCCGGCGCCCGAGGCGCCCCAAAGCGGCAGCAGACCGAAGATGAAGGCAAGCGAGGTCATCAAGACCGGACGAAACCGTAGCTTCGCGCCCTCCAGCGCGGACTCCACCAACGGTCGGCCTTTTTCGAATTCCCCCTTCGCAAATTCGACGATCAGAATCGCGTTCTTTGCGGCAAGACCGACCAGCATCACCAATCCGATCTGGCCGTAGACGTTGAACTCAAACTTGCGCAAGAGCAGGCCGGCCAGGGCGCCGACCACCGCGATCGGCACCGAGAGAAGGACGCTAAACGGCAGCGACCAGCTCTCGTAAAGCGCGGCGAGAATGAGGAAGACGCATACAATCGAGAGGACGAAGACGACGGTGCCGGTACCCGCGGCCTTGCGCTGCTGGTACGAGAGGTCCGCCCAGGCGAAGCCCATCCCGCGCGGTAACACCTCTTTGGCGACCTGCTCGATCGCGTTCAGTGCCTGGTCAGAGCTGTAGCCAGGCGCCGCGCTGCCGATCACCTGCGCAGCGCGATAGAGATTGAAGCGGTTGGTGTACTCCGGGCCGTAAACTCGCCGGGTGGTCGCGAAAGAGGAGAGCGGGAGCATGTCGCCATTGACGTTTCGGACATGGTATCCGGCCAGGTCATTCGCGGTTACGCGCCAATCGCCCTCCGCCTGCAAGTAGACCCGCCATTGGCGGCCGAACCGGTTGAATTGGTTGATGTACAGGCCACCGAGGTACGCCTGCATCGTTTGGTAGACGCTGCTCAAGCTGACGCCCTGCTTGAGGACCTTGTCGCGGTCGACCACGGCGTAGACCTGAGGCACCGCGGGCCGGAACACCGTGTTGATCGTCCCGATCTCGGGCCGCTTGCGCGCAGCCGCCATGAACTTCTGCAGATTCGCGTCAAGGAATGCAACGTCGCCGCCACTGCGGTCTTGGACCCAGCCCGAGAAACCACTGGAATAGCCGAGGCCGACAATCGGCGGAGGCGTGAAGGCGAAGACGATGCCCTCGTCGACTTTCGTGGCGAACTCCCGGTTGAGGCGATTCATCACCGCCTCCGCGGTATGTTCCCCGCCCTTTCGCTCCGCCCAGTCTTTGAGGCTGACGAAGTAGAAGCCGTTGTAGGTCGCCGAGCTGTAGGTCAGGACCGAGTAGCCGGCGATGGTGTTGAACGATTCAACCTCCGGCGTCGCGGCGAGGATGGCATCCACCTTCCGGCACACCTCGTCGGTCCGCACCAACGAAGCGCCATCCGGAAGCTGCACATTCAAGAACAAGAAGCCCTGATCCTCATCGGTCAAGAAACCGGAAGGGACCCGCTGACCCATAAACGCTGACACCACGAAGAAGCCGCCGAGAATGGTGAGGCCAATCACTGACTTGCGGATCAACGATCCCGAGATTCCGACGTATCGGTCTCGCACTCGGTCGAACAGGCGGTTGAAGCCGCCGAAGAGGCGGGTCAAGAGCCCTTTTGACTCGGTACGCGGACGCAGCATCAATGCAGAGAGCGCGGGAGACAGCGTGAGCGCGTTGAATGCTGAAAACAGAACCGAGACCGCGATGGTGAGCGCGAATTGCTTGTTCAGCCGGCCGCTGATCCCACTCATGAAACCCATCGGAATGAACACCGACGCGAGGATCACCGCCACGCTGACCACCGGCGCGGTGACTTCCTTCATCGCCGCAAGGGTCGCGTCTTTTGGCGACTTGCCCTCCTCGATGTGACGTTCGACCGCTTCCACCACCACGATTGCGTCGTCGACCACCAGGCCGATGGCGAGCACCAGGCCGAACAACGAGAGGGTGTTGATCGTGAACCCGAGCGCCGGAAACACCATGAACGTCCCGATCAGCGAAACCGGGACCGCGATCAAGGGAATCAGCGTCGCGCGCCAGCTCTGCAAGAAGATAAAGACAACGAAGACCACCAGCAAGGTGGTCTCCAGAAGGGTGATCACGATCTCGCGGATTCCCTCCGTGACCGGCAGCGTCGTATCCAGCGAAACTGCATAGTCAACGTCGCTCGGAAACCGCGTCTTCAGCTCCGCCATCGCTGCCTTGACCCCTTGGGCGACAGCGAGGGCGTTCGAGCCCGGCGTCTGGAAAACCGCGATGATGTTCGCCGGCTTTCCACTGTAACGGGCGATCTGGGTGTAGTTGAGCGATCCGAGCTCGATCCGGGCAACGTCTTTTAGCCGCACCGTGGACCCATCCGGATTGAGACGCAGCACCACGTCGCCGAACTCCTCGGCCTGGATCAGCTTCCCCTGAGCTCGGACGGTATAGGTGAACTGTTGGTCCGAGGGGCCCGGCGGCGCCCCAAGTCGGCCGGAAGGATTGACGTTGTTTTGCGCTTGGATTGCCGCGGCAAGATCGGAAACGGTGAAACCGAGCTGAGCGAGCTTGTCCGGCCTGACCCAGATCCGCATCGCATAGTCATAGGTCCCGAAATTTTGAATTTGGCCCACGCCTGGCACGCGGTAGAGCCCGTCATTGATATTAATCGTGGCGTAGTTTCCGAGAAACAGCGGGTCGTAAGTGTTGTTCGGCGAGTAGAGCGAGAAGACCAGCAGTGGAAGCCCGGTGGACTGCCGGTAGGTCAGCCCGTAATTGATCACGTCGGGCGGTAGGAGCGCCTGGGCCACGGCCGCCTTGTTCTGTGTGTTCACCTGGTCGATGTCGATGTTGCTCTCGACGTCGAAGGTCACGGTGAGATTGAAGGAACCGTCGTTGGCATTGGTGGACTGCATGTACAACATGTTTGCGACACTCGACATCTGCTGCTCGATCGGAGTGGCGACCGACTGCTCAACCGAGATCGCATCCGCTCCGGTGTAGGTCGACTGCACCTGGATTTGCGGAGGCACGATGTTCGGGTACTGCGCGATCGGGAGGGCAAACATCGCGACCCCGCCGACGATCACCATCAGAATCGCAATCACCATCGCCACGATCGGCCTGCCGACAAAGAAGCGGGACATGGCTCACTGCCCTCCAGAAGATGAACCGCCTGACGATGACGCCGCCGATGCGGTAGCGCTGTGGGAGGCGGGCACTGCATTCACCAGCATGCCGGGCTTGAGGCGTACCAGATCCGATACGATCGCCTTTTCTCCGGCGCTCACCCCGTTCTCGACGATCCACATCGTTCCAACCTGTTCCCCGATCTTGATCGTGCGAAAATCGACCTTGCCATCCGACCCGACGACTGCGACTTGGTAGGCGCCCTGGACCTCGTTGACCGCGCGCTGGGGCACCAGAAGAGCGTTCCGTTGTGTCATGATCGCGGTGCGGACCCTGGCGTACTGGCCGGGGCGCAGGCTGTTTCCAGGATTCGGAAATAAGCCCTGCATCGCGATCGTCCCGGTCCGGGAATCGATCTGACGATTCACCACAATCACGACCCCGCGGCGCGGATAGACAGAACCGTCCGCGAGAATGAGCTCGAGGTTGTGTTCGGGGGATTCCCCGCCCTCTACCCAGTGGTTGCCCTGGATCGAACGGAGGTACTCGACCTCGCTGATATTGAATCGTGCCTTGATCGGATCAACTTGCGACACCGTGGTCATCAGGGTTGAGGTGCTGACGAGATCGCCGACCTGGACCTGGGTGATGCCTGCGATGCCCGCGATCGGCGAAACGACCTGGGTCCAGCTGTGGTAGAGCTGGGCCTGCTTCAGGGCGGCCCGAGACGTTTCAACGCTCGCAGCTGCTTCCCGCAGCGCCGCGACGTCATTGTCATACTGTTGGCGAGTAATGGCCTGTGCCGCGATCAACTCTTTGTCGCGTTGGAAATTGATCCGCGCGTTTTCGAGCGTCGCGATGTGCCGCTCCAGGGTGGCCCTGGTCTGGTCGGACAGATCCTTGTAGTTGCGAGAATCGATCAGGTAGAGCAGCTCTCCCTCGTGGACGAAGCTTCCCTCTTTGTATGCTTGTTTTTTGATGTACCCGGTGACCTGAGGTCTGATCTCCGCGTTGACGAATCCCTCCAGGGTACCCACCCATTCCCGGTAGATCGGAACATCCTGCTGAACCACTTCACTGACCTGCACGGTGGGAGGGGGCAGGCGGGGTGGGTCGCCTTTGTGGCAACCCAAGATCAGTAGGATCAAGGTAACTACAACAAGAACGCGCAGCTTCATGGTCGAGGTATCCTTGTGAGTAAGCGGCAAATGATCGCGAGCGCGATCGCCAAGCCGATCGAGGTGGCAAAGAAACGATCCATTCCCGGCGCGACTTTCACGATCCGTGCCGAGCCGCCCGGCGCCTTTCTGCGCTCTGAGCTGGGAAGCTGAGCCTGAGAAGCCTGTCGGCACGGGCTACAGTGCGCGACCCAAGCAAGGCGGCCCGGCGCCGTGGCCAGCGGACTTTGCAGCGATTTCAGCGCGAACAGATCTGACGGGTCGTCACCGGTCAGACGGATTCAACTGACGGATTTCGAGACAAGATTTTGAGATCTGATCAATGGATTTCCCTTTGAACACCCGGTGGCGCGGGAGTTGCAGACCGGGGTTTGAGCCACGGTGCTCAGGATGCACTCGTGGCGGGTGCTTTCAAACCAAACAGTTAAAGGAGAAATCATGAAAACAATGAGCGTTCGTTTGTCGTCAAGTAAATGTATGGTTCACGGCCTGGTCGGAGCGTTGCTAATGATTGGTTTTTCGGCGTTCGCCGATCAAGACGCAACTTCCACAGCGGGCTACTCGCCTCAGGAGAAACCCGCGCTCTACAATGCGTTTGAGTTTGCTTTAGGGTTTGGTTACGCGCAGGGCTTCGGCAACGTGGGTGACAATACGCCTTCGCTGACCGACAGCGGCAGTGGAGGGGTTTCGATCGAGGCCGACTTCGGCTGGAGGATCGATCCGAATTGGCTGGTAGGAGTCTACGCGACAGGGGCGTGGCTCTCGAATGGCGACCGTGCCGGAAATGCGGAAAACAACTGGACCACCACCGCTGGGATCCAGGGTAATTATCACTTCCTGCCAGGCGAAAGCATTGATCCCTGGATTGGACTCGGTGCGGGTTGGCGGGGCTATTTTGTCAGAAAAGGAGCGGCGGGCGCCGATGTGATGCACGGCATTGACTTCGTACGCTTGCAAGTCGGTGTTGATTTCCCAGTGGCCAACGGTTTGACCGTTGCCCCATTCGTTGGAGGGACCGGCACCGTCTTCCTCACCCGAGAGCTGGCTCAGGAGACGTCGTTCTCAAATATTTCGAATCCACAGGTCAACCTCTTCTTCAACGCAGGAGTCATGGGACGTTTCGATCTCTTCGGCGGGAAGGGATAGATTCGTAGCGTCGCATCGACTTCGCCCTGAGGGCCCGGCTCGGTCGAGAGTCGGGCCCTCTTGTTTTTGAGGACTTGCCGGAATCGCGGACACCGGTTTGTCTGAGTTCCGGCAGGTCGGTGGCCCGGCGCCCCGCGAAATGCGGTCAGAGCGCGGGTTGGCCGTTGGCCCAGTGAGTGCAATGGCGGCTACTCATGACGCGCTCAACCGGATCACGAGTCGGCGTGCAACATGGCGCGCTGGTCTTCCTCGGCTCGATGTTGGTGATTGCCGCTTGCCACAAGACTGCAGCGACTCCGGTGGTGTGCATTCCAAGGGTGCGGATCGTCAAAGTGGTGCAGCGGGACGTGCCCCTCTATCGCGAGTGGATTGGCACGCTCGACGGCTTCGTGAACGCGGAGGTCAAGGCTCAGGTCGCAGGCTACATCCGCAAGCAGGTGTATCAGGAAGGCACTTTCGTGCGGCAGGGGGAGTTGCTGTTCCTGGTTGACCCAGGCAACCACCGGGATGTGCGATTGAACCATCAGTGGACGCAAGTCACTTCGCCGATCGAGGGCATCGCAGGAGTCGCGCAGGTCCGGGTTAGCAACCTCGTCAACGCCTCAACCCTGCTAACCACCGTCTCCCAGGTCGATCCGATCAAGGTCCAGTTCAACATCAGTGAGATGGAGTACGTGGGTTCTGCCAACGGCAATCACTGGGCCGAGTCTGGCGGTTCCGGCCTTTCTCCGCTCGAGCTCATTCTCCAGAACGGCACGGTGCATCCCCATCGCGGGGCAGTGATCGTCGTCAATCACCAGATCAATTCCCAGACCGGGACGATCGCGCTCACCGGCTCGTTCCCGAACCCGGGAGAGGTCCTCCGGCCCGGTCAGTACGCCAAGGTCCGCGCCGCGGTCGTCATCCGGCAGAGCGCCATTCTGGTGCCCCAGCGCGCGGTCAACGAGATCCAGGGCAGCTATCAGATCGCAGTCGTCGGCGCCGATGGGAAGCTCCAAATCCGCTCGGTGGCCACAGGCGAGCAGATCGGAGCTTGGCTGATCATCACCCAAGGCGTGAGAGCAGGGGAGAAGGTGATCGTCTCGGATCTGGCGCGCCTCGCGCCAGGGATGGCGGTATGCGCGGTGTCGGCGCACGAGCAGTAGCGGAAGGCTGATCATCAGGACTGCACATCGCCCCCGGCGAATCCATATTTCTTCAACCGGTCGATCAAGGAACTGCGGCTGAGCCCCAGCCGGCGGGCGGCTTCCGATTGATTTCCGGAAACAGCCGCGAGAGTGCGCGCGATGATGCTTCGCTCGAGCGCGTCGACCTGCTCGCGCAAGCTCAGCGTCTCGCCCGCGGGCACGTCCACTGCCGGCTCGGAGGGATGGGAAGGAGCGCCGGTAAGCGCCTCCAACCCGATCTCCCGGGTGCCGCCGTGAAGCGCGACCAGTCGCGCGACGGTATTCTCGAGCTGGCGAACGTTCCCCGGCCAGTCCGCTCGGCACAGCGCGTCGACCAGTTCTGGCGACAGGCGCACGCCCTCCATTCCGAACCGGTCCGCATAGCGGCTCGCGAACTCCGCCGAAAGACGGGGGATGTCGTCCCGGTGCTCGCCCAGTGGCGGAACCACCAGCTCCAGCACCGCAATCCGGTAATACAGATCCTCTCGGAAGCGGTGCGCCTTTGCCTCTGCTGCCAGATCCCGATTGGTGCACGCGACAATCCGCACGTCGACTTTTTCCACCCGGCCCGCGCCCACCGGCTGGATCTCTCCTTCCTGCAGCGCGCGAAGCAGCTTCGCCTGCACCGGCGCGGACAGCTCGCCCACTTCGTCCAGCACGAGCGTGCCCCGGTTCGCCTCGGCGAAGAAGCCTGGACGGGCGTGCGTCGCGCCGGTAAACGCGCCTCGCGCGTGGCCGAACAGCTCCGCCTCGGCCAGCTCACCCGGGATTGCGGCGCAGTTGAAGCGCACCAGCGGTCCAGCCGCGCGGCGGCTCTCCGCATGGATGAGCGAGGCGATCAGCTCCTTGCCCGTTCCCGTGTCCCCGCGAATCAGGACGGTGATGTCCTTGGGCGCGACCCGGCTCACCGCGTCGAGTAGCCGCCGCATCGCCGGCGATTCTCCAACGATGGTGCGCCCGAGCGCTTTTTCGGCAGAGAGGCGGCGGTTCTGAATCCGCAGCGCCCGCGCTTCGAGCGCGCGATCGAGCACCAGCGAGACTTCGTCGATGTCAAACGGCTTGGTGACATATTCGTAGGCGCCGCTCTTCATCGCTCGAACGGCAACGCGCTCGGAGCCATGCGCCGTGAGCATGATCACCGGCAGCGACTCGTCGCGCTCTCGGATCGCCTGCAAAAGCTGCACTCCGTCCATTTCGGGCATGAAATAGTCGGTCATCACCGTATCCACGCCCTCGAGCTTCTCCAGAGCCTCCTTTCCAGAGCGCGCCAGCACCGCCTCGAGCCCGCGCGATTTGAGCAGCTGACTCAAGGTGAAGAGCAGCGTTGGCTCGTCGTCAACCAGCAGCACTCGCGCCATCACTGCTCCTGTCCGAATGGGTCAGCGGGAGGATGCCCAGCGCGGTGGTACCTCGACCGGGGGCGCTCGTATAGAGCAGCGAGCCTCCATGCTGTGTGAACGCAGCCCGGGCGATGGCCACGCCGACGCCCGTCCCCTGGTCGCGGGTGGTGAAGAAGGGCGTGCCGAGCCGCTCGAGCACCTCTGCCGGCATGCCGCGCCCCGAATCCCGCACCGCGATCCGCGCCGTTTCATCTGCTTCCTCGATCTGGATTTCGACAGCTCCTCCTTTTGAAGTGGCGTCGAGCGCGTTGCCGACCAGGTTGAACAGCGCCTCCTTGAGCCTTCGCGGATCGGCTTCGACGTTGGCATCGCCCCGCCGCCGTAGTACCACGCCCCCGCTCGCGGCGCGGGCGTCCATCGCGGACAGCACTTCGTCGGCCAGCGCGCCCAGCGCAAGGCGCTGCGGCCGCAACGCGTCCAGTGGCCGGGAGAATGAGAGGTACTCCCTGAGGATTCCCTCCATCCGACCCACCTCAGACACGACGACGTAGAGCTGCTCGCGAGAATCCGGGTCGCAGGCTGCACGCGCTGAGAGTTGGACCAACCCTTTGATTGCGGCGAGCGGATTCTTCAGCTCGTGCAACAGCTTCGCCGCGAGCTGCTCCATGTCACGCGCGCGGGCGGCTTCAGCTCCCCGGTGCTGTCGATGACCGCGCGGGCGAGGGTGAGGAGGTATCGCGTGTGGTAGGCGGCGCTGGTGGCGAGCGTGGAGAGAAGGATTATCCCGTAAGCCGGTTGCGGCACCTGCGGGCCGAACCAATGCTCCGGCATCGCCCCCATTGCGAGCAGTCCGACCGCGACCAGCGCCGCTGTCGCCTTCACCATCCGCGACCAGCCGCTGGCGACCACGAGCTCGGAGAACGCAATCAGGAAGAAGGGTAGAAACGGGCTGCGAATCCCAGCGGTGAACGCCAGTGAGAGGAACAAGAGCACGAAGCGCGGACCTATTCGTATCATGTCCCATGCGGGAGTCCCCATCCGTGCCCTGCGGCTCTCCGAAAGCCAGAAGAGTATCCACCCGATCGGCGCGGCAAACGTCGCTGCGAGGGCCAGAAGGCGCCAGGTCGGGTACCCGGCCACAGCGAGCACCACGAGAGTAAAAAGGGCGACCGGGATGGCCCACACGAAATTGCTGCGCATCGCGCTGGCATAGGCCTTGGTGTCCAGCGCGTGATACCACTGATCAACTTGGTCGGCGGACCGCACTTCTCCAGGACTCGCAAGAACCAGGCCGCTTCCTGAACGGACGCCGGGCTCAATGCGCGCGGACTTTAATTCCTTGCCTATTGCCGGATTCGGCTCCACCGGCCGGAGGCTTGTAGGACATTCCGACAGGCGATTCAAATCGGTTCTCACCCACCTCCATCGTCAGACTGCGAGCGCCTCGGCTCGCTCGAACATGCTCACGAATTGACGGTACCGGGCGGCGATCCAGGCCACCGCCTCTTCGCGCGTCATGGTCTTGTCCCGCCAGGAGAGAAGCGCCTCGGAGAAATCCGTGTGGCCGACGGCGAAGCCGATGAATCCAGGCACTCGCGCGGCTACGGTCAGCCACTTGGTAACCGTACTCTCGTCTTCGCGCACTGCGACGACGATGCAGGCGACATTCGTGCGTCCATGCCGGCGGGCGGCAGCCACAATTTTCTGATAGTCCGCGGGCTGGTCCAGCCCTTCAATGTTCCAGACGTCGGGCTCGACGCCGGCGTCCTGGAGTCGCTCGATCGCATCCACCATCAGCCGCGGACGAAGCCACAGTTCATAGGCTTTGGTGCTTCCTTGTAGCTGCTCGAGCTGGAACTTTTCCGGAGGAACCAGCAGCTCGACCATGAACTTGCTTCGGCTCTTCTCGTGCAGGTAGCGCGAGAGGCGACTCAAGCGCTCCACCTGCCGTTGGTTCAGCGCACGCTCGCCACGAGGGTTGTAGCGCACGAGCACCCTGCAGAACGTAGGTTGGAGGGCCTCGATCTTCCGAGCGAACTCTTTGCCATTCTCGAAATCAAATTCGCCTTGCCCGCTTCTCTCGACGGAATAGACCACGGTGTAGCCTCGGGCCAGCGCATCGCGCAGGATTGCTGTGCCGAACCGCTCGTCGATGAGGAGCCCGGCTTTCTGCTTCGGCACGCCGGTGGCAACAGCGGCCCTGAAACCTTCGTAGAACACCTGCTTGGCGGCAGCGATCTGCGCGCTTTGCTCGGCGCTGGGCACCCCGTTCCACCCAAGCGCCTTGATCGAGAACGTCCTGCGATCGTCAAAAGGAAGCAAATAGAGCCGTCGGGCATCGCCTGCGCCGTTCATCGCGCGTCCCACCAGTCGTGATCTCGGCGGATGACACGGTTGGCCGAGACGCGGTTGCCGAGCACGGGCGTAGGGCCGAGGCGTTCTTCGAGATAATTGTCGTACACACCTGGACCTCCGGCTGCACCCTGCGTGCCAGCGGCAATCCGAGCGTGCGTCGACGGACCGCGAGTGGCGAATGCCGGATGGGCATACAAGCCCGGCCCTCGGCTTCCGCCAGTATGTCGGTAAACCCGGCGGCTTGGAGCAATCAGCGCTGCGCTTTCCCGAGTGCAGAGACGGGTCCGATAAGAGTGGCGTAGAGGATGCATCATCCTCGGGACATGGCAACCTATCCGGCTGGAATCGACCTCACGCTTGAACGGGTATTCTTGCGTCAAGCCCTGGCAGGCCGCGATGACGCTTTCGTGCTCTTGGGCTCGATGTATTCGGAACAAGTGTATGCGATTGCGCGCAACCTGTGCTCGACCGACGGCGAAGCGCTCGAGCTGACGCGAAATGCGTTTCAGCGGGCAAGAGAAGAGCTGAGCTGGATCCCAGCTCGGCAGTCGTTTCGGACTTTCGTGTGTCGATTCCTTGTCAGCGAGGCAGTAAAGCGGCTGCGATTCAAGGCTCCGCCGGCGTCTGCCTCGCTCGAGCGATTTCTTCCCGGATTCGCGGATGGCAAGCTGGTGTCACCGTTAACTGCGTGCGCGGAGATCGATGGATTGGCTCACCGCAGGGACCTGCCCGAGCGCATCCGCGAACGACTCGCAGGTCTCCGGGCCGAAGATCGCGTAGCTTTCCTGTTGCGGATTGTCGAGGAGCTTCCGCTCGACGAAGTCGCATCGATCATGGAAGTACCCCCACCGGTGGTGCGCGAGCGCGCAAATCGGGCCTGCTTGCTGCTGAGTGGATACTTCTCGGATCTCGCAGCGACTACTCCGCCGCGCAATAGGGGCTGATTGCCAAACCCAGTAGTTCGACTGTTTCTCCGCTGCTCGAACGGCTACGAGAAAGCCGGTCACTCTCGCGCGTTTAACTGACGGATTTTGAAACAGGGACTGTGTGATTGGTAACGCCCCCTGTACCGTCACGATGAACGCAGCCGCCAACGTCACCGCGACCTTCAATGCGCTGCCACCCGTCAACATCGGCACCCTCGAGGTCACTCCGTTTGGGCTGCCGGCGGGCGCGACCAGCAGCATCGCGGTGACCGGGCCCGGTGGATTCAACCACGCGTTCAACATCCCGAGCGGGACGGCGGCCTCGCTCTCGGATGTGGTCGCCGGCGAGTACAACGGCGTGGCCGCCAACGTCGTCGTGGGCGCGGACACCTGGGTGCCTCGGCCAGCGACACCATCAACCGCGGTGCTGGGCGGCGGGAGAGGCGTGATCAGCACCACTTACACGCTCGGGCGGCCCCTGATGGTGACGAAGGCAGGCGCAGGTACCGGCACGGTCGCGAGCAACCCCGCGGCCCTGCTCTGCGGCTCGACATGCACCTCCCACTTTCCCGATGGAGAGACGGTGACACTCACGGCAGCAGCGGCCTCGGGCTCGAACTTTGCGGGGTGGAGCGGCGACTGTACCGGGACCGGCTCCTGCCAACTCGCCATGAACGCGGCCCGGTCGGTGGCCGCGACGTTCGCTTCCGCTGCGACGGGGAACGGGCCGGCGCCGGACCCCATGTCTAGCGGTGGCTGCAGCACCGCTCCGGCTGCGAGCCCCATGGCCGCGGTGGTGCTCCTGGCGGTGCTCGCCGCGACGCGCGCGCGACGCCGGGAGAACAACGCTCGCCTTGCGCGCGCGGGCAGGGCAGCCGCGAGCGGCCCTGCGGGAAGTGGCGGATTCAGCAGTGAAGTTGATCTTCTCCAGCGGCAGCGCGGCACGGAAGCGGCGGCGGGGCGCAGAAAAACGGCGAAATTGCTCCTAACCCGCTGGTAGACTTCCAACGCAAGTCCGGATTATGAGCGATCGCGTGCCGACGCGGAAAAAGAAGAGAAGCTCACCGCCGTCCGGATCCACGCCCACGAGTCGAGTCGCTATTTTGCTCGAGGACATCGAGGGAAAAGTACAAGCGACCATGGAAGCGGTGTCTGGATTTCGAACGGAGTTTCGAAGCGAGATCGGCGCCCTGCGCGTCGATCTCAGTCGCCGAATCGAAGTCCTCGAATTGGCGGTTCGCCAGAACAGCGCGGACATTCGTCAGAACAGCGAGGACATTCGCCAGAACACCGAGGACATTCGCCAGAACACCAGTGACATCCGCCGGAACACCGAAGAGATTCACGGCCTGCGCGAGCTATTGGAGCGAAAAGCCGATCGCGAAGCTCTGATGAAACTGGAAGCCCGGGTTCAGATTGTAGAGCAGCGGCTCGGGATTCAGTGAGGCCTTCTACTCGGCGCTCACGTCACGCCCGCCAGAGGCGCACCGAAGAGATCGAAAAAAAAGCGACGAGCTATGGTGTTTCCGTGGCCTTCTTTTGGCGCCGGCTGAGCGCCTGGTCGCGGAACCTAACCGCATGAGCCTCGAGTTGAAAATGCTGGCCCTGAGCATCGTCCTCGGGCTCGTTCAGATTCTCCTCAGTGCTCATTCCGCGAGCCTGCAGATGGGTTATCGATGGACCGCCACGGCGCGAGAGGCACGGCCAACGCTCACGGGGGTCGCGGCCAGGCTCGAGCGAGCGCTTCGCAACTTCCTGGAGACCTTTCCGCTATTCGCTGCGGCGGTGCTGCTGGTGCAAGTGACGGGTCGAAACGGAGCGATGAGCGCGATTGGGGCGGAGATGTACTTCGCCGCGCGCGTCATTTACGTTCCGCTCTACGTCGCAGCGACCCCCCTGCTTCGATCGCTCGTCTGGAACGTCGCCACCGTAGGAATCGTATTGATCCTCCTTTCTCTACTCTAAGTTGTCTCGTCTCCGGCGAGCGGCCAAGGAGCTCGGGAGACGATTGGACGCCCTGCGGCACCCTTGGCAAACCGCTGGTCTCAAGACCCCTCTCAAGACTTGAACCGACCCCTGTCGATCGAGCGCCCCTACCGGTCACCAGCGCGAGCGCTTCGCGAGAGGCTGCGGCAATGCTAAGGCGTACAGGACTGAAAAATCATGTATGCGTTGAACACGCCACCAGCACCGGGCGTCGACGCGGCCACCGTGCCCTGGCCATCGTTGTTTAGGGATGGCCAAGGATGAAGGAGCCCGATCTGGCCGCCATAAGGAGTGGAGTCTCCTTGACGAACTGCGACGGAGAGACTTCCGTCGGGCTCGCTGATCAACAGCCGCTCGTAGTCGATCGACGCGATACGGATAGCGGCCCAAAGCAACAAGCGCCCAGCGTCGTTCAATGGAGTGAGCGGATTGCGCGAATAGGCGAGGCCGTAAACCGCTCCACCATCGACAGAATCGTAGAAAGCGATCGCCTTGCGCCAACTGCCCGGCGAACCGGCAAACCAACCCGAAGTTAGACTTGAATCCACTCTCACATCGGCAAAGAACGCAACCTCTCCAGCATTGTTCAGAGACGCAGCGGCAAAGTCCGCATACGTCCCGCCCATCGGCGTCGGATCGCCAACTCTCACGTACCATTGATGAGTTGTTCCGTCGGAAAGGAAAATCCCGCCCAGCGACTCACCACCGGTCACGTAACCGCGAAAGCTGATCTGCCCCACATCGTTGATGGCGCCGAGCGGACCGGTTGGCATCGTCGTTCCGTCCCGATACCCGAGCCGTTCGGTGCCGATGGCCCAGAAAAAGCCGCCGCCCGGCGCGGGATCTCCTGCCGCCGCAACCTTGCTGATTACACCGTCGTCCCACAAAAAGAGATTGCCATCAGTGGACAATCCGGTAAGCGCGAGAAAGACGACCTGCCTTGAATTGTTCAGGGAACCTGGACCGATCGAGCTGAAGGTGCCGCCCAGCGGGGAATCGTCTCCCACCGCGACGACCTTGCGGATGTCGCCGGTGTCTGCTTGGTAAAGAAACAGACCTCGCGGCGAATCCCCGCGGTCGATGTCGGAGAGAAACAGGATGTCGCCGATATTGTTTATCGGCGGGGCCGAGGGCGGAGTACCCGGGAAAACACCGCTGAACGTTCCGCCGATTGGCGATGGATCTCCGCACCCTGAACCCGGGTCTCCACTTCCCCCGCCTCCACCACAGCCAATCACAATCGGGAGGAGGCCATCCTCGCCGGCCGAAAATATCCCCTGATTGCGTTCAGTACCGTCGATTCGGGAAACGAATGCAATGCGACCCGTCGAGCTGATGGTTGCGCCGTCGGCAAACGCAATAGAACCGAGCGTTCCACCTCCCGGAACGTCCTGCCCGTAGTGTGCGAGCCCGATCAGATCGCAGGCTTCGGGCCGTTCGGCGACAGTGCCAGGATTGTCGAAACCCACGCGTTCGAGGCGCTCGACCACGCCGTGGTCGCTCATCATCACATAGGGCGTTTGAGCTACCACCGATGTGACGGTCAGGAGCGCCGCCGTCGAGTACGCAACGATGTTCATACCAGCCATTTCGCTCTCGGAGATCCCCGCACTCCGACGCGAGTCTTAGGACCGGCTGCCGGTGCTGTCAACGAGGGGCGCAGCGCCCACGACCCACTGCTCACAAAAGGTGGACGAGCTATGGTGGTTTCCGTGCCCTTCCTCTGGCGCCGGCTGCGCGCCCGGTCGCGGAACCTAAGCGCATGAGCCTCGAGTTGAAAATGCTGGCCCTGAGCATCGTCCTCGGGCTCGTTCAGATTCTCCTCAGTGCTCATTCCGCGAGCCTGCAGGTGGGTTATCGATGGACAGCCACGGCACGAGAGGCACGGCCAACGCGCACCGGGGTGGCGCGCAGGCTCGAGCGAGCGCTTCGCAACTTCCTGGAGACCTTTTCCGCTGTTCGCTGCGGCGGTACTGCTGGTGCAAGTGACGGGTCGAAATGGAACGATGAGCGCCATTGGGGCCGATGCGGTCACGCACACCCAGGGGGACAGTATGAGCGACCAAGCCGCACTTCGATCGATTCCGATCGTCGCAATCCGACCATCGCCGTACCGGTCGTCATCGCGACGAAGTTCGGCATGAAGCTCGGCACGAACGGCGTGGATAGCCGGCCCGAGCACATCAGGGAGGTCGCCGATGCCTCGCTCAAGCGGCTGAAGGTCGACACTATCGATCTCCTCTACCAGCACCGCGTCGATCCGAACGTGCCTATCGAGGACGTCGCGGGCACGGTGAAGGACTTGATCCGCGAGGGTAAAGTGAAGCACTTCGGCCTGTCGGAGGCTGGCGTGAAGACGATCGGAGCTCGTTTTTGTACGGCGTCTCGCTAAGACATCTCATGTTGAGATGCCGAACGTGAAGTGTTTCACCTAAACAATACACCGCATGATTTTAAGGCAAATTCAATAGCCTGGTGAACGCACCTGTTTAGCCGAAGGGTCTTCACGACTAAGAGCACCTAGTGGACCTATGACCGTTAGAGCGCCATCAAGGCGAGGCAGATCTCGAGCCAACGGGCCTCACTCCGGCCTCTCCCACCACCGGGACGGCGGGCTAGCTCGGAAAGCGCGTTCTTCAACCGCACCGGCGTTGCGGCGTTGATCCGAATGCCATGGAAGGCCGCCAGCTCTGCCGCGAGCCAGAGCCCGTCCCGTTCTTCCGGCGGAAGACGCGTCTGGGTCCTCTCGCCAAAAGCCGATGCGTGATCGAGGGCAGCCGCTGCCCAACGCGCCGCGGCCTCGCGGTCGCCGCGATCGACCGCGTTGTCCGCCAGCTGGCTCTCCGCCAAAATCACGGCTCGAAGATCTTCATCGCGGTCGGACTTCTTGAACAGGTCCGCCAACAGCTCACGCCTGCGCTCCAATGCACGCGACGCTTCGACCCCTCGCCCCAACTGACGCAAGGCATTGGCCTCGAGGCCGCTGCTGATCAGCCGGTAGCTGCGAAGGACGTCTTCGGGTGCCACGTGCGCCCAAACCAATGCAGTCCCCGCGTTCGGCGCGTCGAATATTTTCTGGACCGCGGTCAGATCCGCCAACGTTTTCTCGGGCTGACGAGCCCCGAGCGCCGCCGCCGCGTGGCCGAGCCGTACCGATTCGTCCGCTTCCCCGAGGAGTGGGACCGCTTGATCATATAACAGTTCTGTTATAACGTTCTTTAGTGTCCGTTCAGGTGCGTTTCTTCAGGTCCGTTGCTGGAACGGAGCCGGCCCGGGAATACCTTCGGTCATTTACGTGATGATTGCGGGCCCGACGATGGTAATCCTGCATGGTTGCAAGAAGGAAAGTCGAAAGACGAAGAAGGGCGACCTAGCCGTCGCGCGCCAGCGTATGAAGCAAGTGCTCGACGAAGAGCAGCGGCTGAAAAAGGGTAAAGAAGTCTCATAGGGGAAGCTATGACTAGACAGCGCAACAGGCACATCGGCACTTCTCTCGATGATTGGTTGAAGGATGAATCCGCGAAGGATGCTTCGTTTGCTGCTGGTTTAGACGAGCAGTTCGACAAGTACCGCCTCGCTCAGAAACTGAAGGCGATGCGCCAGGGAGCAGGCCTCTCGCAAGAACAGCTGGCCGAACGTGTTCGTACGAAACAGCCAAGTATCGCGCGGATTGAGAAGGCACAAACGCTGCCAAAGCTAGACTTCCTCCAACGAGTAGCGCACGGGCTCGGTTGGAAAATGGAGGTCCGCTTCAGTCGAATTCAGGCAGGCAGGCGCACTCGGTCAACCAAGCGGCGAACTCGCGTCCGCGGCACCCGCCGGTAAAAACCAGTGGTATTCGCCGAGGACGGTGGCGACGACTGGAAGAGCCGTGGCGATTTCGTGAGCGAGCCCCTCTGAACGTCGTTGTCTCAAATGCTCGGCTAGCCGAATAATGAGGTAATGGAGCAAATGGAGCGCCAGATCGCTCCAGCCTTTATCGAATGCTGGGCCGGTTCACCTCCGAAGACATGACGCTGCCCCTTGCGTGCATGGTCCTTCTCGACGCGCATTTCTGGCCGGACGCGCGGTGGATTCTGTGGGACGAAACGCGCG
>WNFH01001174.1_pt1 | contig 17574 bp, 10 predicted proteins | sample 5400411 | NCBI WGS metagenome assembly WNFH01 (sample SAMN13153347, study PRJNA577476) | soil metagenome | isolation source: 200 cm saprolite under Douglas fir tree site 2 hole 3 | place: USA:California | collected 2015-04-18
GCGCGTGAATTGCACGTCACTCTTTTGGATGTCGCGGGCAGTGACGTCGTTGAGACAGGTGTAGCCGAGAACGTAGGACGATGCGTTGTCCGAATCGCGGAGCTGCGAGCAGCGGCGGCCGATGACGATGGCGAGCTCGCCTTCGTGCTCGACGCGCTGGGAGTATCGCGTGAGGACAATGGGTTCTTCAGGTCCGACGATGGAGGAAGAAGGCTTGAGAAACATCAGCGGTTCTTTGGGGGTTTCGTTGCCGAGCTCAGCGGCGTGCGCGGCATAGTTGCGGCCGATGCAGACGATTTTGCTGGGATCAACCGGCGCCACCAGGCGCACCGTGGCGAGAGGCCGCGCACGGGAGGACTGAGACCACTCACCCCAAGGCGTGCCGGAGATTTCCCGCACCTGGTCCGCATCGAGGATGCCGTAAAGCGGAGCAGCAGATGAGACAGCGCGGTCCAGAGGGACGAAGCGGCAGAATTTCATGCAGGGTCAGCTCACGTGGTGGATTGAACGCTAGTGCGAAATGTTTGATTCGCGAGCTCTCCAGATGCAAGTACCGATCCAGGAAAGCGTGGCCATTATCATATAGAGGACGGCACCCAGCGTGAAAACGTGCACGGCGCTGTAGCGTTCGGCGAGTCCCGAAAAAACGACGCAGAGCAGCCGGTAAATGAGAGCCAGTATGCTCCAGGCAATGAGGCTGGAGGCCAGAAGGGGCCCCGGAAGGCGCCAGAAGCGAAGGACCGGGACAGCCGCGAAAAGGCCAAGGGCCACAGCAGCCACTACGTTACGCTCCAGCGCAAAGCGTTCCAGAGTCGGAGCGCGGTTGGCCACGAAAACCCAGGCCACAAGAACCATTGCCAGGCCGGCCCCGGAATACACTCCCGTGCGAATCGCCGCGTTCTTGATAACGTGGAGCTTGCTATACCCTGGGAGATGAGCACGAACAGCAATCAAAGCGAAGCTCCCAAAAGCTTGCCTAGTTCATAACCCGGATCTACGTAGAAGGTTGCGCGACTTCGGCGGCGACGCGAGCGGAGGGCGCGCTTTCGTTGCCGGAGCGGTCGACAGCGGTCACGGCGTACCAATAGCGGTGACCGGGCTGTACAGACGTATCACGATACGCCGGGGAGAGCAACAGATCGGGAGTAAGAAGCTGGCCCGGCGTGTCTTGCTGCTCACTTCTATAGACGTGATAGCCGGCCAAGTCGGTTTCAGTGTTGATGGACCAGGAGAGATCGACCTCGAGTGGGGCATTTGGTTCAGGGATGAGAACGGGTGCGACCAGGCCTTGCGGAACGGCGGGCGGGAAAATGTCGCGGGGAGTAACAATCACTGGGAAGGAGTCGCTGGACTCCACGGTGCTGCCATCTCCTGGAATAACGGCGCGAACGGTGTAGAGATAGGTTTTGCCGAAGTCGAAAGCAGCGTCGCGATAGCTGTTGGTCGGGGAAGAGGCGAGAAAAGCGAGCGGGGATTTCCATTTAGCTTGGGAGAGATCGTTTGCTGCTGCGGCAGCGGAGGCGGCGTCGATTTCTCCGCGGTACACACGGTATTCGGAAATGGTTGGAAGGGGATCGCCGGCGGAGGTGCGCGTGGGAGCGGACCAGGAGAGCTCGGTAGCAGACTCGGTGACTTCCGGATGAACGGAAGTGATGCGTTCGGGTACAGGACGAATGCGCACGGTTACGGTGTTGGAGTCGGCAGAAGCGCGCTTGCGGGAGGCGCGGGTGCGAACACGATAGGCGAGCGCTGCGCCGGGATAGGCGCGAAGCTCATCAGGAGAGATGCGGTTGATGACTTGGACTTTATCCGCGGTGCGATAGTCGCCGACGAGCGCGCCGGGAATTGTTTCGATGGTGCGAAATGATTTTGCGTCCGGCGAGCCGTCGGGCTTGAGCGCGCCGCGCAGGATTTCGATGGCGGGAGTTTCGGCAAGGTGCTCGCCTGCGACGGTTTTGGGCGGCATGGTGAAGGTGAGCTGCACGGCATCACCGGCTTGCTGCGCGGCCAGGTCGGTGACCGCGACGGGAACGGGAGGGGACGGCGGAGTGGGTTCGCCGGGGGCGCCGCAGCCACCGGCGAGCAAGAGGATGAAAAGCGAAAAGCGAATCCCGAAATACGAAATTCGTTGGCGCCGAATCCTGAGCGCCTCGGGGTTCCGCGAATTTCGAGTTTCCATTTTCGAGTTTCGGATTTTACAGGATGTAGCGGCTCAGATCCTGGTTCTTGACGATATCGGCGAGTTGCTTGTTCACATAGGCCGAATCCACTTTGACGTTCTTCTTCTTGAGGTCCGGAGCTTCGAAGGAAAGCTCATCGAGAACCTTTTCGAGGATGGTGTGGAGGCGGCGGGCGCCGATGTTTTCCGTCTGCTCGTTGACGACGGTTGCAAACTTCGCGATGGTGTCGACGGCGTCGTCGGTGATGTTCAGCTTCACGCCTTCGGTTTCGAGCAGCGCGACGTACTGCTTGATGAGCGCGTTTTTGGGCTCGGTGAGAATGCGGACAAAGTCTTCTTCCTTTAAAGATTGCAGCTCGACGCGAATGGGCAGGCGGCCTTGCAGTTCGGGGATGAGGTCCGAGGGCTTGGTCACGTGGAAAGCGCCGGCAGCGATGAACAGGATGTGGTCGGTGCGAATCATGCCGTAGCGGGTGTTGACCGTGGTGCCTTCGATGATGGGCAGAATGTCGCGTTGCACGCCTTCGCGGGAGACATCCGGTCCATGGCCGGATTCGCGTCCGGCGACTTTGTCGATCTCGTCGATGAAGATGATGCCCATCTGTTCGGCGCGCTCCACGGCGGTGCGCGTGACCTGGTCCATATCGAGCAGCTTGTTTTCTTCTTCCTGAATGAGGTACTCGAAAGCGTCCGCGACGCTCATCTTGCGCTTCTTTTTCTGCTGTCCAAACATGCCGGAAAGCATGTCCTTGATGTTGACGTCCATCTCCTCGACGCCCTGATTGGAGATGATTTCAAACGAGGGCATGGAGCGTTCGCGCACTTCGATATCGACCATGCGCTGGTCGAGCTTGCCTTCGCGGAGTTGCGCGCGCAGTTTCTCGCGGGTGCGCTGCGTTTGCTCGCGCTGCTGCGCAAGTTCGATTTCACTCGTGCCCTGCGCGGGCGCTGTCGTCGGCGGCAGCAGGAGATCGAGGACACGTTCTTCGGCGGTTTGCTCGGCGCGATCCGCGACTTCATCGAGCTTTTCTTCGCGCACCATGTCGATCGAGGTTTCCACCAGGTCCCGCACCATCGACTCGACGTCGCGGCCTACGTAGCCGACCTCGGTGTATTTGGAGGCTTCGACTTTCACGAAAGGGCAACCGGCCAGGCGAGCCAGGCGGCGCGCAATCTCCGTTTTGCCGACTCCGGTCGGGCCGATCATCAGGATATTTTTAGGCAGGACGTCTTCGGCGATTTCGGGCGGAAGCTTCTGGCGGCGCACGCGGTTGCGCAGGGCTACGGCCACGGCGCGCTTCGCGGCGTTTTGCCCGACGATGTACTTGTCCAACTCCGCGACGATTTCGCGCGGAGTCATGTCGTCGAGCGCGGGAAGAAGCTCCTCGGCTTCCTCTGGCGCGGCACCATTGCCTCCCGGCGCCAGAATAATTTCCTTTTCAGACTTGCTTGGCATGAACCCTTCTGTTCCAGTCTTCCAGACTGGTCAACCTGTCCATCTTACCTAAGATGCGAACTTAACGCCTTCAGTACCCGCGATTTTGGAGGAAGGTGCTACTTCCCTCTGCGACCCGCTGCGTGATTTCTCCCTGGATCAGGTAGTTGCCGAGTGCCGCAGCCTGCCGCACTCCGCAAGCTTTACAGCTCCTCCACCGTAAAGTTCGCGTTGGTGTAAATACAAATTTCGCTAGCGATGCGCATGGCCTCGAGGCCCAGATCTTTTGGGCTAAGCTTGGAATGCTTGAGCAGGGCGCGAGCAGCCGAGAGTGCATAGCTGCCACCGGAGCCGATGGCACAGAGCCCGTCGTCAGGCTCGATCACGTCGCCATTTCCGGAGAGAAGAAAGGTGGACTTGCTGTCGGCGACAATGAGGAGCGCTTCCAGATGGCGTAGCGCGCGGTCCTTGCGCCATTCCTTGGCCAGCTCGACGGAGGCTTTTTGCAAATTGCCGGAATGCTCCTGGAGCTTGCCTTCAAAGCGCTCAAAGAGTGAGATAGCGTCGGCTGTTGAGCCCGCAAACCCGGCGATGACTTTGTCGTTGTACAAGCGCCGGGTCTTGCGTGCGGTGTGTTTCATGACGTGATCGCCCATGGTCACCTGGCCATCGGCTATGAGCACGACTTTATTGTCTTTGCGCACGCACAACACGGTAGTGCCACGCAACAGTGCGCTTCCCTGGCGATTTGGCATTCGGCCATTATACCGCAGACCGCCGAACGGCTTGTTCCAGAACGACATTTCGTGATCTCTCAACCGAGAAAACCCGCTGTTTGTGCGGCCTTCCCGCGTGGCGTACACTAAGTAGTTCGCAGCCGCGTCTAACGCAGAGTGAGGATTCCTTGAAAACAATTGCTGGTAGTCGCAGTTATTTCTTTGCTGGTGCCATTGTGTCGCTGGCTATTGCCGGCGCAGCGAACAGTCCGGCGGCGGCGGCCACGCCTCCCGATGCGCCGCAGGCAAAGCGCTCTCCGTTACTGGCCGTGATGCAAACGGAGCTGGACCGCTCGTTGAAGACGCTCAGCGCTCAGGATCCTCCGGCGTACTACATTGGCTACACCGTTACGGACACGCAGCGCGCGGATGTTTCCGGTTCGAATGGAGCGCTGCTTTCGAGCACCGAGAATCGCAACCGCTGGCTGGAAGTTTCCGTGCGAACGGGCAGCTACGACCTGGACAACACACACAAGGTTGGCGAACGGCGAGCGCAAAATGGCGGGCCCGGAACGGCGGAGGTGCCGATTGATGACGATCCAGGGGTCATGCGGCGGGAAATTTGGCTGGAGACGGACAAGCAGTATAAATCCGCCGCGGAATGGCTGATCAAGGTCAAGACCGGGCGCGAAGTAAAGGTCGAAACCGCGGAGGGGCGCGCGCCGGACTTCTCGCACGAGCAGCCGCACACGTATATTGGCCTGGAAACTTCCTTCGTGCTCGATCGCAAACCGTGGGAAGAAAAAGTCCGCGCCTACACGAAAGCTTTTCGCGATTCGCCGGCGGTGATCAATTCCATTGTGACGTTCTCGGCGCAGTCGCAGAACGCATATCACGTGACGAGCGAAGGCACGCAATTGCAATTTGGGCAGATTCACTACCGGCTGGAGCTTTTTATTCAGGGCAAAGCGCCGGACGGCATGGATCTGGACCGCTACTACAACTTTGATTGGGTGAATCCTTCCGATGCGCCGGACGATAAGGCCGTGTATGCCGCGGAAGCGACGATGCGCAAGGAGTTGGAAGGATTGGTCGCCGCGCCGATCAACGAGCCTTCCGTGGGTCCTGCGCTTCTGACCGGACGCGCAGCCGCGGTCTTTTTCCATGAGGTTTTTGGGCATCGCGCGGAGGGCCACCGTCAGAAGGACGTGGCGGAAGGGCAGACCTTCGCGAAAAAAGTCGGCGAACAGATTTTGCCGCCGTTCTTGAGCATTGTGGACGACACAACGATGCGCAAGCTGGGTTCGGAGGATTTGCTTGGCTATTACCAATACGACGATGAAGGCGTGCAGGCGCACCGCGTGGTCTTGGTGGACCGTGGCGTGTTGAAGGATTTCGAAATGTCCCGCTCGCCGCTGGTCGGCTTTCCGCGTTCGAACGGCCACGGTCGGCGGCAACTCGGCGCTTCGCCGGTTTCGCGGCAAGGCAACTTGATTGTGGAAAGCAGCAAGACCATGACCGACGCGCAGCTTCGCGCGAAGCTGATCGATTTGATTAAGCAACAGGGCAAACAGTTCGGCCTGCTCATCGACGACATCGCCGGCGGATTCACGTTCACCGGTCGAGGGCAGCCGCAAGCATTTCAGGTGCTGCCACTGGTGGTTTACAAGGTCTACGCGGATGGCCGGCCCGACGAGCTCGTGCGCGGGGTCGACATTGTGGGAACGCCGCTCGCCGCGTTGACCAAGATCGTGGCTACCGGCGACAAACAGGAAGTATTTAACGGCTATTGCGGCGCCGAATCAGGCTCGGTGCCGGTGTCGGCGGCATCGCCTGCGATTTTGACGTCCGAGCTGGAGGTGCAGAAGAAGGAAAGCTCCACGGACCGGCCACCGATTTTGCCGGCGCCCGCGCACGACATTATCAAGGCGGGAGGCCAGCAATGAGCTGCCCGCGGATGATAAAGGCATTTGCCTGCGCGGCGATTTTACTGGGCTGCGTTGCGCTCCCGGGTGTCGCTCGCGCGGCACGAGCAGCACAGGACAATGACCAGACGCTGCGCGCCATGCGTGACGAAATGGCGCGTTCGAAGGCGCGTCTGGAGCTAATTATTCCCGGCACGCAGCAGCCGGTGCGTCCCTATTACGTCGAATACCGCTTGTTGGATCTCGACGTCCGCGAAATCGTTGCGGAGTTCGGAGCGCTGATGACCACCACGCGCGCGCGCAACCGCTTCATGAACGTGGAAGCGCGCGTCGGCAGCTACAAGCTGGACAGTTCCAATTTCATCGGCGACGAGGGCTTCCGCGGCTTCATCGGCTCGCAGGGCTCAGTCGGCATAGACCGCGATTACGACTCGCTGCGCCAGGATCTGTGGATCGCCACGGACCAGGCGTTCAAGCAGGCCGTTGAGACATACTCGCGCAAGCAGGCCTACCTGAGCAGCTTGGCGCGGCAATCGAATATCGACGATTTCTCGAAGTCCGAGCCGATCCAGCAGATTGAGCCGCTCGTCATTCCCGACTGGGGCAACCGCAATTGGGAGCAGGAAGCGCGGCAGTCCTCCGCCACGTTGCGCCTGTTTCCGGACGTCTACGAATCGCGCGTCACCTACTATTTGGTGTACGCCACCGAATATCTGCTGACCAGCGAAGGCACTGAAATTCGCACCAACCGCACGTACGCGGCGGTGGAAGGGGGTATGGACACGCTGGCGAACGACGGCATGCCGCTAAGCCACTTCTACGCATCGTACGCGGCGAAACCCGCTGATTTGCCGAAGGTCGACGCCGTCTGCAAAGGACTGAATGTCTCGGCCAGCGAACTGATGGCCCTGCGAGCGGCGCCTTCCGCGCAGGACTACACCGGGCCGGTGCTCTTTGAAGCCCGCGCCGCAGCCCCCCTTCTTGCCCAGGTGCTCGGCCCGGCAATGAACGGTTCTCGTCCGCCGCTGGCGTTTCAGCCCGTGGTCGAGCAGATGTTGAGTGGCCTCGGCGGCAAGAGCGACTGGAGCGGGCGAATCGGCTCGCGCGTGTTGCCGCCGACCGTAAGTCTTGTCGACGAACCCAGCGCCAAGGATTTTCATGGCACGCCGCTGCTCGGCGGATATGCCGTGGACAATGAAGGTGTTCGCGCGCAGAAAGTCACCGTAGTGGATAAGGGCAATTTGACAGAACTCCTGATGTCGCGCCGGCCCGGCCCGGATTCAGACAGTTCCAATGGCCACGGGCGCTCGGCGTTTCTGGGCGATGCCAAAGCTACCATGAGCAACCTGTTCTTCAGCGCTTCTGAAACGGTTTCGCCGGGGGAACTCAAGAAAAAATTCCTGGATGAATGCCGTTCAGAGAAGCTGGAGTATTGCATCATCGTGCGAGAGATGGACAATCCGACGCTCAGCCTTTTGCACCAGGAAGATTTTTCAGAGCTGCTCGCCAGTTTCGGAGGAGGCGCTGGAACCGGCGACCGCTTGCCGCTGCTGGTATACAAGGTTTATCCGCAGGACGGTCGTGAAGAGATTATTCGCGGGGCGCGCATCATTGGCTTGAGCACGCGCGCGCTTCGCAATCTCGCCGGCATCGGTAACGACAATTTCGTCTACAACTACATGCAGAGCCAGAATCCCGGCTTCGCAGGCACGGCGCTAGGCGCGTTCGGATCGGCGCAAAGCGGTTTGCCTGCTTCGGTCGTGGCTCCGTCGCTACTCTTTGAAGAGGTGGAAATACGCGGCGCGCGCGGAGAGCCGAAGCGGCTGCCGCTGTTGCCGGCGCCACCGCTGAGCGCCGCGAAGTAATTATTGGTATGCTGCGCTTTCTGCCGAGAGAAACTCCTGACTCATAAGAAACGACGCGGCGACAGCGCTACTGCTTCACGTCCGCGAGTAAATCCTCATGATCGTTGATCGACAAACGGTCGACTTTCAGCGGCACAACAAACTCGAACGGCTCGGTCGCATGCGTAATGGCCAGCGTTCCGAGCCGCAACGTCTTGTCTCCCAAATGCGCGTAGAGAGGTATGACATCCTTCCAACTGTCTGGTACACCGGTGTGCGTTATCTCACCCTTGACATGTGTCTTGCCATCGGCGGCAGGCTCCAGGCTGACGCGGAAGTTGTAATGCGGAATGCCGGTGCCATAGACGTACTGATTGAAGAACCAATCCATTTTATGGTTGCCGTCTAAATCCATGCTGCGCGTCATGTGCTTTTCGACGATGGACTTGAAATCCTCGGTGGAAGCGGGCTTGTTGTCGAAGGTTTGGCAGTAATCCTTCATCATATCCTTGAACAGGTGGTCGGAATCCTGGTTGCGCGGGTCCGCCAGCTGCTCGCGAAGCATTTGCAAAACGTAGCCACCCTTGGAATAGATCAGGTTCTGATAAGAGCCTGGCCCGGTCTCCGAAGAACGAATGCGCTGGCCCATCCAGATCGGGCCGAGGGAATCCACTTGATGCATCTTCACGTCGCCGGACTTCAGGAGTTCCTTGTCTCTTCGGAATTGGGTAAGGAATTCCTTCTGATTCTGGCGATACTGCACGTAGAGCTTGCCGGAAAATTCCGCGAATCCCTCGGAAAGCCACTGGTCGTGATAACTCTTCCAGCCGACGCGATGGCCCCACCATTGGTGCGAGCTCTCGTGTCCGCGGAAGAAGTCGGTGAGGCCAACTTCGTTTTTCAGCCCTAACTCATGCTGCTGCGTGGCATCAAGAAACGTGAACCAGCCGAGATAGAGCAGGCCGGGCCAGCCCTGGCCGTAGCTGCCGATGATGTTGGTAACCGCGATCTGTTTATAAGGATACGGGCCAAAATAACTTTCAAAAACCCGCAGAGTATTGGCCGTCTCAATGCTGATGGTCTTTCCCAGAGCAGCTGGCGTGAGGATGCCTATCACCGCGGTGGCATGACTGCCGCCGCCTCCCGGCCCCTGCTTCAGGTCGTTGATCGGGTTGTCAAAGGCTCTTTGTATCGACGACAATAAATCATCGGGTTCGCGGTTTGCGTAGACCTTCACTTCGATGTCGCCGGCCTTCTCGGTGGTGATCTTGTAGTCGCCAAAGGCAAATCCGGCCGCTGCCAGCGGGATATCGCTCTTCCAGTTGCTGATCGATTCCTTGCCATCTACGGATTCACTGGTCTTGTTTCCGGTGGCCACCAAGCTGTATTTCTTGGGGTTGCGGAAGGTCAGATCGAAATTGGAACGAAAGGCGAATTCATCCACCCCAGGTTCGCTGGCGAATGCGGTAGGATACCAGCCGAAGCTTTGGCAGAAATAATTGCCGCCGCCGACTTTGACGACTACGTGCTTTCCGCCATACTGGAATTCCAAAACTTCGTTGCGCCCGGTTTGCGTTGGCTCCTTTAAAGCAACCGCGACGTAGTCTCCATACGACTGCGAACGTTCTTTCCGCTCGCGCGCCTGGAAAAATTCCAGGCTGCGCCCCTGACTGTCTTTCACCGAGCTGAGCCGTAAATTGGAATCCAGCGCGAAAAGTAGGACTTGTTCTCCGGAGTAGCGCGGTTGAACCGTGGCCTGCGCCGTGGCGTTGAGGTCGGCATTGTCCGCGACGTGCGTGCTGATCTGGTAGTTCGGGATGAGGAAATCCTGCCGGGCCGCGGGATCGTCATAAGCGTGCCGGAAGTCGCGGCCACCGGCGGGATAATTCATCCAGATGTCATGTATTTTGAAGGGACCAACGTCCGCCCAGCGGCCAATGCGGACTTCTTCCGGTTGCATGGCGTCGTACCGGACTTCAACCCAACCTTTTTCCTTGGTCTTCAAATCAGCCAGGAAATACGCGGTACGCTGCCGGTCTGGCGAGAAAACGCTCTTGAACAGGCGCGGCAGATACTCGGCGCCGAGATCCTCCCTGTCCCTTTGTCGGTTGGTGTAGAGATCATCAGCGGCGGGACCGCTGGCCTGCCATTTCACCTCCTTCGCGACTTCGTCGAGAAGGCCATCGGTGAAAGAGAAAGTCGCATCGGTGAACGCCATATTCAGTTTGTCTTGCTTAGTGAATAGACGAAGCTGCTGCCATTCGAGGGGATTGGGAGGCGCGGCTTCGACCCGGCCATTGCCGTGAAAGACTGCGGCGAAGACGACGCCATGGACAGGCGGCGCGAACTGAATGGTGCCATCGGTCAGCGTGATGCGCACAGCATCACGAACGATGGTGATGTTTTCAACATGTGCGGACCTCGCCGTATCCATTGCGGGAGCTGAGAGCGCGTTCCAGACAGACGCGGCACCGGACGGCGCGGGCGTCTGGGCGAATACCGACGCCGGAGCGAGAATCGTCAAAAAAGCCGCAACTGCGGCTCTGCCAAGCATGGTTGCACCCCACAGGATGGCTAGAAAGTACTCTCTGTTCCGGTCCGAAGCAAGTAGCAGATTGGGTACACCAGGGGAATGCTGGGAAGCATTGACCTGCAGCCGGCAGCGAAATTAAGCGGAGTGCGATAGTCTTAGCGGACCGTGATGACTGCTCGTGTCGTCGAGGAAGTGAAGGAGAAGAAGCGCGCGGCGTTGCTGAGCGTGGGCTCGGCGCTCGTGCTCGTTTCGCTCAAGACTTTTCTCGTACTCCGCACCGGTAGCTTGGGCGTGTTGTCGGAGGCGCTGCACTCCGGGCTCGATCTGGTCGCCGCGATTATCACGTTTTTGTCTGTTCGCGTTTCGGATGAGCCTGCAGACGAAAGGCATCCCTACGGTCACGGCAAATTTGAGAATTTTTCGGCGTTTGTCGAAACAGGGTTGCTGCTACTGACGGCGCTGTACATTATTTATGAAGCTTTCAGCCGCCTCTTTTTTCGCAGCGTGCACATCGAGCCGAGCATTACGGCCATGGTTATTCTGTTCTGTGCGCTCGGCGTTGACCTGACGCGCGCCCGGGCGTTATCGCGCGTGGCGAAGAAATTCTCCAGCGAAGCACTGGAGGCGGATGCGCTGCATTTTTCCACGGATGTCTGGAGCACGATCGTCGTCATCATTGGCGTGGGTTTGGTGTGGGCCGGTGAAACCTGGAATGTGCCTTATTTGATCTATGCTGACGCGCTTGCCGCGTTAGCAGTTGCCGCAGTGATCTTGTGGGTCGGGTCGCAGCTCGGACGGCGTACTGTGGACGCATTGCTGGACGCTGCGCCGGAGGGACTGCAGCAGGAGATCGCGCGCGCCATCGCGCGAATGGAAGGCGTGCTGGATGTCGACCGCGTCCGCGTGCGGCGCGCAGGCAACCGTCATTTTGTGGATGCTACGGTCAGTGTCGCGCGTACCGCAAGCCTCGAGCAGGTACACGCGCTCAGCGATGCCATCGAGAAGCGCGTCGGAGAAATCGTTCCTTCCGATGTGATGGTGCACGCGGAACCTCGCGCGCCGCAGGGCGAACATCTGTTCGAGGCCATTCGCGCGGTGGCGCAGCGCAAAGGACTGGGGATTCACGACCTGAGCGCGCTGCAGCAACAGGGCAAGCTCTTCGTCGAACTGCATCTTGAAGTGGATGAGAATCTAAGCTTGCGAGAGGCGCACCGCCAAGCCACCGAGCTCGAGGAAGGAATTCGCGAGCTGCGCGACGGTCCGATTGATGTGAATATTCACATTGAGCCACTCGGAAGGCATATCGCCACGCCTGATGCCGGCGCCGGGGAAATGAAGCAGCTTTCGCGGGCGGTAGAGCAATTTTTGAATTCGCTACCCGCGGAGTTCGACGAACTGGTGAACTGCCACGATGTGCGCACGAGGCAGGTCGAGCACCACATTTTGGTTTCCTGCCACTGCACGATGAAAGGCGCGCTGCCTATCACGCAGATCCACGATGTGACAGCGGCGCTTGAGGACCGCGTGAAGGAGCGCTTCCCCCAAATTCACCGCGTCACCATTCATCCAGAACCCGTTGAAGGCTAGTCCGCAGATGCGCTCCCTGCAAAAACTTGCGCAGCGAGAGCCAGCAGCGCCGGATAACACACCAGCACATAGCGCGGTTCCGGCGTTTCGAGCGTGGTCAGAAACGCGGTGCGCAGAACGATGAAGGTCGCGAGCAGCGCGATCGCCCCCCATGTTCCGGTTGCCCGCCGCCACAAACGCGCCGCGCCCCAAAGCGCCAGCGCGACGTAGCCGACGTTAAGCAGGAACAAACCGGCAGTAACGGATTGATCGATAGGATCGTCTTCCCAGGATTGCGCCAACGGGAACACTGTGCCGGAGAACGGGAGCAGCTCGATGCGCGGCGTGAACCACAGGGTCAGGACGCGAGCGGCGGGGAGCCAAACGTAGGTGCGCAGCGGACGGCGCGCCGTGCGCTCGCGCGCGAGTTGTCCGAAAGCGGCGTCCTCCTCCGGCGTGAAGGTCAGGTCTTCATTGTATTGATCGAGGATCATGGCGACGCGCTCTTTCTCGGCAGGCGTGTCGAAAGCGCGCGCGGGAATTTCGTCCACGTTGATGACTTCCTCATTCAGCTTCCAAGGCACAAGATAGACGTCACGAAAACGAAACAGCCATGTCTTTTCCCAGCTCATCAAGCCGTAAGGAACCAATTCGCCCGGGAGATTGGAATTTTTCGGGGCCAGAGGCTGAAATTCGTGCAAAGTGAGCGCATTGCGAATTGTCCAGGGCACCAGCGGAATGGCGCAGAACGCGGCCATCAGTGCGGCAGTCTCCACCCAGCGCAGCCGTTCTCGCTGCCGGACGAGGATCACGCCGAGCACCAGCCAAGCTGCCAGCAGAAGCAACGGCCCTTCCGGCCGAAATAGAGTGCACAGGCCAACCAGCAGCGCGGCGCCGGCCGCCAGGTACCAGTAGTCGCTGCCCAGAATCCGGTGCTTTTCGACGAGCCTCCAGCCGCGGTTTTGCGCGCGGGTTACGAGCAGGCAGAGCGGCAACAATGCCGCGGCTGTGAAAAACGTAGCGAAGACTTCCGTCAGCGGCACGGCTGTATAATTTGCGGTGAAGGGGCACAGCGCGGCAAGCCATAATGCTGCAACGAATACGCGATGCGGGCGGGCGCGATTGTTCGCGATGAGCACAAGTAAAGCCGCCAGCCCGGCAATCAGCAAGCAGGTCAGCAAATCCACCACCACCTGCGCGAGCATCACCCACCGCCGCGCGGCTTCCCCGGTGCGCCCGCTGAGGGCGTAGATCATCGCCAAAAATGCCGGATAGCCGGGCATGCGCATGTCCACGGGCGTAACCTGCTCGTGGACATTCATCGCATAGACATGATGCTGCAGCCAATTGGCGGCAATCTGTTCGTACAGGACGGTATCGCCGGAATTCGCCGGGTATTTCAGGGCGAAAAAAAGCCGCACGCAAACTCCGGCGGCCAGCGCAACAACAGTACTAGAGAAAATTCGCTTCATCGATGAATCGCATCTTACAATAGAGCGTAGGGGAATAGAGCAGAGGAGTCGAGGGAGACGCACACAGCCCGGCAGAATTTCAGTGCCCCTGCCTTGCCGCCGGCCTGACAAAGTTCATGAAGGAACGCCGACCTATATTTTATGACGCGGAGCGCGTCCGCTGGCGCCGCACGCGCCGCGTACTGGAGATTTCTGGGGCGCTGCTGACGCTGCTGCTGGCCTATTTCTTTGTGACCATCGTGGTCAGCGTGGAGCTTCCCGCGGGACTCCTCCCGGACACGCCTCGGGCATATCGCGCTCTGAAGATTAAGAGCAAGAAAGTCCCTGCTCGAGAAGGGCGCCACCGCCGCATCTCGAATATCGGCACCGTTCCAGCCAGTTATGATCCCCTACGTGCCGCGTTTTATGTGAGTTGGGACGCTGCCAGCTTCGCTTCTCTGAAAAAGCACTACAAAGACATCGACGTCCTCATTCCCGACCAACTGCACGCCGTGACCCCCGACGGCGCGCTGACCATTGTCGACTACGAACGCTATCAGACCGTGAAAGCGAGTCCCACCCAAGCCATAGCCCTGCTGAAAGACGACAAACTGCATCGCTGGATGAAGTCGGCCAACGTCGAACTGCCCCTGATGGGCTTGCTCGACAATTACGACGGGCAAGTCTGGCGCATCAAGGAAATGGCCGCCATGCTCGCCAGCAAGACGGCGCGGCAGAACCTGGTGCGCGACGTCGTCGACTACACCGTGGGCGCTCACCAAGCCGGCGTGGTGGTCGACTTCGAAGAAGTTCCCGACGCCACGCAGCCCCATTTCCGCGAATTTGCCGCGCAGCTCGCTCCCGCGTTGCACTCCGTCGGATTGAAATTGATGATTGCGCTTCCCGCTCGCGACGACGCCTACGATTACAAATTTTTCGGCAAAGAATGCGACGCCATCGTGCTGATGAACTACGACCAGCATTGGCTCACGTCCTCCCCCGGCCCGGTTGCCGCGCAGGACTGGTTTGTCGAGAACCTTCGGCAGGTGCTGGAGGGTGTGCCGGCGCAGAAACTCGTCGTAGGCATCGCCAACTACGCGTACGACTGGCCCGAAGGGCCGAAAATGGCCAACAAAGCTGCGAAAGAGATGAGCGTGCAAGAAGCGCTGCTGCACGCCTCTGAATCCGAGATCGATGTTGAATTCGACGCGGCTTCGCTGAACCCACATTACTCCTATTCCGACGAGCACAATCACACCCACCAGGTCTGGATGCTCGATGCCGTAACTGGCTACAACCAGCTGCGTGCGTGCGAGCGCATGGGCGTGCAGGGCACAGCGTTGTGGCGCATGGGTTCTTCGGACAGCTCGATCTGGCCGGTTTGGGATTCGCCGCGCCCCGACGATACGGTGCGCGCAAAAATAAAAGACATCCCGCCGGGCCCCGACCTGATTCTCGAAGGCGACGGCGATGTTTGGCATTTCACCGACACCCCCAAGAGCGGCCTCCGCAGCTTCGTCTACGACGCCTCTAGCGATCTCATTACCAGCGAGAAATACGAAGCCTATCCGCTCTCCTACAACATCGATCAGATCGGCGCGGCGGACAACAAAATCGCCATTACCTTCGACGACGGTCCGGATATACGCTGGACTCCGAAAATTCTCGATATTCTCAAAGAGAAAAAAGCGCCCGCGACGTTTTTCGTAATCGGCATGGACGCCAGCCGGTGGCCTGAGATCGTGAAGCGCGAGTACGCCGAAGGCCACGAAATCGGGAATCATACCTATACACATCCGCCTTTCGACGACATCACGAAAACCGAGATTCATTGGCAACTGAATCTCACCCAGCGGCTGATCGAAAGCACCATCGGCGTCAAGTCGATCCTGTTCCGTCCGCCCTACGGCATTGACCACCAGCCCGAATATGCGGAAGAAGTCGCGCAACTCCCTCTAGCACAAGACATGGGCTACTTGATCATCGGGCAGAAAATCGATGCGCACGACTGGCGCCAGGTCGACGGCAAGCAGATTCCTGCGCAGGAAATCGTCGACAACGTCCTGCGCCAAGCGCAGATGGGCAACATCATCCTGTTTCACGATGGCGGCGGCGAACGCGCCAACACCGTCGCTGCTTTGCCTCAAGTTATCGACAAGCTGCGCGAAGAGGGCTATCAGTTTGTTTCCGTGCCGGACCTCATCGGAAAAACGCGTGCGGATGTGATGATGCCGCTCTCCGCCGAGGAAAAACTCGAAGCGCGCGCCGACGGATTTATCTTCGGGATCTGGCACTGGTTCCGCCTCAGCATCGCCACCATTTTCATCGTGGGCATCGTGATGGTCAGCGGGCGCGCCCTGATTATCGGCATTCTCGCCCTCATCGAAAAATTGCGGCCCGATCACCTGGTCATGCCCAACCCCCCGCCCGGCGTTACCGTGCTGATTCCAGCTCACAATGAAGAAACGGTGATCGTGCAAACCGTGAAATCCGTGCTCGCTTCGGATTTGCAGGATTTGCACATCATCGTCGTCAACGATGGGTCGGGCGACCGCACCGGCGAATTGCTCGACGGAAATTTTGGGCAGAACCCACGGGTGACCATCCTTCACCAGGTAAACCGCGGGAAAGCCGCGGCGCTCGCCCGCGCGCTCGGCGAAGCAAAAACGGAAATCGTCGTCACCATCGACGCCGACACCGAAATCGAGCCCGACGCCATCAGCAAGCTCTTGCGCCACTTCTCGGATGAAAAAGTCGGTGCCGTGGCTGGCAACGTGAAAGTCGGCAACCGTTCGCGCTGGCTGACCCGTTGGCAAGCTCTCGAGTACATCACCAGCCAAAATATGGAGAAGCGCGCTTTCGATTTGCTCAACTGCATCACCGTGGTCCCCGGCGCGCTGGGTGCCTGGCGCAAGAAAGCCATCGAAGCCGCGGGAGGCATCAACGCGGACACCGTAGCCGAAGACGCCGACCTTACCATCGGCATCCGCCGGCTCGGTTGGCATGTCGACTATGAAGAGGAAGCCATCGCCTGGACCGAAGCTCCGGAAACCCCCGGCATCCTGATCCGCCAGAGATTCCGCTGGACCTTCGGCACGCTGCAATCCTTCTGGAAGCACAGCGGCACGCTGTTCCGGCCCAGGTACGGCACGCTCGGCTTGGTTGCCTTACCCAATATCTTTATCTTTCAACTCTTGCTGCCGCTCATCTCCCCGGTGATCGACCTGCTCTTCCTCGGCACCGTAATCGCCTGGGCGCTGTCGCAGTACCACATCGTACGGCTGCCGCTGCTTTCCGCGACCGCAACCTCCGACCTCGAGCGCTCTGTTCTCTTCTTCCTCGGTTTCCTGCTCATCGATATGCTGACCTGCGTTCTCGCCTTCACGCTCGAAAAGAAGGAAGACTGGACGCTGCTCGTCCCGGTGTTGTTGCAGCGCTTTTACTATCGCCAATTAATGTACGTGGTGCTCTTCCGCTCCGTGAAGGAAGCCGTAAGCGGCCGCCCGGTCGGCTGGCGCGGAGTGGAACCGGAAGCCCCCCGCACCGTCGCCCCCGCCTAATTCGGGACTGCTCACCTTCGCCGAGCCGCGGCGTCTGAACCGGATGTCTTATATCGGCCGAGCGCTCGGCCTGCGGCTCTGTCCCGGCTGGACGACTTCCGCCCCTTTTCGCCCCCGGGATGAAGTGTTGTAGGATATGCCTCTACCGCGAGGAGGACCTATGGCCACCACTCTTATCCTCAACGGAAAGCCCCAGACGGTCGACGTCAGCCCGGATATGCCCCTGCTCTGGGTCCTGCGAGACACCTTGAACATGACCGGCACCAAATTCGGGTGCGGCATGGCGCTTTGCGGCGCTTGCACCGTGCACATCAACGGTGAAATGACACGTTCCTGTATCACGCCGATTTCCAGTGTGGCGGGAA
>WNFH01001175.1_pt1 | contig 17571 bp, 19 predicted proteins | sample 5400411 | NCBI WGS metagenome assembly WNFH01 (sample SAMN13153347, study PRJNA577476) | soil metagenome | isolation source: 200 cm saprolite under Douglas fir tree site 2 hole 3 | place: USA:California | collected 2015-04-18
CCTTAAAGCAACAACGTAAAGAATCCGGGGGCTACCGCCCCCAGACCTCGCCGAACACCCTCAGAGCATTTCCCCCCAAGATCTTCCGGATCGTCTCGGGCTCATAGTCTCGATCGAGCAAGGCTGCGGTCAGTGCAGGGAGCCGGCTGACATCTTCGAGACCGTTGACCCGGCCTGTGAACCCGTCAAAGTCGGAGCCCAGCGCCACGCCGTTGGCCCCCATCAACGAGACCAGGTAGGTTACATGCTCGAGGACCTGTGCGAGCGACGCTCCGCCGAGGAAGGCGGGGACGAAGTTCACCCCGACCACCCCGCCGCGTTCGGCCATGGCGCGCAGCTGATCATCGGTGAGGTTGCGCTGGTGAGACGTCAGTCCCGCGGCGTTGGAATGCGTCGCCACAATCGGGCCGTGGGTAGCGGCGAGGACATCCCAAAAACTCTTCTCGGACAGGTGGGACACGTCCACAACCATCCCCACATCCCGCATCCGCTGTAAGACCGCACGCCCTACCGGAGTCAATCCGCCATGCGTGGATTCCAGGGCACCGTCGGCCAGGCCGTTGCTATTGTTCCATGTGAGACCCATCATCCGCACACCGCGGCGAAACAGAACATCGACGTAGGCGGGATCGCCCTCCAAAGCAGAGCCATTCTCCACGGCGAGGACTACTGCTAGCCGCCCCGTCCCATGCAGTTGGCGGATCTCCGCGGCCGAGGTCACGGAGGAAAGCGCCGACTGATTGGACGCGGCTAGGTGATCGAATGCGTCCAGCAGCGCACTGACTCGCTGGCGGCCCCGATCGGCTTCTGAGGGATGGACGAATAAGGCAAAGACCTGCACATCGACGCCGCCCTCGCGGAACCGAGGTAGGTCGGAGTGCCCCACCGGACTCCGGCGCGTGATATCGCGCTTGCCGGATTGCACGTCGAGCATAATGTCGTTGTGCAAGTCCACGACGATAGTCTCATGGTGGAGGCGCGGGGGACCGGTCAGAGGCTGGGGAGACACGGGCATTTGCCGAGGATCTAAAGGCAATCGTCAGTCCGACGACGTGCGCGCGCACGCGCAGGGAAGCTGCTGACATTTGGGGCACGCATGAGCGTAGCGGGAGGCGGCCTGCTCTAGGTCGACCCCACAGAGGGTGGCGACACTGGTCGTCCAGGCTAGCACGTCGGAGACCTCTTCGCGCAGCGACTCGGGACTGCCATCTCGTAGCGCACGAGCGAGTTCGCCGACTTCCTCTACGAGCCATCGGAACGTGCCATCTTGTCCCCGCTCGCGGTCACGCGCTCCGTAGATCGCGCTCACACGGCTCTGGAATTCTCGCAGGTGCACTGTCCCCTCCCGGCGCCGGCAGGCTGGTAGAGATCGACAATAATCCGCGTGGGAGTACGTTTCGGAGGGTCGAGAACCATTCCTTCGGGGATGTCGCGGCCCAGTCTACTGCCTGGGTGCGAGGGCACTCGCGACCAGTAACAAGCGGGACGGGGACAGGGTGGCGGCCAATGCGTACGTGGTGCTCCCTACCTGCCACATCAGCACGCGGAAGTACCCGACATCAAGAAGGCGCGCAGCACCCGCATCCATCTGCACCGGCACACCGACCTGCGGAAAGGCCATCCGCGAGGAGGGCGTCAGGAATACCGTCAGGGTGCGCACCCCGTCTGTATATGAGGCGGACGTACTGGTCAAAGCTCCGTGGTGGACGACTGCGCCAGCACGAAACCGATATCCAAAGGGCAATGTGGGAGGGACACAAACGCCCGCCGCTTGCCGCAACGCCTCTGGTGAGGACACGGGATCCCCCGACTCATAGAGGTCGATGGCCCTGGCACCAGATGGCGGCGTGAAACGAAAGAGAGCAGACGGGAGGTTCAAACCAAAGCTGATGCGGGTAAAGAAACTTGTAAACACGATCTCTCCTCGGGCGTCGCGTTCCTCCGTCCGCAGGATCACGCCAGTCTCCCGGTCTACCCAATAGCGGCGGCTGGGACCCGCGTCACGGGTTTCCATCGCCAGGGCGACCGTCTGCCGCCCAATCACCTCCTCCGTGCCCAGCACCGCGATCAGAGCTGAGCGCAAGAACTCCTCGACACGCTCGGGCCCCTCCGCCGTGTGCACGAATGATGGCCCATGAATAACGAGGTGCTGGGAGGGCTCATACTGCCAGACCGAGACCCCATCATCGATGACTAGTCGCCCGCTCACCGACTCCGGGGAGAGAAATTCCAGGCGGAGCCGCCCGAGGCGCTTATATGACTCCAGTACAGTAACAGTCTCCGCGCGATCCTCGTGGACCGCGGTCAGGACTTTCGTCGCTTCGTAGTCGACGAGAGCGGGCGCGGCAACCATCGACGCCACGACATCTCGCGCACTGGGCAGGGACGCGGACGCCCCCACGCGCAGCCCGGGGATGGCGAGGGCGGTCGCAAGCCAGACCACAGGGATGAGTCTCCGCATCATCGCGACTCCTTCGTCTCTTCCCGAGGAGCGCCAACCAACGCCAGACTGGCATCACTGATGAGTAACCCCAGGTAGGCGCGATCCAGAAACGGATCGGACGCCGACGCCAGTGCGTGCTCGCGAATGTACAGTTCCGGGCCGAGTTCTGCGGCGCGGAGTCGTTCGAGACGGCCACGGACTAGAGGGATGGCCACCAGGACGGCGACAAGGGCCAGTGCGGCGGCGGCGAGCGCTGGTCGGCGGACTACCCCTCGCAGCCACTGCTCGACCAGTGCGATCCACGACTGTTGGGGTCGATCCAACTGTGCACGGATCGACGTCCACAGGGTCTCGGGGACGGGTCGCTCTGGAAGACGGCCCAGCAAAGACTTCAGGGATTGCAGGCGATCCAGCTCCGCTCGACACGACTCGCACTGCGCGAGGTGCGCCTGCACTTCCTCCGCCTCGTGCGGGGTCAGCTCTCCGTCCACGTAGGCTGAGAGTTGCCGCTGCCACCGGGCATGCGTCACGGAACCACCTCCCGGCGCGGGCTGAGGTGGGCGAGTTTGACTTGCAGCACCCGACGAGCTCGGTGCAAGCGCGACTTCACCGTGCCCACTGGAATCCGTAACACGTTCGCGATCTCCTCATACGCATAGCCCTCGATGTCGCTGAAAACGACCACCGCCCGTAGCTCTGGATGGAGCGCCATCAACGCCCGTTGGACCTCGGCGTCCATCTGGCTCTCTACCACGTCGGCTTCGGGATGTGCCCGCTCGTCGGCAAACTCTCTTCCGACCTCTCCTCCGCGTGACGTCGCCACCGGCGCATCAAGGGACTCGATGCGCGCCTTGGGGCGTCGCCGGAGCATGTCGATGAAGAGGTTCGTAACGATCCGGTGCAACCACCCCTCCAGATGCGCGGCCGGGTCGATGGACCGGAATGCTCGGAACACCCGGATGAAGGCCTCCTGTGAAAGATCTTGGGCGTCCGCGTCGTTGCCCGCCAACCGGTACGCCATGTTGTACACAGACCGGCCATAGCGGGTCACCAACGCTTCCAAGGTGGCCAGCTCTTCCTGCGTATAACGAGGTGGGACCTGTGAACGGACCAATCACCAGCTCCGGGGCCACCCTACCCCTTTCTACGCGCGGTAGGGTCGGGAAGTTCCACTGCTTGCACAGACCTGAGCGAGTGCAGGCCTCAGGGGAAATCGACACCTGCGGCCCGCAGCATCACTCATGCCCTACGTCGACACCGGACCAGACCCCATTCCTCAGACAGGAAACAGAACGGGTGGCAAGAACGGCTCCAAAGAGATTGGCCGTATCAGGGACATGACCGCCCAGGTGACAACCCGCATTGTCAAAGGGGTCGCGGTGGTGAGCGTGGACGGTGAGCTCGACGTTCACACATCGCCCAAGCTGCGCTCGGCTATTCGTCACATGCTCGTTGAGGGACAGACCCGTATCATTGTGAACCTGCTGAAGACCACCTACTTAGATGGTCAGGGGCTAGCGGTGTTGGCGGAGACGCGTCAGCAAGCCCGGGCCGCCGGAGGGAACATCGGCTTCGTCCATGACCAGCCGTTGTTTACGCGGCTGTTCTTGCTGACAGGGCTGCGGAGCGCATTTCCCGCGTTTCGCACCGAAGCCCTGGCGGTGCGCGCCGCCCGGCGGTGGACAAAGACCTCCCCGCGCGCCTAGCCGCACGCGGGGAGGCTCCGTTGCTGCTTACTTGGTCACGACGTTAACCAACCGGCCAGGGACCACGACCACGTCGGCGACCTGCCGACCCTCCGTGAACTTTCGCACTTTCTCATTGCGCAGCGCCAATTCCCGCGCCTGCGGCGCAGCGAGATCCACCGGGATCTGAATGCGATCGCGGACCTTGCCATCCACCTGCAGGACCAGAACGGTCGTCTCCGCGCGCGCGAGTGCCTCATCAAAGGTCGGCCATCGCTGGGTGTGGACGCTGTACGATTCACCCATGTACTCCCACAGTTCCTCGGCAATATGCGGGGTCATCGGAGCCAGCAGAAGGACCAGAGTCCGCAGCGCCTCCCGCCATTGCGGCGCGGCCATCTTTTCGTCTTTCACCCCATAGAGGTGGTTAACAAACTCCATCAGGGCAGCCAGCGCGGTGTTGAAGTGGAATCCTCTCAGGTCGTCGGTGACCTTCTTGATTGTCTTGTGCGTCCAGTGCGCCAACTCTCGGTGGTCGGAGTTCGAACTTTCTCCTCCCCGACGCGGAGATGGACGCTGCGCCGACGCCCCGTCGCGACGCCCTCCGCCGCCGGTCTCGTGCACCAGGTTCCACACCCGCACCATGAAACGGTGCATCCCGTCAATTCCCCGACTGTTCCAGGGACCGCCGCCGTCCCAGGGGCCGATGAACATCAAGTACGCCCGCACTGTGTCGGCACCGACGGACTGAACGAACTCGTCGGGATTCACCACGTTGCCGCGGGACTTGCTCATTTTCTCGCCGTCCTCGCCCAGGATGATGCCTTGGTTGAACAGACGCTGCAGCGATTCGCCAAACGGGACCAGACCTAGGTCGCGCATCACTTTTGTCCAAAACCGCGCGTACATTAGGTGCAAGATCGCGTGCTCCACCCCGCCCGTGTACTGATCAACTGGCAGCCAGTACTTTCCGATCTTGGGGTCAAAGGACCGGGCCGCCTCATGGGGACTGACGTAACGGTACATGTACCACGAGGAGTCGACGAACGTGTCCATCGTATCCGTTTCCCGCTCGGCGTCGGTCCCACATTGGGGACAGCGCACACGTCGAAACCCCTCGTGATGTTTGAGAGGCGACTCGCCTGTCGGTAGAAACTCCGCATCCTCGGGCAGGCGGACCGGCAAGTCCTTATCAGGAACCGGCACGGTCCCACATCGCGGGCAGTAAATGATGGGGATGGGCGTGCCCCAGTAGCGTTGCCGGCTGATCAACCAATCGTGGAGACGGTAGTGGGCCTTGCGCTCGCCAATCCCGTGCGCTTCCATGTAATCGGCGATCCGCTGCCACCCCTCGGCCGAGGACAGACCGTTGAAGGGGCCCGAGTTGACCATCGTTCCTTCGTCGAGGTAGGCCTGCTCCAAGGGGCGGCCGTCCCAGCCGGGAGGCGCGACGACGACTGGAATGGGTAGCCCGTACTTCTTCGCAAAGACGAAATCCCTCACGTCGTGCGCCGGAACCCCTTGGATGGCCCCGGTCCCGTAGGTCAGCAGGACATAGTCCGCGATGAAGATCGGCACCGGGGCCTCGTTCATTGGGTTGATGGCGTATGCCCCGATGAACACCCCGTCCCGTTCTTTCTCGGTGGACAGGCGTTCGATATCGGACGCGCGGGCCGCTTTGAACTTGTACGCCTCGACCGCCGCCCGCCGATCGGGCGTGGTCAGCCGGTCCACCAACGGGTGCTCGGGTGCCAGGACGGCAAATGTCATGCCGTAAACGGTGTCCGGCCGCGTCGTAAACACGCGGAAGGAGGCATCCGGGACACCCTTCACCCGCAACGTAAGCTCCACACCCGTGCTCTTGCCGATCCAATTCTGCTGCAGCGTGCGCACGCGCTCGGGCCAGTTGATCGTGGAGAAGTCGAGCAGTTCGTCGGCGTAGGCGGTGATCTTTAAGAACCACTGTTCCAGATTCTTCTTAATCACCGGCGTCCCGCACCGCTCACACACGCGCTCGTCGCCCACCACTTGCTCGCGCGCCAGAGAGGTGTTGTCCTTGGGGCACCAGTCCACTGGCGAGAGCGTCCGGTACGCCAGACCGCGCTCGTACATCCGCAGGAAGAACCACTGGTTCCACTTGTAGTACTCGGGATCGCAGGTAACGACCTCGCGCGACCACGCCCACATCGCTCCCATTGAGCGTAATTGCTTGCGCATCCGGGTGATGTTGTCCATCGTCCAGGTGTACGGATGGATACCATGCTGAATGGCGGCGTTCTCGGCCGGCAGGCCGAACGCATCGAAACCGATGGGAAACATCACGTTGAACCCCTGCATCCGCGTGAAGCGCGCGGCGGCGTCAGAGGGGGCCATCGCATACCAGTGCCCGATGTGGAGGTCCCCGGACGGGTACGGATACATGGTCAGGAAGTAGTACTTGGGCTGCCGGTCGAAGTCCGGCGCTTCATACAGCCGGTCTCTCTCCCAGCGAGCCTGCCACTTGGCTTCAATTGTGATCGGATCGTATCGGACCATCAGCCCTCTCCGTCTGTTTACCGGGCCGCGGCGGGTTTGGCCGTCGGCACGGCAGTCAGCCAGCCGTGGCGGTCCGGGCGTCGGCCTTCGGTGATCCCAAAAAACTCCTCTTGGATGCGCAGCGTGATCGGTCCGCGTCCGGTGCCCACGCGAACACGATCCACCGCACGAATCGGCGTAATCTCTGCCGCGGTCCCTGTAAAGAAGATCTCATCGGCAATGTACAGCCCCTCGCGCAGCATGGGCGCTTCCAGCACGGGGATGCCCAGATCGGCGCAGAGCGTCATGACCACCCCGCGCGTGATGCCCGGAAGAATCGCGCTGGTCAGAGGGGGCGTCTGGACAACTCCGTCCTTTATCACGAAGATATTCTCCCCGCTGCCTTCACTCACAAAGCCAGCCGAATCCAGAGCAATGCCCTCCGCGTACCCCAAGTCGGCCGCCTCCATCGTGATCAGCTGGGAGGTCACGTACTGACCGCCGATCTTGCCCATCGGGACGCCGGTGTCGGGCGCCATGCGGCGCCAGGAGCTCACCATGACATCCACTCCCTGCTCGATTGCTTCCGGGCCGAGGTACCGCCCCCAGGGCACGGTAATGATCGCCACCTCCAGCGGGGACTTCCGCGGGTCCAAACTGAAAGACCCCGCCCCGCGGAAGACGATCGGGCGAATGTAACACGATGCGAACCCGTTAGCTCGCACAGTTTCGAGAATCGCCTCAGTTAGCTGGGCCGGGGTATAGGGCAACTCCATCCGGAAAATCCGGCAAGAGTCCACCATCCGGGCCACATGCTGTGGGAGGCAAAAGACGGCCGGCCCCCGGGGCGTCGTGTACGCGCGAATGCCTTCAAAGACGCTGCTCCCATAGTGCAGGGCCTGCGCCGTCACTGACACTTTTGCGTCTTCCGCCGGGACGAGCGTACCGTTGAACCAGATGTACTTGCCTGCGTCCATCGCTGCCTCCCCTTCACTTGGACCTAGAAGCGTACCTGAGCAAAACAATAACCGCCTTCGTATGGGGACGAAGGCGGTCTCCGTGGTACCACCCCTATTGATAGCGTTCCGCGCGCAAATGGGTGACTGCTGCGGCCGACCTGCTACCTGGTGGACCTGGCGGGAATTGAACCCGCGACCTCCCGCACGCCAAGCGGGCGCTCTCCCCCTGAGCTACAGGCCCTACGCTATCCGCTCTTCACGCGTCACGTGCGTGCACGGTCCGACTTCGGGGCCCGTGCCCCACCGGTCGAACGGCTCTCGGACGAGGTTCGGCTGATCTCAACGGTGCCGGCTTTCACCACATCCCGGCTCTCTCGACCCGACCGTCAGCCTACTGCTTCCGATCGTTGCCTCTAAACACGCTCATTATACCGAGGGGCAAACAAACCCGTCAATCAAATGCGCCGTAAGGAGTGGAGAATACCGAAGTTTCCCGCTTCTGTCGGCTTCCTGGAGAAGAATCAGTGTCCGGCTGATGTGATACGAAGGACGACGGCGTCGTACTGGTGCAGCTTGAGTCTTTCGACCAACCGACCGGCATCTTGGAGGCTTGGCAACGGGCCGAGCTGGACGACGTAGAGCCCTGAGGAGCGCACGATCTCGGCCTGGAAACCATCCTGCTGCAGCCGCTGGAGGAGGACTTCGGCGTTCTCTCGGATCTTGTACGCGCCAACCTGGACGTTGTACGTGGCGGGCACAGATGCAACCGGTTTGCTGTCAGCCATTTGCTCACCCGGTACCGCAGACGGAGGCTGGGCTGCAGGCGACGCGGACGTAACGGGCTGGTCGACTGGCTGCGATTGGACACTAGACGAAGGCGAGGTCTGAGCACGCGCGGGTGTGGTTGTGACAGGACGATCTGCCATCGGTCCCAGATACAGACGCGCTCCCAGATATCCTCCAACACCCCCGGCCACCAACGCGGCGACAACGACCCCGGCGATGCCACGACGCGTTGGGGGCGCCACGACCCGTGGCGGCGAGGCCATCTGCGGCGGTGCTTTCTGGGGGGAGGCAGACGAGGTGCCCATGGCCGTGTAGACTTCTTGCACGAGTTTCTCGGCGGTCGCCCGGTCAGGCCACTGGGCCGTGACATCTTCAGGCACCTGGATGGTGATGCTGAATTTCTTCCCCGCCCCCGATTTCGTCGGCTCAGCCACTGGGTTGCCTCATGTGCTCGATATCTTCCCCAAAATCGCTATGGAACCTCCGGTGTCTTGGACCTTCCCGTTTTCTCTCTGTTTAGACGGGTCTCGAGCGCTGCGTCTTCGCGACCTACCGGGACCGTCGAATCCCCACGGTGAACGCGTAGGCCACAGCGACCAGCCCCGCCACCATGATAGCAAGTGAAGCGTCGTACTGCTGACGAAGGCGAGCCGCCTCTTTCGCGGCCCCCGGGTCTACCGCGATTGCAAGTTGCCGCAGCACCGTCTGAGACTCTTGCACCTTCGGCAGCGTGAGCATTAGGAGCGCGAATCCCCCCACCGCCGCCACTATCCCTAACACGAACCATGCCCGAGCGGTCACCAGTCCCGAGCCATCCCGTGACGATCGGCCACATCTTGCGTCCAGCCTGTCAAATGCGTTTCTCGAAGTAGAGATACGTCCGCTCAGTGCGCGCATCCAGGCTTCGCACAAAGGCGGCCGACTGACTATCCAACGCCCAGTATGTGGTCATCGGCATGAAATGGTTCGCGGAAAAGAACTGGAGCGCCTCCTGTGCCAGAACGGTCCCCAAGCCCTTCCCCCGATGCGCCTCCCGCACGCCGACGGTCCAGCGCCCTACGCCGTCTTTCACTTGCGCGATGAGGAAACCAACAGGAAATTTCTCCCGTTCGGCAAGGAAGACACGGGTGTCTGCTTGCTTCCACAGGCGGTTGAGCACGTCTGGGAGCACTGTCACGTTGAGTGTTTCCTCCTGCAGCCGGGCCACTGGATGGGAGTCCGCTTGACCCGCGCGCCGCACCGTATACCCCGCAGGTACGCGCGCGTCCTTCCGTGCTGCTCCCGTCGCCACAACCAGAGCATTCGCAAAGGTGAAGTCATACTTCCGAACCAGGTTCAACACCTCCGCGTTCGTCTCCGCACATCGTAGGGTGAGCAGGTCCTGATGCTCCCCGTGGAACCGCTTCACGAGGAAGTCGTGGACCGTATTCAAGATGCTGTCCACGGCCTTCGCCTCGGTATCCCCCGCCCGTCCACCCACGGGTGCGGGGATCAGCACCTCTTCTACCAACATCTGGCGGCCCATCCGACCGAAAATAATCACCCCGTGAGGTTCGCGGTTGACCTCTAGCAGGAAAACGGGTTTTTCCGATTGCACCCACCAGAAATCTTGGGGGTTGGCTGGTCCGTAGCGGTCGAAGCAGGCCGAGTACCCCCCGTGATACGCACGGTCGTAGAGATCCACCAGCGTCGGGACGTGGCCGGGTTCAGCGGGAGTGATCGTCACCTGCATGTGGGTACCGGGATCAGTGCCTACCGTCCGAGAATGGGCGCATCCGCCCACAAGCGTTCGAGGCTGTACAGAGCCCGAGCGTCCGGGCCGAAGATGTGCACAACGACCGAACCGAAATCGAGCAAAACCCAGCGGGCGCGGGCGTGGCCTTCCTTCGCTAGCAACCGCGCACCGAGGTCGTCTAGGGCATCCTCGACCGCCTCGGTAATGGCCCGGATCTGCACGGCCGTCTCGGCGGAACCAATGACGAAGTAGTCAGCCACGGACGTGAAGCTGCCAATGTCGAGGATGAGCACGTCCTCGGCCTTTTTGGCCTCCATCGCTTCCGCAGCACCCAGCGCCAGCCCCTTCGGCCCCGTCAACCGTGCGCGCCTCCGGCCCTGCCGTACAACTTGTGTTTGTGGATATACGTCTCGACCGGCTCCGGCACTAGATAGCGAATGGGGAGCCCTGCGGTCACGCGACGGCGGATATCCGTCGACGAGATGGCGAGTGCCGGGATTTCGATCACGTGGATGTTCGACAGTTGCTGACCGGTCACGTTAAACCGGCGCAGATCGTGCACATCGATGGGAAACCCCGGCCGGCTCGCCGCGATAAATTGGCACAGCGTCAACAGTTCGGCCGACCCCTCCCACGCCCCCCGGACCACCTGGAGAATCGCGTCTGCCCCGGTAATGTAAAATAACGCATCTGCTTGGTACACCTGGCGCAATTCGCGAATCGTATCGATGGAGTACGAGGGTCCCGGTCGATCAACCTCTAGGCGAGACACGGCGAAAGCGGGGTTCGTGGCCGTGGCGAGGAGCGTCATGTGGTACCGGTGTTCGGGGGCGCTCACGCCATCCAGGTCTTTGTGTGGAGGGTACCGGTTGGGGACGAATAACACTTGCGACAACTCAAAGTGTATTCGGGCTTCCTCGGCTGTCACGAGGTGGCCGTAGTGAATCGGGTCGAAAGTGCCCCCCATGACGCCGACGCGTCCCACGCGACGCCCCTTTCGTCTTCCTTGCTCGGGCTCTTACTACCATGAGGATCACCGCCGCGATGATCCCCACCCCTCCCCCTCAACTCGAGGAGACAGGACTCTCGACGTGCACCTGTCGCGGCAGCTCATCGGCGACGGCCCCCATCAACGGTTGAAGCCCTTCGCCGGTGGCCGCCGACACGGGATAGACACGATATCCCAGTTGGGTAATCGCCTCTTGTGCAGAGGCGACCTTGTCCCGGGCGATAGGTTGATCAATCTTGTTCAAGGCCACTAACATCGGACGGCGCCGTAGCGACGGATCGTGGAGCCAGAGTTCGGAATTCACGGCCTCGAAGTCAGCGACCGGATCGCGCTCGGCGGCGAGGTCAATCACGTGCACGAGCACGCGGGTGCGCGCGATGTGCCTCAAGAATGTGTGGCCCAGCCCCGCGCCCTGATGCGCGCCCTCGATCAAACCAGGCAGATCAGCGAGCACAAAACTGCGCCCATCATCGAGACCGACGACACCCAGATACGGTTCGGTTGTGGTGAAGGGATAATCCGCGATCTTCGGGCGCGCCGCCGAGACCCGAGTGAGCAGCGTCGACTTCCCGGCGTTGGGAAAACCCACCAGACCGGCATCGGCGATCAGCTGCAGCTCTAGCTCAAGCCGGCGTTCCTCGCCCTTTCCCCCGGGATCCGCCCGGCGAGGGGCCCGGTGCGTGGAAGTGGCAAATCTCGCGTTACCGCGGCCGCCCTTCCCGCCGCGTGCTGCGACGACCCGCTGGCCGTGTTGGCTGAGGTCGGCGAGAATCTCCGCCGCACTCGTGTCCTTCACCACGGTGCCGACGGGCACGGGCACGACGAGCGATCCCCCGCGCTTCCCGTGCCGCAGGCTCCCTTCCCCGTGCCGGCCGCGCTGAGCCACGTACTGACGACGGTATTGAAAGTCCAACAGGGTAGACAGGTTCTCATCGGCAACCAGGACGACATCGCCGCCGTTGCCTCCGTCTCCGCCATCTGGTCCGCCCTTGGGCACGTACTTCTCCCGGCGGAAGCTCATGCAGCCGTTGCCCCCGTCTCCGCCTTTGACATCAATAACCGCGCGGTCGATGAACATCGCAGCTTTTCTGCCAGCACTCAGTGGACCCGTAGACGGTTGCGTAAACAGTCGAGGCCACGCGGACACCCGGATGTCTCCGAGTGTCGTGCGGTGGCCTCGAGTCGCCGCAGTCGGACGTGGTTTAGGTCGTTGATGGCAGAACGCTGACCTGTCGACTGTCGCGCCCATGGCGTTGCCACGACACGACTCCATCGACGAGGGCGAAAAGGGTGTGGTCGCGCCCGGTGCCGACGTTTTCTCCCGGCCAGACCCGGGTGCCCCGCTGGCGAACCAGCACGCTCCCTGCGGTCACGATCTGTCCTGCAAATCGCTTGATGCCGAGCCGCTTGCTCTTGCTGTCCCGACCGTTCCGGGACGAGCCCATGCCTTTCTTATGCGCCATCTGAGGTGCCCCCGATCACGGAGTCCCGACGCCTAACGCTCGATCTTGTCGATGCGAATCGTCGTGTACTGCTGGCGGTGCCCTTTCTTGCGACGGTAATGCACCTTGGACTTGTATTTGAAGACCACGACCTTCGCCGCTTTACTGTGGGCCATGACGGTCGCGGTGACCTTCGCCCCCGCGACGACCGGCGTGCCGACCGTGCGGGAAGAGTCGTCGGCGACCAGCAGGACGCGATCTAGCGTCACGGCAGTCCCGGCATCGGCGTCCAGGCGCTCCACGGCCACGGTGCGGCCCTCCTGGACCTTATACTGCTTGCCTCCGGTTTCGATCACTGCGTACATCGGCATCCCCGTGACGCCAATCCCCCAACATAGTGGGCCGACCCTGCGCACAAATACGCGGGGTCTGTGGCCCGAGGTATCGTATCACACCTGAGTCCGCCCCAGCAACCGGCGCAATTTTGTCATCCACGGGCGTGATCGACCCGCAGACGCGAGCGCCAACTCCTGTTCTTCGTCCTCCTCCCCCACGGTGACCACCTCCGGGGGACCATAGTCGAGCCAGTGTACGTGCTCCCCGCGCTCCTCCCGCACCGGCGCGCGCTCCAGGGCGTCCAGCGACGGCCCCTCGACGATGCGGAGGCGCTCGATGTGCATCCCGTCGCGGGCCCGGACACGGAGCCGCCGGCCTGTTTGCTGTTCCAACTGCCGGATCCAGCCCTCCCCCTCGCGGGACAGGAACGCAGCCACATCGGGGTGCACGTCTACCAGCACCGCCGCCTCTCGCGCGTTCGCCAGCGCCCTGCGGATCTCCCGACGGACCCGGGGCCCCATCGTCTCCACCGACAAGACCCGCCCCCGTCCCTCGCAGTATGGACAGGGCATCCGCATCACCTCTTCGAGGTCCTGGTGCACGCGCTTGCGCGTGATCTCCACCAGTCCCAGCTGTGTGAGATCGATGATGTGGAACTTGGACCGATCGCGGCGGGCGGCCTCGTGGAGAGCGGCCAGCACCTGCTTGCGGTGCCCCTCATTTTCCATGTCGATGAAATCGGCGAGAATGATCCCTCCGATATCGCGCAGCGTGATCTGGCGGACAATCTCTCCCACCGCTTCCATGTTCGTGCGGAAGATCGTGGTGGCCAGATCGGTCTTCCCGACAAACTTCCCCGTGTTGACATCGATGACCGTCAGTGCCTCGGTGCGATCGATGACGATGTAGCCGCCGGATTTCAACCAGATTTTGCGATGGAGCGCTTTCTCGATCTCCTTCTCCACTCCGGTGTGCTCAAAGATCGGTTCGGCCTCGCGATAGAGCTGCACCCGGGACTTCAACTTGGAGGCAAAGGAGTTCAGGAGATCTTGGACACGGCGGAACTCCTCGGGAGAGTCGATGAGAAATCGCGTGACCTCGTCGGTGAACTGGTCGCGCACCACGCGCCGGATGAGCCGCAGGTCCTGGTAGACGAGCGCCGGCGCTTTGCTCGCGCGCGACCGCTCTTCCACGCGGTTCCAGATCTGCAGCAGGAACTGAATGTCGTCGGCCAACTCTTTCTCGGTCGCCCCCTCGGCCGCGGTGCGCACGATGACGCCCATGCCTTTGGGCCGCACGCGGTCGGCGAGCTGCCGCAACCGCCGGCGTTCCTGCTCGTTTTCGATCCGCCGACTCACACCCACGTAGTTCACGGTGGGCATCAGCACGAGGTAATACGCGGGCAGCGCTACGTACGTCGTCACCCGGGCCCCCTTGCTGCCCATCGGCTCCTTGGTCACCTGAACCAGGATCTCTTGGCCCGCGCGCAGCCGCTCGGCGATGGCGCCTCGGCCAAACGACTCCTCGACCTCTTCTCCCGCCAGCCGCTGCGACCGGATATCGCCGACGTGAAGGAACGCGTTGCGCTCCAACCCGATGTCCACGAAGGCGGCCTCCATCCCGGGGAGGACGTTCGCGACTCGGCCCTTGTAGATGTTGCCTGCCAGGGGCTCCCCGCGTTCGATGAAGAGGTTGATCAGCTTGCCGTCATCGAGGACCGCCACGCGCGTCTCGTATGGTTCCACGTTTGCAATGATTTCTTTCGCCATATGCGCTCCTACGAGTCGAATCGACTCTAGAACAGAATCTTTTTCCGTCGCATTCCAATACTCAACAAGAGTCCGGTGGCACCCGCCATCGTAATCAGCGCGCTGCCGCCGTGGCTGACCCACGGCAGCGGGATCCCGGTGATCGGCATCAGGCCCACCGTCATCCCGACGTTGACGACGAGGTGAAAGCCCACCATCGCCACCACGCCGACGGCCATCAACGTCCCCAGACGATCCTTGGCCTGCGCGGCGATGGTCATCGCACGCCACAGCCACAGCGCGAACAGACCCAGCAGCACGCAGGCGCCGACAAATCCGAACTCTTCGCCCACAACAGTGAAGATGAAGTCGGTGTGCTGCTCGGGGATGAAATGCAACAAACTTTGCGTGCCGTGCAGCAGCCCTTTGCCGAGCAGCTGGCCGGAGCCCACCGCGATCTTGGACTGGATCAGCGCGTACCCCCCGCCTAAGGGGTCAGCGTTGGGATCGAGGAAGACCAAGAGCCGGTGGCGCTGGTAGTCGTGGAGCAGGCGCCACGCGAGGGGGGCGACCGTGGCCGCGCCGGCGCCAAGCGCGGCGAGCATCCGCACTGGGAGCTGGGCGACAAAGATCATCGCCGCGAGAATCGCCGCCACGACCAGCGCCGTTCCGAGGTCCGGCTGGCGGGCGATCAACGCCAGTGGAAGGGCAGCATGAGCCAGCACGGGCAGGAGGGCCCTCCACGAATCAAACTCCTTGTACCCATCGATGTGCTTCGCCAGCGTGATGATGAGCGCCAGCTTGGCAAGTTCAGCGGGCTGGAAGGCGGCGAGGGGTCCGAGGCCGATCCATCGCTGTGCGCCAAAGCTCACCCGGCCGATCACCAACACCGCCAAGAGCGCCAGGACCGTTCCAGCCAGAATCGACCGCCACACGCGGGCGATGGCCTGGTAATCGACCGCTGCCAGCAGCCCCAGGATGATCAGCGCCATGATGATGTGCAGCACCCGCGCGCGAACGAACTCGGCTGGATTGGGGGTATTGTGCACGGCGCTATAGAGCACCAAGACGCCCCCGGCCATGAGCGCCAGCATCGCCCCAAGAAGCGGCCAGTCGAGGTAGCGCAGGAGCCGCTTGCTCATCGGCCCGTCTCCTGATCCACCGCGGGGGAAAACGCGGTCTGGAAAATCGCGCGGGCGACGGGGGCGGCAGCGATGCCACCGCGGAATCCGTTTTCGACGAACGCGATCACGACCAACCGCGGGGCATCGATCGGGGCATAGCCGGCAAACCACGCGTGCGGCCGCCCCCGTGGGTTTTCCGCGCTCCCGGTTTTGCCTGCCATCGGCAGCCCCTCGATCCGCGCTCCCGCGCCACTCCCCCGGTCGACCACGGCGCGCATTCCCTCCTGCAGCACCGCCAGGCTCTCGGGACGATACGGCACTACGCGCTGCATCACCGGATCCACCCGATGCGCGGTGCGGTCACGATCGTACGTCAGGAGCAGGACGTGCGGTTGCACCAGCTGACCGCCATTCGCGATCCCCATGACCATGCGAGCCACTTGGATCGGTGTGACGGTGATCGCTCCCTGGCCAATCGACATATTGACCGCGTCCCCGGGGTACCACGGCTCGCCTACTAGTTGTTCTTTCGTCGCCGGGCTGGGGATGATGCCGTTGATTTCTCCCGGCAGATCGATCCCGGTCGGCTCCCCGAGCCCCATGAGAAGAGCGTAGTTCGCCAGCTCCTCACCACCCAGCCGGTAGCCGAGGGTGTAGAAGACGACGTTCACCGAGTTTGCGATTCCGGTGATGAAGTCGATGCGGCCCCACGCTTTCAAATCTCGGAAGATCCACTGACCCAGCTGAAAGTAGCCGGGGGCGTCGAACATCGTCCGCCGCGAGACGATGCCGCGGTCGAGGGCCGCCATGGCGGTCACCAGCTTGAACACAGACCCCGGTTCATAAGTCGCGCCCACGGCGCGATTGAGTAAGGGCTTGCGCTGGTCGGCTGTGATCGCCTGCCACGCCGTCGACCCGATACCCATGGCGAACTGATTGGGGTCGTATGAGGGAAGACTGACCATCGCTAGAATGTCGCCGGTGCGAGGATCCATGGCGATGGCCGCGCCTGCCCCCAACCCAGTGGCCTGTAGCGCATCGTATGCGGCCTTCTGTACATCGAGATCGAGCGTCAACGCCAAGGGGCGGCCGGGGAGGGCGGGCACGCGAGACAAAATCCGCAAGGGGCGGCCGAGGGCGTCCACTTCCACCCGCATCCGTCCGTCGACCCCGCGCAAGACGGCTTCACTTGCACGCTCCACGCCCGCCTTGCCAATCAGATCGCCCGGGCGGTAGCCCTCATTCCGCCGGGCAGCCAGGTCCTCGACATCGATCTCTCCGAGGTAGCCCAGCACGTGCGCGGCGATCTTGTCCTGCAGGTAGTGCCGCACTGGCTCGACGAGGATAATCACCCCGGGAAGGTCAAGCCGATTTTCCTCGATCAAGGCGACGGCGGCTGCCCCGACATCGCGCTTGATCCGTGCGGGCTCGAACAGCCGCGGCCGGTTGGCCTCAATCCGACGCGTGATCTCCTCAGGCGTAATCCCTAAGATGGACGCCAGGCGGGCCACGACTTGTGGCGGGTCGTGCAGTTCCAAGGGCAAAACCGCGACGGTGAATGACGGACGGTTGGAGACGAGGGGACGGCCCTTGCGATCGTAGATAATCCCACGCGGCGCGGACAGCGTGTAGTCGCGAATCCGATTCTCTTCGGACTGACGCAGGTAATACCCACCCTGCAGCACCTGCATTTGCCACAGGCGTACGACCAGGATGCTCATCAGCACCCCGATGAGAAGATTAATGACGAACAGCCTTTTGGCCGGCTGCTGATACTCCATCGCCGTTGA
>WNFH01001180.1_pt1 | contig 17551 bp, 17 predicted proteins | sample 5400411 | NCBI WGS metagenome assembly WNFH01 (sample SAMN13153347, study PRJNA577476) | soil metagenome | isolation source: 200 cm saprolite under Douglas fir tree site 2 hole 3 | place: USA:California | collected 2015-04-18
GAGCTGAGGGTAGCACAAGGGAAACGGGTCGATTAGACCACGAGAATGAGCCTGGAACGTAAATGGAGAATGAAAAGGTGAGTGAAAGAAACTGGCCTCACACAGCCAGTGCCACCGCGAAGCGGTTTAGTTCAACTATGAATATGCCGGTCAGTATAACATTGGTCGTTAAGTTTATTGCGACAGTCGCTATTTCCTAACTTATTCAAAACCTTGTCAACGATTTCGAGTGTCACCGGCGGCCGCAAAAAGCCGACCGGCTGGGCGGCATATTATCATTATGGCCGTCCAGATCCCAAGTCGTCTGCCGGGCTGCGGACTCCTCTACCGCCGCGGTTCAGGACGTGCGTATAGATCATTGTGGTGTTTACATTGCGGTGGCCCAGCAGCTCCTGCACGGTCCTTATGTCATATCCGTCTTCAAGTAGGTGAGTGGCGAAGGAGTGCCGAAAGGTATGGCAACCTAAGTTTGGGGTGAAGCCCTTCAAATTGGGATCAGCCATAGGTGCTTTCCTAGTGGCCAATTAGCAAGTTCGGTCAAGTAATAACCAAACCGGCAGGGTGCGTCAAGCTTTATTTGCCCAGCAAACGCTGCCGCTCCGGCGGTCTATCGTTTTGCGTAAGAGGCGTGTCATCGCGTCCTTCTCCACGCAAGGGTTAGACACCTTTTGCCTACGATAACGCTCTTACCGTGACGTTCCCACCAGGCTGGGCTTGGATAGTAAGCTCGTAGCCTGCAAGCAGAGACATCCCGACTAAGGGAGCGGTTTCGGCCTCGTCCACGGGAATGCGTCGAGCCTCCCCGTCCCAATCCACTGTGGCTTCGTAGATGTCAAAAACGCTCTCTCTGCCGTCTGCCAAAAGTGCACGGCCACGCCGACGCCAAACCAAGCCCAGCCGGACAATTAGGGAAGACGGAAGGCTGAGCCACCCATCAAAACCTGTATCGATGATCGCCTCGACCCCTTGCTCTTGTCCGGCGGGACCACGCACCATCAAGTGGATGATAGCTTGGCGGTCCTCCGTGACAACGCCGGTAATCATGCTGCGGGTGATCGTGGGTAGGATCCGAAGTGGCGCGCGTACCGGGAGCCGATTCGCCTCAACCATACCTGCGCGTTTGGAACCCGATTCAGAAGACGATCTGAGGCAGCTAGTTCATCCTCGTCTATCTCGTAGGCTCCGGTTTCGATATCGATCGCAACGAATTTGCCCTCATTGCCCTTTTCTAGAATGGCGCGAAGCTCATGCTCATAAATCGCATCCCCTCGACGGGCAAACTCCTCTTTGCTGTAACGAGGTTGATTTTTCATTCCGGTACCTTCTCTCTATTGGGTTAACTCTCCTAATATATACCACCTGTTACGATCTTGCCAAACTGTTCTTCGGACGAGCATAGGCATGACATTTCAAGGTGGCTATCCGGCTACCAGCCCGCAGCCTATTTCTATCGATATCGCCGAAGTCCTCTGATCCAACTTTGTCCGCCCCTCACTTGACACACGCTTTGGCGGTCAAATATGCTCGCTGTCGAGGTTAGTCAAGGAGGAGAAACATGGCGACAAAGAACTATCAGACGGTAAAAGTAGAAAAGGAAGACGGCATCACGTGGGTGATTTTAAATCGCCCGGAGAAGCGCAACGCGATGAACCCTCAGCTCCACTATGACATGCTCGACGCGCTGACCGAGCTGGAGACGGATCCGGAGACGCAGGTCGTGGTGCTGACGGGGGCGGGCAACAGCTTTTGCGCCGGCCAGGATCTGAGGGAATTCTTCCGCGCGCTGGACAACAACCCGGCGGAGCGGCGGCGCGCGGGGTGGGCCTCTCAAGAATGGCGCTGGCGGAGGTTGTTCACGTTTCCCAAACCGACCATCGCGATGGTCAACGGCTACTGCTTCGGCGGGGCTTTCACTCCGCTCATCGCATGCGATTTCGCGATCGCCGCCGAGGACGCCGTTTTCGGACTGAGCGAGGTGAACTGGGGAATCTTTCCCGGCGGTTTGGTGAGCCGTGTGTTGGCCGATGCTCTAAGCTATCGCGACGCCATGTATTACATCATGACGGGCGACACTTTCGACGGGAAAAAGGCGGCGGAGATGAGGCTGGTGACTTTCGCCGTCCCGCGGGAGAAGTTGAGGGAGGAGACGGTCAAGCTGGCGAAGAAACTCATGGAGAAGAATCCCAACACCCTGCGGGCGGCAAAAGAGGTCTACAAATTATGCCGCACGATGGATTACGCGCAGGCTGAGGATTATATGGCGGCGAAGGGGGCAGCGCTGAGGGCGACGGACCCTGAGAAAGGGCGCGAGGAAGGCACAAAACAGTTCCTCGACGACAAGAGCTATCGTCCGGGACTTGGCGCGTATCAACGGAAGAAAGGATAAACACCTAGAGCAAATTTTAGATTTTCGATTGCCGATTTTCGATTGAATCTAAAATCCAAAATCTAAAATCGAAAATCGATGGAATCTAAGGGGTGTCGGGAGGGAAGATGGATTTCAACTTGCCTGAAGAGCTTCAGATGCTTAAGGAGACGGTTCGGCGCTTTGTGGAGAAGGAACTTTTCCCGCTCGAGCGGGAGTTCCGTCCTGAAGGGGAGGAGATGCCAGAGAGGCTCCTGAAGCCACTCCAAGAGAGGGCAAAGGCCATAGGCTTATGGTTGCTCGACGTTCCCGAGGAATTCGGCGGGGCGGGCCTGGGTCTTCTCGCGCGCTGCGTCATTGCGGAGGAACTGTTCCGAACAACGGCCGTCCCTTTTCGCAATAACGAGATATTCGGACCAGAAATCAGGTCGGTCTTATTCCACTGTAACGAAGAGCAGAAGGAGCGGTTCCTCAAGCCGGTCTTAAAAGGCGAGGTGAAGGTCTGCTTTGCTCAGACCGAGCCGGACGCGGGAAGCGACCCGGCGGGCATGCGCACGAGGGCGGTGAAGGACGGCGATTATTTCATCTTGAACGGGACCAAGCGTTTTATCACCGGAGCCGGGCGGGCAGACTTCGGCCAGGTGATGGCGGTCACGGATCCGGAGAAGCGCGCCCGCGGAGGCGTCACCTGCCTCATGGTGGACATGAAGAGCCCGGGCGTCATCCCCGAGCGGCAGTGGCCGACGATGATGGGAGACGCGCCTTGGCAGATTGTTTTCGACAATGTCAAAGTTCCTGCGGCAAACGTGATCGGCGAGGTAGGCGGAGGTTTCTCGCTGGCCCAAAAGTGGATCAGCGAGGGGCGCATCCGAGGGCACGGAGCACGCTGTCTGGGGATCGCCGGGCGCGCACTGGATATGATGATCGATTACAGTCACCACCGCGTGACCTTTGGGCGCCCGCTTGCCGATAGACAGGCGGTGCAGTTTATGGTGGCGGATTCTGCGATGGAATTGCACTCGACGCGACTCATGGTTTACGAATGCGCCTGGCGCCACGATCGGGGCGAGGACGTGCGCAATCTCTCCTACATGGTTAAGGTGATGGCTACGGAGATGGTCGGTCGCGTAGTCGATCGGTCGATCCAAGTTCACGGCGGCGTCGGTCTAACTAAGGACCTGCCCCTCGAGTGGTGGTACCGGCAGGTGCGGGCGATCAGGATCACGGAAGGAGCTACAGAGGTCTTGCGTTGGCGGCTGGCGCAAAACCTGATGAAGGCACGCGGCTAAAGCGGGAGGTTAAAAGGGTTAAAGGGTTAAAGGGATGAAGAGAATGGCTCGACAAGAGGAAAGGAGGTCGTCATGAACCGAGAAATGGAAGTCATTGATGCTGATGGTCACATTACCGAAGAGGATAGCCAGCTTAAAGAATATATGGACTCCCCTTATCGAAACCGGCGCGCGATACTCTATCCTAGTGACAACTGGGACCGCTCTCTGGGCGGCACGCTCGGCACGCGGGCGAGGGACGCGAAGAGCTGGCTCGACGCGATGGATCAGGGAGGAGTTTCGACCGCGGTCCTTTTCCCAACGAGCGGTTTGAGCATCGGCTGGATCCGGGAGCCGGATTATGCCGCAGCATTGTGCAAAGCATGGAACAACTTTGTCTCAGAGAAATTTCAAAAGATCAGCCCGAGGCTGAAGGGAGTTGCTTTGGTCCCGTTTCAGGATGTTTGCGAGGGAGTGAAAGAGCTGCGACGGGCGATCAAGGAGCTCAGGCTCGTAGGAGTGATGCTTCCGGCTGTGGGTCTGAGGAAGCCCCTGGGCCATCAGGATTATTGGCCGATCTACGAAGAGGCCGAGAAATTGGATTGCATGGTCGGCGTTCATGCGACCGTGCGCGGGCCGCACTACTTCGCTGGCGAACTGTTCGATCAGTTCATCGACGTTCACACAATTTCTCACCCGTTTGCCCAAATGATTCAAATGACCAGCATCATTTTGCGAGGGGTTTTGGATCGTTTCCCAAGGTTGAGAGTCGCGTTCATGGAGGCGGGCTGCTCGTGGGTTCCCTATTGGATGGGGCGATTGGATGAGGAGTGGGAGAAGCGCGGCCAAGCGGAAGCCCCGCACTGTAAGAAAAAACCCAGCGAATATGTGAGGAGCGGGAGAGTTTACCTGCATGCGGAGGATTATGAGCCGCTTGTCGGCGCGACCGCCCAGATCCTTAGTCCCCAGGTGCTCTATTACGCTTCCGACTGGCCTCATTGGGACAACGAGTTCCCGGAGAACATCGATCACTTGAGTCATCGCGAAGATCTTTCTCCAGAGTCGAAGAGGTGGCTCATGGCCGAAACGGCGAAACGACTCTACAATCTCGACTCGAACTGAAGCGAAAAATGAAACGCAAGGTGTGCATCTCCGGTCCGACGCGCTTGAAGCTTTCGGAGGAGCTGCTGTGCCAGGCGGGCTGCGAGCTGGTTCTCGGCAAGTCGGTGGACGATTTTCCCGAGCACCGCTATTCGAAAAGGGAGCTCGTCGATCTTATCGGAGATGCCGACGCGCTCCTGCTTTCCACTCGTGAAGCGGCCAGCGCGGAGATTCTGAATAACTGCCAACAGCTTCAGGCGGTCGTCAAGAGTTCCATCGGCGTCGAAGGGATCGACATCGAGGCGGCGACGGAGCTCGGGATTCTAGTTTGCAACAGCCCGGCGCCGGAGAATTTCACCGGCCTCGCGGAGGCGACGGTGGGATTAATCGTCGCCCTCTTCAAGCGGCTCAAGCCAAACGAGTCCGTCATTCGAAGCGGCGGATGGAAGGAGCCGCAGAACCGGGGCGAATTGATGGTTGGAAAGACTATCGGGATCATAGGCGTAGGGCGGGTCGGTCGGGAAGTCGCCAAGCGACTGAAGCCCTGGGATCTCCGCCTCCTTGCTTACGACCCATACGTAAAACAGGAATCGGTCGATAGGCTCGGCGTCAAAATGGCGCCGCTCGAAGAGCTGCTGCGCGAATCGGATCTGGTCAGCCTGCACGTCGTCCTCACGCACGAGACGCGTTCGTTGATCACGCTCAGAGAACTCAAGACGATGAAGCGGACGGCCTATCTGGTCAATACCTCCAGGGGCGCCGTTACTAAGGAAGATGATCTCGTCAAAGCTCTCAACGAAGGAATCATCGCCGGTGCGGCCCTGGACGTCTTTGAGGAGGAGCCGCTGCCGATGAGCAGCAAGCTCAGAGAGGTCCATCCGGAGCGGTTGATCCTGACGCCGCATATCATCGGCAACAATCCGAAGTCCCTGCTCTCCGGTCACCGGATGGCGGTGGAAAGCGTGCTGACGATTCTGGATGGGAAGGCGCCGCAAACCGTGCTTAATCCTCAGGCGGTGGATCGTTGGAAGGCCAGGTTTCGGGGCTGAGAGGCTGACTCTGTGATGCTTTTCGCGCTCTAAAGAAAAAGGAGGTGCGTTATGAAAAAGTTTGCAGACAGACTTGCGCTGCTGATTTTTCTTGCGTTGCCCGTCTTTGTCTTTCTTCTGGGGATCCGACCTCTGTTCGCTGCCCCTCCTGTCGTCAAGATCGGTTACCCCCAGCCGAGCGGGGCGAACATTCCGATTTGGGTGATTTCCGAAGCGAAGATCGACCAACGCTACGGCATCAGTGTTCAGCCGATCTACATCTCCGGCGGTGCAAGGCTAACCCAAACCCTTGTTTCAGGCGACATCCAGATGGCGCTGACAGGCGGAGCGGTGATCAACGGGATCCTAAGCGGCGCGGAGCTTGTTTATATCGCTATCGGTGTTCCCACCTACGGCTTTTCGGTTTATGTCAGGCCGGAAGTCAAAGACGTCTCCGACCTCAAGGGAAAGGTGCTTGGCGTCATGACAAAGGGCGCCTCCTCCGACCATGCAGCCACCGCGCTCTTGAGGCAAAACGGCATGAGGGCAGGGCAGGAGGTAAAATTCCTTTACCTTGGAGGAGTCCGTGAGGTTCTGGCAGCCCTGGATAAGGGTATTATCCCTGCTGGTGTTCTTTCATCTCCCACCACGCTGGTGGCGCGTCGCTTGGGCTACAAAGAGTTAGTCAACATCGGCGCACTGAAACTTCCTTATATCCACAACGGCATCGTCACTCGGCGCTCCCTGACGCGCCAGAATCCCGACCTGATTAAGAACTTTCTAAAAGCTTATGTTGAGGCGCTAAAGATCACTCAGGAGCAACCAGAGGTGGCAAAAAAGGCGCTCGCACATTTTCTCGCTACAGATGACAAGGCTATAATTGACGAGGCCTACGAGTCTTTTCGACCGCTTTTCCCAAAGGTTCCTTACTTGAACGATGAGATCATCCGCTCGGTTCTATCGGTCACGGACCATCCTAAAGCCGCGACTGCAGATCCGCGGGAGTTTTACGACAACCACTTCATCAAGGAGCTGGAAGAATCGGGGTTTGTTCAAGAGCTCTATGCTCGGAAATGAATATTTGGCAAGAGAGGATGTAGCCTAGCTCCTATCTGCTACATAGATGAGAGGCAGGGTTACCGTGAAAGTTGACCCTTTGTTAGGCTCGCTTTGTGCTCCAATGGTTCCTCCCAGCAGCTCTGCGAACTTCTTCACGATATAGAGTCCAAGACCCACTCCGCCATGCGCCCTGGTCTCTGAGCTATCGACTTGGTGAAACATCTCAAAGATAGAGGGCAGGGCTTCCTGGGGAATGCCTATTCCCGTGTCCTTCACCTTGAATTCCACCATCCTCGTCTTTGCGATGTAGCGCGCCGAAACTGAGATCTCTCCGTTGTCGGTGAATTTAAGCGCATTATTGATAAGATTCTGCAGTATGTGCCTGAGTTTCTCGCGGTCGGTCTTCATCTCCGGGAGATTGGAAGGAATGTCCCAGGTGAGCGCAAGGCTGCTCCCCCGTGGAACATCATAAGCCGATCTCAGATCGTTCAAGAAACCCGACAGATTAAAATCATCGGATTTCACGGTTGCGGTTTGGGATCCGATATTGGTCGCCTCCAAGATGCCGCTGATCATAGAGAGCAGATCCTTGGCCCGGCCCAACAGCCTTCCCAAGACCCGGTCCTGTTCCAGGTTAATCTCTCCCAGCATCCGATCCTTGAGCATTTCCGTGTACCCCATGACGAGGTTCAAGGGTGTCCGCAGTTCATGGGACATGACGCTCAGAAATTCATCTTTCACCTTGTTGGCTTTCTCCAGCTCCACTGTCTGGCCTTTCATCCGCTCAAAGAGCTGGGAATTGTGGATCGCTATGGCCGCCTGTCCTGCGAGCGTGCTCAGAAACTCGCTCTCTTCGTCGCTGAAGATTTTTTCCTGCTTGCTATAAAAGGAGAGGACCCCTAGCGTCTCGCCTTTGGCAATGAGCGGGACGCCCAAATAGGAGACCAGTCCGTGTTTCTCGAAGAACGGCGCGTTGGACGATCGCGGATCTCTCCGGATATCGGCCGCCATGATCTTCGTCCGGCTATGAAAGACGTCGCTTGCAAACGACCGGCCCGCCGCCCATTCTTCGGCCTTCCATTCCTCTCCATCGAGATTGCGGCTGGCTACGGGTTCGAGCTGTTTCGTGGCTCCGTTAAATAGCCTGACGGTCGTGGCGACGGGATAGGGAAGCAGGCGATCGATCTTTTGCAGCAAAACGTCCAGGACCGTTTGTAAGTCCAGCGTCGAGGTCGTGGCCAAGTTGATGTCGTGCAGCGCAGTCTCGCGCTCGCGGTGGCGAAGAATCAGCTCGTCGGCGCGCTTGCGTTCGGTGATGTCCCTGGCCACGCAAACGATGGCCACCGGTTGCCGGTTGGGGTCGCGCATTAAAGAAGCGGAAACGCTTAAAGTCGCTGGTCCGGTCTCTTCGACGGGCAATGTCACTTCATAATCGCGATGATCGCCGCTTTGAATCAAGCTGTCGAGCTCCTTGGAGCTGAAGAAGGTGCGTTGTACCGCAGTGATCACCGTACCCACAAGTTCGTCTTCAGATTTTCCACAGAGACGACAAGTTGCCTGATTGACGATGCGCACCACGCCTTCATGGTCGAGCACGAGCAAAGCATCAGCCATGGTGTCCATGATCTTCGTCGCTGCCAAGGCCGGGGTAATGTCTACCAGCCGGTAGTTCCAGATCGCGCGCGCCATCAAGCCAATGAAAGCGAGTACCGGAATAAAACCTAAGGGGTAGAACGCCAGACCGAATGCGGGGAGGTAATCCAACGCGGCGATGTAACCTATGGCAAAGGCGGTCATAAGCGCTTTGGTCCTCTGTCGGCGCGTTCCTGGCAGGGTCCGTTGATAGTCGCTCCAGTAGTGACGCAAACTTTGGAGTAGAATGGCAAAGAAAAAGATGAGGTACGGCACACTCAACCAGTTATATCTCGCATAGTAACCCCACCAGTGCCGGTACAGGCCGTTGACCAAGGCATCCGTCGTGAGGATCGATACGAAGAAGAGAATCGAAAGAGCCCAGCTCATCCAGACGAGTTTCTTATTCTGTTGATAGATGTTCAGCGTGGATACGGTGAAATGGTAGACAGCGGAGGGAATCAAGACGATCCCGAGGTGGGCCGCCTTGACCCACCACAGGGCGACTTCGGGTGTGACAGCGCAGTACATCCAGGAAAAGCCAAAGAGCCAGAGACCGGCGGCGAGCGTGACCAGGAAGAAGAGAAGGCTGACCAGAGAGCCGCGCTCGCGGACAAGAACGAGCAATCCAAGAAGGAAAATAGCGGCGGCGGTTCCAAAAGTCGGGACCGCATACGGGTTAAACTCATAGAAAACTGGATTCAGGATATGCGCCAGCATAGTGGGGGCTGTTGAACCTCACAAGCGAGGGTCCATCTCTCCTGTACGGAACCTAGCGAACTACTCCGCACGCAGAGACGAAGGCGGAAAAGATCTTTCGCTGGCTTTTCTGCCGGTGGGTCAGAAATTCAGGATGCCATTGGACTCCCAGAACGAAAGAGCTTCCTTCCCGTTCGATGCCTTCGATGACGCCGTCTTCCGCTACTGCATTGACGATGAGCCCCTTGCCGAGTTTTTTCACCGCTTGGTGATGCGTGGTATTGACCTCTAAGCGGGCTCGACCCACGATCTCTTCGAGCTTGGTGCCTTTGGAGATCTTTATCAAATGACCGCCCATCTCTCTTATGTCCCCTCGCTGGTGCGCCAACGCGTTGGGAAGTTGAGTCGAAATATCTTGGTAGAGAGAGCCCCCCAGAGTCACGTTGATCGCTTGCGCCCCTCCGCAGATCCCCAGGAGGGGCAGGCCCTGCTTGAGGGCCAGCGTGATCACTTCCAGCTCGAATTCCGTCCGGTTCTCCTTTACTTTTCCTAATGCGGCCAACGGCTCTTCCCCGTAAAATTTCGGGTGAATGTCGAAGTCTCCGCCGCTGATCACGATGCCGTCGAGAGACTCGATTGTCCTATGAATCGCTGTTCGTGAGCTCGTGATCGGCAGCAGCAGAGGGAGGCCGCCGGCCTCGAGGATGGCGGAAGGATAACGCTCCCGCAAAAAGATCAGCGGTTCTCCGTTGCGATCCGGGGCAGGCAGTCCGTGGTCGGGGGTGATTCCGATCCGAGGCATCCCGCCCGTTGATCGTTTTTTATCCATTCTTATCTGGGATTGCCGTACATGCGCTGATAGTTGAGATGATTGCGCAGGACGAGCTTGACGTAGAGGCGGGTTTCCGCGTAGGGAATTCTTTCGATAAATTCCTGTGGATCGTCCGTCACGATCTGTCTTTGCCATCGCGCCACGGCATTTTGCCCGGCGTTGTATGCGGCGATCGCTTTGACCAAGTCGCCGGAATAGAGTTGGAGGAGCTCTCTAAGATGGTGTATCCCGAGGTTCAAGTTGAGCTCGGGCTCGAAGAGCCTTTCGGGTTGAGGCGGAGGAAGTCCCACCTGTGCCGCGGTGCGAGCGGCGGTAGAAGGCAGAAGCTGCATCAGCCCGTAAGCCGACGCGGGAGAAAGCGCCTTGGGATCGAAGAGGCTCTCTTGCCGGATCAACGCCAGCACCAGATACGGATCGATGCCGTTCTCCTCCGCCACTTTCTGAATGTTCTCCCAGTAGGCCAAGGGGTAACGGTAGCGCTCCAGCTCTTCGGAGGAGATGCCCAGCTTGCTGGACAGCGCAACGATGCGTGAGTAGGCCTGATTCCTCGCGTACTCGCGCATGAGAATGATGTTCAGTGAAAGATCGCCGGCGGCGAGATTTTGGATTTCGTCCAGCTCGTTGACGGCCAGCTGCTTCAAGGAGATTTGAGCCAACTCCTGAGCGCGCGTGAGGTGGAAAGAAAAATCAGGCTGAAGCGAAGGAGCCGGCTCGGGCAGAGACTGGGTGATGGTTGTTTTCGTCGATTCAGCCGGGGTTCCCAATCCGGCGAGCCTCCTCTCCGCCGGGCCTTTATAGTAAGTGTCTTCCTTTCCGTTAAGAAGCTGAAGAAAAAGCTGTCTCGCTTCGTCCGGGCGCTCCAGCTTCTCGGCGGTGCGGCCCTGCCAGTAGAGGGCGGCATTCTTGTATCCCTCCACTGCCGGAAGGCCGGCGAGGCGCTTGAAGGAGGCATACGCCTGCTCGTAGTCCGACCGGAGATAGTAGATCCAAGCCTCGCGCCAGAGGGCCTCCGTGAGCCACTTGCTGTCGGAAAACCTTTTGGTAAATTCCCGGTACGAGCGTAGAGCGTCTTCCCATCTGGCCAACGACTCGTAGATGCGCGCGGAGGCGAAGTAGGGAAAGTCGATGACGGCGCTTTTGGGATAGCGCCGTTTGAATCGGTCGAAGTATTCGAGGGCTCGGGTGTTGTCGTCCCGGTTCCAGTAGGCCACGGCCAGGCGATAAAGTGCGTCTGAGCCCTCTGGACTATCAGGATAGCGGCTGACGATCTCAGTCAGAATGGAGATCGCCTCGTCTCTCTTCCGCAGGGCCCGATACACATTGGCCAGGCCCATGAGAAAGCGCGAGCGCTGCTTGCCTTCCGGAGCTGCCTCAAGAAGCTTGCGGTAGGTTTTCTCGGCTTCGTCGTATTCCCGCTCCCGGATCAGAAGATCGGCCTCGGCGGTTAAAGCCTCGGGCGTGTTGAGCGCGAACGATTCCGGCTGCTGTTCCCTGATTTTCTTTACCTCTCTCCTCGCTTGAGCCGCCCAGCGCGAGAGGGGAGAGTTCTTGCGCAGCTCCTGATAGGAGGAGTAGGCCTTCTTGACGTCACCTTGCAGCTCGTAGACTTGAGCCAGGAGGTAAGATGCCTGCTCCGCAATCTCTCTTTTAATCGTCGGACCTTGCACTGCCCGCAGCTCTCCTGCGGCCCTGGGGTAGTCTTTTTCTCCCAGGGAGGCCTTGGCTAGTTGGAGGTCTGCCTGAGAGGACCAGAGGCTCTGGGGAAAGTTTTGTTTGAGCTGCAAGAGGTAGTTTCGTCCGTTTGCCCACTCCCCGCGGGAGTTCTGAATCAGGCCGAGAAAATAGAGACTGTAGTCTTCGAGAGGAAAGCCGCGATCCAGGGTCTGGACGAACGACGATTCAGCTTCGGAGAGGCTTCCCTGCGAATAGAGCGCGTAGGCCCGGGAAAAGAGTGCGCGGGGTTCTTCGTCCTGGGGATGGAGTTGGCGGGGCAGGGAGAGGCCAACAATAACCAGAAGGAAAAGCACGGGCTTTCTCATACGTCAGAAAAAGTTTAACGGAGGAACCGGAAGGATTCAACCGCTGCAGCGTTGTAATTTTGGAAGATGAAAGTTATTGTTTTGCAGGAGGGAATGCGTTGAAGATTGAGGGTGAGTATACTTTCGAAGCGCCGCGGGAGAAAGTCTGGCAGGTGCTGCTGGATCCGAGGATCATAGCCCAGTGCATCCCGGGGTGTAAGGAACTGAGGGAGATTGGTCCGAACCAGTATGAAGCGAGGATCTTGGCCGGCGCGAAGGGAGATTATCAAGGGAAGGTTTGGATCAAGGAGAAGCGGGCCCCTGAGCACTTCACCCTTTGCGGCGAGAGCGCGGCCGGTCCCGGATTCATGGTGGGGGATGTGTTGATCGACCTGGAGGGGAAAGGAAAAGAAACCGTCGTCAAGTATCGAACGGAAGCGAAAGTGAGTGGGTGGCTCGCGGCGGCCGGTCAAAAGATGGTTGGGAGCATGGCAAGGATGATGGCGGATCAGTTTTTTAAGAAAGTGGAGAGCTTTATTTAAAGGTATCCAGTGCCATTACCGTCCACATCCCAGTGATAATTGGCAGCCGGTCTGCGGTATTTGACGTCTTAGTTCAGGATGAATCTTGCGTGCACCTGTAGTGCCGCGCCACACTCGGTCGATCTCAGGCAGGACGGGCGGCGTGGTTACGCCGCCACGATGTCCACCCGGGCCGCGTAGCCGAGTTGGCGGAGCAACTGCTCGCAGTCCTCCCACGCCAAACCGAAAGCGCGCACGTCGGCCACACCGAGTCGCGACACGACGCCGGACACCGCAGCCGTTTCGTTGTCCGCAAATTCCCCCTCCATCATCGCGTCTTCCGCCCAGTCCACCAATTGCTTGAGGGAAATTTCGTGGCGCAAGTAGGCTGCAATCTTGTTCGCTACGGTCTGCTTCGTAATAGCCATAGCCCATATCCTACACTTTCGGGTGGCCCTTATCCACCGGGTATTTCTCGTGCACTTCGACCAGCTTCCCTTGGTCGTCGTAGATCTCCTGCCAAAAGCGCAGCGTCGATTCCTGTACGTCCACCTCCTTGAGCTAACGCGCCCGCCAGCCCAGCCGGCCTGACACATCCAGCCAGTAGCGCCGTCCGCCACCGGGCAACTCGTCCCAGTGGCCGAACTTCTTCTCATTCTGCGCACGAGTGTTCATTCCTCATCGTTCTCCGTGTCGCGGCCGAGGCGGTATTTGATGTCGTAGTTAATGATGAAGTTTAACTTCTTCCCGGTAAACCCTTTCCTGTAGCCCGGCAAGCGATGATCAAACCTTCGTTGCGGCTTTTCGGTCTGGGGGAGACTTTCTAGCATGAATTGCCTTATGCATCCATTCTCTTATTCAAGCCGAACCCCATCAACTCCCCTCTAGCTTGTTGAGACATCAAACGCTATGCTCCATTTCGTTAACTATCGCGTGATTCCTGAGAATCGGTATATTTTCATGGTTTCGGAATTGCGAAAAGGTGAAAGTTGGAGGGATAGATGGAATTCGAGATCCAGGACCCGACGCCGGAGCCTCCACAAAAATTCTTCCCGGTCTTCATGATCTTTAAAAATCGCCGTCTCAGTTCTTTCTCGAAGCGATGTGACTCTGCCTAAGCAACAAATTCTCTTGACACATATCCCCCGCGTTTACTATATGGCGGTATATTAGCAATAAAGTGACAATCTTTCCCAACATCGAGATCGCTGGCCATGAGATCTAAGATGAACGGAGGCACGAAGGACGTTCCCGGAAGGGACAAGCGAGCAATTTTGAGCCGGCAGCTTTTTTGCGATTGATTCGCAAGGGCGCGCTGGCTTTCTGTTTCTCTTCTCCGGACTCTTAATTGGGGGAAGACTCCGCAGAAAGTTCGTCTGAGGAAATTACCATGAGCTTGCGAATTCTCTTTGACGAAAACAAGCTGAAGCAGGGTCTATATCAACAAGAAGATGACTTCGGCCCAGCAGGTAATGGCGGGGGTTGGCCGAAGGATACTTGGTTCCGGAAACGTCTACGCCATGTCAGAGAACAGCAACGAAAGAAAGGGGCAGAAGCCGACTTCGTGTATGAATGCGCATTGGGTACCATTACACTTCGGCAATCGAATGGCGGGGATTAGAAAAATGGGAAAATTCGTCACACGGTTGCGGGACGATATGCGTATCGCTTTTTGTTCGATTTCGAAGATCAAAAGTAAACAGACTGTTGAAAAAGGGGTTTTCATGCTTCGAGGTGCTTAGCAACTAAAAATCCTCAATGTTGTCAGCGTGACTTCCGTTCGTCCTGAGCTCGTCAAACGGTTAGCAGCGAGTTTTTCAACAGTCTGTAAACATGCGACCCCGTCCCAACAACGCGACACGCGAGCGCGATCACGATGCGTGCCCGCGTCCTTCGACCTCTTTTACAAGCTCTTCCAGGCGGAACTTGGAGGGAAACTCAACGACCAGCAGCATGCCGCTCGCCAGTGAAAACAGAACCTGATCCCTGATATAGCCGCCGATTAAGGCCAGAACGAAGCCGTATACCGCCATCGCCTCTATGATGGCGAAGGCGACGATCTTGCTTGTAACGTACGAAGAGACAACCTGCGCGGCCCGCTCTTCCAGCGGAGTCGTGTGCTCTTGCAAAACTTGAAGGAGCTTGTATTTCTTCGCTCCCCCCAGGATCGCCTCCTTGGAAAGAAAGCGTCTTCTCCACCAAACAAAAGTACCCAGTTCGATAAACGCCAACAGCCACAAAACCACTCTCGTGATCTCGGCAAACGAGGAGCCTGCTGAGAATCCGGACCTTCCCAGAACGACTTCCGTAAGCCAGAGATAGATGAAGATCGCGCTGAGAAAAAAGACCCACAACAAGACCAGGACCTGCTGCTGATCCTCCAGCGCCTTCCTATATTCCGGCCGAATCATTGGTAAGAACTCCAGCGCCCCCCTACTCTCCTATCCCGTAAGCAGGCCTGAGCCGTACCAAGCAACGGCTAACGAGTCAAGCAAGGAGAAAATTAGGTTTTTGGGCCACGAATCACGATCACGGCTTTTTCCAATTTGGAATCGCGAAAAGGTGAAAGCTGGAGTGACAGATCAAATTCAAGATTCGAGACCGACCCCGGAATTCCCCCCTTGCGATCCAATGTTTGACAGCGCTCCCATCGCGGAATAAGTTACCCGGTTGAGTGAAAGTCCGTTAACAAGAGATGAGGAGGGTTATCATGGCAGGACGCGACAAGATCACTGTGCTGAACCCGATGGGTTACCCGCCGAAGGTGACCCGCCAGTCCCTGGCTCCACGGCTCGATCAGCTGGACGACAAGACCATCTACCTGGTGGACTGCCGTTTTGACGACTCGGAGCTCCTGCTCAAGGAGATACAAAATTGGTTTCATGACCGGATGCCGAGCGTGAGAACGGTGTTCAAGCGCATCTCGAGCGTCTATCTGAAGGACGATCCGAAGACCTGGGAAGAGATCAAGGCCAACGGCGACGGCGCGATCATCGGCGTCGGCCACTGAAGCACCTGCGCGCCGGCGGTCGCCGCGCACGGGATGAAGATCGACCATGAGTACGGCGTCCCGACGGTCGCCGTCCACACTGCCGTGTTCCAGTGGGTGGTGCGGTCGGTGGCGCGCGCCAACGGCATGCCCCACATGCGGCAGGTGTTCGTGCCCCAGCCGGTGATCGGCAAGTCTCCCGGCGAGCTCAGCGCCTATGTCGATGGCAACGACCCCATCACGGGCCGGCCCGTAATGCAGGAGGTGATCGAGGGGCTCACGGCGCCGTTCGGCGCAGAGGAGCTGAAGGAAACGACATTCGAGCGCTCGACGCCCCGGTGGGTCGAGCCGGCGAGCGAGGAGGATCTCTCCCGTCTCTTCCAGGAGAACCAGTGGACCGATCAGCTTCCGATCATCCTTCCGACCGAGGAGCGGGTGGCGGCGATGCTGGCCCGCACGAGCCGCAAGCCGGACGAAGTGGTCGGGCACATGCGGCCCACCGATTTTCGCGAGTATTGGGAATACACGGTCGAGAAGGTCGCGGTCAACGCGGTGATGGCCGGCGCCAAGCCGGAATACTTCCCGGTGATCCTGGCGCTGGCGGCGAGCGGGGTAAGCGCGCGCGGGAGTTCGACCAGCTCGATGGCGACCATGGCGGTCGTCAACGGGCCGATCCGCAACCGGCTCGGGATGAACTGCGGGACCGGCGCCATGGCGCCGTACAACCATGCCAACGCCACGATCGGGCGAGCCTACGGCTTGCTTTCGCAGAACCTGCAGGGCGGCTCGGTGCCGGGGCACACCTACATGGGATCGCAGGGCAACGGCTACGCGTACGGCAGCGCCACGTTCGGCGAGAACGAGGAGCGTAGCCCCTGGGAGCCCTTCCACGTGCAGCACGGCTTCAAGCCGGCGGAGAGCGCCGTGAGCGTCTTCACCGGCTGCCGGTCAACCGCCTTCTCCCTGGGGCTGCGCGAAAAACATTGGCGCGACCACGTGCGCAACATGCTGCGCGGATTGGATCCGCGCACGCCGCCGACGCTGCTGCTCGACCCGCTCACGGCGCGGATGTTCATCGACCGCGGCGGGTTCGACGCCAAGGAGAAGCTGATCGCGTGGATCGACGACAACGCGCGCATGCCGGCCGGCGAGTTCTGGGACTACCAGCTCGCCCAGAACTACATCTACCCGCGCGCGACGTTCGGAGAAGAGCCGTGGGCCACGAGGCTCAAAGCGCCGCCGGACGAGCCGATCCAGATGTTTCTTCGCAAGGACATTCACGTGGTGGTCGTCGGCGGCGAGACCAACCCATACTGGCGGATCATGGGCTGCGCCTACCAGAAGACCGTCTCCGTCGACGAGTGGAAGTAAAGGCTACGTCAGCTCCGCAAGGATCTCCTCATCGGTTGCCGCCAGGTTCACCGGCTTCCCGAAGGGCTGCGGCCAATCGATACCGGTCGGCCAGTACACTTCGACCTGGTTGCCGTCGGGGTCTTGAAAATAAATGCCTACGGCATTGCCGTGGCTTACGATCCGGTTGATCGGGACTTTGTGCTCCAAAAAGACTCGATAAAATTCTTTGATATCCGAGAGGCTGCCGCAGCGAAAGGAGATTTGCTGGACGACTTTACCGTCCTCGCGGCCCGGCATGAGCAGCAACTCGTGGTGTTCCTCCCGCCTGTCCTTGGCCGTCATGAATACACTCCCGCTCTTTGGACTCTCGTCGCTGACCTTCAGGCCAAGGATATCCCGATAAAATGCCTTCGAACGCTCGACATCCCGAACGTAGAGACCTATGTGACCCAACGACACGACTCTAGGCATAATATATCCTCCTTTCTTGTTTTATCTTCGAGGCGCTGGTGCTCTACTTTATCCATTCACCTATGCCAGCCTTCTTTGACCCTCTACCCCTGACCAAAGTATCGTGGGGCTTTGCCTGAGCTATCGATGTAATAATCTTGCGTGATGATTTTTTGATGTCGTTGGTCGAGACCTTTCCCAGCGCAGTGACGCTGCCAAAGGTTCTCAGGCCAGGG
>WNFH01001496.1_pt1 | contig 17550 bp, 18 predicted proteins | sample 5400411 | NCBI WGS metagenome assembly WNFH01 (sample SAMN13153347, study PRJNA577476) | soil metagenome | isolation source: 200 cm saprolite under Douglas fir tree site 2 hole 3 | place: USA:California | collected 2015-04-18
CTTGATTCCATCCACCGCCCGCAGCCAGCTGCCGGCGCCACGATGGCGGTCGTGGCGCTCAGGATCCGGCGAGTCCAGGCTGATCTGCAGGGCGAAGTCCTCGCGCGGCATCGCCTCGAGGAGCGCTCGGCGCCGCCCTTGGAAGAGCATGCCATTGGTGAGCAGGGTGGTAGGCGCCGCCGAAACGCATGAGTTCACGACGCGGTCGATATACGGCAGCAAGAACGGTTCGCCTCCGGTCAGGAACATCTCCTGCACCCCGAGCTCCCCTGCCTCGGTCGCAATGATCTCGATCCGTTCCAACCCGAGCTCACGTCTTGCCAGGCCGGGCGCCGAGCGGACGCAGCAGTAATCGCACCTGAGGTTGCAGTCGAAGTTGGTGTAGATCCAGACGCGGGAGGCCTGGAAGCTCGACGCCATCGGCGGGCGTCGGTCTTGCCGGCCGCTTCGGATGGCGACCCAGCCGGGACCCGAGGCCGACAGCTCATTGCTCGTCAGCTCACACCATCGAGCGACTCCAGCATCCGTGTCGTTCGGTCGAAGGTCCACACGAGCCGTCATGCCCTCTGCCAGCGAACCTGCCGCCTCGATCAAGTCGAGAAGAGTCAGTGCCGTCAGCCCTGGCGATGGCAAGACGCCCGCCGCCGGCTCTGGATTCACCATCGAAGCGGGATCTCCTGGTCTTGCACGGCGTCAAACAGGACCTGGTAGCCCTGCAGCTCGGGCCGAACCCAGCGCCGCAGACCTTCCATCTCGAGGATGCGCCGGTGAGCGGGGTCATCCCAGGACATCCGCAGCAGGTGCTTGACCCAGGCTTCGGCGCGGTCCTCGTCAAGCTCTGGCAGGGCGGTGAAGTTGCAGTGACAGTAATGCGGCGACCGCCAGAACACCTCGACTGCTCCAGGGGCGATCTCGCCTTTCTCGATTTGATCCCACGTACCGATTCCGATCGCCGCGGCGTCCGCCCTGTCTTCGAGCACCGCTCGCAGGGCATCAAGCTCACTGCGACCGGTATCGCCATGCTTGCCGACGTCGGTGTCGAACCGCACCAGCTCCACCACATCGCGGAGTCCTGACCTGCGTAGGAAGTGCAAGGGAAGGATGGCCGCCTGAGCCGAATCGCGCGACCCAAGCGCGAGCCGCCGCCCTCGCAGCGACTCAAGACCGGTCAGACCCATACCAGCGCGACTGACGAACACGGTCTGGAAGGCGAGATCTGTGTCGCGCATCGCGATCGCTCGACAGGCCCCCTTGGTCAGGCCAACGGTGCGAACCCACGCCAGGTTGGTGTTCCAGGCGATGTCGAGGTGTCCTTCGAGAAGGGAATCGACCTGCCGCTCGTAGTTGGAGAACAGTACGAAATCCATCTCCGCGCTTGAGCCATGAAAGTAGTCTCGGATTCCCTCCCAGATCGGTACGACGTTGGGTATGTAGGCGACAGCTCCCACGACCAACGGCGCTGTCGAACTGCGGCGCGTATCGGAGCGCAGAGTCGCGTCGGCGCTCGTCTCGGTCATATCGGTCACCTCAGAACAGCGGCAGGCCGGTGATGGCCTTGCCTATGAAGTCATAGAGAACGTCCGCCGTGGGCGCCATGACGTGCCCGGCCCGGGCGTCACGGAAGAAACGATCGATGCCGAGACGCCCGCTGAAGGCGGCGCCACCGCAAACGCGCATGGCTGCATCGGTGACAGCCAGAGCCGAGTCGTTGTTGCATGCCTTGATCGAGAGCACCTTGAGGAGAGTGCCAGCGCCGGGCGAGGCCACCGAAGCCGCCGCATCTCGCAGGTAGGCGTCGCAGCAGTCGACCGCAACCTGCATCCGCGCGAGCTGGGCCCGGATCGTGGGCAGGGACGCCAGCGATTCGCCGATATGGTCGAAACGGGTTCCGCTCGCATGCGCGGCCGCCGCTCGAAGCGACGCGCGAGCAAGTCCCAGCGAAACCGCTGCGTTGCCGAGGTTGAACCACGGCAGCACCACTTCCATCATCAACTTGAAGCCACCGCCGGCTTCACCGAGGCGGTGATTGACAGGGATCGTGACGTCCACGTCGACCGGTGACGAGGCGTTTCCCCGCAGGCCCAAACCGCGCCACGGGGCGCCCACCTTGAGGCCTGGGTCTTCCGACGGCACTGCATAGATGTCCGAGTCCACGGGCCCGGACGCCTGCGCGGTGAGTGTCGACATGACGTATACGCCAGCTTCGCCGGCCGAGGTCACGAAGCTCTTGTCAGCCTTCACCTGCACCGTGCCGTTGCTGCCGGCAGCCCTTGAAACAGGCGCCCAGAAATGGCTGCGTGAGCCACGCTCACTGAAGGCGAGGGTGCCGAGCTTGCCGGCGGCCATCTCCCGAGCCAATCCAGGCAGTCCCGACGGCGCTGCTGCAAGAACCGGCATGAGAGCACTGATATGCATCAGGTAGACCATCGCCGTCGACCCGCATGCCTCCGCCAGGCGGGCCACCACGTCGACGAACTCCATCGGGCCCTCTCCCAACCCGCCTTGCTCGCGAGGCGCTGTCAGGCCAAACAGCCCTGAGCGGCGGAGCTCTGAGACAGCTTCGGCGGGAAAGCGCGCGGCCTCGTCCACCTCGGCGGCATGCTGGCTCGCCACGGCCAGGACCGTCTCGAGCCTTTCGCTCAGCGTGCCTGCTGTGGGATCTTTTTCTGCGGTTTTACTGCTGGACATCGCTTCCTCCTAACACGGATCGGATGGCTTGCAAGTCGGACACCGCCCCGGCGGCAGCTGTTGGCAACAGCCACGGAGCCTCTTTCAGGAGCCATGCGGCAGTCGCAGGCGCGGCCTCGGGTGCCTGAACCAGGTTGCGTGCAAGCTGGCGGAGGTCACTGATCGTGTCGACGTCCGCCCACGATTCCAGGGTCGCGACCGACAGGCCGGCTTCAACGATGGCCTGCTGTGTCGCCTGGCGTGCGGATCCGCCGCTGACATGGGAGTCAAAAATTCGGCGCAGAACGGTGGTCTGGCGCGCCTCTCGGTGCCCGTACCGACGTGTGAACGCTGAGCGCTTGATCCCGATCAGGTAGTACCCACCGTCCAGTGTCGGCCCCAGGACGGCATCGAACCGGCGCAACGACTCAACTGCGAGGTGAACAAGCGGGGGTGGCAAGGTCGGGTTGTCGCCGCTGACTGCCATCGCCAACGGCGCTCCAGCGGCGAAGGAACTGGCAAAGACGTCCACCAGGGCCTCGCTCAGGCCCGGGCGATTCTGGACGTCAACTATCCAGGCTGGACCGAGCAGCTCGGTCATCTCGCCAATCTCGTCGCTCGCGGACACCATCAGCCGAGCTTCGAGAGCCTCCTCTGCCGCCGCGCGCAGCAGATGCGCCCCCGTGTCGGAGATCGATGCGGCCCAGAACCCAGACGCGACGTCATCGCCTGCCTCAGCTGCAAGTCGCGACTTGGCGCGGGCGGGACTCTTCGCCATCAGGAAGAGGCGTGGACGCGGGCTTGTCTCGGTCACGGCCGCGCGCAGGATTTGCAGTCCGGCCTTGATCGAGGGGAGCAGCCGCCCTGACACCTTGCTGGCGCCGCCGCGGCGCGCGCGGAAGCTGATCGGAGCCTCGACCGTGACCAAGCTGCGGTCTGAACACGCCCTGGCCACGAGCTCGGCAGTCCACGCATAGCCCTGCTGGCGCAGCTGCAGTCGGGCGAGGGCGGGGGCGCGCAGAACCTTGAACGGCGATAGATCGCGGACTCGGGTCCCGGAACGCAGCCTGATGACGGTCGTAGCGACGAAGTTGCCCGCACGCGCGTGCCATGGGTAAGCGCCTCGTTCGACCGTTTCGCGACGGCGGATCCCAAGCACGACTTCCGCGCGGCCGGCGTGTGCAGCCAGCAGGCCAAGTTCTCTCGGGTCGCAGGAACCGTCTCCATCCAGGAACGCGATCAGATCGTGATGATGCGCGGCCTGTGCGGCTTCCGCACCTGTCAAGCAAGCGCGCCCGTATCCGCGCCGCGGCTCATGGATGACGACAGCTCCGGATGCCGAAGCTCGACCGCAAGTGCCGTCCGAGGAGCCTCCGTCGACGACAAGAACGCAGCAGGCTCCAGAGGCGTGCAGTCCGCTAACCACGTCGCCGATGCTCTCGGCTTCGTTGAGAGCGGGAACGACGGCGGCAAGCCTAGACATCGACCGGACTCCAGACCTGATATCGACCGTCGTCCGCCAACAGACGCCGATGGAGTGGAAGCTGCGCCAGAAGAATCCGCCGGTCCTGGGGACTCATGAAGGATTCTGGCGATGGCACCCTGTCGACCACGACATAGCAGTCAGGACACGAGCGGGGCAGTATGAGGAGCTCGGTGCGCGATGCGAGAGGGGCGCCGACGTCATCGTCGGCGGCGACAGGAGCATCAGGAGGGATGACTGCTGTTATCGACAGCAGCCGGTTCAGGCCGGCCTCGCGCGCAAAAACTGCTTGAGCGTGGCCAGAAGGAGGCAGCATGCCCAGCATCGCTCCGAGAACGAGTCCAGGCGCGGCAAATAGAACCAGGGCAGGCGTCGCCGTTCGAAGCAGCCATGCGCGCGGCTTGGCCGGGCCGAGGCGAAAGTGCTCTGTCAGGGCCAGGGCTCTGCGGCCGCCCATCCCCGTAGCCACCATCGCCGGCACCACCAGCAGCAGGCCGTACTGGAGGTGCAGCGCCGGCTGTGGATAGTGGCGGCTGAGCAGGTTCGCCACCAGAGGCGGCAGGATCAGGATCATCCACCCAGGACGAAGGAGCGGAAGCCCGCAGCAGCATGCAATCAGGACTGCCGCCGCGGTCCAGCCGGCCGGGCTGGAGAGCTGAGCCCACACCGCCGCCGGCTCACGGAGCGGCGCCAGGACCGCGACCGGGCCGGTGCCGAGCCACCCGTAGTAATTGGCGGTATCCGGCTGAGCCCCGCTGCGGAGGGCAGGCATGATCACCGCGAACACCGTCACCCCCCAGATGACAGCGATGGTCACCATCAAATAACCCTGGCGTCGCATGCCCGAGCAGCCGTGGACCGCGACGAGCAGCCCGATCACCGCAATCGTGTAGACCTGATCCTCTTTGGCCAGGAGGGCGACCGCCGCCGCCACCCACATCAACGCGGGGCGACGGGTGAGCCCCGCCCAGCCCGCCAGGAGCGCGGCGGGGACGGCCATCGCCTCGGTATGAAATCCCGCCCTGGCAGCCTCCTGCATGATCGGCGTGAAGGGCAACGCCGCCGCGAGCCCGGCAGCGAGGTAGGCGCCTCGACGAGACGGCGCGAACGCGGCGCGCAGGAAAAGGAACGCTGCGGGAGCGGCGAGCGCGATCGAGAACGCGTTGATCAGCGTGAGCATGCGTGGGTCCGTCCAGAACAGTTCGAGGCCCGCCGGCACCAGCAGCAATGGCGAGAAGTGCAGGCCTAGAAAGGAGTTGGCCCCGAAGCTGCTGGTGAAGCCATGACCATGACCGACGTTCCAGACGACCTGCTGAAAGAATGCCTGATCGTAGGCGGGCGTTCCCAGCCCCTCGTCGCGCCTCAACAGCACCCACGCAATCCAGACCGACGCCAGACCCGCCGCTGCGAGGACCATGCCGGCCGGCCCTCGCTGTCGGACCCCTTCTGCAAAGGCGACTCGCGCAGTAGGCACCAGAATCACCGGCTGCACAGGGGCATGTCCTTGCGTCAGTACATCCATCGTGTACCGCAGCCTCGACAGGGCTCTGGCGGGTGATCGGATGCATGCGCTCGACGAAAGGCCTGATAGCGGTCGCCGTGCCAGATCTCGCTGAGCGGTCGCTCTAGCAGGTTGCCCAGGATGATGTTCCCGTAGTCCTGGGTGGAGAAGGGGGCGATGCAACAGGGGAGCACGTTCCCGTTGGCGGTGACGTAAGTGGAGCGCCAGGGCCGGTTGCACCCTGACCATGGGCGCTTCGCATCCACCTGGGTGAAAGCATCGCGGGCGTCTCGCCGCCCGGAGCCCTCGAGCCGAACCCCAAGCCTGGCGGCGGTCACGACGCAGGCGTCGATGAGGCGCTCGACCTCGGCGTCGGCATGGTCGCCAAAGACTGATTGCGTCTCGACGGCCTCACCGGTCCCGAAGTAGACCAGGCGCTGGAGATTCACCGCGCTGACGCCCATCTGGGCCGCTCGCTCGATTACTGCCGGCAGCTCCGGCAGGTTCTCCCGCATGCAGATGAAGTAGAGCCAGACCTCGGGCCTTTCTGCCCCGCGCTCACGCAGATAAGCGCAGAAACGCTCCGTGTTGGCCATCGCCTTTTCGTAGCCGTTGACTCCGCGAATGCGGTGGTAGGTGCGAGGGTCGGCGGCGTCCATGCTGACCCGCAGCTGGTCGAGGCCCGCATCCACCAGCTGCTGCATCAGTCGGGGCGACAGGGCGAGTGCGTTGGTGTTGAACAGAACCTGTGCTCCGCGCCCGTTGGCCTCGGCCACCATCAAAGGGAGCTCCCTGGCAAGGAGAGGTTCGCCGACTCCATGCAGCACAACCCGTCGGACGCCCGGAAATTGATCGAGGATGGTCACAAACTTGGTGAAGTCGAGGTCCGCGGCGGGCTCGCGCTGGAAGAAGGTGCGCGGGCAGGTGGTGCAGAACTCGTTGCACCGGTTGGTGGGTTCGATATAGACCTCGAGAGGCGTCTCGGGCGGCCGGGGCGCTGAGGTTGCGTCGACCTTGGTCGCAGCCAGCTTCACCAACTCCTGTTCGCAACAGCCGGGGCGTCCTGATCACCATAGGGCTGCCACCTGATGCGGTCCTGAACCAGTCCTGAACGCTTTCTGAAGCTGCTCCTGGCGGCGCTCCAGCCGGCTCGCGCTCAGGACGCGTCGGGTGGATCCAGGATCTGCAGCGACCCAGCGCCGGTGCCGGTGACGAAGACGCGGCCTGTGCTGGGATCGACGGCGACGCTGTTGGGCTGGCGCACCGTGGCAAAGCTGGCAACGCGCGTGGGCGGGGTCGGCCCCACAGCGAACTCCGCCAATGAGTTTGTCGCCGTCAGGGTGACCCAAAGCCGTTTTCGCACCGGGTCGAGGGCGATTCCATAAGGCCTACCGGGAACCGGAACGCGGGCCACGCGCGCGAGGACCGGGAGCGCGTTGAAGAGGATGATCGCGCTACCGCCGGTGTCAGCAACGTAGAGCGCGTCACCATATGCGACCAGGTGGGTCGGGCCGTCGCCGGCTGGAGCCGTCGCAAGCTCGTGCAACGATCCGGGATCGAACACCTCGAGCAGATGCGACCTGACCCCCAGTACCCCGACGAAGCCCGCACCGGCTGCGATTCCGCCCGGCTGGGTCGGGCCGGAAAGGGTGGCGATCACATCGGCGCCCTGGACCACGGAGATCGTGTTCGAGAATTCATTGGTCACGAAATAGCGGCCGTCTGCCTGCACTGCGTCATGCGGCTGGCGGCCTACTCGAACGCGGGCGATGATATCGCCGCTGGGTAGGGCAACCACGTCCAGGTCGCCGGATCTCTCGGCCGGAACCAGGAGCGGGCCTCCCGGTCCGGCGAAACTCAAGTGACGTGGGGCCGCCGAAACATCAACGCGTTGCAGCAGATGGCCGTCCCGGTCGAGAAACAGGACTGCGTCCGGGCTCCGCACGCCCACAGCGAGGATGCCGGTGAGGGGATCGAAGGCAATCCCCTCGGGCTTGTCGCCCACGGCGACGATCAATCCCGCAGGGGGACTCGACAGCGGCGGAGCCACTCCCGGCTCGGCGACCGGACCGCTGGGATTCGGCAGGCCGCACGCTGCAAGGCAGCCCGCAAGTAGGATTGCCAGTGCGCAGTCGCCCGTGCGGTTATGCGCCACCGGGAGCCGCTTGCTTCAGGGTCGCCGCGAATACAGCTGCGATTGCGGCATGTCCATTCGTGCTCGGATGAAAGCCGTCGCCGCTGACCCAGTCGGGATGCGTGTCGGGCACCTCGCCCTGGGCATGGAGATCGACCAGGATGGCGCCCTCGCGCTGGGCGACCTGTGCAATGGCCGAGTTGTAAGCGTCCACGTCGGCGTTCAGCTCGGCCGGCGATGTCGCAGCCAGCGCGGGCGGGCAGTCGACGCCGGAGGGCGGTGTGCCGGCGTGGCAACCGAGGTACACCGGGAGGCGATCGAGCCAGGGAGTGTTGGCGAGCATTACGCGGGCGGCGCCGCCCCGCCGCAACGCATGGACGAGCTGGTCGAGCTCGCCCTCGTATGCGGTCGCGGTGACACCCGCGATGAGGTCGTTCACGTTGAGCCAGACCGTGACCAGCGTCGGTTCGACCGAGAGCGCCTCGGGTGCCTCGTCGGTCAGCGCCGATGCCACGGTCGCACCGGGGATACCGAAGTCGTAGAAGTTAGCCGACCGCGGCAGGGCGGTCCGATAGAAGACCTGCGGCCACGCGTCGCGCAGGGGATCTTTGGCTCCGACTCCGAGGGTCTCGCTTGCGCCCACGGCCGCGTATACGATCGCTGGACGTTGTGCTGGCGATGAAGACGAGGGTCTGAGTTCGGGTCCGCCGCCCGTCTCACATGCAGTCAGCGCAGCCGCGGTCAGCAGCATGAGCGCGAGGCGTTGCCCGATCACTCGCCGGCCACTGCTTCCCTTGCCGACACGCGGGACGCCATGAGCGCAGGGACAGCCGCGGCCAGAAGGGCGAGAAGGCTGGCACCTGCCACTCCGCCCAGCACAATGCTCCCGGAAATGGTGCTGAGGTCAACCCCACCCAGACCCTGTTTGACGAGGTAGTCGTTGACCGCCAGCCCAAGCAGCTCCGCGACACCCACCCCCACGAGACTTCCGACGATGCCACCGGCGAAACCGATGGCCAGGGCCTCGACGAGGAACCAACGCAGGACGTCTCGGTCGCGTGCGCCGATTGCCTTGAGGACACCGATCTCGCGGCGCCGTTCGTATACGGCTGCCAGCAGCGTGCCGGCGATGCTGAGAGCAGCGATGACCAGGGCCACGGCGCCGATGCCTCCGAGGACTATGTCGACGACGCGGAGATAACGCTGAACCGTCGCGATCAGGTGCTCAGGCGCGCTGGTGGCATATCCGAGCTGATCGATCTCGGAGCGAACGTCATGAACTCTGTCGAGGCTGGTCGCGACCACGATCAGGCCCGTGTACTGAGAGGCCAGCAGCGGAAAATCGGGATCAGGTTCGCCTCCGAGGGCCCACGTCCGTGCGAGCTCGGTTTGTTGGATCGGGACCACGAAATCGCCATCCGACACTTGCTGAGCCACCACACCAACGATGGTCGCCCTGGTCCAGCGGCCGCGGAAGCGCACCGTCCCCGCCGCCTCGCGCCGGGGCGTCGCGAGCTCGATTTCAATACCCAACGCTGACGGCGCCTGCGCCGGCTGAAGGTGCAAATGATCCAGGTAGGAGCTCGATATGGCCACCTCGGTCAGGGAGTTCGGGCTTGGCATCCGGCCAGCCAGAACGGTGATAGGAAGGCTACCCAGCTGAGTCAGATCGGTGCCGATCATGAGCCCGAAAGAAGGTTCCGTTCCCGGCGCGAGCGCGAGCACCTCGCTGGTCATCACGGGCACCACGGAGCTCACGTATCGCGAGCGCCGGATCACGGCCACCGACTGGTCATCAATGAAGTGGATACCGTGGCTCTGGAAGGAGTCGCTGTCGAGCTGGTCCGGTTCCGGGACGGCTGCAGCCACTTTGATCGCGGCCACCGGGCCACCATGGCTCAGCCTGCCGATCACGTTGGTGTCCGCAGTGCTCGAGATCGTCACCAGTGCGACCAGCAGGCCGCTACCGAGTGCCACGCCCAATCCCGTCAGCGATGCCCGCGCTGCGCGGCGGCGAACGCTCCTGGATACAAGCTTGAGCGTGTCCGACCATCTCATGCTGGTTGGACCAGTCCCTTGTCGAGACGGTAGGTGATGTCCGCGCGGCGGGCCACCATCGGATTGTGGGAGACAACGATCACTGTGCACCCGTTGGAGAGGCGTAACCCTTCGAGCAGTTCCATCACAACGAGCCCAGCATCGGGATCGAGGTTGCCGGTCGGTTCGTCGGCAAGGATGATTCGCGGCGCATTGGCGGTTGCGCGTGCAATGGCGACACGCTGCTTTTCGCCTCCGCTAAGGGCCTTGGGCAGGTGGTGGGCCCGCTCCGCCAGGCCCACCGCCGCGAGCAGCTCCGAGGCGCGCTGTTGGCGGGCCTTAGAAGTCAATCGGGACAGCGCCAGCGCGAGCTCCACGTTCTCGGCGGCAGTGAGGGCTCCGAGAAGACCGAAGTGCTGGAAGACGAAGCCGACGGTCTCTCGTCTGAATGCGGCCAGCTGGTCGCCGCGCAAGTCATCCACTGCGCAGTCGCCAACCGTGACCGTCCCCTCGGTCGGCGGCTCGAGTCCGCCCAAAATCGAGAGCAGCGTCGTCTTTCCTGCGCCAGAAGGACCCGTGAGGGCCACATAGCCGCCCGGCTCTACTTCCAGCTCAACACCGCGCAGCACGGTGAGGGACTCACCACCCGTGTGGTAGGTGTGGCTGAGCCTATGGACGCTAACGGCCGCGCCCCCGCCTGATGCTCTGGCTGCCACCAGGAATCGGTTCATTCAGGCGCCCAGGTAAAGGCTGATCGCAGGCAGGTTGGTCCACAGGCTCCAGGCGCCGAGGGCGACGAGCACCGCACCCGCCACGCGGGTTACCGAACTCTGGTGGCGCATGACGAACGCCACCACCGCAGCCTGGCGGACCGTGGCCAGAAGCGACAACAGCAGCAGCGGTACACCGAGACCGAGACCGAACACAAGAAAGAACAGGACGCTTGGCACGAACGAGGCCCCGGATAACGATAGATCGAAGATTCCCAACACGAGCGGTGCTATGCATGGGAGGGCGATTGGCCCGTAGAGGAGCCCGTAGACAAATGCCCCAACTTCCGGGCGCTCAGTACCTGGGCGAGCGCCGATTGTGGGGAGGTATGCGAGCACGTTCCGGCCGGCGATGAGCAGCAAGCCCAGGATGATCAGAGCGGCGTCCGCCAGCGGCGTCAGCAACACCAGAACGCTCCCGAGCGCGACCGAGAATGCGGCTGTGATGGCTCCAATGGCCAGCATCGTGATCAGAACGCCCGCCAGCACCAGCAGGCCGAGAAGCGGTGTCGGACGCTTGGCCTGGCCGGTGCCGCCCGCCGCGAGAAAGGAGAGGAATCCGGGGTACAGGGGCAGCATGCATGGTGAAGCCGTGCTCAAGATTCCAAGTGAAAACGCAGAGACGAGCTCGGCGCCAGGAGGCATCGTTCGGCCAGCGCCTTATGTTGCTTCCAACGCGCCTACCAGGTCGTGCAGGTCCTTGGCGCTCTTGCGTCCGGCACGGGTGAGGTGAACCTGACCGCTCCGATCGATGATGAACATCGGCACCGAGGTCGTGGTGAGAAACCCCGACCCGAAGCGGTTCACCAGGGCTCGGTCCATCTCGTCGCTCGCCTTCGCGAAGCGCCAGTCGAAGCCATTTCGAATCGAATATCGCCTCAGCAGATCCGCCGACTCCTGCAGGACGACGTCTATCGAGACCATCTGGACATCAGTACCGAGGCTTGGTAACGCCTGCTTCACAACGAACTGTTGTGCAAGGCAGTCGCTTCAAAACACGGACATCCCCTCGACGATCGTGATCCGGCCCGACGCCGTTGAGAGCGTGAACGCGGTGCCCGACAGCACATCTGTTAAGGGGATGTCGAGTGGGCTTCTGACCGGCCCGCCCGCAGCGATTCCACAGGCGGTGACGACGGTGAATGCTGTGGAGGCGATCAGTCCTTTGAGCGACACGACTGCCTTCTTAGCCGGACTCCAAGCACTGAAGATAACAAGCAAAGTTGAAGGCGCGTTGAAGCCGACCTGAAGCCGTGCTGCCGCCAGCCCGAAGGGGAATTTTCAACCAAGCCGCGTCGACGGTCTGGCCGAAGAGCCGCTCGGTGATACGAGCCGTCGGGTCTGCCGCCCGATCCGTGAGTGTGTCCAGACGGTTCAGCGCAAGCCGGTAGGCGACTTCCTTGCCCCGCCGTTCGGTGATCACGGCTATCCGTTCGTTACTGCGTTGAGATCAAGGTTGAACGAGCGGCGCGAAGCATGCACGCGCGAACCGCCACTATGTCCCAGACCTGTGCCGCAACCAGGCCGGCGGCTCCCATCCACACGATCGTTACTCGGTAGTCGCGGTAAATGAACCAGTAGATAACCACGCCCGCCAGGACGGTGACGATCAGTGGAATTGGGTTCCGATGCGACCAGTATGTCAGCGCGCTTGCAGCGACGGTTATCAGAAGAAATGCGATGAGCAAGGGCTGCAGGTACTTGTCCTGGATGAGAAAGCCAGCACCGAGTGCGGAGACTAGTGAGACCGCAGCCGGAAGTCCGATACAGCACGCGGTCGTAAACAGAGAGCCCAGGGCACCTACTCTGGGCACCCAACGGCGCCAGGCGGGCAACGGGTAGGTGGTCGTGTTTTCAGCCATGCTTCACTTGCCTCCTTCGCTGCGCATACCTGTCGAGGCTCGGCTCATACCCACTCGGGTCCGATACGGGTGCAGGTGGCGAGCCGTTCGGTGATCGGCGCCATCGCGTCCGCCGCCCGATCCACGATTCCGTCTAGTCCGTTCAAGGCAAGCCGGTAGACGACCTCTTTGCCCCGCCGTTCGGTGCTGACAAAACCGCAATGGCGCAGGCAGGCAAGGTGGGTGCTGACCCGTGGCTGCGGTTGCCCAACCGACGAGACCAGCTCGCCAACGGTGTGCTCGCCCTCACCAAGCAGCTCAAGGATCTTCAGTCGGGTGGGATCGCCTAGGACGCGAAAGAATCGAGCCGCGGCGCTTGTCTCAGTCGGAACAAGAAGGATGGAATTCATATCTGGCAAGCAGGATATCATAGTCATTGTCCGGTGGAATGGACATCATCGGATTCGCGGATTTGGAGGACATCGCAGAGTGGCAACCAGACCAGAGAACAACGGACGCGAGCTAGAGGAGATGGCTGAGGCGATTAGGTCGGCCATGCCTCAGTTGGACGCGACCGAACAGCGGATCGCAATTGGCACCTATCGCCTTCTGACCGAGGGCGAGCCAGTCACTACCGAAGCCATTGCCCAGACCACGAACAACCCAGTGGGCCGAGTGGAGGAGGCGCTCAATTCCTGGCCCGGGGTCTACCGGGATGGCGAAGGCCGCGTGGTCGGCTTTTGGGGCCTCGCCATCGCCAAGCTAGAGCCGGAGTACCGCTTCCTTATCGACGGGAAGACGTCGTACGCCTGGTGTGCACTGGACACCCTCTTCATACCGGCCTTGCTCGGGAAGACCGTGGGCGTCGAAGCGACCTGCCCCGTCACGGGCACGCGGGTATCCCTTGTGGTTGATCGGAACGGGGTGCGCGACCTAAAGCCGAGCGGCGCTGTGGTTTCGATGGTGATCCCGGATGGCCCCTTCGGCTACGACGTCATCGAGAGCTTCTGTCACCGGGTGCTCTTCTTCGCCTCTGAGGAGGCGGGCGCGAGCTGGACTGCCGAACACGAGGGCACCACATTGCTGTCAGTGCAGGAGGCGTTCGAGGTGGGGCGGGGGTCGGAGCGGGTCTACCCCGATATTTTTGGCGTGCGAAGTTAGCGGCGTCCCACATAGGGTGCCCGCGAGGAGAGAACTGAATGGCGACCAAGCAGATGCAGATCGAGGGCATGACCTGCGTCCACTGCGAGAAGACGATCGCGGAGGCGCTGACCAGCGTTGGGGCTTCCAGAGTAGAGGCCAGCTGGCGAGAGGGCCGCGCCACGCTCGATGTGGTAGACGCGACCAACGAGCAGCTAAAAGCGGTCGTCGAGGAGGCCGGCTACAAGGTCGTCTCTATCGAGGACGCCAAGCGCGAGAAGAGCGGGTTTAAGCCGCTGGTCGGCCTTAAGAGACAGGACTACGACCTGGTCGTGATCGGCTCCGGCTCGGCAGCCTTCGGTGCCGCGATCCGGGCGACGGACGCGGGCGCCCGTGTCGCACTGATGGAGTCCAACGTGGTCGGCGGCACCTGCGTCAACGTGGGCTGCATTCCCTCCAAGGCGATGCTGGCGCCGGCCGACGCCTACTTCCGCGCCGGCCACCATCCCTTCGCAGGCATCCAGATTTCTGCCAACGGCTTCGACCTCGGCGCGATGGTCGATTCCAAGGCCGGGCTGGTCGACGAGCTACGGGCTAAGAAGTACATTGACCTGGCCAAGGATTACGGCTTCAGCATCTGTCACGGCTTGGCCGAGTTCGTCGACCCCGAGACGATCGAGTGCGGCGGCGAGCGCATCCACGCCGGCAAGTACATCGTCGCCACCGGCGCTTCGCCGGAAGTTCCGTCGATCGCGGGACTGAAGGACGCCGGCTACCTCACCAGCACCACGGCGCTTGAGCTTCGCGAGCCGCCGAAGCGACTTGCCGTGCTTGGGGCCGGTCCCGTGGGACTTGAGATGGGCCAGCTCTTCATGCGACTGGGTAGCGCGCTCACCTTTATCACCCGCCGCGAAGTAGCGTCTCGGGAGGAGCCGGAGACTTCAGGGGCGCTCCAGGCTGTCCTCGAAGAGGAGGGTGCAGTGGTGGTCACCAACTCTGTCGTGACCGCAGTCGAGCGCGTGGCCGGCGGGCGCCGCATCAGCTTCACGAACGACGGACGCCAAGAAGCGATCGAGGTCGACGAGATTCTGGCCGCGACCGGTCGGCGGCCGAATACCCAGGGTCTGGGGCTTGAGAAGGCCGGCATCGAGATCACCGAACGCCAAGCGATAAAGGTCGGCGACGATCTCCAGACCACGAATCCGCGCGTCTGGGCAGCTGGCGACGTGACTGGGCATCGTCAGTTCGTCTACGTCGCGGCTTACGAGGGCAACATCGCCGCCCGCAATGCACTCGAGGCCGCCGGCCGGAAGGTCGACTACCATTCGCTGCCCCGGGTGATCTTCACCTCGCCGACTTTCGCCGCCGCGGGTCTAACCGACGACGAGGCGAAGGCCCGGGGCCTCAACTGCGAGTGCCGGGTCCTGCCGATGTCGGCGGTGCCTAGAGCGCTGGTCAATCGTGATACTCGAGGCTTCATGAAGATCGTCGCGGAAGCTGGCACTGGCAAGATCCTCGGCGCGAGCATGGTCGCCGATGGGGCCGGAGACGTCATCCAGAGTGTGGTCCTGGCCATCCAGTTCGGGCTCACGACCGACGATGTTGCGAATACCTGGGCGCCATACCTCACATTCGCAGAAGCATTCAAGCTTGCCTCACAGACTTTCAAGCGCGACGTGTCGAAACTGAGCTGTTGTGCGGCATGACGACGAAAATTCTCGAGCCGCCAAGCGATTCCCAGGCCCTTGTAAAGACGGCTGCGTTTCGACTTCTCCTCGCCCGCTCACAGCCAATCGGGGTGGAGGACCTGTCGGCGAAGAGCGGCATCGGGCTTGAGCGGCTTTCCGGGTTGCTCGACCAGCTGGACGGCGCAGGACGCATACGGCGCGGCGCGGCCGGAACAGTCGTCGGCTCGGCCGGGCTGAGCGTCGTTCCGGATCGCCATGAGATCGAGCTGGAGGGACGCCGCTTCTGGACCTGGTGTGCATACGACATCCTGGGCATATTTGGGGCACTCGGCGCTAACGGTCGGGCATTTTCACCGAGCCCGCCGGACGGGGACACGATCGTGGTCCATTTCGCGCGGGGTCGTCCCCAGAAGAACGACGCTGTGCTCTTCCGACCGGACGAAGAGCTCATGAGCTGTTGCGAGAACGTCTACGAGGAGTGGTGCCCCAACAGCAACCTGTTTGCGAGCCCTGAGCTGGCAACACGGTGGGCTGAGCAGCACAGCATGCGTGGCCGAGTCCTCGATCTAGACGAAGCCGCCGACCTCGCAACCAAAGATTGGGGGCTATCACCGGGCACCAAACAGGGGGAAAAATTGTGGCGACAACGGTTGATGTGATTGTGATCGGAACGGGTTCGGCAGCCCAAACGGTAGCGTACGCATGCCGTGAGGCCGGGTGGAGCGTGGCCGTCATTGATTCGCGTCCGTTCGGGGGCACCTGCCAGCTGCGCGGGTGTGACCCGAAGAAAGTGCTCGTGGGCATCTCGGAACTGGTGGATTGGAGTCATCGGATGCAGGGCAAAGGGGTTAGTGCACCCGGCCTGTCGATCAACTGGCCCGAGCTCATTCGTTTCAAGCGCATTTTCACCGACCCCGCACCTGAGCAGAATGAGCACTATTTTTCTGAGGCCGGCATTATCGCCAAGCATGGCCGCGCCCATTTCGTAGATCCAACTAGCGTCGAGGTGGGGGGCGATACCCTGGTCGGTCGTTACGTGGTCATTGCGGGAGGAGCGCGGCGCGCCACCTTAGGCATCCCCGGAGAGGATGAGCTCACAAGCAGCACGCAATTCTTGGAGCTGGATAACCTGCCGCGCCGCGTCGCCTTCGTTGGCGGCGGCTACATCGCGTTCGAGTTTGCGCACATCGCTGCCCGCGCCGGCGCTCAGGTCCAAGTGCTGCACCGCGGCAGCCGACCGCTGCCAAAGTTTGACAGCGATCTCGTCGCCACGCTTGTAGAGGCGACCAAAGAACTGGGGGTTGAGGTTCACTTGCAGACACAGGTCGTCGGTATTTCACGTGAGCCCGACGGCCTTGCAGTGCACACGCGGACGGGTGCCCAGGAGCAAACGTTTGAAGTCGACATGGCCGTGCATGCGGCAGGGCGGGTGCCGGAGATCGACGACCTCAACCTCGACGTGGCAGGGGTCGCGTGGACGACCGCTGGGGTTTCAGTTAACGAGTACCTGCAAAGCGTTAGCAATCCGGCCGTCTATGCGGCCGGCGACGCGGTTGCCAGCGGTGGGTTTCCGTTGACACCGGTCGCTGGGATGCAGGGAGGCATCGTCGCGAGCAACCTCCTGAAGGGAAACCACCGAATGCCGAACTACGCCGGGATCCCCAGCGTGGTCTTTACCACCCCGCCGTTGACCCTGGTGGGTCTCACCGAGGAGGCGGCTCACGCACAGGGCCTGCGCTTTGCGACGAACCGTGGGGATACGTCCGACTGGTATTCCTCGCGACGGGTGGGATTGCGCCATACCGGTTTCAAGACACTTGTCGAGGAGGAGACGGGGCGTATTTTGGGCGCCCACCTGTTGGGTCCGCACGCCGAGGAAGTCATCAACCTCTTTGGCCTCGCGATCCGCGCGGGGATGCGCGCAGCTGACCTCAAGGACATGGTCTACACCTACCCGACAAGCGCATCCGACCTCGGATCGATGATCTAGCCTGTCCGGCGGGGGGCCGCCCTCAGAAGTAGTACTTGGTCTCTAATAGCGGCCGAGGGAGCCTCAGCTTCGGGCGCTTCGTTCGCCAAGGCTGAAAACTGCGATTCCGAACAGCAAATAGGCGGCGCTGATCCCGACCATCCAGAGGATGCCGCCGCCTGCGACCGGAAATGACTGCCGGCCATCGATCAGCACGGCCCTGAGCGCGACGACGCCCTCACTGATCGAGGCAGGCGAAACCATAGTCTTCAGGGTCGACAACCTACCCGCCGTAACCTACACATTCTTCTGCGACCAGC
>WNFH01001187.1_pt1 | contig 17491 bp, 20 predicted proteins | sample 5400411 | NCBI WGS metagenome assembly WNFH01 (sample SAMN13153347, study PRJNA577476) | soil metagenome | isolation source: 200 cm saprolite under Douglas fir tree site 2 hole 3 | place: USA:California | collected 2015-04-18
ACGACGATCGGCATGTTGGTGACAGGGTCCATCATCAGGCCACGAATCTTCATTTCCATTTCCATCGCGCCCTCCGCACTACCGCTCGCTGCACTTCTATCATCCGGTCGTGCGATACACAATACGCATTTTTAGCTTATGAAAATTTGTTCGCCCAGCAGGCTGTTCGCCGTGCATGCGGTTACGCGTGCCTTGACGTACTGCCCTAGCAAATCGGGCGCCGAGGAGGTCAGGCTGACCACGCGGTTGCAGGAACTATGCCCGTACCAGGAGTTTTCTTTCTTCGATTTGCCGTCTACGTGTACTTCATAAACTTCACCGACCAGCGATTGCAGTGTCTCAGATTGAATCACTCGCTGCCTTTCCTGTAGCAATCCCAGACGGAAGCTCCTTTCCTCTTCCGGAATCGCGTCCAGCATGGTTGAAGCTAGCGTATTTGGCCGCGGCGAATACTTGAAAGAAAAGACGCCGTCAAATTTGACTGCATCCAATAGCGAAAGCGTCTCGTCGAAGTCCGCTGCGGTTTCGCCCGGAAATCCGACAATCACATCAGTCGTAATCGCTGTCCGCCGTTTTGCGCTTCGAATCATGGCAATTTTTTCCAGATACTCTTCGCGCGAATAGGTTCTCTGCATCGCACGCAGAACGCGCGAGGAACCCGACTGCACCGGCAGATGTACGTGGTTACAAATCTTGGAGTTCGCGTCCATCACAGAAATAATGTCCGGCGTAAAGTCCCGTGGATGCGAAGTCGTAAAGCGCACGCGACGTATTCCCGGCACCTGCGCTGCCTGCAAAAGCAATTCGCTAAAGCGCATTTTGCGCGACGAAGGATCTGCGTAGGAATTCACGGTTTGACCGAGAAATTGCACTTCGCTATAACCGAAATCGGCAAGCTGGTGGAGTTCAGCCAAAATGCGGGAGCTGTCCCTGCTGCGCTCCGGCCCGCGCGTAAACGGGACTACGCAATATGCGCAAGACTTGTCGCAACCTTCAATAATCGTCAAATAGGCGCGCCAGGGATTGTCCCGCCGTGTCATTTCCGTTTCGAACGTCTCGTCGGTATCGTTGTCGAGTCCAGTGACGCGCTGCTCGCCCGCTTCCACTCTTGCCAACAACTCCGGCAGCCTGCGGTAACTCGCCGATCCACACACCAAACTCACCCACGGCGCGCGGGAAAAAATATCCTCGCCTTCCTGCTGCGCCACGCATCCCAGCAAGCCAATCTTCTTTCCTTCACCTTTTAGGCCCCGGTATTCGCCCAACCGCGAAAAAACTTTTTGTGCCGCCTTCTCTCGGATACTGCAGGTGTTGTACAAAATGAGCCCGGCCGCTTCTGGACTTTCCACTTGCTGATATCCGCGCGCCAAGAGCAACCCGGCCACCTTCTCCGAGTCATGCTCGTTCATTTGGCAGCCGAAAGTCTCGAGGAAGAACGTTCCGCGCGCAACATTGGAATGGCGCAAGAGCGTCTCTGGAGCCGCAACGGGAGAAGCCACCAAGCTTTCCGCCGGCTTGCCTAGCGTTTCCACCCGAATATCAAAACTGTTGGTCATTCTCTAACCATTCTAGCACGCATCGTTGCCCAGCCCTTCGCGTGCCGCACGGGTGTGCAGCACGGAAGCGGTGCCCCCGTTTTTCCCACGGCAGATGCTCAGTCGCAGTGGCACAGCGGCAGCCCTGCCGGCACTCCTTAGCTGGTCCTGCCTGCTGTACACTTGCATATCCTTGGCGCAATTCCCGTACAGCATTCGTTGCTTCCACTTTCTTCGTATGCTAGCTTCGTAAATACCAGCAAATTTTACTCAAACTGAGGAGCCAACATTTCTTTTCTCCTGATTGCAGCGTTTGCCGCTGACCTCGGCAGCATCCTTGAACAAACCGGTTGGGTTGCCCGCACCGTCTTGGCATTGCTTCTCCTTTTTTCCGTCGTCTCCTGGGGAATGATTCTGCAAAAACTCAGCCTGTTCGGCCGCATCCACCGGCAAAGCGACCAGTTTCTGCGTATTTTCAGAGCTACGCGCGGTGTGGCCAATCCGCAAGCACTGGCCGCCGCGGGTTCTCCGTTCGCCAACGTCTACGCGGCCGGTTATCGCGAACTACAAAGCCAGGTTGGCTCTGCTCCCGGCAATCCACATCCGCCGGCACTTAAAAGCGTAAGCGCAGTTACCGTCAACATGCAGCTGGCCTCGGCCGAAGAAATTCGCCGCGTGGAAAAAGGCATGACCTGGCTGGCCACCACCGGTTCGGTCACTCCGTTCATCGGCCTGTTCGGGACTGTTTGGGGCATCATTGACGCCTTTTCCGGCTTGGGCGCGGCGGGCTCCGCCAGCCTGCGCGCCGTCGCACCGGGCATTTCCGAAGCCCTGGTGACCACTGCGGCAGGACTTTTTACCGCCATTCCCGCGGTTATTTTTTATAATAGTTTTGTCGGCGACATCCGTGATTTAGCGCAGCGCCTGGACACGTTCGCTCTTGAGGTTACTGCTCAGGTCGAGAAGACGTTCAGCTAAGTCCGCGGCCGCCGCAAAACATATGCAAATCTCAAAACCAACACAATCGACGCTTTCCGAGATCAACATGATCCCGTTCATTGACGTCGTCCTCGTCCTGCTGATCATTTTCATGATCACCGCGCCGATTCTGCAGTCCGGAATCGAAGTGGACGTCCCGAAGACCAAAACGGTGCACGAAATCACTGAGCAGCGTTTGGTGATTACCATCGACAAGGCTCAAAGGGTGTATCTCGGCAACGACCCCATCAACATTCATGAACTGGGCAGCAAGGTTCAGTCACAGCTAAAGAAGCCGCAGGACGCGGTTTATCTTCGCTGCGATGAGACGGTTCCCTTCGGGATTTTCGCTTCCATAATCGACACACTCCGTCAGTCCGGCATCAACAACATCAGCATCGTCACTCAGCCGCTGACGGATCGCAATCGAACAAAGTAGAGCATGTATACGGCGGTCGCCAATTCGGAGCAACTCAGTTTCAAACCGTATCTTACGGTTTCAGGGATTCTTCACGCTGCATTGATACTGTTGTTGGCTCTCTCCGCCTACTTCCACTGGCAAGGCAATCGCTGGGCTGGCCCGGGAGGAGGAAATGACAGCACCAAAGTGACCCTCGTCGGGAATTCCGGCCTGCCGATGCCGAATCCCCCGTCGGTGAATGAAAGTAATGTCGTGGATCCATCCAAAAGCCTTTGGAAAAACGATATCAAGCCCGAGCCGCCACAGCCCAAAAAGGAAGAAATCGTTCCTCCAGACCTGAAGAATGTGCCTGATTTTAAGACGCTTGAAAAGCCCAACAAAAAACCCCCGCCTCCGCCGCGCCAAAACAAAGCCTTTGAACCGAAGATCCCCAATCCGGAGAACGCCGTTCCCGGCAAGAATCTGGGTGCGCCCAAGGTCACTACGGGCGCCGGTACCAATCCTGGCTCGTCCTCCACTCCGGGCCTTGCGATCAAGTCCGAAGGTGGCGGCGACTTCGCTTCCCGCTATGGTTGGTACATCGAGTCTGTGAAGCGCCGTATTCAGGGCAACTGGTTGCAGAATACAATCGACCCCGCCGTGCGCGCTTCGCGCACGGCGCATGCGGTGGTCGAGTTCACGATTTCCAAAGATGGCACTGTGAAAGATGTTCAGATCTCACAAGCGAGCGGAAACGCCTCCATGGACAATTCCGGTCTGCGCGCGATTATGTCATCCAATCCCATGCCGGCATTGCCCCCGGACTATTCCGGTTCAAGCGTTAGAGTGATTTTCGATTTTGACCTGAGTATGACAAGATGACACACGCAACGCCCACCCAGCCGTCCCAGCTTAAGCTCCACGGAGGAAATAGTGTTTCTGCGCCTGCGCTGCAGTAGTGGATTGTGTGCACTTCTATTCGTTTGCCTCTTCGCGGCTGCAAGTACCGCGCAGGCGCAACAGCAGGACTGGTTTCGCACCGGCACCGGCTTGGGAGTAGAAAAACCGCGGGTTGCCGTCGCCGATTTCGCACCTCGCGCCGACTCCGCAAAACCGCACTCCACGCTCTTCTCTCAGGTGGTTCGCGACGACCTCGGCTTTAGCGGCATTCTTGACGTGGTCAGCCCCAGCTTCTATCCGCAATCGCAGCCCAGCGTTCCTTCCGAACTTCGCTTTGTCGCCTGGTCCGATTCCCCGGTTAACGCTCATTTCGTTGCGTTTGGCAATCTCGCCGAAACCGCCAGCGATGTCGCCATCCAGGCCTGGTTTTACGATGTGAGCAGCCCGACTTCTCAGGCCGTCATAGCAAAAATCTATCGCGGCGCTCCGACGGATGCGCAAGTTCGCAAGTTTGCTCACCAATTTGCCGACGAAATCATCATGCGGCTTTCCGGGGGGCTGCCCGGCATCTCATCTACACAAATCGCGTTTGTCAGTTCGCGCACCGGCACCAAGGAAATCTGGGCCATGGATTACGATGGCGCGAATCAGCATCCGCTGACCTCGCTTCGGTCGATTTCGCTTACGCCTCGCTGGTCGCCAGACATTTCCCGCATCGCTTTCACGTGCTTCTCCAAGGGCGGAAACGGGCCAGTGAGCCCGCAGATCTGCATGTATTCGGTGGATGCAGGCAAAGTCGTCAGCTTCCCGCGATTCAAGGGCACCAATAGCGCGCCATCTTGGAGTCCCGACGGATCGAGAATTGTTTTCTCTTCCAGCATGAACGGCAGTCCGGAACTTTTTTCCACCAATTCAGGAGGCGGCGATCTTAAGCGCCTTACCTTCGCCAACGGCGCCAGCACCTCGCCAGCCTGGAATCCCAAAACCGGCCAGTCGATCGCATTTGTCAGCGACCGCAGCGGCGTACCCAAGCTGTACCTGATGAATTCCGACGGCACCGACGCGCAAAATCTCGACCTCCCGGACAAAGGTTATCTGATTGATCCTTCCTGGGCGCCCAACGGCCAGTTGCTGGCGTTCAGTTGGCGCAGGCCCAGTAATAATTACGACATCTACGTCATGGAAGTCGCCAGCCGCCAAATCATAGAATTGACCCACGACGCAGGACGCAACGAACGCCCCAGTTGGGCGCCGGATGGCCGGCACCTTGTTTTTGAATCCACGCGTTCCGGCACCCGGCAGATCTGGACCATGCTGGCCGATGGCACTCAGGCGCGGCAACTTACCACTGCCGGCCACAACGAATCGCCTAACTGGTCGCAGCGCTAAGGTGCGAAGCAGGTTGGGGGGAAGATACACAATGGAATATATATCGTGATACGACATTTCATCCGAGGTTCAGTTAGTGGTAATATGACCAGGCTCGAAAAACAAAGCTCGAAGAACAATCCACTGGGAATTCATTTTGTTGAGGAGGAATTTAGCATGACTGAGGTTGCCCGACCGTTGTATCGCGTTTGTCTCATGGTTGCCTTCGCTGCGGCAGTTCTTGCCGCGGGCTGCAGCAAAAAACCTGTCATCAGCGGAACGCCGCCCCCGCCCACAGCGGCACCCTCGACTCCCACCGTCACGCTGACCGCCGATCCAACTTCCATCAATAAAGGCGACTCTTCCACTCTGCATTGGTCCTCGACCAATGCCACGCAATTGACGATTGCGCCCGAAGTCGGCGCCGTCGCTCCAGAAGGTTCCACCAAAGTGACACCGTCTGACTCCGTCACTTACACCGTGACCGCCAGTGGCCCGGGCGGCTCGGCGGATTCGACCGTGCGCATCACCGTCGCGCAGCCGCCAACCGAACCGCCGCCTTCCGCGGATACCGGTACGCTGGAACAAATGTTCTTGAAGGAAATGCAGGACGCTTATTTCGATCTGGATAAGGCGGACATTCGCTCCGATGCCCGCGCCGCTCTCGGCAAGTCCGCCGATTTTCTGCGCAATCATCCGCAAATCAAGGTCGTCGTCGAAGGCCACTGCGATGAGCGCGGTTCCACTGAATACAACCTTGCGCTCGGCGACCGTCGCGCCGCTGCCGTCAAGCAATACATGGTTTCGCTGGGCATCGGCGCCGACCGCGTCAGCACTGTCAGCTACGGCAAAGAAAAGCCCTTCTGCATGGAGAGCAACGAATCCTGCTGGCAGCAAAACCGCCGCGGCCACTTTGTCATGGCCAAGTAATCTTTTCACTTGTTGGTTCGTGCTTAGGAAAGCCCACACGTGTTTTTTGCGGGTGGGCTTTCTTGTCGTACCACCACAACGGACACCCGTTCGGAAACGTTAAGAACGACGTCTTGGGTTTGATTTGGCCTTCCGGCGGGTGTACCGCATTGTCAGTTTTCGTGTGAGCCTTGTGTTTTCAATTCACTTCGTCTGCAGCTCCCTTACGCTCTCCAGAATCACGTGCCCGACAATTCCCAGGCTCCTGGCACTGACCTTCTCCATCGTATCCTGCGGCGTATGCCAGTATCCCGCGGAGTTCACGAGGTCAATGATGTCCGCCGAGGGGACGTTTCTCTGCAAGAAAGACAAATGATCGTCGTCCACCGGCATGGCCTGATTTACAAAAATCGACCCGTACCCCAGGCGCTTCGCTGTATTCCAAATCAGGTCCACAAGCTCGACCGTCGAATACTGCTCCCGCTCCAGTTGTAAATTTTTCCCGCCAACCAGGTCCGCCAGAATCATCGCGTGAACCCTTTTCAGGTCGCCGCTCGCCGCCATCTTTGCCGCCAGTTGCCGGCTTCCGTAACGATTGTCCGGATCCTGCCACTGCTGCCGAACGGCTTCTTCACCATCGAAAAACGCGATCCAGATCGAGTAGCGCGGACGCATTTCGCACATTCGCCGCGCCATCTCCAGCATCAGGCCGGTCGATGAGCCGCCGTCATCCGCGCCTACAAAGTTATCCAGTCTTTTCGTGTCGTAGTGCGTTCCCAAGAGTATGATTCCCTGCCGCTCACCGGGAATTTTCACCACGATATTCTTCATCGCCAAACGGCCCGCGGGCGTGTCCGATGAAAACGCATCGGTGTCCACCGTGCACCCAAAACTGGAAAGCTGCGACGTGATGTAATCCTGCGCTTGCGAAATCGCCTGCGAACCGGAGGGCCGCGGACCAAACCCGACCAGTTTTGCGACGTGATGGTACGCAAGCGTTCCGTCAAAACCTCCAGTCCGCTCCGCGGGCAACGCATCCTCGGGAACTTGCGGAACCGCTATGGGAGCGGGTGCAGTCACTGGCTTGCTTGCGGCACTGGCATGGTCATCCGTCGTATTGCTCTTGCAGCCAGCGAACGAAAGCAACAGCAATACGCCGCAAATCGCCAACACCGACCGCAAACTCTTGCGGGTCTGCCAGCATATTTTGCTCGTCATGTTTCAGCCCCTCGCTTCCGCCGCCAGCCGCTTTTGCTTGCGCCTGACCACTACCCAGGAGACCGCAACGCCGATGAAGTATAAGACGGTCATCACCCCCATCACCAGAAGCATGGTCACCGCGTCCGGAGTTGGAGTAACAATCGCCGCAACCACCGTGATCACCAGGATCGCGTACTTGGTATTCTGAATCAGAAATTTCGGCGTCACGATTCCGAACAGCGTCAGGAAAAAGATCAGCACCGGCAGCTCAAACACCAGGCCCAGCGCCACGATCACCAGAAGGACCAAATCAAAGTAATCGTCAATCTTGATCAGCGGCACCACCGGTCCTTGAAAGCCTACAAGAAAGTTCAGGATATGCGGCAACGCCAAAAAATAGGCAAATGCGATTCCAGCCAGAAACAGAAATACGGTCGAAAAAAGAAAACCAGTCACCGCCGATTTTTCATTGCGATAAAGAGCGGGAGCGACGAACAGCCAAACTTGATACAGGATCACCGGAGAAGCGAGAACGATGCCGATATAGATGCTCAATTTGATCAGCAGACTCAGGTAATCAGTTGGCCCGGTGTACACCAGTTGCGGATTCAGGTTATGCGCCGTCAACGCAGCGCGAATGGGCACGGTGATCACGTTGATCATCTTCGGCGCGACGAACCATCCGATACCAGCGCCGACAAGTACCGATAGCAAAGAATTGATGATGCGCTTGCGTAGTTCGACCAGGTGTTCGAAAAACGTCATCTGCCCGCCGCCCTCGTCGGGCGCGGCGGGTTCACTTGTGGTCGTTTCAAGCTGGTTGTCGCTGGTCATTGGAGGGCTGTGGGCCAGGTTCAGCCGTGTCGGCTTCTGCGGAGGTTCCTTCTGTGACCGGTTGTTCGATGATGGGGTCAGACTCGCCGGAAGAATGAGCTTCCCGCGAAACCGCTTCTATTACCGGCGTAATCGTGGGCTCTGGCGGCGTTACCGTCTCCGGAAGGATTCTCGGCGTCTCGGCCCCGGCAGGTGTTCCGAGGGTTGCCGGCTGCAGTTCGCCACTGGACGCAGCGGCAGCTTCTTGGGATTTCTTGAACTCGACTTCCCGCGCCTGCCGTTCGATGGTCCGCATCTCCTCTTCAAACGCCATCTTGAAGTCGGTGGAAGCCTTGCGAAACTCTGCCATCATTTTGCCCAGACCGCGGGCCAGTTCCGGCAGCCGATGCGGTCCGAAGACCACCAGCACCACGATGAAGATGATCACCAGATGGGGAACGCTAAACATGAATGGTCGGGTGTAGCCGTGTTGCGCCTCTCTGGCATCATAGAAAGGGTATAGAACACTGTCAAACCAGTCTTTTCCTTTAGTCGTGATATACTTTCTTATCGCAGCGGGTAAATCTCTGGTCGCGTGAGGGCCGAATGAACCAGAATCGTCGCGGCTTCGTAGTCATTTTCACCGTTTTGGTCGCATCTGCCGTATTTGGATGGATTTACGGACCTTCGGTCCGAGCCACCTCCACGGCCGCGGAGGACAGCCAGTCTTCCGTGCGCGAATTCACCACAGTCCTGGATGTGGTTCAGGCAAACTACGCCGAACCGGTGGACGTGGACAAAGAGGTTTATCAGGGCGCCATCCCCGGCATGTTGCGCGTGCTTGATCCGCACTCCAGCTTTTTTGATGCCCGGCAATTTGCGCTGCTGCGCGAAGATCAGCGCGGCAAGTATTACGGTGTGGGAATGATTGTCGCGCCGCGCGAAAATCACACCGTGGTGATGGCACCGTACGTTGGCGCACCGGCTTACAACGCCGGCCTGCGCCCCGGCGACATGATCGTCAAGGTTGACGAAAAGTCCACCGACAATCTTTCTACCACCGAAGTTGCGGATCTGCTGAAAGGGCCCAAGGGTACCGTAGTCAAGATTGTCGTCACCCGCGAAGGCTTTACCGAACCGCTTTCGTTTACCGTGACTCGCGGTGAAATTCCCCGTCATTCCGTGGACATCTCATTTTTGATTAAGCCAGGAATCGGATACATCCGGCTTTCGTCGTTCAACGAGACAACCGATCGCGAAATCGAAGAGGCGCTGAAACAGCTCAACGTCAACAATCTGGACGGGCTGGTTTTGGATATGCGCGGAAATCCGGGCGGCCTGCTGAATGAAGCGGTCGCGGTAGGCGATGTGTTCCTGGAAAAAAATCAGCTGATTGTTTCTCACCACGGACGGAGTTCACCGGAACGCCGCTACTACGCGCAACGCGGAAATCAGGGCGTGACCATTCCGCTGGTCATTATCGTGAACAATAATTCGGCCTCGGCCACGGAAATCGTTTCCGGCGCGGTGCAGGATCATGACCGCGGACTGGTCGTCGGAGAAACCACGTTTGGCAAGGGATTAGTACAGACCGTGCAGCCGTTGAGCGAAAACACTGGCTTGGCGCTCACCACCGCGCGCTACTACACGCCCAGCGGGCGATTGATTCAGCGCGACTACAAAACGATTTCACTTTACGAATATCATTACGAACGGAAAGTTCCAGAGCATCCGACGGAAATCAAGCTTACCGATAGCGGCAGGCAGGTTACCGGCGGCGGCGGAATCACTCCCGATATCATCGTGGCAGCTCCGAAATATACCAGGTTCGAACAGGAACTTTTCCGCGCGGATGTTTTTTATCCGGCGGAAGCAGGTGTCGGCGGCTTTACGCGCGCCTATCTTGGCGGCAGGCCTACCATCACGCACGAATTCACCGCGGACGACGAAGTGATGCATCAATTCCGAAACTACCTGACCAAGCACAACGTGCGCTTCTCCGAAACGGAAATCGCCGAGAATCAGGACTGGATCAAGCGCAAGATCAAACAGGAAGTCTTCATGTCCACCTTCGGTATGCAGGAAGGCTTTAAAGTTCTACTGGAAGCTGACCCGCAGTTGCAAAAAGGCGTCGAAGCAATGCCCCAGGCGCGGGCTTTGTATCAGAACGCGAGAAAGATTGTGGCACAACGTACTGGCGGCACGATCGATCAGCCGTAGTTCAATTCCGCAGTTACGCACATTCAGAATGTTTCGCTGGCGATGCTCTGCTGGTCTGTCCGGAAGGATCCGAGAACCATTCTTTCGGCGTAGCACACTTTCCTTTAGAGTTGCTTGACCAGGGCGTTGTCCACGCCTAGACTCGCTGCAATGTTTTCTAGCTGTTCAGCAGCCTACCTAATTTTTTCAGTTTTTTCGCACAGAACCGTTTCACCTTGAGGTGACCTTGGGAACTGAAGCGCAAGCGGTTCTGCTCCTCCCTTCTGCGAAACAACCGGCGGCCGCGCTAAAACGCGAACTTGGTTTGCGTGACCTTACACTTTTTGCCATCGGCTGCGTTATTTCGGTGCGGTGGCTTCCAATTGCAGCACATGCCGGACCAGGTTCGGTGACATTGTGGCTTTTGGCGGCGGTGTTCTTTGTGGTGCCGTTGACCATTGCGGTGGCGGCGCTGGTTGCGAAGTACCCCGGCGCGGGCGGCCTATATCTGTGGACACGCCACGATTTCGGCGCCTGGCATGGGTTTCTGTGTTCGTGGTCTTACTGGATGGGAATCGCCTTTCTGTTCCCTACCGCGGCCCTTCTGTATATGACAGTTGCTTTCTCGCTGCTGGGCCCGGCATATGCGAACATTGGCGACAACCGCTACTACCTTCTCGCAGCGGCCGTGGGGCTGATCTGGATAGCCTTAGGTTCCAACATGATTGGCATGAAGATCGGCAAGTGGACGGAAAACCTCGGCGCGCTGGCTACCCTGGGGCGTTGGTGCATTGTTAGTAGTGGTGGCATGGCTGGTTTGGATGCGACGCGGAAGCGCGACACCGATGCATATCGTTCCGCAATGGAGCTGGGGGACGGTGAGTTTCTGGGCGGCCATCGCGTACGCAACGTCCGGCACGGAGTCGCCGGGAATGATGGCCGCGGAATTGCGCGACCGTGAGCGCACAATGCGACGGGCGGGGTGGATTGCTGCGGGAATTTCGTCACTCTTTTATGTAGGCGCCACGGTGGCGCTGCTGGTGATTCTTTCACCCGACAAAATCAACGAATTGAACGGATTTGTGGAAGCTGGAGATTCCGCCGGCAAACTTCTCGGCGCGACGTGGCTCTCTTCGCTGATCGATTCTGGTGATCGCCAGCGGAGTGGGGTTCGTCGGCGGAAATGGAACCGCTTCGTCGCGATTGCCTTATTCCGCGGCGTCGATGGGTTGTTGCCGAAAGCGTTCGCTAGGCTACATCCGAAGTGGAATACGCCCTACATTTCAACGCTGGCGCTCGCGCTGGTATCCACTTTTTTGCTGGTGATCTACCAGCTTGGCGACACCATGCGTGTGGCTTACGTGGAATTGGTGTCGCTAATGGTCATCACCAGTTTTGTGCCGTACATTTATATTTTTGCCAGTGCGTGGAAAGCGGGAAAACGGCTGAGCGCGTGTTCCGGGATGATCGTGACCCTGCTGGCTTTGCTTTGCTCGGTGATACCGCCGACCGAAATTGAGAAGGTCTGGCTTTACGAGAGTAAACTGATTGCTGGGACTCTGGCGGTGATGATCGCTGCGTGGGCCGTGTACCGCGGCCGACTGCGATACCACTAAGGCGCGCGTTCGTTTTTCGTGGCACGCACTCCCGCACTCCCGCGGGCGTGTTGGAAACGTTGGCATCCTTTGTTAAACTTTTAGTGCTGCTCGTGGGCGAGTAGCTCAGCTGGGAGAGCGCATCGTTCGCAACGATGAGGTCGCCGGTTCGATCCCGGTCTCGTCCACCATCGTTTCAATCACTTAGGCGACTTTCGGGACGATGTGCAGTTGCCCAAGTTGCCCAATTGGGGTCGGCAGATCAAGGCCGGCAAAGAATTGCCCGCGGGCAATTCTTAACGGACGTTCCCTGCTTTCACATTCGTCCAAGAGCGACATCAGCTGTCGCCTATAAGAAGTCTGCTGATAGCCCAAGATAAGAACTATTGAAAGCACAATCAAAACACAAAAGGGGAGTAGCTCGGCAGCAAGACGACCGTTCAAAATTACATTGCTACCTGAGTATTCAGAGGAAAGGCGTCATGGCGTTTCGAGTCATATGCCTCCAAAATTTTCTTTCTTTCCGTGTATTGGTTTAAGATTTTCTCTGCACCTTGTTTGGTGGCTTCATTTTCAGAAAGCGCCTGCCCGCCCACCAAGAGGATGCCATTGGTTGCTCGAACGCCCTCAACGTAATTACGAGAACCCTCCGGCGTGCACCATGTGGCAGCCGAAAGAGCACCCGAGGGAATTTCTCGATTTTGTTCGGCTATCAATTGCTGGCAAAAGTCGATGTCAACACTTCGTGCCTGCTTCTTTCCACTGGCCATCGCCGACCAGACCACGAGAAACGAGGATTGTGAGCACGAGGAGGCACACTCTTAGTTTGCCCGTGCGCCAGATGAGCTCGGCGAGCCTCTCTTCGCTGTCATTCACCTTTGACATTGGGTGGGAGTATATGAACAAATTTGATGCGTCGCACGCCCTAAACTCTGGCCAATACTTCCGACACACCGAGAACACTTCAGCAGCCCGGAGAACAGGTAACGCCGTGGGCCTATGATCAGCCCCTTGCTCTCATTCCCTGCCCTGCCATACAACCGCTTGACCTTCTCAAATCTGTGCCCCGCTGCTGCAAACAATTCATCCATCGGAGATGATCCGTAGCTGCGGCATGTCGAGCGTGGTCCATTCCGATTCGGGACGCGGCCTGTAGACTCGTTTGCTTGTGCCTGGGACACGCACTTTCCGCTTCGTGTTCCAGACCGTCTTGCCGACGTATCTGCTACGCGTTTATCAGGCAAAATCCGGACAGCAGGTATCATCCCACGCACCAGGCACCTGTTAGCGGGAAAGATCGTAGTGAAGAAAGCCAGAAGGGAGTGGTTGTGTGGGCTCTATGGGCGAGTTTGGCTCATATGCGAAGTTCGCGTTCGTGCATTTGAACTGGCGCACGAAATGATAGTTCTGCTCGAGCGCGCCCAGAAAGCTCGCGTACGAAAACGTGTCGGGCTGCTTTTTTAACGTGTTGAGATACTTGCCCAACAAGACGGCATCGTAATAACGCGCGTCAACCTCTCTCGCCAGCTCATCCTCCGACAGCGCGGAGGACTTAACCAAAAACCAATAAACAAAAGGATTGGAAAACGTTACGGGCTTCCCAGCGAGGACAATCGCGCCGACATTTTCCGACAGAAAATGACTGCCGTAGTGGTCATTGACGTACGCGTAGGCCTCCGGGCAGCCGTCACGCGCGGGCTCGACGTCCAGCTCTAAGGGAAGAGTGAACAACACGACCAGCGAAAGCTCCACCGGTACGAGCGCGAGTGCCCATCCGGCGTGGATGCGGTGCTTCAGGGCGTGGTAACCCAGTCCGGCCGCAAGGCACAGCGCGGCGAGCCACTCGAGCAGATGGTTCGTGTCCGAGCCGACTTTTCCACCGGTAAGCGTCATCAGGGTAGCCAGCGAGAAATAGATCATCGGAAGAGAAACACGGTGGCGTCGCATGTCTTCCACGGCCAGCACCATCACCAAAATAACCAGAACGGCGTGCACCCCAAGCGCTGGAAGAAACATCTCTGCCCATTGCGAAAAGAAATAGGGGTCTGGATGCGTGCGAAACATATGGAAGGCGAACCAGCCCTGCGTCGCTTTCTCCAGGACTAAGAATAGAAACAGGGAGGGTCCGCCGACGCAGGCAGCCAGACCAGCGGCCTTGTACCATTCCTTTCGGAAAGCAAAAAATACGCAGCACGCCGCGGGTGCCGCAATCAGGCTGTATTTACAAAAGATCGCGGCGACGAACAGAGGTGCCGCCAGATACCAGCGTCGCGGAATTGCCCAGCAAACACCCAGTCCGGCCAGCGTGAGTACGATGCCCACCAGGTCCACACGCAACAGGTACACCCAGTCCTGCACCACGGGCAGGGTCAGGTAGACCAAGCCGAACGAGACGCCTAATTTCCAAGAAACCCCTGTGCGGTGCAGCAGCGCAATGATCAACGCCGCGACAATCAGCCCAGCGACGCACACGACCACCCTCGAAAACGTGAACACCGGACCAAAATGTTTTACCAGAGGGCTGATGAGGTAATAAACGAGCGGCCCGTACGTGTTGAAGACGTAGACGGGCGGGTGGATTGCCGGGTATGGGTTTGCTCCCTGGTTGATTCTCACTGCTGCGTTCAAAATGTTCCCTTCCTCGTAGTTGAGTTGGTAGGGGACCTTCAATTGGTAGATCGCGACACGCAAGGTCATCCCGCATCCCAACACGGTTGCGGCGAGAAACAACCACTCGGAGATCTCAAGAAGTTTCTTGTTCTTCATCTTCACCTTGGAGGCGCGTTCAGCCGTTTCCGCCGCTGCCAGGCACAGCATTTTTCTGAAACGGGATTCCCGTTTCGATTTCAGTGAGTTCCTGTTGGTCCTCAAGACTTCGGGTTTCCGTTGGCCAACAAACAGACGATCTACTGAATCGGCTTGATCCGTTAACGAATTGAGACCATATATGGCGAAGTAAACGCCGCCTCTGCATATCTGTCAAGGAGCTATCATGCCATTCGCACGAGACTCCCTGATGATCGTGCATTCGGAAGGCATGCTCGGACCGATTTGCCCGGCGGCGAGTTGCAAACCTGTTGGGAAATTCCTTCATCACCAGCTAATCGCCACCCTTCAAGTCGGATTAGTCCTAATACTATAAGTCGGCTAGTGTTTACCGATGCGGGGGCGCTTAGGCAATGTCGTTCCGGTTGGATGACGAGGTACCGGAAGCTATCCGGTCGCGAACTTACCAGAGGTACCCGAATCCGATTTATGAGATGGGTTGTAGGGGAAGAGCAAAAAACGAGCTGCGCACATGGGCTACGGTAAGCGGAACAAAAGACAGTAGACGCAGCGAGAAAACTGCGGAACAGAGCTGAACGGAAGGTCATGGACCTGACCCATGATCGAACGGAGAAGCGAACTATGGGACAGAGCATTCCACTGGGGACGCAGCTCGGCGTGGGGATGGGCGAGCGAGCGGCCGCGAAGGCGGACGCCACGTCCATTCCGTGGACGATCTGGTGCATGGTGGCGGGAATCGCGTCGGGGATGGTCGGCGGGATCTGGGACATTTCCTGGCACATGTCGATTGGGCGGGACACGTTCTGGACGCCGGCGCACATCGCGATTCAAATGACGGGAGTGCTGGTGGGAATCGCGTGCGGGTATTTGATTTTGAGCGCGACGTTTGGCGGCGAATCGGCGGCGCGAGAGACGTCGGTGAAGATTTGGGGATTCCGCGGGCCGCTGGGGGCGTTCATCGCGGTGTGGGGGTGCGTGGCGATGCTCACGTCGGCGCCGTTCGATAATTGGTGGCACAACGCGTACGGGCTGGACGTGAAGATTGTGAGTCCGCCGCATACGCTGCTGTCGCTGGGGTCGTTTGCGATCAAAGTGGGCGCGCTGGCGTTGATGGCGGGGCTGATGAATCGCGCGAGCGAGGCGGTGCGCGGGCGGCTGACATGGCTGTTCGCGTATGTAGGCGCGACGGCGGTGGCGCAGGCGGGACTGATCCTGACGCAGCCGACCTGGCCGGTGTACATGCACAGCGCGAGTTGCTACCTGGCGGTGGCGATCGGGATTCCCGCGGTGCTGGTGGGGACGGCGTGGGGAGCGGGAAACAAATGGGCGTGCACTCGAGTGGCGGCAATTTACACCGCGATCCTGCTGGCGGCGGAGTGGATTTTGCCGCTGTTTCCCGCGGAGCCGAAATTGGGGCCGGTGTACCAGCACGTGACGCACTTTATTCCGCTGCGATTTCCGATGCTACTTATCGTGCCGGCGGTGGTGCTGGATTTGTTGTGGAACAAGGTTGGGGATTGGAAGAGATGGCGGCTGGCGGCGGTGACGGGAGCGGCGTTCTTGGTGAGCTTCGTCGCGGTGCAATGGCCGTTTGCGAATTTTCTGATGTCGCCCGCGGCGCGCAACCGGATTTTCGGGATGGCGTACTTCAGCTATTTCGATCCCGCGGGATTTCTGTACGATCCGTATGCTTTCGTGGCGGCGGAGAAAACGCGCGGGGCGTTCTGGATCACGATGGCGTTCGCGGTTGTGGCGGCGATGATTACTTCGCGGCTGGGGCTGGCGTGGGGAGACTGGATGCGGCGGATGAAAAGGTGAGAGCCGGCGCGCGGATAGTGCGTTTCCCGATTTCCTGCGTAAAGTGATTCTTGACTGATTCTGTTTGCGTTTCAGGAGCATGATGCGACTGCGCGTGGGTGGCATTCTGACTTTGCTGTTGTGCGCTGCACTGACGGTGTGCGCGCACGTGGGCAGCCCGGACGTTTATTTCGAGGGTGACGCGGGACCTTATCACCTTTTTGTGACCGTGCGCGTGCCGCAAGTGATTCCTGGAGTGGCGGAAATTCGCGTGCGGAGCGCCTCGGGCGATGTGCGGACGATGCAATTTGTTTCGATGCGGCTGAGCGGGCCGGGCTCGAACCTGCCGCCGACGCCGGATCTGGCTCAGCAATCGAAAGAAGACCCGCAATTTTTTGCGGGAAGTTTGTGGCTGATGGAATCCGGCGCGCTGCGCGTGCGCATCCGGGTGGATGGTGCGAAAGGAAAAGGGGAAGTTTCCGTCCCGGTGCCGTCGTTTGCGCAACGCACGCTGACGATGGATAAACCGCTCAAAGGGATTCTGGGGTTGCTGATGGTGTTCCTGGCGGTGGGAATGGTGTTCATCGCGGGCGCGGCAGTGCGTGAAGGGAATTTGGCGCCGAGAGAAACGCCGGCACCAGCGAAAATCCAGCGCGCGAAGCTAGTCATGGCGATCACGGCGGTGGTCGTGGTGGGGATTTTGTATCTTGGCAGAGTGTGGTGGGGCGCGGAGGCGGGCAACTACGAACGCGGAGTAAATTTTTTCAAGCCGCCAGCCGCGGAAACGACGCTGGAAAGCGGGAACCGGCTGGTGATTCGAGCGCGCGGGCAGGACAAGGAGTGGCCGAACGAGGTCAAGATGGAGGAAGTGATTCCGGACCACAATCACCTGATGCATCTTTTTTTGATTCGCGTGCCGGGGATGGATCGCTTGCTGCATTTGCATCCGGAGAGAATTGAGGGTGGCGCGTTCGCGGAGGAGTTGCCGGCGATTTCGCCGGGGAGGTATC
>WNFH01001189.1_pt1 | contig 17483 bp, 14 predicted proteins | sample 5400411 | NCBI WGS metagenome assembly WNFH01 (sample SAMN13153347, study PRJNA577476) | soil metagenome | isolation source: 200 cm saprolite under Douglas fir tree site 2 hole 3 | place: USA:California | collected 2015-04-18
TTGAAATAGATCGAGTGGAAGTATTGACGATCCATGACCTTGGTAACATTGATACCGGAGCTTAGCAGCTTCTCGCGCCATACCAGTTGCTGCTCATCACTGGGTGTACGCCACGCGACATGATGAACGGAACCCACTGCTATCGTGCCACGGGTAAGGGCAGGCAGGTGCAGCACATCAACCAGTGTCGCGAGACCATCATTGTCTATCCTGTAGCGAGAGCGATCACCCTCCACCCCTATAAGCTCAAAGCCCAGCATCTCAGTCAGCATGCGGGATGTGCGTTCAAGGTCTGCCTCCATCAAAGTAACACCGCGAAACCCACGGATAGCGTGCTCGGGAGGAACCGGCCCGTCTTGCCACCCACGATATGTAGCAGCTTCTCGATGAGCCACTAACTCGAGTGTTAATCCGTCAGGCGTAAAGACGGTAAGAACCTGGTCCTCGAAATGCGTCCTGGGTCCAACGACGAGCACGTTGCGGCTGCTCAAGCGTTCCAACCAGTAATCCAGTGAGTTCTCAGGTATGGAGAACGCGACCGTGCCTACCTCTCCTGTCCCTTTGCGTCCCCTGGGCGCATCTGGCCAGGAGAAAAAAGTCAGGATAGTGCCAGGTCGTCCCAGCTCATCTCCATAATACAGGTGATAGGTATCCGGCATATCGAAATTAACCGTTTGCTTGACCAGGCGCAAACCTAAAAGGCCAACACAAAAATCGACGTTTTGCTGCGCGTTATCGCTGATGGCCGTAACATGGTGGATACCAGGAATGCTCTTATTCATAAACTTCTCCATTTCCGTAACTTCTGAAAGTAAGTATATCATGATTTCGTGTAAAAACTGATTTTGCAAGAAGCGATATAAACTCTTCACTAACCGTCAACAACGTATGATAAAATATCGGCAATATGTTGAACTTATGGGCCGAATTTGACAACGAACCATCACCAGTGGACTCAGCCGGACATGCGCAACATCCCATGTCACCGCGACGCCGTCCTACTGAACAGACCATTTTGTCTTCTCTGCGCGATTGGCTCCTGCACGATTACATCATCCCCTACTCTCGCTCTCTGGCCGCTACGCGCATCTTCCGCCGCTGCTACTGGATTGATGGCCTGGGCGGTAATCCTGATCTACAACCGGTAGTGTCAATCGCTCAATCTCTTGCAAAAGAAAGCAAACCAATTACCCTTCGCACCCTTGCACTTGAAGCCAGGAGTAGCAAACGCAAAGAGCCGGCCACGGGGAACAATATCGCTATACCAAAAGATAGTGGCGCTCTGCGTGCAAGCTGGCCCGAGGCTGCACCCGTATTACTCCAGGCCATCGACCAATCCGCGGCTATCCTCCTGCTCAACCCTTTTGCCAGTTCAACACCGTTTTCATACGCAGACCTCTCCTCTCTCTATCAGCGGACTGCGCCAACAGAACTCTGCCTGCTTATCTCACACAAACAGGTTGAGACTCGCCTGCTCCCATTCCTGCGTACCTCTGATGGAGCCTCAGCCTTCACAGCGCTGCTGCATACTGATCGCTGGAAAGCGCTGCTCACCAATGACGCGGGCGCAGATCACACAGCTGGTGGCCTCATCGATGCATTTCTCGCTTCAATGCAGCGGCATTTTCTTTCAGTGCAGCGTATTGCTCTATCCATGCAGGCAGGCCGTGCCCTGGTCACACCGATCCCCTATACACTGCTATTTGCCACGCGTCGCCAGGACAGCCTGGCATGCATGAATGATGCAGTCTGCCTGCATCGTCGTCGCTTGTACGAACAGAGTCACCGGGGAGTATTGACGGAAGAATGGTTCATGACCCAGCAGCGCGAACAGCATGCGGAGGAAATGCAGCAATTATACCAGCGCATCCTCGGCCAGGGCCGGGCCCAGCGCTCCCGTCGCTGGCCTGATCTGCGCCAGCAATTGCTCATTGCCAACTTCGGGCAATTTACAGTGCAAGATTACGATGAGGTTATCTGCAAATTAATACAAAACGGAGAGGCGCGCTGCGAGTGGCGACAAAAAGCCGTAGATTATACCGAAACTGAGCAGCGCCGCATACCTGGAAACGACGATATACTGCTGTGGAAGTAGTGTAGAGTAATCAGCATGTTTGACAAATTGTCTGGTAAAGTTCTACCAGCTAACCCACAAGCCTGTAAAAGCTTACAGGGACGCTAATTATCAGGCACACTCTCGATAAGTTCACTTGCATCGACTCCTAAAGCCTTAGCAAGTTTATCCAGGGTTTCTGTCGTTACAATGGTGGTAGGATGCTGAAAGATGCGTTGCAGCGTCTTCACATCAACGTCTGATGCCCTGGATAGCTTGCCCTGGCTAAAGCCTTTCTCCCTGGCTACCTCTTTGACTTTCAGACGTATCATTTGCGGCTCCTACTAGTATTTTGGTTACTGTAACAGGTTTACCACGCTTGACAAAGTACGGCTATTAACGTATGTTTATAAGCATGGTTTTGTATAACCATGCTTACATTACCGTAGCACAAGATAACCCAAGGGAGGCGATTATGCGGCTCGTACAGGATGTGGTAGATGACCTTTTCGTGGTATTTGAGACGTTCAAGAAATTGTTTCAGTCTTGGGAGCCTACAAATCATAAAGCATTTATCAGTGAGATGCAAAGACTAAGGATGCTAGAGGATGAACTTAATGGTATGATAGAAGACAGCGCTATCGTGCATAACATCATTCGTAATATCCACCTCTACACATTCCCCGAATACAGCAAGGGGTACCCAAACGTCTCAAATCCGATCTCGCCTGGTGTAGAGCAATGAAAAAGGAGGCACTACTAGGGGGAAACGCCAGGTATGGGGATGCCTGACGTTTTAGTAATGCCTCTTAGAGTTAGGAACGTTCTGCCTAGTAGATTGGTGGCATATTTTGGTACAAAAATAGACACTTTGAAACAAATTGCAAAACAAAAAAAGAACCAACCAGGCTGAAAACTCTCCATACAAACTCAAAATCACCCCTACCATAACGTTTAACCAACGAGTATAATTACGGAAATACATAGATGAATATCAAAGAAAAGAACCAGGCATTCCACTGGGGAAGAGAGGAATAATTAATGCCACGAAAACATAACACAACTCGACAATACAGCCATACGCCTGACCCTTTCGATGGTCAGCCGCAGGACTACACGATTTTGAATGATGATACCCGGCTCGAAGAGCCGCTTGAAGTACACCCGATGACACATACGGCAGTCGATACCACCTTTGAACAGGAAGAGCATCGCGAAGCAGGAAAACGCGATGTTGAAATGTACATTCGTACTTATAATACCTTGCTGCGCAGCTCGGGCGAAGTCAGTTTGAAGGCGGTCGTGCAAGCGCACTACAACATCGATTCCAGCCTGCATCCCGAAGCGCGTTCGCCCTATCCCGACATGTCTGCTTTCATTTATAGCGTACTGCGGCTCCCGGCTGCGATCATAAACTGTAACCTTGTGCTGCTAGGCCAGGCGGAAGAAGTGTTTGTGCAGCAGGGTTTTCATGTGGATAATTGGGAGGGCGTCACAGCTTCTGCCCGCAGGCGCAAGTGGTTCTACGATGGTAAAGAGACCCTGGCCGTCTACGTTGCCAGTGTCAGCGATACAGATGATATTGTACCCATCCTGGTCGCCTTTCAGATCGAATGGAACAAAATGTATTACCTGCTCAACGCCGATCCCACCACCATGCAGTTGTTGGAAACGCGCATGGATCCCACCTCGCCGGTCTTTACCGAGATTTCAAAGGTGCTGCGCGAACGCCTGCACATTCGCTCGGATGACTGGCGGCGCCTGGAGGTAATCTGGAGAGATCGCCTGTGGGAAATCCTTCACACCATCGGGCAGCAGAGCAAGAGCTTTGCGCTGCGCTTCCTGGGCGGCTCGCACGTGGGATATGTGCGAGCCACGCGCAAATGGTGGGTTCCCGTTGAGAACCTGCTGAACACGCTTGATTTACAAAACCGCCCCGTCTACTTTGTTTCCAGCAACACACACAGCCTTGTTAACCTGATGTCAGGTTCCCTGCTGAGTCGTGATGCGGAGCTGACGAAGTTTGCCCTCAGTGGCGAAGATCCCTACCTGGCCGAGGAGTGTCGCAAGTTGCAGCAAGGTGTAGTTCCTGGCAACTGGCAGAACTTCCTCTACTTTGTGGCTCGTGAATGGGTGCGAACTCCCGCCGGGAAAGAGTTTATGCGCAATCGCCCGCGTGAGGAGCAGGAGCGCGGCATCTGGTATGTGGGAGCGCGGCATGGCCTGGAGATCGATGCCCAGGTGTTTGAATTGGCAAAACTCCACCCCACGGAGATAGATCCACGCTGCCGCATGCTGCACATGGACAAGCTCGTTAAGAGCGAAGCCATCATTCTCAACATAGATTACCCGTTGGGGATGGCAGCGTATCGCATGATGCGCGAGATCATGGAGAACCTGACAAATATGCGCGGCATCTACATTCTTGGTAAAGCGGCAACCCTTAATGGCAGCATTGGTGATGTCATGATCTCCAATGTAGTGTTGGATGAACATACCCAGAATACTTACTGGTTGGATAACTGCTTTACCGCCCAGGATGTGGTGCCTTACCTGATTTATGGTTCGGTGCTGGATAATCAGAAAGCAGTCTCGGCGAAAGGTACCTACCTGCAAAATCGCCAGTACCTGGATGTCTACTACCGCGACAATTATACCGTCGTAGAGATGGAGAGCGGCCCATACCTCAATGCTGTCTACGAAGATCAATACCTGACGCGCTACCCGGAGGGAGACAACATCAACTTTGCCCGCCTGCCGTACGAACTGGGCGTCCTGCACTACGCTTCGGACACCCCGTACACACGCGCGAAAAACCTGGGTGCGGGCAGCCTCTCATACTTCGGCATGGACTCAACCTATGCCTGTGCCGTAGCGATCGTGCGCCGCATTTTTGAAAACGAGATTCGCCTCATCATCCAACAAACAACCCGCCAGCTTGAGGAGATCGAGGAACAGCAGGCCGAGACAAAGGTGTCATAAAGGGCTTACAGGAGCCAAAGATGATAAGGAATCGGGGTATCTCCCGATTCCTTAATGACAAGCTTTTGTCACAAATTCGTAATACTTTCCGTACACCTTTCAGGCATACTGTTGTGTAACGCGGCATGGTAGAATATTGATAGCTGCGCTGTATTGGACCAATTAGGAACCTGGAGCCTGTGATGGACAACCCTACCGGTAATCAAGACTGGCAGCCACCGCTAGAACCAATGCCTCGCGTTGGCACAACACAACGTACTGTGCTGCATATCCTCTACCTCCTGTTGTCCTTCCCCCTGGGTGTATTTTACTTTGTCTTTCTAGTGACAGGTATCACTGTCGGCATCACTACCCTGGTTATCTGGATAGGAGTGCCCATCCTGATGCTGACGATGGTAGCCTGGTGGTACCTGGCGGCTTTCGAGCGCGTACTGGCGATACGGTGGCTGCACGTTGATATTCGACCCATGTCACTGCCATCCAAAACGGCGAGGCCCTGGTTGAGACGCTTGCGCGAGAATCTGAGTAATGCGATGACGTGGAAGAGCCTGACCTACCTGTTAGTCAAATTCCCCCTGGGTATACTCTCGCTTATAGTATCCATCTGTATACTAACGCTAACTTTTGGTATCTCTTTGGTGCTTTTCACATTGGCATTGATCATAGCGCCATTCTTTTATCTCGGGCTTTTACTCACGCGCAGTCCCAATGCACTGGCGGGACTTGGGAGACTGTTACAGCTTGGTTTGAAAGGCTTTGGGTTGTGCACAATTTCGTTGCATGTGCTCAATGGCTTTGCCTATGTCTCGGGAGAATTTGCGCGTCTCATGCTGGGTATGAGCGACGCGGCTATACGACTTGTACAAGCAAGAGAACTGGCGGAGCAGGAGCGGAAAAAAGCCGAGAGGGCCGAGCAGAGCCGCCGCGAGCTGATCGTCAATGTCTCTCACGAATTGCGGACACCTATTGCGAGCATTCGTGGGCACGTCGAATCGCTGTTGATGGCGGTCGAGGAGGAGGGAACAGATTTGCTCTCCAGCGCAAAACTACAAGACTATCTCTACATTGTGCAGCGAGAAGCAGAGCGCCTGGGCGCACTTGTAGACGATCTGCTCTCTTTGGCACGCACGGAAGCTGGCGAGTTACACTTAGACATCGAGCCGGTTGTTGCTGCCGATGTCGTCGAGGAGATCTATGAGACGATGGCTCCGCTGGCCCATCGTGAACGCGAAGTTGCCCTTGTGCGCAAAGTGGATGTGCATCTTCCTCCTATCCTGGCTGATCGGCAGCGACTGGCCCAGGTGTTGCTCAACCTGGTGCGCAACGCGATTACCTCCACACCCAATGGCGGAATTGTGTCAATCACAGTAGAAAGACCTGATACCGCCTACCTGGCGCTGGTAGTCGCAGATACAGGTATCGGCATTCCACCAGAGGACCTGGAGCGCGTATTTGAGCGTTTTTATCGCACCGATGCCTCACGAGCGCGCATAACCGGCGGTTTTGGATTGGGTCTCGCCATTGTACGCGACCTGGTCAATGCAATGGGAGGGTCGGTCACTGTATCAAGCAAAGTGGATGAGGGCAGTTGTTTTCGCGTGTTGCTGCGGGTTGCCACGCCCACTTACCATGCGCTTGCAAGCACTGTCAAAGATGCTCCATTTGTGTGATGCTAAGGAGTCTTAAGCAATGGCGGCGATTCTTGTTGTCGAGGACGAAGTAGATCTTTGCAATTTGATCCGCTCGAAGCTAGAAGCCGAGGGACATACTATCTTTCAAGCATTTGATGGTCTTACAGCGCTTACGCTGGTCGAGGAGCACCGCCCCCAGCTCGTTATCCTGGACTGGATGCTGCCAGGCATGGATGGTTTAGCGGTCTGCCGCCAGTTGCGCCAGAACTACCTCATGCCCATCATTATGCTTACCGCTCGCACAGAAGAGATTGACCGCGTGCTGGGATTGGAGGTTGGAGCCGATGATTACATCTCAAAGCCGTTCAGCATACGCGAGGTGCTGGCGCGGGTGCGAGCAATACTGCGGCGAGTTGATTTAGACAGCCGTTCGCAACTGGCGACGCCAACAGCAAACAGAGCCGATCAACAGGCATCCATCAATGAGCAACCTGCAGGGGCATCCCAACAACTTCCCCAATCGCCCCCCATAGTGCGCGGCCCGCTGAGTATCTTCGAGCTTGAGCGCATTGTCACGCTCGATGCAATAGAAATCGACCTGACGCCAAAAGAATACGAACTGCTATTACTTCTCGCATCACACCCTGGGCGGGCTTTTAGTCGCGAGTTTTTGTTGCAACACCTCTGGGGGTACGATTACGACGGCTTTGATCGCACGGTCGATACACATATCACGCGGCTGCGCAAGAAGCTCGGCTCGCTTGGTGAGAAGATTGTGACCGTGTGGGGCGTGGGATACCGTTTTGTCACCTGATTTGTGACGAATTCATGATCCCGTATTCACATGCTCTCCTGGCTGTAGCGGTCGAAACTGCGTACCATCATTGATGAATATAAGGGTTTGATCCTGAATATGGACGATCATGTCTAGTTTACCGTCGCCATTTACATCTCGAAATTCCGCGGTAACCGGCGTTAAATCCTGACCATCACCAAACAGGGTGGGACCATTGTAGATACGGGAGCGCGTTGCGTCTCCACCCGGTAATTCGATGATTATGACGTGTCGATTGAGGTTGAGAAAGATAAAATGCGACGGGTTAGCAGCGCTGTCTCCATGCCCCACGACGGCATCCATTTGAAATGTGCGGGGCCGGCCGTACGTCACATCGTCCTGGTGGATCTGCCACCACGAACCAAAGGCGCTGATAGCATAGACAAGCAATGACATCAGCAGCATACCTACAATAATCGCCACTAAGGCGTTACGCTTGTTACGAAGCCATGCCGGGCGCCAGGAAGGAGCAACGGCATGTGATACCATCCCATTGCCTGTGCTCGGGCTGGCCGCAGAGCGGCGTCTCTGAATAGACGGACCTTTAGGTATGTCGACGTCGTCGAGCGTGTCACGCTGTGGCGGGCGAGTATAGCGTATTGCACTCCTGGGAGGACGGGTTACATAGTCCTCAGCATCTTCTTCAATGTCATAGTCACTGTTTTGTGACAACTTCTTTACGTTGGTGGCCCCCATTGCAAATGCCTCCTTCTCTAGATATTTTGTTCTAAATCCATTCTAATTATACCAGAACAGGCGTTCTTGTCAATAGATTTGGCGGGCAATTGCTTCAGCCTCTTTCTAGGGGTAGCCGAACATGATACAATAGTCCCATTACAGCAAGACTATTGAAATAGGTATACGCTACTCATCATGCTAGATATCATCATCACGCTGGCAGAAGCATTTCTCGCACAGCATAAACAACTGTATATAGTGGGGGGCACGGTGCGCGATGTGCTGCTGCATCGTGGGGAGTCGAACGACGCGGACCTGGCAACCGATGCGAAGCCCGATGAAATCAAACAAATCGTGGCACCCACGCATCCGAGTGCTGTTGTCCTTGTGGGGGAGCGTTTTGGGACGGTGCGGCTGCATTATGCCAGCGACATCATTGAGATCACCACGTTTCGCAGCGAGGTGTACAATCCCGAATCGCGCAAACCAGAGGTATGCTTCGGCACGGTGTTAGAAGAAGACCTGCTGCGGCGTGACTTCACGATCAACGCGATGGCGCTTCATCCATTGACAGGACAGATTTATGATCCCTTTGGAGGCCAGCAGGACCTGGAAGCGCACATCTTGCGTGCAGTAGGGAACGAGCCTGATAAGCGCTTCGATGAGGACCCGCTGCGCTTGCTGCGTGCCGTGCGTTTTGCTGCTCAACTTGATTTTACTATCGAACCCGAGACGCGCCGTTCAATCATACGGCAGGCCCCAAAGCTGCAAAAGATCTCACGGGAGCGTATCCGGGACGAGATGAACAAGCTGCTGCTTTCAGCGCATCCTGCCAAAGGATTGGACCTGCTCGTAGAGTTAGGATTGATGGAGTGGATCATCCCGGAGGTGCTGGCGCTGCGTGGTGTGAGCCAGCAGCCCCAGCGGGCGATTCAGACAAAAGATGTATATATGCACGTCCTGCGCGTAGTCGAACGTTCGTCGCCACGGCTGATCTGCCGCTGGAGCGCACTGCTGCATGATATTGCGAAACCACGCACGCGCACAGTGGATGATGGGAAGGTACACTTTTTTGGGCACGAGGATATCGGGGGGCACATGGCGCGTGATATCCTGAAGCGGCTGCACTTTGACCGGGACTTTATTGAAAGTGTTTCGAAGATTGTGCGTTTACATATGCGGGCGAATGCGTATACGCCGGAGTGGACGGATGGGGCCGTGCGACGGTTGATGCTGGATATTGAGGACAACCTGGCCGATTTACTCGACCTGTCGCGCGCCGATATTACAAGTTATCGAGCAGACAAGTTGTCACGCGCTGCTGCCCGCGTTGCTGAACTTGCCGAGCGCTGCCAGCGCTTGCAGGAGGAGGCCGAGCGTGTACCCCTGAAAAGCCCGCTGGATGGGAAAGAATTGATGGCGATGTTCGATCGCGGTCCCGGGCCTTGGCTGCGGCCGATTAAAGAGCACCTGCTGGGCCTGGTGATAGACGGGGCGCTTGCACCCGATGATAAGGAGGGGGCGGCGAAAATCGCGCGGATGCTGGTAGAGAGGGAAGATTCCTAAGTAAGTGAACAACTCAAGAAAAGGATCAGAGCATGACAAAGGCGAGTAAGCCAGGATCTCAGAGGCCTGGGGCAGACAACAAGAAGGGAAGCGAGCCGAAAAAGCCAGGCGCGGTTGCAGCCGGGGGCGCCACGCCCAAAACACCAGCAGGCTCAACTGGCACAGTTCAATCTGACGCAAATAAGAACAAGCAGAGCGGGCAGGGCCGTAAACCGCCGGTAGGGGGTACCGCTGTGCAGGGGGCAAAATCGACTCAGCCCAGGGAAGTCAAAGCAGCTTCCCCTCAGCAGCAGCAGGCGGAGAGCTATAACCGCGAGATGCGCCGTCGTATGGAGCACATGGGTATGAATCCATCCGCTGAAAACCCGGCTGTCACGCGGCGTGAAAAGAGGCTAAAGAAACTTCGCGCAAAGAAGGAGGAGCGTCGAGAGGAAGTTAAGAAGACGGTGGTTACTAAAGGGCCCAGTACCGACATCAGGCTCGGACGCAGAAATACCTATTTCCTGGTAGCTACCATATCTGTCGTGGTCTTGATTATCGTGGTGGCGCTTATCATCCGGCATCCCTTTTGAGTATCACAAACAAGGGGTACGGGGCGCGATGAACCTTCGCTAGCGAAATTTGACGCTCCACATCTTAACGTTTATAATCTACTGGACATAAACCTGCCTTTGAGGGGATGAAGATCGATTATACCCCCGCTTGATCTTAAGGAAAATCAACTAATGCCAAAAATGTATGGATGGGTGCGTGAGGTAGTGCCCGAAAGCCCCGCGGACCGCGCTGGCTTACAATCTGGTGATCTTATTCGCACTATTAACGGTCATCTTATTCGTGACCTGGTGGATTATCGCTTTTATGTTGCCGATGAAGAGTTGATGGTTGGTTTTGAGCGGCAACTGGCGCAGCATGAAGCATATATCAGCAAAACATATGATGAAAACCTGGGAGTGCTCTTCGGCGAAGAGCCAGCTCCTTTTATCCGGCAGTGTGCCAATAAATGTGTCTTCTGTTTTATTAAAGGCTTGCCAGAGCGCTTTGCGCCGCAGCCGGGACTGGCACATGGCATGCGCTCCACACTCTATATCAAAGATGACGATTATCGCTACTCATTCCTCTTTGGGAACTTCATCACACTCACCAACCTGAAGGAGCACGACTGGCAGCGCCTGGATGAACAGAAGTTGACGCCGCTGTATGTCTCTGTGCATACAACCGACCCCGACCTGCGCCGTAAGATGGTCGATGGCCCGCGAGCAGGAGATATCATAGACCACATCAAGCGCCTCGGGAGCATGAACATTACCTGCCATTCGCAGCTTGTGCTCTGCCCGCCGATTAACGATGGCCCGCAGCTTGATCGCAGCATTCGCGATCTGGCTGAATTGCGTCCCATCGTCGAGTCCATTTCCGTGGTGCCTGTTGGATTGACGAAGTATAACAACATGATGAAGACCGGTGATTTACCGCCGCTGCGCCACTATACGCGAGAAGAGGCCGAGGCGGTGATCGAGCAGGTCGAAGTCCACCAGCGCCGTTTCGAGGCTGAGGGTGCGGATGGCTACCCATTCGTCTATCTCTCTGACGAATGGTATTACCTGACAGGCCGCGAGTTCCCACCTGCCCGGCACTATGGTTTGTATGCCCAGATCGAGAATGGCGTGGGTATGACGCGCTACCTGATCGAGCAGTGGGCCCGCGGCAAGCGCAAACTGCCGGCAAGTCTGCCGGAGCCGCGCAAGGTGACGCTGGTTACGGGTGCAATGGCTAAGCCTGTAATTGAACAGCTCGCCGGGGATATGCGCAAGGTCGAGGGGCTCGAGGTACAGGTGCTTCCCGTCGTTAACCAGTTCTTCGGGGCTGAAGTGACCGTCGCGGGGTTACTATGTGGCCAGGACGTGCTGGCAGCTTTAGAAGCAAATGAGAGCCTGGGCGAGCTTGTGCTGCTGCCACGTGTAATGCTGGATAACGAGGGCATGCGTTTTCTGGATGATATTACGGTGGAGGAGTTTAAGGAACGTCTGCCTGTACGCACCGAGTTTGTCAGGAACGCACAGGAGACGATTGAGGCTGTTCGTTCGCTGGCGCGATGAATTTGCCTCTCTCTGTCCCTCCACGCCCCGCGAAGGGCAGATTTGATGTCAATTCCAAATGAGCAATCTATGAATTTGCCTCCCTCTGTCCCTCCGCGCCCCGCTCAGGGCTGGGGCAAGCCCAGCCCCTACTATACGCGATCGGCTGGCCCTGCAGCCGGTGGTCGCCCTGGGGCGTAGCGGTGGAGTTACTCGTACCGCAGCACTTCCAGGGGACGCACGCGCACGGCTCCATAGGCCACCAGGGCCGCCGTGATCATCGCCAGGAGCGCGGCACCTGCGGTCAGTACGATGATCATCCACCCGCTGACGCTAAAACTGGCATTGAAGAGGAGCTTCCCCAGCGGGATCATCGCTAAGGTCACGAACAGCATAGCCAGCAACGCGCCTGCTCCACCGACGACGCCGTTCTCTACAAGCACCTCGCTCAGCACCGTGCCACTGGTATAGCCAACCGATTTGAGAATGCCCAGTTCGCGCCGTCGCTCCAGCATGGCCAGCGCCACCACGTTGGCAATGATGATGATGCCGGCCAGCAGCGACAACCCGGCAATCGCTGTAAGCGCTAACAGCGCGTAATTGAGGTACTGGTTAATGTAGTCACCGATAGTTGCCAGGTTGAACACAAACGCTTTGGGGGCAATTGTGCCGATTTTGCCCAGCGCGTGACCAACCTGGTCGGGATTCACTTTCATATAGAAGGCTGCTTCTTTTAAGCCTACCGGGCTCAGCGACTGCACGGTATTCGTTGTCGTTAGAATGGTCTCGAAGCTCAGGCTAAATGCACTGGATCGATAGACGCCAACCACTTTCACGTTACGGGTGATTTTCCCATCTACACTTGTCAGGGTAATCGTGCTGCCAACGTGGAGATGACCCTGGAGTGGCGCTTTATGTACAAGTCCCCAGGCAACCAACGCAGAATTTGTCCCGGCATCGCTGGCATCCAGGTTACGCCCATCGGTGATGGTCATGTTGTTGGTATCCGGAACCTGGTTATGTGCCACATCATATCCTTCGACACCGCTGAGCAATCCGAGCATATCGCCTCTCCCAAGGCCTGATGATGTATTTTTTAGCAGATCCAGTAGTGGTTGCCCATCGATGGCTACCGGTATCGTCGCGGCAATCAGGGTCTGTTTTTGCTTCGTGATACCTGGAATGGTGGCTAACTGAGATTGCAGAGCATTGGCATCATTGTTTGTCGCGACCGCGATGACATTGTAGTTTAAGCTCCTGGCAAGGGCATTGCTGAGCGTGTCCCGCACATCCTGTCCCAATGCCAGGATCAGGCCGATAGCGAAAACACCCACGAACAGCGCCAGCATGGTTGTCGTGGTGCGCGCCCGCTGGCGACCAATATTACGCAGCGCCATCTTTGTGCTCGATTTCCATGTACGTGGCAACAGGACAATGACGAAGCCCACCAGCGATGCGGCGAGTAAGATTCCCCCAAACGCGGGCAAGATCAGGAAGACCAGCACCGAGAGGGCCACGCCCACCATGACCAGCGCCAGGAAACCTATGCTGAAGCGCTCAGGCACCGGCAGCTTGCTGATGATCAAGACCGCCAGGCTGAAAAACAGGCTCAACAGTGCCAGGAAGATGAAAGCACCATAGACGCTGATGACTCCCCAGATGACACTGTTCAAGATGACGATAGCGAGCAGGCAGAACAGCATCGAAAGGACGACCAGCAGGCCGATAGTCAAAAAGATGTTGCCAACGCCCTTGCCATCCTGGATCTCGCGCATCACGTTCAACGGACGGATGTTCGCTGCCTGGACGATAGGTAGAAGGCCAAAGATCAGGGCTGTGAGCAGGCCTATCAAGACCCCACCACCAACCGTTAATGGGTCGAGCACGAAAGGAATATTGGCACCGATGACTTGTTGTACCAGGTTGCGTACCAGGAAGCTCATGCCTGTCGCGGTGGCTGCTCCCACGATGCCGCCGCTAAGGCCCAGCAGGCCCGCCTCTAACCCGAAGAGCAGGTAGAGGTCGAAACGGCGATAGCCCGTCGTCTTGAGCATAGCGATTTCGAGCTTGCGGCGTGAGAGCAGAACCTGCATAGTGTTGACGATACCCACGCCGCCGATGAGCAATGCCATTAATCCCGCGATTTCCAGGAACTTGCGAACGAGATCAACCTCGTTCTGGGCGCTTTTCAGCGCATCGGCTGCCGTCCCCGTACTCGCCAGGGGAAAGATTTGCTGGATAGCTTTGACCGCACGATCAGTATGTGCCTGGTCGGCGGTCGTTACGTCAACCGTATCGTAATACATGGAAGCGCCGGGAGCGGCAGCCTGGTAGTCCTGCTGGGAAATGAGTAGCACGCCGCTGGACTGCGCGAGCACAGCAGAATCGGTGACAATACCCGCAACCCTGACATGCAATAGACGCGGATTCTGGTTCTGCTGCCCCGCGTGAATATCGATCTCATCCCCTACCTTTTTGTTATACCGGTCGGCGAAGATGGTATCTACGATAACACCGTTGTTCACAAGCAGGGCCTCAATGGTACCGTTTGCCGGGTCCTTGAAGGTCGGCGGAGTGACCACCGGAAAACTATGCGGGTCGACTGCTTCAATGCTAAATTCGCTGCCAGCCGCCGCGCTGCTCGTTGAGCCATCGGCGTTTGCTAGAGCTGTGTAGTTGGTGATGATCCCCTCGCTCTTAAGTCTGCCAAAGGAAGCCAGGTCAGACTGTACGAAAGGTTTCGTATTCGATGTGACGGCGATATCGCCGCCATTCGCATCCCGCACATTAGCGGTGAAGGCGTTGTTGATCATCAATCCCACGAGTTGCAAGGACACAATCGCCATCACGCCGACAGCGATACAGAAAATCGCCAGTATTGTGCGCTGCCCCCCTCGCATCAAAGAGCGGCTGGTATAGTTGAGATATATAGAAGTTTTCATTGCATAATCCTCTCGCCTACAGTATCAATAGCTGCTATCTGACCATCGACGATGCGAATTGCGCGGTCGGCATGCGAGGCGACAACAGGATCATGCGTGGCAATGATAAAGGTCTTGCCGGTTTGCTCGCGCAGGTAAGCGATGAGGTTGAGGACATTCTCGCCGTTTCTGGCATCCAGGTTGCCGGTCGGCTCATCTGCGATCACGAAAGCCGGGTCCGCGGCTAAGGCTCGCGCAATCGCTACGCGCTGCTGTTCGCCGCCTGAGAGCTGGTTAGGGCGATGGGCGAGACGATGTGAGAGTCCGACGAGGCCCAGCAATTCTTTTGCGCGGGCAGATGGCAACTCCGAGTGCTTGCCAACGTAGAGCGGGACCTCGACGTTCTCCTGCGCAGTCAGCGTCGGAATGAGGTTGAAGGCTTGAAAGACCATGCCGATTTTGCGGTTGCGCACATCGGCCAGACGCCTCTCGCTCATACGCGTGATATCCACGCTATCGATCCATACCTGGCCGCTCGTCGGGTTATCGAGGCCCGCAATAATGCCGAGCAGCGTACTTTTGCCGGATCCCGACGGCCCAACAATGGAGACAAACTCCCCGCTGGCAATCGAAAAACTAATACCCTTGAGAATATCGATGCGCTCGCGCCCTAACGGCAGGCTTTTCGTGATGTTGCGCACATCCATCACCACATTGCTTTTTGTGTGCTATACAAACGTGTTTTCATATACAACAGAATTGGTTAGACTTTGCTCCATGTGTTTTCCTCCTGACACAGAAATGCTGAAATCATAAACATACCGGGCATCGTATGCTCTGTCAGAAGTATGCCCGCCAGGTGTCAGTAAATTATTGCGAATTTGTCGCAATAGAGTAGCGCTTTGCTCTGAGGCCGACACAGTTTTGTTACATTTTTGTGAAGAATAGAATTGGGAAAAGAGGGAGAAGGGCGACCGCAAGGGCTTACACGACTTTGTTGGCGAATGCAAGAAAGGGTGCAAGGTGGCAGGGCGAGGACAAGGATTGACGGGCGACCACCAGGATCGCCCACTAGGCATCAACCTTAGAACCTATCCCAGTAGGAAGTACCATATCAGACGACTCATGACCCGAGCTTGTTGACAGGGATGGTTAGCATCCATTACGACAAAATCTCTTGCCTGAACACCCGAAACAAGGTAATATAGTTTAAAGGGAAACTACAAGCAGCGACATGCATGCTATCACAGGATAGAGACAGGTGACAGAACAACCGCAAACCGCATCATGCAGCTTAAATGTACTCCTTGCCAAAGACGCACCAAAGGGAGTCGTCCTACGCCGAGGTCCCAGCAAATGGGTTCAGCTGATTTTGTGGCACACGGATACAGATAGTTTTGAAGAAGGGCAATGGTTTCGAGGACGGATTTATCCAGGAGGCTGTGACCTCTCTCCAGACGGCTCGCTCTTCCTGTACCTGGCACGCAAAGACAAAACGCCTGCCAGACAACAGAGTAGCTACACCCATAAATGGATGGCCGTGAGCAGGCCACCCTACTTCACGGCTCTTGCTTTGTGGCCCCTGGGCGATACCCTGTACGGAGGGGGAGTCTTTCTGAATAATGCAGCCGTCTTATTAAACCGTGAGTCAGCACAGGCCCATCCAGATCATCAGCCGCAAGGATTGCGCGTCAGCGCAAGTCTGGAACTTGATCACATGCGTAAGAGCAGTCGTGATGGATGGAGTCTGGTTCAGGAAGGTCGGTTTTTCTTCGAAAGGCGAAGACAACCTGGACACCCATTAGGAACTGGAATCACGATACGTCCTTACATCTGGCAGAAATACCATCCTGGCAAACACTTCCTTTTGGTCACCGAGGCCTCTCGTGAGCCGGATTTCAAGACAATTTTTTCCCACGCTCTCGTCGACACTGTAAGCGACAAGAGAACAGAGATCAAGGGCGCGACCTGGGTTGATTGGGATCAAGAGGGACGATTGGTTTTTGCAAGGGATGGACGCCTCTTTGCCTCTGAAACTCCCCAATCAGCGCTTGAGGTACACATGATTGCCGATTTCTGCGCGAACACCCCAGCATCCATCCTGTCACCTGATTGGGCCAAACGTTGGTAGAACAAGTTCCACTTTGCGTCGTGCAGGTTGTTGGGATGGCTGGATAGCAACAGGCATAGCTCAAGATGGGAGCATGACCAAAACGCCAGAAGATATGGCTCGCTCGATTGCCGAGGTCAGGCAGCATCGTCCTATGGATAGCTCTTTTGACATTGTGCTGACTGGCTATTCCACTCCCACATCTGGCCTTTTGGTACGTGAATATGGGGATGCAGGTGTCACCTGGTGGTTGGAGAGCTTACATGGTCTTCGCGGTTCCGTTGAAGAGATGATCATTCGTATCCTTGCGGGCCCCCCACGCTAACATGCGTTTGCTTCTTGATACAGCTCATCAGGGATATTTGTCCTATTTCTGAGTGGGGAACAGTCTCAGGTTCTGCTACGAGTTACACTTGTACTCCCTATTGGGATAGGCATTAAGTGACCTACCACTGTCATCCTGAGCGCAGCGAAGGATCTGGCTCGATGGGGCAACGAGGTCCTTCGCTGCGCTCAGGATGACAGGGCTGGACCTTGCTGTTGCTGAGAAACTGTCACGTGCATGTGAACCATGCCTAGGCAATCAACTCCGGGCTATCGCGCTTGGGATCATTGACCAGGCGCGAAACGGGCCG
>WNFH01002553.1_pt1 | contig 17479 bp, 12 predicted proteins | sample 5400411 | NCBI WGS metagenome assembly WNFH01 (sample SAMN13153347, study PRJNA577476) | soil metagenome | isolation source: 200 cm saprolite under Douglas fir tree site 2 hole 3 | place: USA:California | collected 2015-04-18
GCTACGCCGAGGCGCACAAATGGAAAGTGGAAGTTCTGTCCACCTCCGAGTCGGGCGTGGGCGGCCTTAAGGAAGTGATCGCGCTCATTGAGGGCGACCGCGTTTACTCGCGGCTGAAATACGAAAGCGGCGTTCACCGAGTCCAGCGCGTGCCGGCCACCGAGCAACAAGGACGCGTTCATACGTCGGCAATCACTGTCGCCGTCCTGCCCGAAGCCGAAGACGTCGACGTCAAGGTGGAAGCAAAGGATTTACGCATCGACACGTTCTGTTCCTCGGGGCCCGGCGGGCAGTCGGTGAATACGACGTACTCAGCCGTGCGCATCACCCACATTCCGACCAACACCGTCGTCAGCTGCCAGGACGAGAAGTCGCAGATCAAGAATCGCGACAAGGCAATGCGCGTGCTGCGCTCGCGGTTGTACGAGGTCGAAATGCAGAAGCAGCAGGACGCGCTCGCCAAAGAACGCAAGCAGATGGTCGGGTCGGGAGATCGCTCGGAGAAGATCCGGACCTACAACTTTCCCCAGAACCGGCTCACGGATCATCGGATCGGCTTCACCCTCCACCAACTCGACCAGGTGATGGACGGCAAGCTGCAGCCGATCATCGACGCGCTCGTGACTCACTTCCAGGCGGAGAAGTTGAAGCAGGAAATGACGTCAGTCGTGTGAGCAGTGAGAAGTAAAGATGCGGCTCCGCGAATCCCTAACCTCAGCGATCAGACGACTCACCGCGGAACGAGTTCCTTCCCCGCGCATGAATGCCGAACTCCTCATCATGTTTACCCTCGATTGCGACCGGGCATATCTGTTTGCCCATCCTGAGCGTGAACTCACAGCGGATGAAATGCAGCGCTACCACGATGCAATCGCTCGCCGTGCGACCGGCGTTCCAGCCCAGTACATCACCGGGCATCAGGAGTTCTGGGGGCTGGATCTAATCGTGTCCCCCGCGGTACTGATCCCGCGCCCCGAGACGGAGCATGTCGTCGAAACGGTGCTGGAGCTTGCGCGGTTGGGCGATGCTGACGAGAGTCAACAGCAGCGGGCGGGGGCCCCTTCGACTGTCGCTCAGGGCAGGTCCGCTCCACACGTTCGCATCGTAGACATCGGCACCGGCTCCGGCGCGATCGCCCTGGCCCTCGCAAAAGAACTGCCCAGCGCCGAGGTCCACGCGACCGACATCTCCGCCGAGTCCCTCGAAGTTGCGCGTGCCAACGCCGCCCGCCATGGACTGGGCGCGCGCATCAAATTCGATCACATAGACCTCCTCGGTGAGCTGCCGCGAGAAGAATTCGACTTCATAGTTTCCAACCCACCCTATGTCGGCCAGTCGGAGGAAGATCAGGTACAACTCGAAGTGCGAAAATTCGAGCCGAGAAACGCCGTCTTTGCTGGCCCAAGCGGGCTCGAAGTTATTGAAAGGCTCATTCCGCAGGCCCGCGAGGCGCTTCGTCCGGGCGGGTGGCTGGTCTTCGAGATCAGCGGTACGATTGCGGACAGCGTTCAGCGGCTGCTGGCCGGGTGGTCCGACGTGAAAATTACAAACGATCTGCAAGGAATTGCGCGGGTGGCTCGAGCGCGAAAGTGAATTACGCTTCACAACCTCAAATTGACTGGAGCGATGAGGGATAGCCGGTCTTTGCAGTAGACCACCCCTCCCGGATTTGCAATAATGCAGAGGCTTTTGAGGAGCGCGGTGAAGAGAGTCTTTACATTTTCCGGAGTAGCTTCCGGCACACCACTGGGGCCGCTCCGCGAACCCCGTTACTTTGCTTAGGCTGGTGTCGTCCTGATTGATCCCCTCTGTGCGGCACCTATCGGGGCTTGCTGCGCGCTTGATAACATTACCTTAGGAGCGATATGCGGGCGCATGCACTATTCGTGGGTTTGGTCTTACTGCTCTTGCCTTTCGCTTGGGCGCAAACCGTGGTCGAAGGAACTGTCCATGACAAGGTTGGCGCCCTGATAGCTGGCGCTACCGTCGAACTCAAGCGCAGCAACGGATCTCAAGTGGTGGCACAAACAACTGCCGCCGACGGGCATTTTCGTTTCAACGCGGTGGAGGCGGGCGGCTATCGGGTGCAGGCCACGGCACCCAGCTTTTTTCCCTCGGCATACGAACTGGTTCTCCGTCCGCGCCAACCCATCGCGGTAGATATTGAGTTAGAGCACCGCGAGGCCGTTGCCGAGCAGGTTGAGGTCAAGGAGCACTACCTGACCGTGGACCCGCAGAAGACCGGTAGTTCCTACACTTTTACCAGAGCTGACCTGGAGCGACTTCCCGATCCTCTCACCGAGAGTACGAACGATCTGGCCAATAATCTGATGCCCGGAGCGAGCGAGAGTCACGATAACTTCTTGGCGGTGCGCGGCACGGAGTTTTCGCTTCACGAATTTCTCAACGGCGTGTCATTTCTCGACAACATGCAGCCGCAGTACGCGCCCGGGGTCAGCCCACAGATTTTCGAAACGGTGGATTTGATCACCGGCGGTTTTCCTGCGGAATATGGCAACCGCTTCGGCGGCGTCCTCGATATCACCACTCGCTCCGGCGCGACCATGAATGGCCATGGCGATGTGAACTTCCGCGGCGCAACCTATGACAACTTCGATCTCAACGCGGACGTCGGTGGAGAGTGGCGCAAGATCGGCTACTATTTTTTCGCAGACGGGTTCACCTCGGGTCGCTATCTGGATCCGCCCGAGCCGAAAGAGCTTTATGACTTTGGCAAAGGCGCGCGCGGCACCGCGGAGTTCGACTGGAAGTCTGGCGCAAGCGACGCCTTCAAGCTGCTGTTGATGGGCGGTGGAACCAATTTCCAGCAGCCGAATATTACCGAGGATCAGGAAGCGGGACGCAATGCGCAGCGGCATCTTCGCCAGCAGACCGCGATACTGAATTGGATTCACACCTTTTCTTCTGACACCGTGCTGAGCACCTCGCTCTACGAGCGGACCACTTCGGATCACGCGTTGCCGACGAGCGATCCGGACACCCCGGTCTCGATCGCCTCCCGTGCGGGGCTTACCCTCGGCGTCAAGAGCGATCTGTCGCAGGTGTGGCACGGTCATGTGTTCAAGGCTGGTATCGATCTCGTCAAGCTGCGGGAACTGGAGAGCTTCTTCTTCGACGGCCGGGGCGACCCGGATGTATTTCCGTCCTTCAGCGGCGGACGGCATGGTGTTGAAGCAAGCGCGTACGGCCAGGATCATTTCTCTCCCTTCAAGAATCTGTGGGTAGACCTGGGGCTGCGCTACGACTACTTCAACCTGGTGGACACTCATGTTCTAGTCAGCCCGCGCGTAGGATTGGCCTATCATTTCCCGAAGATGAAATCGGTTGTTCACGCGGCCTACAACCGCTATCTTTCGCCGCCGCCCATCGAATACTCGGTGCTGGCAAGTTTCATCGGGAACAATGCCATTGATCCCGATCAGCGGGTCGGGAACGTCAAGGCATACACCCAGAATTACTTCGAAGCCGGCTGGTCCCAGGAACTGCATCCGCGGATGAGTCTCGAGGTGAATGCCTATCTCCACACAGGACACAACGCGTTCGAAAACCATGAAATTTCGATCTCGCGGATTTTTGTCCCTATCAACTTCCGGACAGCCAGAGCCGAGGGCCTGGAAGTTGTGCTCAACATGAAGCAGTTGGAGCGGCTGGGCATCAGCGGGCGTTTGCAGTATGCGGCGTCGAAAACATACTTCTACGGACCCATCACAGGCGGTTTCGCGGGCGACGAGCCCTTGAACGCTGGCGATCGCATCTCGCCCGCATTTGATCAGACTCATACTGGCACGGCGCAACTCTTCTATCACCACCGCTGGCGCGGCTTCTGGGCCGGAACGGCCATGCGTTATGGGAGCGGCACTGTAATAGAGAACGGTCCGCGTCTGCCACAGCACTTCACCACAGACCTGGCGAGCGGGCTGACGCTCTGGAATGCCGAGCCGAAACGGCTGGATCTGGAGTTTGACGTTACCAACCTATCGAACAGCATCTACCAGATCGCCAAGGAGAGCGAAGAGATTCCAATCCAGTACGCTCCCCCGCGGACAGTTGGCGGGAGCCTGAAACTCCGCTTCTAGGGAACGGGGGCGCCGAAAAGCGGCGGGCGAGGGCGCCCGCCCCACACCCGTTATTCTGAGACTTCGGCAGGCTGGATCTCGTCCACGTCAATCCAACTGGTGGGGTAGTGTCCCGTGTAGCAGGCGGAGCAGTAGGTGGTAACTTCTCCTTCGCCACAAGCCTATTCCTTCCAGTGAAAGATAGGCAAGAGAGTCCGCGCCGATGTAGGTACGGATTTCTTCAATCGTCTTGTTGGCAGCGATCAAATGTTTTTTCGACGGCGTATCCACTCCATAAAAGCACGGCGAGATCGTCGGCGGACAGGAAATCCGCATGTGAACTTCCTTCGCCCCGGCATTGCGGATCAGGCGGACAATCTTCTTGCTGGTGGTGCCGCGCACGATCGAATCGTCAATCAGGGCGACGCGCTTCCCGTCGAGCAGGCTGCGCACGGGATTGAGCTTGAGCTTGACTCCGAAATCGCGCACCGACTGGCTCGGCTCGATGAACGTTCTTCCGATGTAGTGATTGCGAATCAGGCCGAGACGAAACGGAATTCCGCTCTCGGCCGAATATCCCATCGCGGCCGTATTCCCGGAGTCGGGGACCGGGACGACGATATCGGCGTCGGCCGGTGCCTCGCGCGCCAGTTGCCGTCCCATCAGATCGCGACTCTGGTCCACCGAGCGTCCAAAAACAAAGCTGTCGGGACGCGAAAAATAGACGTGTTCAAAGATGCAGCTCGACTGCGCCGGTGAAGGCGAGTAGAAACGCGAACTAACGCCCTCTGGCCCAACAATGACCAGTTCACCCGGCTTCACGTCGCGCTCGTAAGTGTCTTTTTTCTCTCCGGTCAGCGCCGGGATCCGCCCCATCGCCAGCGGCCGAAACCCGCGTGGATCACGGGCCGCAAAAATGCGGTCACGGCTGATCATCACCAATGAGAACGCTCCTTCCACACGCCGCAGAGCGTCGGCGATGGCGTCAGGAAGAGTTTGTTCGCGTGAAAGCGCGATCAGGTGAACCAGCACTTCGGTATCGCTGTTCGTCTGGAAAATCGATCCCTGTGCTTCCAGCTTTTGGCGGATTGCCTGCGCATTGACGAGGTTGCCGTTGTGGGCAATCGCGATCGCGCCCTTGTTCGATTGCACCATGATGGGCTGCGCATTCAGCAGAGCCGAATCGCCGGCGGTGGAATAGCGCGTGTGCCCAATGGCAAGAATGCCGCGCAGGGAAGTCAGCACTTCCTCGGTGAAGATGTCGGCGACCAGACCCATGGCCTTGTAGGGATGTAGCCGCTCGCCGTCAGACGTGACGATGCCCGCCGACTCCTGTCCGCGATGCTGGAGCGCGTGCAGGCCAAGATAAGCGAGCTTCTCCGCCTCGGGGTGCGCATGGATGGCGACCACGCCACACTCTTCGCGAAATTTATCGAAAGGCAGCATTTAGAACTTAGCTCCTAGCCCTTGACTTTAGACTTCTTCAGTCCGCGTCCACTGCGCCGGGCTCCGTTTGCAGCGCCGTCTCCAGCGCGCCTTCGTACGCCCCGTGCAGCTCGGCGACCGTCGTGGAAACTACGGCCTTGCCATCCAGCGCTATCTCGATTCGGCCTGTGCCCGTTTCGCCCAGCACATCCGCGAACAGGCCGTAGTCCCCCACTACTTGTTGGATTCGCGCCAGGTGCCCAGGGTCGCAAGAGAGCACAACCCGGCTCGCATCTTCGCCAAAGAGCACAAACTCCGCCGGAAGATCACGCGACTTCAAATTCACCGTCAGGCCCACCCCTTTGGGAAGCGCGCATTCGGCCAAGGCTACCGCCAGACCGCCATCGGCGCAGTCATGCACGGACTCGACCAGCCCCGCCTGAATCAGCGCGACCAGCGCCCGCTGCAGCGTAGCTTCCTTCTCAAGATCCAGCTCGGGAGGATATCCCCACACGGCACCAAGAATCTCCTTGGCATATTCCGACGACCCAAATTCTGATTCGGCATCGACCGCGTCCCCTGATTCGCCGGCGCGCAGCAACACAATCTTGCGTCCAGGTTGGTCGAAGTGCATCTTCGCCACTTTGTGGACATCCTCAAGAATGCCGACCACCCCAAGCACTGGCGTCGGATAAATCCCCTCGCCCAGAGTTTCGTTGTAGAAGCTGACATTGCCGCCCGTGATCGGGATTTCGAGTTCCTCGCAAGCCCTGGTGATTCCATCGATCACCTGCGAAAACTGCCACATGATGTGCGCCTTTTCGGGATTGCCGAAGTTCAGGCAATTCGTAGCACCCACCGGCGTAGCTCCCGCACAGGCAACTTTGCGAGCCGCTTCCGCAACCGCGTGCATCGCGCCGAGTCGGGGATCGAGATAGCACCAGCGCCCGTTGCCGTCGAGCGCCATCGCCAGTCCACGCTTGGAGCCTTTAATGCGGATGACCCCGGCATCGCCAGCGCCCGGCGCTTCAACCGTATTGGTCTGGACCATGTGGTCGTACTGTTGCCAGACCCAGCGCTTCGAACAGATATTCAGACTCGCCAGCAGTCGCTTGAAATTTGCTGTGAAGTCCACGCTCGTGCTTTCAAGAACCGGTTCTCGGGAGGGCACGGCTTCAGCCGTGCCGCCCGACGGCGCTAGCGAGATGGGCTTCAGCCACTGCTTGAAAGATGCCAACCTGATGTGCCCCGGCATCTCTCGCGGAACGGGTGGCTCCCATCGCGCGAGTGGACGTTTGTACACCGGCGCATCGTCCGTGAGAGCCGCATTGGGGATTTCCGCAACCACCTGTCCATGCTCCAGCACCCGCATCTTCGAATCGCTCGTCACGCGGCCGACTTCCACGGCGTCCAGCCCCCACTTCTCGAAGACACGAAAAACTTCCTGCTCGCGGCCCTTCTGCGCGACCAGCAGCATGCGTTCCTGCGATTCGCTGAGCATGATCTCGTAGGGAGTCATGCCGGTTTCGCGCTGCGGAACGCAATCCAGATCAATCTCGATCCCAGTGCCGCCGCGCGCACCCATTTCGCAAGTCGAGCAGGTCAGCCCCGCGGCGCCCATGTCCTGAATGCCGATGATCGCGCCCGTTTGCATGGCTTCGAGGCAGGCTTCGAGCAGCAGCTTTTCCAGAAATGGATCGCCAACCTGCACGTTCGGCCGCTTGGCCTCGGACCCTTCGCTGAATTCCTCGCTGGCCATGGTGGCGCCATGGATGCCATCGCGTCCGGTCTTGGCGCCCACATAGATCACGGGATTACCCTCGCCCGCCGCACGCGCATAAAAAATCTGGTCGCGCCGGACCAGTCCAAGCGCAAAAGCATTCACCAGCGGATTGCCCGAATAGCAAGGCTCAAACTTCACCTCGCCCCCCAGGTTGGGCACTCCAAAACAATTCCCGTATGAGGCCACGCCCGCGACCACACCCTCCATGACGGAATGATTCTTGTGGAGTTCGGCCCGTGTGGGGGCGGGTCTCTGACCCGCCCGACCGGGTCGAAGACCCGGTTCCACACTGGTCTCTCCCACACTGATCGGCCCAAACCGCAACGAATCCATCACCGCTACGGGCCGCGCGCCCATGGTGAAAATGTCACGCAGAATGCCGCCGACGCCCGTAGCCGCACCCTGAAACGGCTCAATAAACGACGGATGATTGTGCGACTCGATCTTGAACGCGCACGCCCAGCCGTCGCCGATGTCAATAATGCCGGCATTCTCGCCCGGCCCCTGCACCACCAGCTTGCTGCGAGTCGGCAGCCGCTTCAGGTGGACGCGCGAAGACTTGTAGGAGCAATGCTCGCTCCACATCACGCTGAAAATGCCGAGCTCGGTCCGCGTCGGTTCGCGTCCGCCCAGCAGCTGTTTGATTTTCTCGTATTCGTCCGGAGTAAGGCCGTGCTCCCGGATCATCTCCGGCGTAACGGCTGGAATCGCAGAGGTGGTCATCACGGGGAAACTCTATTGTCGCACTTTGGGAGAGTTTTTACATGCGGGTGTGGGATTTCAGGGCAAGAAGAGCAATTGCAGTCGCGCTCTTGTGGTCCGCGCTCCAGGGCGGGCCCAGAGACTTGCGCAAGCCATCCACATTCTTTCGCAACGCCGGATCTGTGACGTCCCAGGCGGCAGCTGCGCGTACCCAAACCTCGCGTTCGCGCAAAAGAACGACTGTCAGCCCGCGTCTCTCGCAAGCAGAGACGATCGCGTTCTGAAACAGCGTGCCCTCGGCGGAGTGAATCATAGGGTGCGACCGAAGAATTGCAGCCAGATCGTTTGGGACAACCGTAGAGCCGGAAAGAACCCCGCAGATATCAACCCTGACGCCACGAGAACGCAATTCCTCCACCGCGTTTTTGACGGCAAGGCATGCCGCTTCCTGCGCCGCCTTCGTCCCGCGTTGCACGAGTTCGGTTGCTTGCGCCAGCGGCATCTCAGACGCCACGTGATACACGAAACGTGGAATCGAGCTATTCGGCGGCAACAGCTCGATGCGCCGACGAAGGAGCACTCGAATTTCACCCGGACGGCCAGCCACCGCCACTAAAGCGGCCCAGCCGGTGTGGAGCTTGAAGCCAAGTGCGGCCCGCTGCGTCATCAGCAGAGTCTAAGCGGGCAGGGCGGGCTCTGCAAAGCGCTGCGACGAAACCGCACACTATACTGTTTTCGCATGAAGTCCGTCATCGTCGGCACCGCCGGGCATATCGATCACGGGAAAACTTCGTTGGTAAAGGCCCTGACCGGAATTGATGCCGACCGCCTGGAAGAAGAGAAGCGGCGCGGCATCACGATTGACATCGGATTTGCACACCTCGAACTTCCTGCTCCGAACGGCGACAAACTTCGTCTCGGATTCGTGGACGTCCCCGGCCACGAACGCTTCGTCCGCAATATGCTCGCCGGAGTTGGTGGAATCGATCTGGTCTTGCTGGTCATCGCCGCCGACGAAGGCATCAAGCCGCAAACTCGCGAGCACTTCGACATCTGCCGACTGCTGTCAGTGAAGCGCGGCATCACGGTGCTGACTAAGTCTGACACCGTCGACCCCGACACGCTCGAAGTCGTGCGCCTGGAAGTGGACGATTTTCTCCGTGGATCGTTTCTTGATCCAGCACACTCTCCGATCGTTGCCGTGAGTGCGCTGAACGGCGCTGGTCTCGAGGAGCTGCGCACCGCGCTGGCAAAAGTCGCCACAGAAGTCCCGGCAAGAGACTCGACCGCGCTGGCGCGCCTTCCGATTGACCGCGTGTTCACCATGAGAGGCTTTGGAACCGTTGTGACCGGCACTCTTGTCTCGGGAACGATTCGCAAAGAAGAAGAACTGGAAGTTTTTCCCACCGGCAAACGCCTGCGCGTTCGCGGAGTCCAAGTGCACGGCGCAGCCGCGGAACAAGCAATTGCGGGGCAACGCACTGCGCTGAACCTCGCAGGAGTCTCCACCGACGATCTTGCGCGCGGCATGGCGCTCGCACTGCCGGATACTTTCCAATCCACCTCGCGACTAGACGTCTCACTCTCAGTGCTGCCTTCCGCCAAGCCACTCAAAGACCGCGCTCGCGTGCACTTCCATGCCTTCACGATGGAGACGATCGCGGAAGTTCGCCTGCACGAAGTCAAGCAAGTCGCGCCTGGCAGCCAGGGTTATGCACAACTCCGTTTGGCCGAGCCGACGCTGCTTTTGCCCGGAGATCGTTTCATCCTCCGCCAGTTTTCGCCGGTGGTCACGATCGGTGGAGGAGTCGTGCTGGACGCCGCGCCCCTCCCGAAGACGAAGAGCGTTCAGGATTTTTTGGCACTGCTGGAGCGCGGCACCGAGGAGACGGTACTCGAAGCCCGCATTGGGCGCAGAGGTCCGCATGCGATTTCGCTGTCTCAGGTAGTCGCGGAAACAGGGTGGCGCTCGGAATTTATTGCGGCCAAGTTGGCCGGAGCCTTGGAGAAAGGAACGGTCCGGCGGATTGCCGACACCTTGGTGAGCGCCTCTTCATTCGCGCATCTTATGTCGTCGCTGTCGAATCAGGTTTCTGAGTTCCACAAGAAAAATCCGCTGGTGGCCGGAATCAGCAAAGAGGAACTGCGCGACAAATTGCAGGTCAGCGCCGAAATCTTTTCATCTGCAATCGATGCGTTAGTCCGCGAAAAAAAGCTGGAAGTTGCCGGCGAACTCGTGCACCTTCCCGGACGCGGTGTTGTCATGAAAGACGATGAGGCCGAGTCCAAGAAGATCATCGAACAGGCATTTCTTTCGGCAGGATTGAAAGTCCCATCGCTGCGTAAAGTGCTCGCAGGTCTGAAAGTGGACAAAGTCCGTGCCCAGAAAATCGTGACGCTGCTGTTGCGGGAAAAAGCGCTGGTGAAAATCTCCGACGATCTAGTCTTTCATCAAGGCGCTCTTACAGATCTCCGCCAGAGAGTTGCCGCCCTCAAGAACACCTCCCCGAAGATCGACGTCGCCCGCTTCAAAGACCTGACCGGAGTCAGCCGCAAGTACGCCATCCCGCTGCTGGAGTATCTCGATCGCGAACGAGTGACGCGGCGGGTAGGCGACGAAAGAGTAATTCTCTAACCATGTACGCAACACAAGTCCCTTGGTTCCTCTGTGACCTTTGTGGTTAAAGCTTTTCTTCCGGGAACTCGAGGTCCAGCGCCAGTGGCCCGGTAACGCGGTTGGTAAGATTCGCCAGCCCGATCAGCATATGGAGGTCGAGGATCTGCTCATCGGAGAAGTGTTTCTTGAGTTGGACAAAGTCGGCATCAGTGGCGGCGTTCGGAGTGCGGGTCAGCTTCTCCGCGTAGCGCAGCCCTGCCTGTTCCTGTTCGCTGAATCCAGAGTAGTTCCCCTCCTTCAACGCTTTCATCTGTTCCTGTGTGAGCCCCGCGCGCTTAGCGCCGACGATGTGATGTTGGGTGCAGTAGTGGCAGCCGTTGATCAGCGACACGCGAAGATAGACGGCCTCGTAAAGCTTGCGGTCGAGTGAGCGTCCCACGCTGGCGTAGTAGCTGAGAAAGTTGCCGAGCATTGCTGGCCGGTGCGCCAGCGCCTTCTGGATGCTGCCGGGCTTGCCTTTCAACTTGCTGTCGTAAATCTCTTTGACTTCTGCCGTAGCATGTTCCGGTTCAATCAGGGCAATGCGAGCCATCAGGAATCTCCTTCGTCGCACACCTATAATAAACATGGGAGACAACTTGAGCCGGGTACATATCATGGGAGCCGGGTTGGCCGGATCAGAAGCGGCGTGGCAGTGTGCGCGGCGCGGCATTCCGGTCGAACTCTTCGAGATGCGTCCGGTGCGGACGACCCCCGCCCACCAGACTGCCGACTTCGCCGAACTCGTCTGTTCGAATTCGCTGAAGTCCGACAGCGAGAACACCGCCCCCTGGTTACTCAAAGAAGAAATGCAGCGCGCCGGATCGCTGCTGCTGGAAATCGCTCGCGAAACCGCCGTGCCTGCCGGCCACGCCCTCGCCGTAGATAGAGCTGAGTTCTCGCGCAAGGTCACCGAGATAATCTCCCGCGAACCCCTGATTCACATTCGACGCGAAGAAGCCGCGAAGATCGATGCAGGGCAGATCTCGATCATCGCGACCGGCCCGCTTACCTCGGACGCTCTCTCAAAGGAGATTGCGCGCCTGAGCACAGAGGTTGCCGGCAGCACACATCTTTACTTTTACGATTCCATCAGCCCCATCGTCGAAGCCGACTCCATCGACATGAGCAAGGTGTACCTCGCGGCCCGCTACGACAAGGGATCGGCCGACTACATCAACTGTCCCATGTCAAAGGACGAATACGACACGTTCTACGACGCCCTGCTGGCCGCGCAGTCGGTCGAAGAAAAAGATTGGGAGAAGCTCAACTACTTCGAGAGCTGCTTGCCCATCGAAGAGATCGCTCGCCGCGGCCGCGACACGCTGCGCTTCGGCCCCATGAAGCCAGTCGGACTCAAAGACCCGCGGACTGGCAGGATTCCCTACGCGGCAGTCCAATTAAGGCAAGAGAACCTGCGAGCCGATTCCTACAATCTCGTCGGCTTCCAGAACCACCTGAAATTCGGCGAGCAGACAAATGTGCTGCGCCTCGTTCCCGGCTTGGAAAATGCCCGCTTCCTGCGCTACGGACAGATCCACCGTAACACCTACATCAATGCACCCACGCTGCTCACTCCGACTCTCCAGATTAAAAGCCTTCCTAACATTCTGTTCGCAGGCCAGATTTGCGGAGTCGAAGGCTACGTCGAATCAATCGCCACCGGACTGATGGCGGGTGTGAATGCCGCGGCGCTAGCGGCGGACAGCGAACCTATTCCTCCGCCGCGAGCGACCGCGTTCGGCTCGCTCATTCACTACATCACGCAAGCTGATCCCGGGAACTTTCAGCCCGCTAATATCACTTTCGACCTTTTGCCCGCTCTGGCAACGCGAGTTCGCGATCGCAAAGAGCGGCATCGCCAGCAGTGCCAGGCTGCTCTCAACGCATTTCAGGGATGGTGGACCCAGGTTTCGCGCTCTGCCACGTTGAGCCCGCGATAGCGCGACCGCGATTTTAAAGCCTTATGGAACCTAGTCGAAAATGACTCCGGCAAGGCCGACATCCACTTGAAGATTTCTCTCTTCACACTGACGATGTCAACCACCGTCCTGCTGATTGTCGGCGTCCTGAGTGCCCTGATTCCCGCAGCGCGCGCCGCGAACCTTGATCCCGTCGAAGCCTTGCGCTACGAGTCACAGTTGCAACCTCCCAACATTCCTTGTTGACGCCCCCCTCGTGCCGGATTACTCTGCGCCTGTAAGGAGAGTGTTCCGTGCCCGTTTCCGCCGTCGATTGTGTCCAGCCTGCGATCCAGCACACCAGGGAGCAGCTGTTTAGCCGCTTCCGCGTAGGGCAATGGTCCCGTCTGGCCCTGGTGGGAATTCTTGCGGCGGAAATGCATGCCAGTGGATGCAACTTTGGGAATTTCGGACAACTACTGTCTCAGCCACCGAAGCGCAGTAACGAATTTATGGCGATGCCCTTTCCGAACATCGACCCGGCACGGATCGCCCAGTTTGCCGGGCTGATTGCGGCCGTGTTCCTTCTTGCGATCGTAGTGTTCTTTGTTTTCCTCTATATCAGCAGTGTCTTCCGCTTCATTTTGTTCGAATCAGTATTGCGCCGGGAATGCTCGATCGGCGAAGGCTGGCAGCGTTGGCATAGGACGGGCAGACGCTTTTTTCTGTGGCAACTTGTTTATGTAATCTCCACCTGGCTGATTCTCGGCCTGCTCATCGGTATTCCCGTACTCTTCGCGGTGACGGCGGGATGGTTCAAAGATCCCAAGCAGCACGTCGCGGGCATGGTGGGAAGCCTGATCCTGCTGGTCGGCGTCGTTCTGATCGTCGCACTGGCCGCTGCCATAGTGCAGGTGCTGGCCAAGGATTTCCTGGTGCCAATTATGGCGCTGGAGAACCTCGACTTTGCCGACGGCTGGAGCCGCCTGTTAGGCCTGATGCGCGGGGAACCCGGAAAGTATGCGGTCTATCTCCTGATGAAAGTTGTGCTCTCCATTGCGGCCGCGATTCTGTTTTCCATCGTTGCGATTATTCCAGCGCTAGTCGTAATCCTTCCCAGCGTCTTGATCGTGCTCGCTGCCAAGACCGCCGGTATGGGTTGGAGCGCATCGACAGTCAGTCTCGCCATCATTTTCGGGACGATGGTCTTTGTGCTGCTGATCTACCTGGTGGCGCTGGTGTCTGTGCCCGCGACGGTTTTCTTTCCCGCATACGCGATGTATTTCTTCGCGGCGCGCTATCCGAACCTCGGGGAGCTGCTCAACCCGGCCCCCGCTCCGCCCGCGCCGGAGGCGCCGCCCGTGCTGGAGTCACCTCCTCTACCGTCGCCACCATTGCCGCCTTCCCCCGAGCCGATCGGATAGTAACCGGAGTCTCCCGATTATTCGCCTGACGTCGGACGCTGGCTTGCCTCTACTCGGGGCCTGTGCGTGCCGCCCCAACTGAAGCGTCGCCCGATGATGAACTTCAGAATCAGGCGATCGGTGGCGCGCGTCACGCCGACGCCCGCCCCGAAATTGAATTCCCAATTCGGCGAGAGATTCAGGTCAATCGACGGAAAAAACTGTTGCGACTGGTCCGAGAGTTTGTCAAAGTCGGTAGCCGGCCCCAGCCCTCCGTAGTATTCCAGGCCACCGGTAATTTTCTTTGTGAAATCAAAGCTCACCTTGGCATTGGGCGAGAAATCGAAGCCCCGATCCTGGTTCAATCCGTGGATAGATTTCTCGAACGCTGGATTAAACGCGAAATACCACCGCCCAATTTTCTTGTCGATGATCGGACGCAGTTCGTAATTCCAGCTGTCTTCGGAAAACTTGCGCCGCTGGTATCCGATCTCCTGCGAAAGGCTTAGTCCGACCGGCAAGTGCCACGACTCCGGCGCCGCGACCCGCGGGCGGATGTGGTCGCCCACCCACTGCCAACCCCCGTCCGGCTGAATGCTCGAAAACAAATAAAAGCCGACTTCGAACCAGGGTGTGAAGCCGTGCGTGATTTCAAGAGTTTCGTGCACCGCGTGATGAGTAGGAGCGACCCCATTTTCAGTCTGCTTGCGCCCCTCCACCGTGAAGTTGGAATGAATCTCGAACATCGTCACGCCCTGCGGAACCGTGTCTGCACTGTAAACCTGGATCTCGTAGTTGTCCTGAGCACGGGCTCGCGAGCCGAAACACAACACCAGGAACACGATCGGGGCCAAATGTTTCCGCATGATGCAAGTCGGTCAAAGTTCAAATAGTTGTTCGACAACAAGCGCCGACTGATTGATCCCGATTCTAAATCTTCCCGAACACAATAGGGCTCTACTTAGCAGAGCGTCCCCGGGAACCGTCTGCCCCCGCGAGGTGTCAAATTCACCAGACACGCGCGTGCCTGAGAGGAGAAAATTCCATGTCATTCTCAACGGCAGGCGGTGGTCCGTCTGCGCCACAAATGAACGTCACGCCCCTGATTGACGTTCTGCTGGTGTTGCTCATCATTTTCATGCTGGTAGTAATCCAGGAAAAACCCAAGGGCTTCGACGCTCAGATTCCGCAGGAGCCAAACCCCAAGGACCATTACATCCCGCCTCCCGACCGCACGATCATCATCCAGGTGCGGGACGGGAAGAGTGCCGACCATCCTGATATCAAAATTAACGATGAAACCGTGGCATGGAGCGATCTTCGCCAGCGGCTGGTCGACATCTTCGCGATCCGTGTCGAGCGAATCGCATTCGTGAAAGCCGATGATGACATCGATTTCGAGCGCGTCGCAGATGTCATCGACACCGCCCATAACGCCGGCGTAGATCGCCTTGGACTGCTGCATGATGAAGCGGCAGCAGTCCATCACCGAGACCACTAGCCAGCAGTAGATTCGTATCAGGGCATCGCTTCAGCGATGCCGACTGCGAACATTTTGATGCCCCCTTTAGGGGCGGCAGGCAACTGGTTGCTTTTTCCCATGTCCGACTGTAAAAAAGCTGAACCACCCGGTGGGTCGGACAATGCCAGTCACCATTTTCGAGCGAGTGCGCGACAGCTTCACGCAACAACAATTCATGGCGACGCTGGGCGCGTTCCTATCCGCAGTCAAATCAGGCGCCGTCGAAATCGTAGTGCCCTTCCGCGCCGACCTCACGCAGCAGAACGGCTTCGTTCACGCTGGAGTCATCACCAGCATCCTCGACTCAGCCTGCGGTTATGCCGCTTTGAGCGTGGCCCCGGAAAGCGTCAACGTCCTCAGTGTCGAGTTCAAAGTAAACCTGCTGTCGCCCGCAGTGGGAGAGCGATTCGTGGCCCGAGCGCAGGTGAAACGGGCCGGCCGAACGATCACCGTTTGCGCAGCCGATGCGTTCGCGATCAACGGCACCGAAGAGAAGCTCGTTGCCACCATGTTGGCCACCATCATCACGACGAACGCTATCCCTTCTAGAGATTTGTCATCCTGACCCTGAGCGGAGCCGAACGGGAAGGACCTGCCTTCTTTTGAATGCTGACGAAAGCAGATCTTTTGCTTCGCTCAGCATGACAACTCTTGGGAAACACGTCGTTACTACCGTGACCGATTCTTGATCCAGATCGGCGTCCCCATAAACCCAAACGCCGCGCGAATCTGATTCTCGAGAAACCGCTGGTAGGAAAAATGCAGCTTCACCGGACGATCCGTAAAAAGAATGAACGTCGGCGGAGCCACCGCAGCCTGCGTCATGTAGTAGATCCGCACCCGTTTACTCACTGGGACCGAAGCGCGGTCAAAATCAACCGTCTTCAGGAACCGATTCATCTCGCCGGTGGAAATGCGCTTGCGGCGCTCGGCGGCAACCTCCTCGATCAGCGGAAGAATCCTCTCGGTACCCTTGCCATTCTCAGCCGAGATGAACAGCACGGGCGCATAACTCAAAAATTTCAACCCGTCGCGCAACCGCTCTTCGTAAAGTTTCCGGTCCTGAGGACGCCTCGCCTCCTGAATACGCGCCGCCTTCGACTGGCTCACGGCCCGCTTCTCGCCGCTGGTAACCAGATCCCACTTGTTGACGACGATAATCACCGACCGCCCGCTTTCGTCCGCATAGCCGGCAATCGAAGCGTCGAGCCCGCTAACGCCCTCGGTCGCATCCACCAGGAAGAGCACGATGTCGGCGTCTTCGATATTCTTGCGCGCCATCACAACCGACAGCTTCTCCGCCATCAGATGAGTCTTACCCTTACGCCGGATTCCAGCTGTATCAATAAACCGAATCTTGCGGCCATTGTGTTCGATAACCTCGTCCACCGAATCGCGAGTAGTTCCCGGAATCGGCGAAACAATAGCGCGCGAACTGCCCGTCAGCCGATTCAGCAACGTAGACTTGCCAACATTAGGATGCCCGATGATCGCTACCTTAATCTCATGTGGCTCCGGCTCAGCAGCAACCTCTTCCTCCAAGCCGTCCCCCGTGCTTTCCCCCGTGTCCTCCGTGACCTCTGTGGTAATGCCCTTGACCTGGGGCAGCACCGCCAGGATCGAGTCAAGCAAATCATCCAGTCCCCGAGCATTCTCCGCCGACACCGGAAACACATCCCGAATCCCAAGCCGATGAAAATCCCCCGTCATCCCATCCTGCTTGCCGCTGTCGACCTTATTAGCCGCAAGAAAAAGAGGTTTTCCTGTCCGCAGCAGAAGCCGAGCCAACTCACGGTCCGGGGCGGCGATCTCAGTTCGCGCATCCACCACCATGACGATCGCAGCCGCCTCATCAAATGCAACTCGCGCCTGGCGGAAGATTTCTGACGGAATGAACTCCTTGTCGTCCGGAACGATCCCACCAGTATCCACAACCCGAAACTCGTGGCCCCGCCATTCCGCCAAGCCATAGAGACGGTCGCGAGTGATGCCCGGCTCATCTCCGACAATC
>WNFH01001460.1_pt1 | contig 17453 bp, 17 predicted proteins | sample 5400411 | NCBI WGS metagenome assembly WNFH01 (sample SAMN13153347, study PRJNA577476) | soil metagenome | isolation source: 200 cm saprolite under Douglas fir tree site 2 hole 3 | place: USA:California | collected 2015-04-18
CACGCCGTGGCGCCGCCGCGCTGACGCATACCTCCGCGATCGCCGCGACCGGGACAAAAATCCCGGGCCGCCCGACTTGCCGCGAGGTTCCAGTTTCCGCGGGGAGGAAGCCGTGCTCAGCCAGTGATCTTCTTCCAGCCTTCGCGAGCGAGCGTCGTCACGTTGTCGAGATTCTTCGCGACCACGTCCCAGTTCACCATCGGCTTTGCCCCGGCGGGCGACACCGCATCGGTGACATAGGCGCCGCCCACGGTCAGCAGACAACCGATGATGATCCCGAAAAACAAGCGCATGCTGCTCTCTCCGAGCCGGCCCGTGCCGTGCCGGTAGGCCACCAAGGCGGCACGATTGTGTTTCGGCAGGCTGGAAAACCCGCCGCCTGTTTCCCGCCGGCCGCTGAATTGATAGCGGCCTCCTCGCCTCCACTCCAGAGGATTGCCTGCCTTTTTATGATAGCTGCAATAGCGGGGCGGGTCGTTGCGGCGCGCCATCCGCCCCAAGCATGCCGGCCATGAGGGCGCATGAGCGGCCGCTAAATCACCCGAATTTTTTACTATAAGCCTCTGATAAGTTTTGAGTCTTTACGTCCGCTCAAGTCCGAATTGGGGACCAGGGCGAAAAGCGGATTTTTTTGAGGCAATCGCGGATTTGCTGCTATATTGCCGCCCGATCGGGGGAAATGGCTCGCCAGGAGCCGCGTTCGAGTGCAGGAGACATCGTGTTGAAAGAACATAGGTTTCAGATCGGTCAGAACGTGTACTTCACCTCGCGGCTGACCGGCCATATGGCTGCCAACAGCACCTACCAGGTTGTGCGGCTGCTTCCCTCCGATGGCGCCGACTATCAGTACCGGATCAAGAACTCGAACGAAGCCTTCGAGCGCGTTGCCCGGGAAAGCCAGCTCGAGTATTCCGCCTAAATCGGCCCGATACTCGATATCCGCCGTCGGCGGCGACGCCGACCGCCGATAGGCGTTGCGGCCGCGCCCGCGATCGGACGAGGGGTGGTCATCGCCGTTGCCGTGGGCCATACTGCCCGTGGGATGGTGCGTGATGTTCGATCGCCTCGGGGAAGCGACGAGCGCCGTTGATGCGTCGGGTGCTGCGGTGCTGCCGGGATGGGCGGTGGCCGTGGCGGCGGCGTTCATTCTGGCGGTCGGCGTGCTCGCGTCCCTTCGCGAGGGTAGAAGCGGGCCACTGGCGGGGGTCAGTGTCGTGCTCGTGATCCTGTTTGCGGGATGGTTGGCGCTCGATCAATCGGCGCGCCGCGATCTTGCCGCCGAGCGGCGCGCTCTCGACCAACGCGCGTTCGAGCTGACGGCGCGGGCGCTCCTCCCGGGCTCGGCACTGGCATGTCTCGACGCCGCGGCCGGAGATCGGGTCGAGACCGCGTGCGAGAAGGCGCTCTTCGCCAGTCCGGAAACGACCGCGGCGGCCGTCTCCTATGTCGCCGCGCAACTCGCGCTCTTGGCCGCGAGCAACGAATATGCTCGCCGCGGCGGGCAAGGCCCCGCGCTGGCGCCGCTGCGCCGCGCGGTCGAGGCGGACCGGTTCGGCGTCGTCGCGCACGTGCTCGCGACCCGCGACGGCTGCACGCCGGCGCGCTGCGGCGCCTTCTTCCTGGTGCAGGATGCGAGTCGGATCGGTGCCAATCTGGTCAGCCGCCCGTTCGAATCCCTGGTCGAGGCCCACGCGGCCGGCTGGCCCCAGGCAAGCGACGGTCGCCCGGTCGCGAGCATGCCCGGCGCCGCGGCAGCGCCGGCCGCCGGCGCCAAGGCGCCGAACAACCTCTACTTCCCCTCCGCGGCCTCGATCCCGCCGGTGAGCATCATGACACCCGAGCCGGCGGCGCCGGCCGCGGACAAGACCCAAGACAAGGCGCAAGACAAGCCTCGCGGCGCGACCGACGAGGCCTCGGCCGCGCCCGCGCGCAAGCCGTCGCCGGGCGCGCAGCAGACGCGCCCGCCGGCGAGCGCCGCCCCCGCCCGCGCGGCCCCGTTGTCGCTCGGGCCGAGCGGACAGTGAATCCTTCCTGAGGATAAGCCGGACGCGCACTGACGCGGAGCGCGCCGCTCGCTATGATTTCGTCACACTGGCGTCGTTGATCGCCGGCGCTGCGCCGGCGGTTTCCGCCGCGCGGAAAAACGGCATCGCTTCGAATCCATCGTCACCATCGTGGCCCTTCATCTCATCAAGCTTTGCGTCGGCTGCGACTCGGTCAAGGAGCTCGAGGATTGGATTCGCCAAAAGCTCAAGGACCGCCGCAAGCGCGGGCTCGCGCGCGAGCACATGCATCGGACCCGCATGATGCCCAAGCGCGCCGAGGAATTGCTCGACGGCGGCTCGCTCTATTGGGTGGTCCGCGGCGAGGTGATGTGCCGGCAGCGGCTCCTCGACGTGCGCCCGTTCGTCGACAAGGGGGGCATCGGCCGTTGCCACCTGGTCCTGGAGCCGAAGCTCGTGCTGGTCGAGCCGCGGCCGTGGCGTGCGTTCCAGGGCTGGCGCTATCTCGCGGCCACGGACGCGCCGCGCGACCTCGACCGCGCCGCTCCGGGCGCCAAGACGATGCCGGAGGCGCTGCGCCGCGAGTTGCGGGAGCTCGGCTTGCTGTGAGCCAGCGCCGTTCGCCGCAACGATCTGTCTTCGACTGACGGCTGTGCTAGAGTTGCGGCGAGCCGCACGAAGGCGGGCGCGCGGCGCGTGCACGCCCGCAATCAGGGGAGGAGACGTCACATGCAGCGTCCAGAGTTCGCCGTGTCATTCCTGGCCGCAGGCCTCCTCGTGCTGGGGGCTGGCGCAGCGTCCGCGCAGGAGGTCGTCAAGGTCGGCATGAGTTTCTCGATGACCGGCGCCGGCTTCAATGCCGCCGGCCGCCAAGCCTCGGCCGGGGCGCGGCTCTACATGCAGCAGCACGGCAACATGGTCGCCGGCAAGAAGATCGAGTTGATCCTGCGCGACGACGCCGGGGTCGCCGACAATGCGCGGCGCCTGGTCCAGGAGATGATCGTCAACGACAAGGTCAACGTCATCGCCGGCGGGATCACGCCGACCGTCCTCGCCTACGGCCCGCTGGTGACGCAGGCGAAGATCGCGACCGTGGTGATGATTTCCGGCGCCTCGGTCACCACCACCGCGTCGCCCTACTTCGTGCGCACCAGCTTCATCCTGTCCCAATCGTCCTGGATCATGGGCGAATGGGCGGCCAAGAACGGCGCCAAGCGGGTGGTCACGCTGGTCAACGAATGGGCGCCCGGCACCGAGGCGGAAACCGCGTTCAAGCAGCGCTTCACCGAGCTCGGCGGCCAGATCATCGAATCGATCCGCATCCCGCTCGCCAATCCCGACTTTGCGCCGTTCCTGCAGCGAATCCGCGATCTCAACCCCGACACCGCGTTCATCTACTTCCCCGGCACCCAGGCCGGCATCTTCGCCAAGCAGTTCGCCGAGCGCGGTCTCGCCGGCTCCGGGATCAAGATCATCGGACCGGGCGACCTCACCGACGACGACGAGCTCAACAACATGGGCGATCAGATGCTCGGCATCGTGACCGCGCACGACTACTCGGCCGCGCACGACAGCGCCCTGAACAAGAAATACGTCGAGGACTTCAAGAAGGCGAACAATTTCCGGCCGAACTTCGTGTCGGTCGGCGGCTACGACGGCATGCATCTGATCTATGAGGCGCTCAAGAAGACCGGCGGCAAGACCGACGGCGACGGCCTCATCGCCGCGATGAAGGGCATGCGATGGGAAAGCCCGCGCGGGACGATGGCGATCGATCCCGAGACCCGCGACATCGTGCAGCCGATCTATATCCGCAAGGTCGAGAAGATCAACGGCGAGCTCTGGAACACGGAGTTCGCGCAGTTCGACGACGTCAAGGACCCGCTCAAGGCGAAGAAGTGATCGGCGGGGGATCACACCGCGAGATTGTCGATCAGCCGCGTCCGGCCGATGCGCGCGGCGACGAGGAGCCGGATCGGGCCGTCGTCGAGCGCGGCGACGGGCGCGAGCGTCTCGGCGTGACGCGCCTCGAGATAGTCGAGCGCGAAGCCCGCCCGCTCGATCGCCGCCCCGCCTTCGTCGAGCACGCGTGCGAGCGCTTCTCCGCGCCGCAGCCTCCCGGCGCAATCCTCAAGCGCGCGGTAGAGCGCGGGCGCCGCCGCGCGCTCCGCCGCGGTGAGGTAGGCGTTGCGTGAGGAGAGCGCGAGGCCGTCCGGCTCGCGCACCGTCGGGACGGCGATGATCTTCACCGGCAGATCGAGGTCCTTCGCGAGCCGGGTGACGACCCTGAGCTGCTGGTAGTCCTTCTCGCCGAACATGGCGAGGTCGGGGGCGCATTGAATCAGGAGCTTGGCGACGACCGTCGCGACGCCGGCGAAAAAATGCGGGCGAAACTTGTCTTCGAGCCCCGCGCTCGCGGCTCCTTGCGGCACGACGCGGGTCGCGAAACCGTCCGGATACATCTCCGCGACCGCCGGCGCCCAGACCAGATCGACGCCGGCCAGCGCGGCGAGGTCGCGCTCGAACGTGCGCGGATAGCTCGCCAAGTCCTCCTGCGGCGCGAACTGCGTCGGGTTGACGAAGATCGAGACCACGAGCCGGCGCGCCCGCCGCCGCGCCGCCCGCGCCAGCGCGAGATGGCCGGCATGCAGCGCGCCCATGGTCGGGATGAGCGCGATCCGCTCGCCGGCCCTTCGCCAGGGCGCGAGCGCGCGGCGCAGTGCCGGAACGGTGCGCACCACGCGCGCGGGATGAGCCATCGGTTCGTTCGGTCGCGGATGACGGAGCGGGCGGAAACTAGCAAAGCGGCGGCGGCTGCGCCACGCACCCGATTCATCATTAACGCAGCCGCGGCACGGCGGCGGCTTGCATCCGCCCCGGCTGCCACTAGGAATCCGGCCTGAGGTGGGCGTCCATGTCGGTTGACGCAAGCGCGCGCAGGGCCGCGCACGTCGTCGTGCTCGGCAACGAAAAGGGCGGTTCCGGCAAATCGACCACCGCCATGCATGTCGTCGTCGCGCTGATGAATGCCGGGCAGCGGGTGGCGACGATCGATCTCGATTCCCGGCAAAAAAGCCTCACCCGTTACCTGGAGCACCGGCGGGCCTGGGCGAGCCGCGCCGGCATCGAGCTCAGAGTGCCGACGCATTTTTGCGTGGGGCGCGGCGCCACCCTCAGGCTCGATGAGAACGAGGCGATCGAGTTCGAGGGCTTCGCTCAGGCGGTCGGGGCGGTCGAGCACATCAACGACTTCGTGGTCGTCGATACGCCGGGCACCGACGGCTATCTCACGAGGCTCGCCCATGCCGTGGCCGATACGCTGATCACGCCGCTCAACGACAGCTTCGTCGATTTGGACGTGATCGGCACCGTCGACCCGGGCACCTACGCCGTCACCGGCGAGAGCCACTATGCGGCGATGGTTCGCGACGCCCGCCGGCAGCGGCGACTGATCGACGGCAAGCGGATGGATTGGGTGGTCATGCGCAATCGGCTCACGCTGCTCGGCTCGCGCAACAAGCGCCTGGTCGGGGAGGGGCTCTCCCAGCTCGCGGCCCGGCTCGGCTTTCGCTGCGTGGACGGGCTCGCCGAGCGCATCGTCTACCGCGAGCTCTTTCCGTGCGGGCTCACCGCGCTCGACCAGCTCGACGAGGCGGCGCTGGGCACGCGGCCGAGCCTGTCGCACGCCACGGCGCGCGCGGAGGTGATGCGCCTGATCGAAGCGCTCGGGCTTCCGCTCGACGCGCGCGGCCGGCGCCGCGCTGCGGCGCGCGCCGAATGGTTCGCCGCGCTCGAGCGGCCGCTCGAGATCCACGACCTGCTCGGGGATTGAGCGACCAGCATTGCGCTCGGCTGCCGACATGGCCACCTTATGGACGGCGGGAGACGCCGCCGCCGAAGTGCCATGGGCCAGGACCGTGACGACCGACTACCGAGCGAGGGCGGCCGCGCGCCGGCGGCAGTCTCGACGCGCGCGGAGATCGACGCCTTCCTGACCGAGGTGAAGGGGCTGACGCCGACCACCGAGCCCGGCCGGCGCGGGCGGCTGATCTTCGCGCTCGACGCCACCATGAGCCGGCAGCCGACCTGGGATACCGCCTGCCGGCTGCAGGCCGACATGTTCCGGGAAGCGGCGGCGATCGGCGGACTCGACGTGCAGCTCGTTTATTACCGCGGCTTGAGCGAGTGCCGCGCTTCGCACTGGGTGTCGCAGGCCGAGCGGCTCGCCGCCCTGATGGAGCGGATCGACTGCCGCGGCGGCCACACCCAGATCGGCCGGATTCTCGCCCATGCCCGGCGCGAGACGGAAACGGTCAAGGTGCAGGCGCTGGTCTTCGTCGGCGACGCCATGGAGGAGAAGCTCGACGATCTCTGCCATGCCGCGGGCGAACTCGGCCTCCTCGCGGTGCCCGCCTTCATGTTCCAGGAAGGCGATGATCCGGTCAGCGAGCGGGCCTTTCGCGAGATCGCCCGCCTCACGCGCGGGGCCTATTGCCGCTTCGATCCGGGCGCCGCGCATCAGCTCGCCGAGCTTCTGCGCGCCGCGGCGGCCTACGCGGCGGGCGGCCTGCGCGCGCTCGCCGATCTCTCGGCGCGGCGGGAGGCCGGCGCCATCAAGCTCCTCGAGCAGATGAGATAGCGATGGCCGCGCTCGTTTTCGGCGTCGTGGTCCTGGTGCTGGTGCTGTGGGCGCTCAACAGCTTCACCAAGCTCAATCCGCATACCGCCGCGGTGGTGCTCAAGACCGGCGGCGGGATCGGTGCGCTCGGGCTTGCCGGCGTGCTCGGGTTGCGCGGCCGGCTCGACGTCGCCATTCCGCTCGGCCTCGCCGGGCTCGGCCTGCTCGGCTGGCTGCCGTGGAGCATTCCCGGGCTCGCCGCGCGCATGCGCAAGAGCGCCGGTCAGGTCTCCCGCGTGCGCTCGGCCTTCCTCGAGATGGAGCTCGAGCACGACAGCGGCGCCATGCGCGGACGCGTTCTCGCCGGACCGCATGAGGGCGTGGCGCTCGACGCGCTCGACGTCGCGACGCTGATCGGCTGCCTCCGCGGGATCGACGAGGAGAGCCGGGCGCTACTGATGGCGTATCTTGACCGCCGCGAGCCCGACTGGCGTGACCACGCGCAAGGCGATGCGGACGCGCGGGGGGGCCGGGCGGCGTGGAGCAGCGGCAAAATGACGGAAGAGGAGGCCTATCAGATCCTTGGCGTGCAGCCGGGGACGAGCGCCGAGGAGATCGGCCGCGCCCACCGCGCGCTCATGAAGAAACTGCATCCCGACCAAGGGGGGTCGACGTATCTCGCGGCCCGCGTGAACGAGGCCAAAGAGGTCCTTTTGCGCCGCCATCGCTGAACTCCTTTACTCGACGCAACCGTTGGCGGCTCCTGGTCAACGCGGTCCCCTGTTTTCGAGCGAGTGTTCTGATCGACGTCAGTTCTTGATTGTCACGCAGTCGACGTCGTTGCGCTTGAGATATTTGCAGGCGGCTTCCGCCTTGTCCTTGTCGAGCCCGGCGAAGCGGGCGCGCCAGTAGGTGGCGCCGCCCTTCTCGACGGTCTCGGTGAACGCATCGGCACCGCTGAGCACCTTGGCCGCCTTGGCCTGGATGGCCGCGAGACGCTGCTTGGCCTCCTGCTCGGCCTGGTAGGCGCCGACCTGGATCATCCAGCCGCTGTGGACTTGTGGTTTCGCGGCTGCCGCGGTGGGCGTGGGTGCCGGAGGCTCGAACTTCGCGGTCGACGCCGGCGCGGGCGCCGGCGGCTCGGGCTTCGCGCTGGCGGCGGGCGCGGGAGCCGGAGGCTGGGGCTTCGCCGTGGTCGCCGGCGCGGGAGCCGGAGGCTCGACCTTCGCGGTGGCCGGTGGCGCGGGTGCCGCGGCCTCGGACTTCGCGGCCGCGGCCGGCGCGGGCGGGAGCTGAGGCTTTGCGGGAGCGGTCGGCATTGCTGCCGCCACCTGCACGACCGGTGCCGTCGGTTGGACAGGTTCGGCCGCCGGCGGCGATGCTGCCTGCAGCGGCGCCAGCGACGCGGTCTGCGTGCCGGCACGAACCGTGATGGTCTTCACCAGCACCGGCTTGATCGGCTCGGTCGAGCCGGTGGCGGCGCGTGCGAAGCCGGGCGTGAAGCGCACCGGCACGCTGCTCGCGCTGGCGACCGCGAACCGCGTCTCGGATTTGCTGTCGGGTTTCGGCTCGGGCTTTCCTTCGGCCTTCCGCTCGCTCGCGGCCGCCGCGACCTTGCGCTCGGGCTTTGCCTCCGCCCGCGCGACCTTCGGCTCGATCTCGGGCGTCTCGCCGGCCTCGGCGAACATCGGCGCGGTCCGCTTGGTCGAGGCCTGCGCGATCTTATCGCTGATCAGCTCGCGCATGCGCGCATCGCGGCTGCCCGCGCTGCTGCCGCCCATCACCACCGCCACCAGGTAGCGATTGCCGCGATGGACCGAGGTGACGAGGTTGAAGCCGGAAGCGCTGATGTAGCCGGTCTTGATGCCGTCGACGCCATCGACGCGTCCGAGCAGACGATTATGGTTGGCGATCGAATCGCCGCGAAAGGTGAACGAGCGGGTCGAGAAATACTTGTAATAGCGCGGGAAGCGCTCCTGGATGGCGCGTCCGAGCGTGGCCTGGTCGCGGGCCGTGGTCACTTGCTCGTCGTCGGGCAGGCCGGAGGCGTTCCGGTAGACGGTGTGGCTCATCCCGAGCGCCTGCGCCTTGCGCGTCATCAGCTTGGCGAAACTGTCCTCGTCGCCGGCGATCGCCTCGGCGACCACGACCGCCGCGTCGTTGGCCGAGCGCGTGACGATCCCCTTGATCGCGTCCTCGACCTTGAGGCTGCCGCCGGGCTTGAGGCCGAGCTTGGTGGGGTCCTGGCCGGCGGCTTCCCGTGATACCGCAAGCTCGCTGTCGAGCTTGAGCTTGCCCGCCTCGAGTTGCTCGAACAGCAGATAGAGCGTCATGATCTTGGTGAGCGACGCCGGGTGGCGGCGCGAATCCGGGTTGGTCGAATGCAGCACGCTGCCGGAATTGGCGTCGACCACAATGTCGGAGTAAGGGGCAGCCTCCGTGCGATCGCTCGATATCGTGAGAACAGCAGCAACAAAACCGAACACACCCCAACGAAGCCCGTGACGGGCTCCGGTCCGGATCCGCAGCATGGTATTTCCCCCGTCCTCGTTCCCTTTTGGCGCTCCGTGCGGAGCGGCCGACACCCCTGTCGTGCCGAGGTGAAGCGATTGGACGGGCCAAAAACGGCGGTTTTCTGAATTTTTCCGGCCTTTTTGGCGTTGTCCCGCGCACCCGTTTCGGGGCGATTCCGGCGGAGCGGATTTCCGACCGTTGCCCGAACGGCACGATCAAGAAGGCTAGGCGAGGCCGATTGCGAAAGCGTTAAGCGGGCGTCCCAGGGCTCGGCGGCCGTGGATATGCGGCCTCATATTGCACCGCAAAATAAGGCTTGACATTTTTGTGCAGCGCAATATATATCGATCAGCCGGCTAAACATGCCGGCGAGAGCGGCAAGGATCACACGCAGGCGGCAAGACGCCGGGAGAGGTTGTGCCATGGTCAAGACCATCGACGAGATGCAGCAATTCGGGAAGGACAACGTGGATGCGACGATGAGGTCGTTCGGGGCGCTCTCGAAGAGCGTCCAGGCGATCGCGGTCGAGATCGCGGACTATTCGAAGAAGGTGTTCGAGCAGGGCACGGCCGCGACCGAGAAGCTCGTCGGCGCGAAGTCGCTGGAGAAGGCGTTCGAGGTGCAGAGCGATTACATCAAGAGCTCCTACGAGGGCTTCGTCGCCGAGGCGACCAAGCTCGGCGAGCTCTATGCCGACCTCGCCAAGGAGAGCTACAAGCCGTTCGAGGGCCACATCGCTCGCGCCACGTCGGTCAAGTAAGCGCGCTCAGTACGCGTACGCGTAAGCGTAACGAAAAGCCCGGCCGCCTCGCAGCGGCCGGGCTTTTTATTGCACGCGGCCCGGGCGGTGGTTATTTCGCGACCCGCAGGCTCGAGAGCGCGGTACCGATCTGGTTGAAGGTCGTGACGATCTCGTTCGCCGACGTCAGCAGGAAGAACTTGTCCGAATCGGGATACTTGCCGGGGCTGCCCGCGCATTTCTGCAGCAGCGTCGAGGTCGGGTCGCCGCCGGTATTGACCTGCACGGTGTAGAGCGTGATTTTGGCAGTGTTGATGTTGTTGCAGGTCATCTGCTGCCTGTTGTCGATCGAGGTCTGGTCGGTATACCAGCGGTCCTGCGTATTGAGGCCGTCGGTCAGCAGAATGATGACCTGCTGGTACTTGTGGTTTGGAAGAGCTCATACCGAAGCTAAATCTCGATCCAGAAAATCGATTGCAAACGATCGACCATGAATGTCTGCGACCGGCGGGGGCGGGCGACCGCTGCCGACCTTCGCGTCGCCGGCCCGTGGCGTCCTTCAGCGAAAGGCGACGCCGATGCGATACTCGGACCGCCAGGCCACGTGGCAGGATCGATTCACGTGCTCGGGCTCGATGGTCAGATCGAAATCGTCCGGGATGCCGACGCTGTTGGCTACCTCGATGCAGGCGCCGCCATCGGACAGGTTGCGCACCGTGCAGCTGATCACCGAGAACCGCTGATTGAACACGATCTGCCCGGCCTTCAGGGTTCGCCGACGTTGATGGTGTCTTCGCTCCGACATCGCACCGGCCTCCGCGGCTCGCAGTGAGATCGCCCTTGGGATGGCAGTAGTAAATCGGACCGGTGAAAGGCGAGTAAAGCTCGATGAAAAATCCCGGTCATTTCGCGACGACCTTGAGCGAATTGTTCGCAGCCTTAATTTGTGACAGCGAATATCGCTCGAGTTTTAATCAACGTTGCGAGGCCATGTCGACCGGCCCCCGGATCGGCGGCCGGTCGCTTGCCCGCCGCCGCCGGACGCCGGCGCGGCGAACCCCTCAAAATGATGTTTGGAAGGGCTTGCGAAAACACGGTAATGCGGGCGGCAGCCGATCGCGAGGCGGGTCATGAACGGTCGAGCCGATAGAGCCGCGCGCACCTCGCTCCTTGGCCTCGGGGTGCGCGGCCTCATGCCGAACGTCTACGACCTCGTCGTGTTCATCCTGATCGCCGGCGTGTTCGTTGCCCTGGCCCATGGCGCGCGCGAGATGGGCGCGCCGCTGTCGAAGCTCGATGTCGCGCCGGTCACGCTCGATCCGACGAACCTCCCGGACTATGCGTTGCGCACCACGCTGCGCATGTTCGCGGCGATCCTGGCCTCGCTCCTGTTCACCTTCACGGTCGGCACGCTTGCCGCCAAGAGCCGCAAGGCCGAGCTCGTCATCGTGCCGGCCCTCGACATCCTGCAATCGGTGCCGATCCTCGGCTTCCTCACCTTCACCGTCATCTTCTTCATGCGGCTGTTTCCCGGCAGCCAGCTCGGTGCCGAATGCGCGGCGATCTTCGCGATCTTCACCAGCCAGGCCTGGAACATGGCGTTCAGCTACTACCAGTCGATGCGCGCCATTCCGAGCGATCTCGACGAGATGACCCGCCACTTCCGGCTGTCGCCCTGGCTGCGCTTCGTGCGCCTCGAGCTGCCGTTTTCCGCCCCCGGGCTGATCTGGAACACGATGATGTCGATGTCGGGCGGCTGGTTCTTCGTGGTGGCGTCGGAGGCCATCGGCGTGGGCGATACGCGGGTCAATCTGCCCGGCATCGGCTCGTGGCTGGCGCTCGCCATCGAACAGAAGGACATCGCGGCGGTGGCGCTCGCGGTCGGCGCCATGGCGGTGGTGATCCTCCTCTATGATCAGCTGGTGTTCCGGCCGATCGTCGCCTGGGCCGACAAATTCCGGTTCGAGCAGACCGCGGCGCAGCAGCGCCCGCGGTCCTGGGTCTTCGATCTCGTGCGCCGGGCGCGGGTGATCAAGCGGATGCTCGCCCCGCTCGCGGAGCTCGGCGCCGGACTTCGGACCCGCATCACCGGGCTGCGGGGCAAGGCCTTGGCGTCGCCCCGCGGACCGATGTCCCCCGGGCTCGCCAAGGCCGCCGACGCCGCCTGGCTCGCGGTCGTCGTCGTCGGGACCGGCGTCGTGCTGTGGTTCGTCGTTCGATACCTGCGCGCCAATCTGGGCATGGCCGATGTCGCCGAAGCCGTCGGGCTCGGGTTCCTGACGCTTACCCGCGTCGCCGTGCTCATCGCGGTGGCGAGCCTGATCTGGGTGCCGATCGGCGTGTGGCTCGGCCTGCGGCCAAGGGCCGCCGCGCGCGCGCAGCCGATCGCCCAGTTCCTCGCCGCGTTTCCCGCCAACGTCTTGTTTCCGATCGCGGTCGTCGCCATCGTCTCCCTGCGGCTTGATCCCGATATCTGGCTGAGTCCATTGATGGTGCTGGGAACGCAGTGGTACATCCTGTTCAACGTGGTCGCCGGGGCGAGCGCCCTTCCGACCGACCTGCGCGAGGCATCGACGATCTACCGCCTGCGCTCCCGGCAATGGTGGAGCAAGGTCATCCTGCCGGGGATTTTCCCGTATTACGTGACGGGGGCGTTGACGGCCTCGGGCGGTTCCTGGAATGCGAGCATCGTCGCGGAAGTTGCCAGCTGGGGCGACACGCGATTGGAGGCCGCGGGCCTCGGCGCCTTCATCGCCAAGGCGACCGATGCCGGCGACTATCCGCGCGTGGTGCTCGGCGTAGCGGTCATGTCGATCTTCGTCGTGACCATCAACCGGCTGCTGTGGCGCCGGCTCTATACGCTCGCCGCGCGGCGCTACCGCATCGATCTGTGAGGTGACCATGGACGTCCTGGCGCGCGTACCGAGCTCCACCACCCTACCGCTCGTCGCGGTCGAGGGCGTGCGGCACGTCTATCGCCACGGCGACGCTGGCGAGCATGTCGTGCTCGACGACGTCCGCCTCACGCTCCACGACAACGAGATCGTCGCCCTGCTCGGCCGTTCGGGCTGCGGGAAATCCACGCTCATGCGCATCATCGCCGGCCTGATGCCGCCGACGGCGGGAACGGTGACCATCGCCGGGGAACGGGTGTCGGGGCCCGCCGGCCAGGTGGCGATGGTGTTCCAGAGCTTCGCACTGTTTCCCTGGCTCACCGTGCTCGAGAACGTCGAGATCGGGCTCGAGGCCCAGGGCGTCGCCCCCGACGCGCGCAAGAAACGTGCGCTCGCGGCGATCGATCTCATCGGCCTCGACGGCTACGAGAGCGCCTATCCGAAGGAGCTGTCGGGGGGCATGCGCCAGCGCGTCGGGCTCGCCCGCGCCCTGGTGGTGCATCCGAAGGTGCTGCTGATGGACGAGCCGTTCTCGACCCTCGACGTGCTCACCTCCGAGACCCTGCGCAGCGACCTGCTCGATCTCTGGTGCGAGGGGCGCATGCCGATCTCCTCCATCCTCATGGTCACCCACGACATCGAGGAGGCGGTCCTGATGTGCGACCGCATCCTGGTGTTCTCTTCCAACCCCGGACGGATCGTGTCCGAGATCAAGGTCGAGCTGCCGCTGCCGCGCCACCGCCTCGAGCCGAAGTTCCGCCAGCTGGTCGACGACATCTATGCGCTGATGACCTCGCAGCCGCTCGGCAGGCCGGCGCGGGAAGGGCTGTTTCCGGGAACCGGCATCTCCATGGCGCTGCCGCGGGTGTCGCCGAACGTCCTGTCGGGCCTGATGGAGACCGTGGCGGCGCCACCCTACGACGGGCGCGCCGATCTGCCGCCGCTGGCGGCCAGCCTGCAGCTCGAGATCGACGACCTCTTTCCCGTGGCCGAGACGCTGCAGCTGTTGCGCTTCGCGGAGGTCGCCGAAGGCGACATCCGGCTGACCGAGGCGGGCAAGCGTTTCGTGCAATCCGATCTCGATCAACGCAAGCGGCTGTTCGCGCAGCATCTGCTGACCTATGTGCCGCTCGCCGGCCACATCAAGCGCGTGCTCGATGAACGCGCCAGCCATCGTGCGCCGGCAAGCCGGTTCCGCGACGAGCTGGAAGATTCCATGCCGGAAGAGGCCGCGGAAACGACCCTGCGGGCGATCATCTCCTGGGCGCGCTACGGAGAGGCTTTCGCCTATGACGAGGACAGCGGCGTGTTCAGCCTGGAAAATCCAAGCTGACGCTCGAGGTTCTGCTCCGCCCGGCCGGGTCCGGCCCGTCACTTGGCCAGATGCAGCTGCTGCAGGCTGGTGCCGATCGTATTGAAGGTGGTGACGATCTCGTTCGCGTTCGTCAGCAGAAAGAATTTGGTCGGGTCGCTCGCGCATTGCTGCAGCAGCGACGAGGTCGGATCGCCGTCGGTATTGACCTGCACCGTGTAGATCGTGATGCCCGCGGCTTTGATGTTGCCGCAGAGGGTCTGCTGGCGCGCGTCGACCTGGGTGGACGTGTTGTAGCCGTTGCCGTACCAGCGGTCCTGCGTATTCAAGCCGTCGGTCAACAGGATGACGATCTGCTGGTATTGATAGGTCGGGTCCATGGTGGGAACGGACAACGGGGCGTTGGTCAGCGATTGCCAGCCCCAGGCCAGGCCGATCGCCTGGTTGGTCCCGCCGCTCGGCTTCATCGCATCGATCTTGCTGTTGAGCGCCGTCCAGTCGTAGCTCAGGCCCATCAGCGCCGCCGGACAAGCGCTGTATTGCTCGGCCGGGAACTGGGTGCTGGCGGTCGACGGCGACGTGTTCAAGGTATCGTAATTCTGGTCGCGGTCCATGACGCAGCCGTTCCAGGTATTGTGGTTCTTGGGCGTCCAGGCTCCTTTGTTAGCCGTGCAGGTGCTCTTCGTGTGATAGGACGATTTGGTGCAGGTGCCGTTGCGCTCGTCCCAGGTGTCCGACTCGCCGGACCATTTAATCCAGGATTGGGTGTAATTGGACGCTCCGACATTGACGTCCTTGGCGAAGGGAATGATCGAAACGTAGACGTCGCCATCCTGCTGCGCGGCGCTCTTGAGCTGGTTCAAGAGATTGTGCGACGCCGTCTGCAGCGCCGTCATCTTGCCGTATTGGGCCATCGACCCGGTGTTGTCGAGCACCAGGGCGACGCGCAGCCTGGCGTTGCTCCAGCTGACGGTGCCGGTGGTAGTGAGCGGGATCTGGGAAATCCCCATCAGGCCTATGAAGCTCGTGTTCACCGTCGCGGCGCCGTTCACCGTCACCGTGGAGCCCGACGCCCCCTGGGCATAGGTCGCCGTGACCTGGAGACCCTGCGCCTCGGGACGGTGGAAATTGGCCTGGAAATAGGCGGTCGCGTTCTGCTGCAGCTGGTCCGGCGTCGTCGTCGAGGCGCTCTTGGCCAGCATCAGCGCGGTCGCGTCGCCGGCGGCCTGCATGGCGGTGCGGACGGAATTGGCGCGGCTGTAATCGACCGCGGCGCCGACCGCCCCGACGATGGGAATGATGCCGAGCGCGAGGAGCGGCGTCACGCCGCCCTTGCGATCGGAAAAAAAGCGCGTGAACGGCATGGCGACGCCCTTGCAAATGAACATGACCGGGTTCGACGATGATGAAGAGCGGCGCTTGAAAATTTTGTATGATACCTGCCGCAGAATTTAAGAAAATTGCAGAAGAAATTGACCACGACGGCACCGTAGCGCCAATCGGCTCAGCGGGCGGTCGCCGGGATCGAGCCGTTTCCGGTGACTTGAACCGCAAGGCTGTGCCGTCCAGAATGGAGCATCGTTAGGGGAGATGCCGGCGAGACCAAAGCGGTTCCTGGTTTTCGCGCCAACTGGGGACATTATGTTCTCAGCGCGTATGATCTCCACCCCAACCCGCGGCAGCTTGAGCGACTTGCCGATTACGTTCCGCACCCCATCCTCGGCGGCGACGATACCGACGTTGAGTACGCTCTACGATGAGCAGGACGGACGGTCGCCCTCCGGTCGAGCGAATCCGCGCTGGAGCGGCGATCTATTGCGTCAGCCACATACGACCGCCCGAGCGCATCTGAAGGCCGACCGGGATCGGCACTTTCGTCAGCGAGGTATCGTTGTTGATGACGAACTGGCCGTTCCCGGAGATCTGGATCGTGTCGGCAATCCGTTCCGACGATCGAAACCAGTTGTTTCGGCAGATAGATGACCCCTTCGAAATAGAGCTCCGACTGCCCCGCGAGTTGGCTCGAGCTGGCGGCCGGACCGCTCGGGCCGCTCGGATCGAGGAAGATGACGAATCCGGGAAACGGCCCGGTGCTCGGAGCGATCAGATGCCAGTCCGCTTGGCCGCTCAATGCAATCCCGGCGCCCAGGCCGGTGAGAAAGAAGGTGACGCCGTTGCCGGTGAACGACCCGCCGCTTTCGCTGATGACGCCGTCCTTGACGATGTAGAGGCCAGGCGCGAACGTCACGTTGACCGGGCCGGAGAAGGTCATGCCGCCGCAATAGACCCCCGGCTGCAGGGTCACGGTCTTGCTTCCTGACAGCTGGTAGTTCGTGTAGTTGCAGGCTCCCACGGTCGGCTTCGGATAGTTGGCGAACGGGTCGGGCACCGTCTTGCACACTGGAAGCGGCGGCGGCGAGACGCTTGAGTTGCCGACGGTTCGCACCCCGCCGACGAAGCAATTGTCGCTCGATTTGATCGTGGCGTTGCCGGTCAGGTCGACGGCGTCGCTGGCATTGGAGTTGACCTGCAGGACGCAATTGGGCGCCTTGATCGTGATCGAGCCGTTGCCGGTAACTTGCACCGAAGGCTGCGCGGTCAGATTGAGGGCGAGAATGCAGTACTGCTCGCTCGGGGATGTCGGGGCGACCATGGCCACCGAGCTGGCATTAACGGGGATCGTCGAAACCCCCATGACGCCCAGAACGCTCGTCGGAACGGCTCCGCTCACGTTGCCGGAAAAAGTTCCATCGGCGTTGAGAGTGAAGGTCGGTGAGCCGGCCGAGCCGATCTTGGGCTGAAACGTGCCGTTGAAGACGTTGGCCGCGACGCTGGCCCAATTGGCAGTGTCGTCGTGCGCGCCGGCAAGCACTGCTGAATCGAGCGCCGCTTGCAGCTCCGACCGCAGATTGTTGGCGCGAGAATAATCGAGGGCGGCGCCGATAGCGGCCATGATCGGGATTAGTGTCAGCGTAAATGTCGGCAAGACCGCGGCCTTGGTCTGACGTATGAACCGCCTGACCAGATGCTTGAAGGCGACGATCGGATGGACACGCATCGAGGGGCTCCTACTGGGCGGGCCTGGATGCGCCGAGTTCACAATGTAACTTTTACAAGCCTCCTTACGCAAATCGTTGAATTATCTTCGATGTTGCCGACGTTAATTCTGAAAATACGAGAGTAATTTTTAGCGTTCCGGCGGATTTGAACGCCCATAACCAGACGAGCCCGCCGCCCGAAGGGCAACGGAAGTGCCATGGTGGTGGCGAGGACGGTTCACCGCAGACCTTAGCGCCATGAAATCCAGGCGGACTGCGAGGATTGGCGCCTGCTTGCACCGTCCGGCATTGAGTCATCGCGAACCGGTATCAA